>Ga0155085_1530_pt1 | contig 21577 bp, 19 predicted proteins | sample RifCSPhighO2_01_FD_106053 | JGI IMG/M metagenome (GOLD analysis project Ga0155085, IMG submission 106053) | Caulobacterales bacterium RIFCSPHIGHO2_01_FULL_67_30
TCTCCATCGAGGCGGACTGGTCGTGGTCGATCATCCGACCCTGGCGTTCGGAGGTGGTGGTCAGCAGCATTTCCTGAATGACCTCAGGCAGGGTCGCGGCCTTGCTCTCGACCGCACCGGTCAGGGGGTAGCAGCCCAGGGTGCGGAAGCGGACGGACTTCATCTGCGGCGTCTCGCCGGGACGCAGGCGGAAGCGGTCGTCGTCCACCATGATCAGGGCGCCGTCGCGTTCGACCACCGGCCGTTCGGCGGCGAGGTAGAGGGGCACGATGGGGATCTGCTCCAGGTGGATGTATTGCCAGACGTCCAGCTCGGTCCAGTTGGAGATGGGGAAGACGCGGATGCTCTCGCCCGGCCGTTTGCGGGTGTTGTAGAGCCGCCAGAGCTCGGGCCGCTGGTTCTTGGGGTCCCAGCGATGCTCGGCCGTGCGGAAGGAGAAGATCCGCTCCTTGGCCCGCGACTTCTCCTCGTCGCGCCGGGCGCCGCCGAAAGCCGCGTCGAACCCATAGTGCGACAGGGCCTGTTTCAGCCCCTCGGTCTTCCACAGGTCGGTGTGCAGGGCCGAGCCGTGATCGAAGGGATTGATCCCGCGCGCCAGGGCCTCAGGATTCTGGTGGACCAGCAGTTCGACGCCCAGGTCGGCGGCGGCCTGTTCGCGCATCGCGTACATGGCGCGGAACTTCCAGGTCGTGTCGACGTGCAACAGGGGAAAAGGCGGCGTGGACGGATAGAAGGCTTTGCGCGCCAGGTGCAGCATCACCGCAGAATCCTTGCCGATCGAATACAGCATGACCGGGCGCTCGGCCTCGGCCGCCACCTCGCGCATGATGTGGATGCTCTCGGCCTCCAGGCGCTGAAGATGGGTCAGCCGCTCGGGACGGGGCGGCGGCGCGGACGGGGTCGGGGTTTCGGTCAGAATAGCGGCGTCCACCAAGTCAGGTCTCCATCGAACGCTGACGTGAAACGCCAGTGTGCGACGGGTCGCAAGCGATTGATACTGCCACACACTGTGAGATTTTCGGACCTGGCGGTCGAGGGGCGGCGTCCGCCTTGTGGAACTGGGCCGCGTGTGGCGACTTTATGGCGTTGAAATGGAGTCGCAATGCCCATCGTCAAATCCCTGATCGCCGCCGTCGTCGCCTCGGCCGCGCTGGCGGCCTGCGTCACAGCCCCCTCACCCGCCGAATACCGTGCGCCCCAACCGAGCAAGGCCATCGACGTGGATCGTCTGTGGTCCGGGCGCTGGCATGAGGTCGCCCGCCTGCCCGACCGGCTGACCGACGGCTGCGTCGCCGGCGCTTCGATCTACACCCCGGTCAAGGCGGATCGTATCCATGTGCGCGACACCTGTCAGGTCGGCTCGCCCGAGGGCAAGGAAAAGGCCATCGAGGGGGGCGGCCGGATTCTGGATCCCGGCATGAACGCCAAGCTGCGGGTCCGGTACCTGCATGGGCTGGTGACCTGGGACTACTGGGTGCTGGACCGGGCGGACGACTACAGCTGGTTCATTTCGGCGGACCCGACCTTCGAGCGGCTGTTCATCTACACCCGTGAGGTTCCCAGCGAGGCCGAGGTGCGCGCCTTGACGGATCGGGCGCGGGCCCTGGGCTATGACGTCAGTCGACTGGAGTTTCCCGCCCTGCCCACGCGTTAGGCCGACAGCAAAAAAGGCCCCAGCGAACGCCGGGGCCTTTTTCATGGGTGACGGCGTCAGTTGACCGGCTCGACCGACACGGTCGGGGGCGACTGGATCTGAACCGAGGCCGGGGCGGACGCCGCAGGGCTGGCCGCCGTGTTCAAGGCCGCCGTTGCGGCGCTGTAGGGACGCGGGCCGGTCGGCTCGACAGGCGTAGCCACACGCGGGGCCGGACGTTCCGCAGGTGTCGCCGACGGGGCTGCCCGGCGCGCTGCGGGCTCGGCGGGACGCGGAACCGAGGCAGGCGCCGTCTGGACGGGAACGGGTTGGGCGGGCGGAGTCTCAACCGGCGTCAAAGCCGTCGGCGCGGTCTGCATCTGCTGCGCCGGGGTCAAAAGCGGCTGAGCCGGAGACGCCGGCGCGGCCGACTCGCCGCCGCCCATCATCAGGGCCGCCGCCGTGCCGATGACCGCCAGGGCGCCGATCGGGGCGATGATCATCCAGGTCTTGACGGACTTTTTGCTTCGGCTGCGAGGCTGAGCATAGCGCGGCACGAAGACCTCGTCGGCGGAACGCCCCGTCGCATCGACGGCGGCTGTGTTGGTCGTAACGTCTGCATAAGTCATCGACATGATGTGTTCTCCATGAGATCGGCAGGAAAACACGCCGTTCTTCGAGGTCGTTCCGATAAACGGTCAATGACCTTGAAGAAGCACTGATACGGCCCCGACCGAGGCGAAATCAGATCTTTTATGGGCCAGAAAAGATCGAATAAGGCGGAAAATGCGCGTTTCGCTCTGGATTTCCCCGACGTCACCGAAACAAATGGGACACGGCCTTGTCTGATCGCGGTGGTTTCTAAGGCGTTTGTCCGCCTCGCGGTTGACCGAACAGGCTCCTTTCGTTCATCACGAGCGCGGGTGGAACACGCAAAGACCGGAGTAACGGCGAGCATGGGTTTTGTAGCCAATATCCGCAGGGACGTGCGCTTCGCGCGCGGACTGTTCCGCCTGCTCAAGCGTATCAAGCCGATCGAGCTGGATAGCGACATTCTGCTGTGCGACGACTTTGAAGAAGCCGTCGACAAGTTCGCGGACAACGTCGCCGTCGAGGACGAGCGCCGCAGCCTGACCTATCGCGACCTGGACGCCATGGCCAACCGCTACGCCCACTGGGCCAAGGGGCGCGGCCTGAACCGGGGCGACACCATCGCCCTGATGATGACCAATCGCGTCGAATATCTGGCGGCCTGGATCGGCTTCTCCAAGGTCGGCATCGCCACCGCCCTGATCAACACGAATCTGACGGGCCAGGGGCTGGCCCACTGCCTGACCATCTCCAACGCCTTCCAGGTGGTGGCGGACGAGGATTGCTGGCGCCAGGTCGAGGCGACCCGCCCCCTGGTCGGCCACACCCTGATGCTGTGGGTCCTGGGCCTGGGCGACGAGGACGAATCCAGCGACCGGCGCGGCCTGGACAAGCCGGTGCGCGGCGCCTCCTCCGTGCGGCCGTCCCGGTCGGTGCGCGAAGGCCTGACGAACCGCGACACGGCCCTGTATATCTACACCTCCGGCACCACCGGCCTGCCCAAGGCGGCCCGCATCCCGCATTCGCGCGCCCGCACCTATATGCGCGCCTTCGCCGGCGCGACCCGTTCGACGCCCAAGGACCGGATCTTCAACGTCCTGCCGCTGTATCACTCGACCGGGGGCCTGGTCGGCGTCGGCGCGGCCCTGCTGAACGGGGCGCGTCTGGTGATCCGCAAGCGGTTCTCGGCCAGCAGCTTCTGGCCCGACGTGGTGGCGTCCGGCGCCACCATGTTCGTCTATATCGGCGAGCTGTGCCGTTATCTGGTGAACAGCAAGCCCCAGGCCTATGAGCAGAAGCACAAGCTGCGTCTGGCCTTCGGCAACGGACTGCGCGCCGACGTCTGGCCCGAATTCCAGAGCCGGTTCCATATTCCCGAGGTGCTGGAGTTCTACGGCTCGACCGAGGGCAATGTCTCCCTGTTCAACTTCGACGGCAAACAGGGCGCCATCGGCCGGGTGCCCAGCTATCTGAAGAAACAGATCAATATCCGCCTGGTCCAGTTCGACGTGGACAGCGAACAGCCGATCCGCGGCCCGGACGGCCTGTGCCGCCTGACCCGCGTCGGCGAGATCGGCGAAGCCATCGGCGAGATCGGCAACGACATCCGCCACGACTTCTCGGGCTATGCTGACAAGGCCGCCTCGCAGAAGAAGATCCTGACCGACGTCTTCAAGAAGGGCGACCGCTGGTTCCGCACGGGCGACCTGATGAAACAGGACGCCGAGGGCTATTTCTACTTCGTCGACCGGATGGGCGACACCTTCCGCTGGAAGGGCGAGAACGTCTCGACCTCCGAGGTCGAGCAGGTGCTGATGGAAGGCCCCGGCGTGTCCGAGGCCATCGTCTACGGCGTCCCCGTGCCCGGCCAGGACGGCAAGGCGGGGATGGCCGCCCTGGTGACGGACGCCAAGTTCGACCCCAAGGCCTTCGCCGAACACGTCGAGGCCCGCCTGCCCGCCTACGCCCAGCCCGTCTTCGTGCGGCTGATCGAGGCGGCCGAAACGACCGGCACCTTCAAATACCGCAAGGCCGATCTGGTGGCCGACGGGTTCGATCCGGAAAAAACCGGCGCGACCCTGTATGTGCGCGGCGGCAAGACCGGCTACCAGAAGCTGACGACGGCAGGGCGGACGGCCATTCTGAACGGCGAAGGCCGGCTGTGACGTTATAAGACGGCGTTTCCCGAAACGCCGTCTTAATCAATAACGGTCATCACTTGACGCCTCTCGCGTCAGGATACCGCGTCTCCATGTTCCAGATCATCGGCATCGTACTGCTGTTCGGCCTCGTGTTCGGCAGCTACGCCATCTCGGGCGGCAAGTTCGAGGTCATCATGCACGCCGCGCCCCACGAACTGATGGCGATCGGCGGCGCGGGCATCGCGGCCTTCCTGATCTCCAACTCCATGACGGTGGTCAAGGGTTCGCTGGCGGGTCTGGGCAAGGCCTTCGCCGGTCCGAAATGGAAGAAGCAGGACTACAAGGACCTGCTGTCGCTGTTGTTCCAGCTGACCAAGACCATGAAATCCAAGGGCGTCGTCGCGCTGGAAAGCCATATCGAAAAGCCCAAGGAATCGACCATCTTCCAGAAGTACCCCAAGGTGCTGAAGGACCATTTCGCCGTCGACTTCATCTGCGACACCCTGCGGATGATGACGATGAACCTGGAGGATCCGCACCAGGTCGAGGATGCGATGGAGAAACAACTCGAGAAGCATCACCACGAGCATCTCGACAACGCCCACGCCTTGCAGAACCTGGCGGACGCCCTGCCCGCACTGGGCATCGTCGCGGCCGTGCTGGGCGTCATCAAGACCATGGGCTCGATCACCGAACCGCCGGAAATCCTGGGCGGCATGATCGGCGGCGCCCTGGTCGGCACCTTCATGGGCGTGTTCATGGCCTATGGGCTGGTCGGCCCGTTCGCAGCGCGCCTGACCTCGATCATCAATGAGGAAGCGGCCTACTACAAGATGATCCAGTCCGTGCTGATCGCCCACCTGCACGGCAATGCGGCCCAGATTTCGGTCGAGATCGGCCGCGGCGACATTCCTTCCGCCTCCCAGCCGTCCTTCGCCGAAATGGAAGAAGTGCTGAACAATATCGGCAACGACTGAGGTCGAGCGCGCCGGAACGTCCGGCCGCGCGACGAGTTTCAGACGCGGCATGACGCCGCCGTGATCCCGGCTTGCCCCGAGGTTCACGGCGGCGTTATCGTTTCCAGCGAGGCTTTCGGCCTCGCGAACAGCCTTCGGAGGATTGTCCCATGCGCATCACCGCCCTCATCGCCGCCTCGGCCGCCGCCCTGATCATCGCCGGGTGCCAGAAGGCGCCGGAAGAAAAGGCTCAGGAAGCCGCCAGCGACGCGGTCGAAGCGGCCGGAACCGCCGCCGACGCCGCCCTGACCGCCGACCAGGCCGCTGCGGAAGCCGCCGCCGCCGCCAATGAGGCCGCTCAGGACGCCGGCGCCGCCACCGCCTCCGCCTCCGCACAGCCCCCCGAAGGCGCGCCTGCGGCGACCGACACGGCGGCCGGGCAAGCCGCCGCCCCGGCGACCGACCACGGATCGGCCCAGGCCGCCGGCCACGACACCGGCCACTGAGTCCTTCCCCCGACCCACAAAGGGGCCGCCCCGCGGGCGGCCCCTTTTTCGTATCGGCGGCGGAGGTGCTAGAGCCGCGCCATGACGACCGACGACACCGCCCCGCACCTGACCTGGACCGATGACGACGAGCCCCGCTCCGGCCGGTTCGGCGACGTCTATTTCTCACGCGACGACGGTCTGGCCGAGACCCGCGCCGTCTTCCTGGAAGGCTGCGGCCTGCCGGACGCCTGGGCCGGGCGACGCCATTTCACCGTGGCCGAGCTGGGGTTCGGCACCGGGCTGAACATCGCCGCCCTGCTGGACCTGTGGCGCCGCACCCGGCCCGAGGGCGGGCGGCTGCACGTCTTCTCCATCGAGGGGTTTCCCCTGACCGCCGACGAGGCGCGGCGCGCCCTGGGCGCCTGGCCCGAACTGGCGGAGGCGGCCCTGGCCCTGACTGAAGCGTGGCCGGAGCGGACGCCGGGCTTTCACCGGGTCGATCTGCCGGGGTTCCACGCGGTGCTCGACGTCGCCGTCGGCGACGTCGACTGGGCCCTGGACCAGTGGTCGGGAGCGGCCGACGCCTGGTTCCTGGACGGTTTCTCGCCGGCCCTGAACCCCGGCATGTGGTCCGAAACGGTGATGGACCGGATCGCCGCCCGGTCAGCCCCCGGCGCGCGAGTCGCCACCTTCACGGTCGCCGGCGCGGTTCGACGCGGCCTGTCGGAACGCGGCTTCGTGGTCGAGAAGAAGCCCGGCCACGGCCGCAAGCGTGAACGGCTGGAGGCGCGGCGGGACGGCGCCCCTGCGCCCGACCAGGCCCCCCGCGTCGCCGTCATCGGGGCCGGAGTGGCCGGGGCGGCCGTGGCCCGCGCCCTGGTCGCATCAGGCATCACGCCGGTGGTGATCGAGGGCGAGCGGCCCGGCGCGGGGGGATCGGGGTTTCCGGCCGGACTGGCGACGCCGCGCCTCGACGCCGGGGATGCGGCCATCGCCAGCCTGTACGCCCAGGCGCTGGAACGGGCGCGGCATCTGTATGACGCCACGCCGGGGGCCGTTCTGAGCCGGGGCGTCCTGCAACTGCCCCAGGCGGCGCGCGATCCGGCGCGCTTCGACAAGATCGCCGCCCAGTCCCTGTGGCGCGACGGCGCCATGTCGGTGATCGACGCCGAGGCCGCTGCAGACCGACTGGGCGAGCCGACCGTCGAGGGCGGGCTGATGATGGCCGACGCCCGCGTGATCCAGGCCGCCGCCATCCTGTCGGCCTGGCTGAAGGCCGCGCCCATGATCACCGCGACCGTGGCCCGGATCGAGCGCGACGACGACGGCTGGACCCTGAGTGACGCCGAGGGCCGGATCCTGGCCCAGGCGGACACGGTGGTGGTGACGGCCGGCTGGGGAACGGCCGGATTGCTGGCGGACGCCGGCCTGTCGCCCGTCCGGGGCCAGGCCGACTGGGTCGAGGGTCCGGCGTCTCCGGGCGTGGCCTGGGGCGGCTATGTCGCGCCCACCGGCACGGGCGTCCTGTTCGGAGCAACCCACGACCGCGGCGACGTGACCCTGGAGGCGCGCGATGCGGACAGCGCCCGGAACCTGGACGCCCTGCGCGCGCGCCTGCCGCATCTGGCCGCCCAGGCTGAGACGGGCGTCCGCCATCGTCGGGTCGCCATCCGGGCCACGACACGCGACCGGCTGCCTCTGGCGGGGCGTCGAGCGGACGGGCTTTATCTGCTGTCGGGCCTGGGTTCACGCGGTTTCTGCGTGGCGCCCCTGCTGGGCGAACATGTCGCCGCCCTGATCGCCGGTACGCCTTCGCCGCTTCCTGCAGCGCTTTTTGGACGGATCGATCCTGACCGTCAGGGGCCGGCTTGATCGGCCTTCAGGCTGTGTTCATGTGCGGCGTCTCTTCCTTGTTCCAGATTCCGTATTGGAGACTTCGATGCGTATCCTGCTGACCTCCGCGCTCGCTGCCTCGACGGTGGCGGCCATGAGCCTTTCCGCCTGCGCGCCCGCCGCAACCAGGGCCGCCGCGGCCGCCGCCGACGGCGAAAAGTCCGTCGCCCGCTGCTTCCGTACAGACAGCGTGCGCAACTTCCGCACTGATCGCCAGTCCGACCTCTATATCCGGTCGCTGCGCGACGATGTGTTCCAGATCAACACCAGCGGCGCCTGCTGGGATCTGGATTCGGCGGTGTCCATCGCCGTGACGCCGACCCTCGGCGGATCCGACACCGTCTGCGTCGGCGATCCGGTCCAGATCATCGTGCCGAACGCCGACCCGGGTCGCCGCACCTGCCGGGCCTTCGTCACCAAGTCTCTGACCGCCGAAGAGGTGGCCGCCCTGCCGGATCGCGCCAGACCCTGATCCGCCACCGGTCGCGGAGGCGGCTTGAAATCGGGCGACCACGGGTATCAAATCCTCTCATTCACGGGAGGAAGACATGCGCGGAATCGCCAAACTGACCTTTGCCACACTGACGGTTGTCGGCGTCGCGGCCCTGACGGCGGCGACGCCGGCCGCAGCCGAGACCTGGACCCGTTTCTCGGCCAGCGACCGGACCGTCTATCTGATCGATCAGGACACCCTGACGCCGGTCGACGGCGTCGCCACGGCCCGCTTCGCCCGCGTTCCCGCACACGGCGACGCGGCCGATCTGAGCCATGAGGTCGAGGAGTTGGCGGTCCGCTGCTCGGACGGCCAGTCCCGCACCGTCGCCACCATCGTCCACGGCCCGGACGGCGCGGAGGCGGAACGGATCGCCGAAGACGCCCCCTGGGACGCCACCCCCTCCGGCGGCGTGTACGGCGCCCTCAAGTCCTTCGCCTGCGACGACATGCGACCCCAGGGCGCGCCCTGGCCGACCATCGCCGCCTTCATCGCCAGCGGACGCGGGGGCTAGGCGCCCGGCGGGGCGGCTCTGCGACCGACGGCGCCCGCCCGTCCGGCGAGCCGCCAGTCGCCCTGCAGGTGGAGACACCTCATCTTTGGTATCAGTCAGCGGTCGCCACCGGCGTGGCGTCGCTTGCCTCCGCGCGGCAGGAAAAGCCCCACGGACCCTGGGTTTCGGCCCGCAGTGCAAGGCGGATAGGCGCCGTGGATCAGGGCTAGACGCAGGAAAAGGCCATCGCCGGGAATAATAGGCCGCCTCGCGGTGTCTATCGATCAAGTCCACCCTGTCCGATCAAAGGCCGCGATCAATGTCGATCTCCTCCCGCAAGTCCGTGATCCGGTTCGCCGTGCTCGCTGCGCTTGGTCTGTCCACACCGCTGGCGGCGAGCACGCCTTCGGAGCAATTCATGGCCGAAAACGACGCGGTCATGGCCCGGATGCACGCGGCCATGGAAATCCAGCCGACGGGCGACATCGACAGGGATTTCGTGGCCATGATGATCCCGCATCATCAGGGCGGCATCGATATGGCCGTGGCGGTGCTTCGCCACAGCAACAACGAACAGATTCGTCGTCTCGCCCAGGAAATCATCGTCGAGCAACAGCAGGAGATCGCCGCCCTGCGCCTCGCCGTGGGCGAGCCCTTGCCTGCCTCCTATCCGGCCCCGACCAGCCCCCCGCCCACAGCGCCCGTCGGCGTCGAAGGCCCGCGCCGCCATCACGAAGGCTGAAGCCCCATGACTCGTCCCATCCTTGGCCTCGCCGCAAGCCTTTCGACCGCCCTTCTCGTCGCGGGCGCGGCCCAGGCCCAGGTCGCCCCCATCCAGTCCGGCGATCGCGTCTATGCGGCGGAGCAGTTCTCGAACACCGTGTCGGTCACCGATCCCTCCACCAACCGCCTGGTGGGTCTGATCCGTTTGGGGGATCCGTCGCCGGCCAACTTCAGCCCTCTCTACCGCGGACAGTTGCTGGTTCACGGTCTGGGCTTCTCGCCGGACGGCAAGACGCTGGCGGTCGTGTCGATCGGCTCCAACTCCGTCAGCTTCATCGACACCGCCACAAATGCGGTGAAACATGTCACCTACATCGGCCGCTCTCCGCACGAGGCCTTCTTCACCCCCGACGGCGAGGAACTCTGGGTCACCGTGCGCGGCGAGGACTATGTCTCGGTGATCGACCCGGTCAGCTACAACGAGATCCATCGCATTCAGACGCCTGGCGGGCCGGGAATGACGATCTTCTCGCCGGACGGTCGTTACGGCTACATCTGTTCGTCCTTCAATCCCAAGACCGTGGTGGTGGATGCCGCCACCCATGAGATTGTCGGGGAAGTGGCCCAGCCCAGCGCCTTCTGCCCCAACATCGCCGCCTCTCCGGACGGGTCGCAGGTGTGGTTCACCCTGAAGGACATCGGCAAGACGGTGGCCTTCAACGCCCGTCCTCCGTTCAACGTGTTGGCGACCCTGGACACCGGCCCTCTCACCAACCACGTCAACTTCGCCCGGACGGCGCACGGCCAGTTGGCCTATGTGACCGTGGGCGGGGAGAATGCGGTCAAAATCTTCCGGACGGACGACTTCAGCCCCGTCGCGACCATCCCTGTCGGGGCCCTGCCGCACGGCCTCTGGGCGTCGCCGGACGGATCGCGCGTCTATGTCGGTCTGGAGAACGCCAGCGAACTGGCGGTGATCGACACCGCCTCCAACACGGTGGTCGCCAATGTCGGCGTCGGCCAGGCGCCCCAGGCCGTCGTCTATGTGCCCGGGGCTGCGCCCTCGGGCGCCGGCGACCGGAACCTGCAGCCTCGATCTGACGCCGGTTCTGTCCTGATCCGCATGCGCGTCAGCGACGGGACGGAGGCCGACACCACCATCAGCCTGTATGATCAAGGCCTGATCCAGGTCGTACAGGGATCGGTGTCGGGGCTGACGCCGCGCTCGCCCTATGTCCTGGCCCTGGCGAACGCTGCGGACGGCTCCGGCCCCCTGGAGCCGATCGCCGCCTTCACGAGCAATCCCGCCGGCGCCGCCATCGTCAATGCTCTGGGGCCTATTCGCCAGCAGGTCCGCGCCGAACAGGGTGTGTCGCGGCGCTATCTGGTGATCGCCCCCGGCACGGCGGCCATGCCCGGGGCTCCGGTTCAGATTCAGGTCGCGGCGCCCTAGGATGAGCACATGACGGACATGGGCCAGTTGATCGAGCCGGTCATCCCGGGGCTGCGGCGATACGCCAACGCCCTGGTTCGCGATCCAGCCGAGGCCGACGACCTTGTCCAGGATTGTCTGGAGCGCGCAGTCACGCGTTGGGGGCAACGCCGCGGCGATGGCGACACCCGCAGCTGGCTTTACGCCATCCTGCATAATCTGGCGGTCAATCGCTGGCGCTCGCTTCGCCGAAGGGGAGTGATGGCCGCGATCGAGACGGTCGATCCGGCGTTTCTGTCCGTGGCGCCAGCCCAGGAGCACGGACTGGCCCGGGCCGACGTTCTGCGCGCACTGGATCAATTGCCGGACGAATATCGAGCCGTGATCCTGTTGGTGACGGTCGAAGGCCTGTCCTATGCCGAGACAGCCCGTATTCTGGGCGTGCCGCTCGGCACCGTCATGTCTCGGCTCTCTCGCGGACGCGCCCGGCTGGCCAGTGCGATGGCCGAAGACACGCCCGTCAGATGTCATTTAAGGAGGATCAAATGACCGGGGACCGCCCGATTAGCGAAGACGACCTCCACGCCTTTCTGGACGGGGTGCTCGAGGAAAGCCGGCGCGACGCGGTGCGACGCTATCTCGACACCCATCCCGAGGCGCAGGAGAGATTCGCGGCCTACCGCGAACACGGCGAGGCGTTGCGTAACGCGCTGGCGCCGGTCTCCGACCAACCCCTGCCCGCGGAACTCAACCTGAAGGCCCTTGTCGAGCGTCGCCGGAAGACCTTGGCCGGAAGGCGTCAGATGGCGGCGGCCGCGGCCATTCTCTGCATCGGAGGCCTGTCGGGCTGGATGGGGCGCGAGGCGGTTTCACCCCCGGCGCGGGGGATTCAGGCCCTCGGCCGCGAGGCCGTCGACAACTATGTGGTCTACGCCTCCGACACGCGTCGTCCGGTCGAACTGGCGTCTGACCAGCGTGCGACGCTGACCCGCTGGGTGTCCGATCGTCTCGACACGCCGGTTCAACCCCCGGATCTGGAAGGCGCCGGCTATCGCTTCCTCGGCGGCCGACTGGTGACGACGCCGAATGGTCCCGCCGCCCTATTCATCTACGAGGGGGCGGCCGCCGAGCGGCTGGCCGTGATGATGCGGCCGATGGAGATCGAAAAGAACCGGTCCATGTCCGAGCAATCCTACGGCGCGCTGGACGGCGTGACATGGTCGCGGGACGGTCTCGGTTTCAGCGTCGTGGCGCCCCGTGCATCGACGGATCTGCTTCCCGTGGCCGAGGATGTTCGACGGCAGACACCCTTCTCCTGATCACCCTCTCAGGTCGGATCGGCGGCGCGAACTCGGGCCACTGAACGAGGGGTTCGGTCCCCGACTGCTCATTTGTAACCTTGGAGACCCAGATGTACGTGAGACTTCCCAATCCGATCGCCGACTATGTGGACGCCATCGCGCGAGGCGACGTCGAAGGCATGGTGCAACCCTTCGCCGCCGACGGCGTCGTCGTCAGTGACGACGGCCGGCGTCATCAGGGCCGCCCGGCGATACGCACATGGATCCAGGAAACGTCGGCCGCCAACGGGACGGTCCTCACTCCGGACACCCTATGCCACGAGACCAGCAGAATCGTCGTCGAGGGCGTCAAGACCGGCGACTTCGAGGGGAGCCCCCGGCGGTTCGTCCTCGCCTTCGAGCTTGACGGCGGCGTAATCAAGACGATGGAGGCGGCATGACGGCGGAGCGCTGCCCCTCCGCTCGATCCAACAAATCCAGGCCCATGGGGTCATTCGCAAAATAGGGACAAAGCGGGACTGTTTCAGCCGCAACCGGTTTCTCGCACCTCTCTGCGTGCCCGACCTGTAACGACAGCCTATGACCACGCCTGCTTCCCAAGCCCGTTCCACAATGGATCCGGCGACCCGTCAGGCCTCCCTGGCGGACGCGGGCGCAGCGAACGACCATGGGCGACCCCAGGCTCCGGCGGCGGTCGGTCATCCGTCCGACCTGCTGACCGTCCGGCCTCGCATCCTTTTCGCCGCCCGCGCCGCCAGTCCGCTTCAGGACCTCTGTTCGCCCCTTGAGAAAGACGGGATGCGGGTTGTCACGACCGAAACCCCCGCCGGCCTGTTTCGGCGTCTCGGCGACCATCCAAGCCTGGTGATCCTGGACCTCGAGCTCGGCGGCGACGGTCTCCACCTTCTGCGGCGCCTGCGCGCGGCGTCGGAGGTTCCGATTATCCTCACGGCGGCGAACTCGCGCCACGCCGCCGACAGGATCGTCGGCCTCGAACTGGGGGCCGACGACTATCTCGACGATCCGGTCGATCCGCGCGAACTCAGCGCCCGAATCCGCAACATCCTGCGCCGACGCAACCGCTTGTGCGGAGCGGTCCGCCTGCATCCCCGCACGCACGTCCGGTTCGGCCCCTGGGAACTGGATTGCCGCACACGGCGCCTGTCCCGGGAGGGTGCTGTCGTCGTCCTGACCCTGGGCGAATTCCGGCTTCTCAACGCCTTCATCGTCGCGCCGCAACGCGTCTTGTCGCGTCAGGATCTGCTCGACGCCACGGGGATGCGCGAGGACCTGTCGGACCGCAGCATTGATGCTCAGGTGTTGCGGCTCCGGCGCAAGCTCCAGACCGGACCGGACAGCGCCGAGGCGATCGCGACCCTGAGGGGCCTGGGCTATATGTTCAAGGCGGAGGTGGAGGCGTCCTGATGCAACCGCAGAAATCGGTCCGAGCGATCCACGACTGACCGGTCAAAGGGCTTCAACCGGAACGGCGATCCCATATCCGACGCCCCGCTCGGTTCGGATGATGCGCTGAGGGCCGGGCGCGGTTTGAAGCTTTCGCCTCAACCGCAGGATCATGACGTCGATGCTGCGGTCATTCACCTCGTCCGGATGGACTCGGCTGGCCGTGACCAACTGATGACGGGTCAGAATCTGGTTCGGGCTCCTCAAGAGGGCGGTCAAAAGGTTGAACTCCGCTGTCGTGAGCTTGACCAAGGCGCCGTCCGGCGAGGTGAGGCTTCGCCGACGCAGGTCGAGCTCCCACCCGGCGAACCGCCACCGGACGCGTTCTCGCGCCTTCGCCGGGCGCGCGCGACGCAAGACGGTGCGAATGCGGGCCAGCAATTCCCGCGGGCTGACGGGCGTGCTCATGCAATCGTCAGCGCCCAGCTCCAGCGCAACGACCTTGTCCGGCTCGCCGCCGCCAGCATCGGTGATGCTGATCACGGGGGCTTCGTCCCGATCGACGACGCCCCGCATAAGATCGAGGCCGTCCTCGCGCCTTATCCCGAGATTGAGGACCACCAGATCGATGGGCCGGGCCCTGAGAATTCGCCGCATGGCCGCGCCGTCGGCGGCCGTGCTGACCTGAAAGGCATGCTCGCTGAGAAATCCGCCAAGCGCATCACGGGCTGAGGCGTTGTCGTCGACGACGAGGACGTGTCTTTGAGCGTACATCATGAAGAAGCACTTTCCTGACATGAACAGACTTGCAGAGGATTGGACGAGGCCCGCCCCGCACTTGAACAGGCGCTTCGACCTTGACCGGGCAGGCGGCCGCCGGTCTCCAACCAGCGGCCGCCCGTTTTTCCGGCCCTAGACCCCGTGAGCCGCGCGGATATAGCGCGAGGCCTTCTCACCGATGATCGTGCAGGGCGCCATGGTGTTGCCCGTCGCGACCCGCGGCATCACCGATCCGTCAGCGATGCGCAGCCCCTCAACGCCATAGACGCGCAGACTGCCGTCCACGACGGACAGCGCGTCCTGCCCCATCTTGGCCGAACACGTCTGGTGCCAGTAGGTCACCGCCGCGTCTCGAACGTAACGCTCCATGTCCGCCTGCCCCAACGGGCCGGGCATGGCTTCACGCGCGACCAGCGGCTCAAAGGCCCGGGTGTTGCCCAGATCGCGGCACAGCTGGACGCAGGCGACCGCAGCGCGGAGATCGTCCGGATGGCTGAAGGTGTTGAGTTCGATGCGCGGCAGGGACAGGAGATCCCCGCTCGACAGGCGAACCCGACCGCGGCTCTTGGGGTGGGCGAGACCGGCGAACATGGTCCAACCGTGCTCCGGGACGCCAAGGCCAGCAGCTTCGGGGCTCGGCACCGGGAACTCGACCTGACAGAACAGCAAGTCTGGTTCGCTCAGGGCGGGGTCGGACTTCCAGTAGAGGGTCGCCTCGCTGCCGCTGTTCCGCGGCGCGATCGGCTCGCGGTATTCCCAGATACAGCCGAAGGACACATGGTCCTGCAGGTTGCGGCCTACGCCGGGCAGATGATGAAGGACCTTGATGTCTGCGGCGCGCAAATCGTCCTCGTCGCCGATCCCGGAACGCATCAGGACGGTCGGCGTCATGATGGCGCCGAGCGACAGTATGACCTCATGGGCGGCGTCAAACCGTTCGACCACCCCGTCCCGCACCGCCTCGACCCCGACGGCGCGACCGTTCTGAACGATCACCCGGTTCACCTGGGTGCGGGTCAGGAGCGTCAGATTGGGCCGGTCCAGGTAGGGATAGGTAAAGGCGCGGAAGATGGAATGCCGTTTGCCGTTCCGCGTCAGGACGTCGGAGATGGCGCAACCGCCGTCCCCCTCCATCATCTGGCCGTTCGGACTATCGTAAGTGGGTATGCCGAGCTCGAGCGCGGCGTCCAGCATCGCCAGAGCCGCCGGCCCCGGATCGGGCGTCGGCTGCACAAAGACTGGCCCGCCCGTGCCCCGATACAGGGGATCGGGCGCGCCCTGCCAGTTCTCAATCTCAAGGTAGAGGCCGAGGACGGATTCATACCCCCAGGACTCGTCCCCGCTCTCCTGGGCGAAATAGTCCCAGTCGCTGCGGTGGCCACGCGCCCAGACGCCGACGTTGATGCTTGAACCGCCGCCCAGAACCTTGCCCATGGACATCGGCATGGCCCGTCCGTTCAGCTCGGGATTTGGCTCGGCCACAAACCCCCAGTCTGTCTCGCTGCCCAGGTTGGTCGGCCAGGCGGCCGGCTCCATGACGCTCGGCCGATCATCACTCCCGCCGGCCTCGATCAGCAGCACATGGACAGCCGGATTCTCCGCCAGTCGTCGAGCGAGGACCGAGCCCGAACTGCCCGCGCCACAGACGATGAAATCGTATGTTTTCCGAAGGTTCGCCAGCCGCTGAGCCTGATTGGCCGCGACGCGGGCCGCGAACTCCCCCTCATCGGTTTGCAGTCCATCCGACATTCTCAAATCTCCACATTGACGATCTAGGTATCAAATCTACCAATTTCATCAAATGCATCAGATTCTGGCGGAGGTGTGGCGGAGCGGGAGCGCGCCTCCATATTGACGCGAGACCGCGATCAGCCGCAGGAGAGACCATGGACGCCGCCGAGAAGGAGATCGTGACCACCACGGACGCCGCGAAGATTCTCGGCGTGTCGGTCAGAACCGCCCAGTTGCTGATCGAGGGCGGATCGATCCCTTCGTGGAAGACGCCCGGCGGCCATCGGCGGGTTTACCGGAGCGACGTCGTTGCGCTCGTCAAGGGTCAGGAACTCCCGGCCACGCCGGCCTCGGCCAGGGTCATCGTCATTGCGCGGCCCGAACGGTTGCCGCAGTTCAAGGCCGCGCTTGAGAGCGCGCCTTCCTGCTTTGTCGAAACCTATCCCGAGCCTTTCACCGCCTTGTTGGACATAGGCGGCCGCTCGCCGGCGGCCGTGGTCATCGACGCAGAGTCGTTCGCCGTCGCTGATGGCGTGCTCCATGCGCTGGGCTCTGATGTCGCCCTGCAACACACCGTCATACTGGTTGTCGGTCCTGAGGGCCGCCAGACTGTCGTCGACGCGTCCCAAGGAGCGGGCCGGGTTCGGTTCATCAACGACATCGACGATCTGGCCGAGGCGGCCGAGGCGGCCGTAAGGGGACCTGATCAGCCGGGCGAGGGTCTGGAGGCGACCTCCTTGTTTCCCCTTCCCGGCAATGAGGCGCAGCGTCTACTCGCTCTTGAACGCTCCGGCCTCGTCGATACTCCGCCCGAGGACGCCTTTGACCGACTGACATGGCTGGCGGCGCAGACGCTCGGCATGCCCATCTCCCTGATCACCCTGCTGACGCCGACGCGGCAGTGGTTCAAGTCGCGGCATGGGCTGGAGATGGCCGACACGCCGAGAAGCTGGGCGTTCTGCAATCACACCATCCTGCAGAACAGCTGCATGATTTCAGAGGATCTGTCCGCCGACCCTCGCTTCTCTGACAACCCGGCTGTCGCGGACGCCCCGAACTTCCGCTTCTATGCTGGATGCCCTGTGGTCGATCCCGACGGTTTCACCCTCGGGTCCCTGTGTGTCATCGACACCCGTCCCCGCACGCTTGATGACAGCCAGAGAGCGATCCTCACGAACCTGGCGGCGCTTGTTTCGGACGAGATCAAGTTGCGGGCGACCGACAGTCGTCTGCGGCGGGCCATGGAGGCCCTGGACCGAAAGTCCCACTGACCCGGCCAGTTTGATCGGACGGATCGAGGAGTTGGTCGGATCATCCGCGCCCTTGCGCCGACCAAGTGGTTTCATCTGTCATCGATGATCACGGATCCTGAAGCTCGCCAGTGACACGGCGCGCTGAACATGTCGCATCGGCCGTGGCCCACAGCGCCTGTACGGCCGCCGCTCCGACCTACAGGACCAGCGATGACTACGACACGGACCGCCCCCCAGGACGATCATCCGACCACTGCGGACCAGCAACCCGCTCCGTTTCTTGAGCTATCCCCGTCAGGCGAGCCAATCCCTGTCGTCTCCTCACTGGACCTGGAGCGCGACCCCCATGGCCTGTTTCGCCAATGGCGTTCAAAGAGCCCCGTGATCCAACGAGAGGACGGGGCCTGCCTTGTTCTCCGCGCGGATGATGTCGAGCGGCTTCTCAACGATCCCAGGACGCAGCAGATCGACGGCGCTCTCTATGCGCGCATGCGGGGCGTCCCGCCGGGTCCGCTGTTCGACCTCCTGGCGACATCCGTATTGCTGTCAGAAGGCGAGGCGCATCGCCGACGACGGGCGCCCCTGTCGCGCACCTTCGCCTTCCGGGCCATCGAGTCCCTGCGCGATACGGTGCGGACGGCCGCCGAAGGCTTGATCGACGGCTTTGAGGCCGATGGCGCGGCGGACCTGGTCCAAGCGTTCTGCGCGCCCCTGCCGCCCCTGGTGATGAGCCAGCTCCTCGGCGCCCCGGCGAGCGACGCGCAAGAGTTCGCCCGGGCGGTTTACAAAGTCTCTCCCGCCTTTGCGCCGGCCCTGCCCGGCGAAGATATGGACCGAATGGTCGATGGGGCCCGCTGGCTCACAGACTATGTGAAGGCGCGTCTAGCCGAAGCGGCTTCAGGCCAGACGTCCCCCGCCGCGCTGCTTGAAGACATGCTCGCCGCCATCGGCGCGGGCGATCTGACCGAGGCCGAAGCCGCCGTCCAGATCGTGACCTTGATCATCGGCGCCAGCGACACGACCCGGGGCGCACTGGCGGTGCAGGTCAGCCTTTTGGCCGAGCGCGGTGCAGACTGGTCCGACTATGGCGACAATCCTGAACTTGCGCGTGCGGCCGTGGCGGAGGCGCTGCGGTTCGAACCGCCGGTGGGCTCCTTCCCCCGGTTTTCGACAGAGGCGATCACGCTGGACGGCATGGTCATTCCGGCCGGCTATCTGGTGTCTCTGTCCACCCTCTCCGCCATGCGCGATCCGGCCCGCTTCCAGGATCCGGACGCCTTCCTCATCAACCGGCAAGATCATGTTCGCTGGCACATGGCGTTCGGCGCCGGCGCGCATCGGTGCATCGGCGAGGCCCTGGCCCGACTGGAACTTGAAGAGGGTCTGATGGCCCTTTGCCGCAAGCTGCCCGGGCTTCGCCTCGCTGGACCGCCGGTCAAGGTGGAAGGTTATGCGGGGATCCGACGCATCGGCGGATTGCAGGTGACGTGGTGACCCAGATCCACTTCAAACGATCGCGCGGCATGACATGGCGCGCCCTCGGTCTGGGGCTCGTCCTCTTGCCCGGCCTTCTCGGCTGTTCGCCGCACCCATCCTCGCTCGAAAGCCTGCCGCCCGAGCGCGCCCTGCCCAGGATCCCCATACAGGGCGGCGTCTGGCGAGAGGCTGCCCATCTTTGGTACGGCGTGATCGGCAGCGGTCCCCCTGTGATCCTGTTGCACGGAGGACTGTCCAGCCACCGGGCCTGGGGCCGACAGGTCCCCGCTCTCCTTGACGCCGGCTATCAGGTCATCCTCATTGACAGCCGGGGCCACGGTCGCAGCACCCTGGGTTCGACACCTCTGAGCTACGATCAGTTGGCCGAGGATGTCGGAGCGGTGATCGATCATCTGCAGTTGAACCGACCCGCAATCATAGGCTGGAGCGACGGCGCCATAACGGCGCTCGTGCTCGGCATGGACCGAGGCGATCAACTCGGCCCCATCTATGCGTTCGGCGCCAATATGGATCTGCAGGGTGTCCGCAAGGACGCCGGCGATGCGCCGATCCTGCGGCAGGTAGGGCCCCGCCTCGCCGCCGATTATGCCGAGCTCTCGCCCGCCCCGGATTTCTCCGGGCTGACCCGGGCGGTCAGGACCATGCAGACAACGCGACTTCACTACGGCCCCGGTCAACTCGCCCTGATCCGGGCGCCCCAGGTTCTGATCGTCGCGGGCTCGAAGGATGAGTTCATAACGCCACAGCATGCCGCCTATATAGCGGACGCCATCCCGGGCGCCGGTCTTCAGTATCTGGCGGACAGCGGGCATTTCGCGCCTTGGCAGAGCCCGGAACTGTTCAACCAGTCCATGATCCGGTTTCTGAAGTCAGCCGGATACGCGCCGGACACGGCGGAGACCGGATCCGCCGCGCCAGACGGAATGGGCGCGAGAACAATGGCCAGGGGCGACGCCCTGCCCCAGGCCGCAAGCGTCTGCCTCCCCGCCGCCGTCCAATGCCGGTCTCCGGCTGAACCGGCCGGGTCTCGACCGGGACGGAGCGCGGCGCCGCTTCAACATTCAGCGCCGCACCCTACGCCGAAGGCTCAGTGCGGTCCGGGCTGGATGATCCCCCTACCCTTGCGGCCCGTGCGGCATCGCGGCGCAAAGCCTCGGCACGGAGCCGAAGAAGGTTGCCGGTTCGTCAATGACGGGGCAGATCTGTATATCTGAGGTTGATTGTCCAGTACAGATTGACGACGTGCATATGAAATATTGACGACGCCTGTCAGCTTGTTCGGGTCGTTCAGTCTCTCTGTCGTCTGCGCCTAGGCAGACCACGGGGGACTACATCATGAAAACCAAATCTCGCTATCTGGCGGCGGCCGGAGGCCTGGCGTTGATCGCGGCCTTTCCGCAATGGGCGGCGGCCCAATCGCAGTCGCAATCGACCTCGTCCGAGGCGCAAACGGCGGCGCAACCCAACCCCGCCGTCCTCGATGAAGTCGTCGTCACCGGCTATCTGCAGGGCCTGCGCCGCTCGATCGACGAGAAGCGCAACAGCGACATGATCTCGGACAGCGTCAGCGCCGACGATATGGGCAAGCTGCCCTCGTCCAACCTGACCGAGGCCGCATCGCGCATTCCCGGCGTGTCGGCGGTCCGCAACCACTTCACCGGCGAAGGCGACCGGGTGGTGATCCGGGGCATGGCGACCGAATACAACGCCTACGCCGTCAACGGCGTGCGCATGGGCGGCACCGGATCGCCGGGCGACAACTTCTTCCGCGGCGTGCGCCTCAGCTTCCTGCCGACGTCGGGCGTCGATGCGATCACCGTCTACAAGAGCCTGCTGCCCTATATGGACGGCGACGCCATCGGCGGCACCATCGACATCAAGACGCCGACGGCCTTCGACTATGATCCGACCCATGTGGCGGGCTCGATCGAGGGCACCCTGCTGCAACAGCGCGACGACCGGACCTCGTGGGCGGCCGACGTCGCCTTCGGCAAGCAGTTCTCCGATCGGCTGGGCCTGTTCGTGACCGGCAACTACTCGGAACGCGCCTCGCAGTTCGAGCAGATCGGCAACTCCGGGGATAATATGCCCCGTAACTGGTACAGCAAGGCCCAGAGCCTGGACTTCGATCCCCAGACCTTCGTGACCCGCGGTCTGGAAATGTCCACCGGCGACACGGACGTGACGCGCTGGGGCTTCAACGGCTCGCTGGACTGGCGCGGCGACAATCACGACTTCCACCTGCGTGGTCAGTACAATGAGTATGAAGAGACCCAGTTCAGGAACCGCCTCAACTTCCGCAACGAGGCCGGCACCAGCGCCTCGGCGCGCCTGGAGCAGGTCGACAAGTCGCGCGGCGACCTGATCCAGCCGGCGAACGCCGTCATCGGCTACGATGACATCAAGGGCGCCATCTACAACTACACCACCGCCCAGATCGTCGACCGCGACAAGGACGACAAGATCACCGACGCGGACAAGGGTTCCAACAGCTATTACAGCCTGAACGGCTCGTCAGGCTCGTGGGATCCCAAAGGCTTCCGCCTGCGTCGCTACTGGGAAGGCGGCACGACCGAAGGCGTGCTGCAGATGGTCAACTTCGGCGGCGAAAGCCGCTTCCGCGAGTTCACCCTCGACTACGACCTGTCGCACTCGGAATCCGAGGACAATATCGTCGACAGCTACGAGATGTATTTCGGCCGCAACGCCTATCTGTGGAAGGGCAATGAAGGCGTCGAGATCGTCAGCCAGGGGGATCCGCAGTACCT
>Ga0155085_1499_pt1 | contig 17951 bp, 15 predicted proteins | sample RifCSPhighO2_01_FD_106053 | JGI IMG/M metagenome (GOLD analysis project Ga0155085, IMG submission 106053) | Caulobacterales bacterium RIFCSPHIGHO2_01_FULL_67_30
GGTCGCCGGCACGACCCTGGCTGACCCGGCCGTGCGCCGCGCCCTGTGGACCGGCGGTCTCGCCGCCGTCCAGGCCTCGACCGACTCGATGATCCAATACGCCCTGGCCATTGACGCCGACGCCCGCGCCGTTCGCGACGCCTGGGAGACGCGGGTCCAGGCCCCGACCGACCGCGCCTCGGAACAGCTGGCCGCCGCCCGTTTCGCCGCCTATGGCGACGCCGTCTATCCCGACGCCACCGGCACGCTTCGCCTGACCTATGGCCAGGTCGAAGGCTCGGACGTTCCGGGTCAGCGGTTCGGCGCCTTCACTACCTTCGCCGGCCTGTGGGACCGCGCCACCGGCGCCGAGCCCTTCGCCGTCGCGCCCAAACTGCTGGCGGCCAAGGACCGGATCGACCCGAACGCCGTCATGGACATGGCCGTCTCGACCGACACCATCGGCGGCTCGTCGGGGTCCCCCGCCATCAATGCGAAGGGCGAGATCGTGGGGGCCAATTTCGACTCCACCGTCCTGACCCAACGCAACGCCTACGGCTACGACCGCGCCGTCAACCGCAGCGTCATCGTCACCACCCAGGCCGTCACCGTGGCCCTGCGCGACGTCTATGGCATGGACCATCTGGTGCGGGAGCTGGGCGTTTCCAGGTGAGCGACATCGCCTTCCGCGCGGCGACACTCGACGACGTCGCCGCGCTTCATCCCCTGATCGAGCGCGCCTATCGCGGCGAGACGGCCAAGGCCGGCTGGACGCACGAGGCGGACCTGCTGTTCGACACCCGCACCAGCGCCGAGGAGCTGTCGGCCCTGATCGCCGACCCCGACCGGGTCATCCTGCTGGCCCATCGGGACGGCGCCCCGGTCGGCTGCGTCCAGGTCGCCCGCATCGGCGACGACCGGGCCTATCTCGGCCTGCTGACCGTTGAGCCGAGCCTGCAAGCCTCCGGCCTGGGCCGCCGCCTGCTGGCCGCCGCAGAGACCGAGGCCGTCGCCCGGTTCGCGGCCCGCCGCATGGAGATGACCGTCATCCACCGCCGCGCGGAACTGATCGCCTGGTACAAACGGCGCGGCTACCGCCCCACCGGCGAGACCCGCCCCTTCCCCGTCGATCCGCCTCGGCCCGAGCTGGATTTCGTGGTGCTGGAGAAGGGGCTGTAAACTCCCCTTCCTTCTCCCATGGGGAGAAGGTGGCCCGAAGGGCCGGATGAGGGCCCGCCGGTGGGCCAGCTCGCACCACCGTGCCCCTCACCCTTGCGCGCAAGACTGATCGCTACGCTCTCAGGCGCTCAAGCCCTCTCCCGCTGGGAGAGGGATCTTCGAACGGCCCCTTGCAAAACGGACACCCATGTCCATTTATGCGCGTCATCATGTCGCGCCCCGCCCCCAAACATGTCCGTAAGGACGTCGTCCACAACCACGCCGCCCTGCTTGAGGCCGCGCGCGCGGTCTTCGCCGACCAGGGCCTGGACGCGCCGCTGGACCTGATCGCGGAAAAGGCCGGCGTCGGACGCGGCACCCTGTATCGTCATTTCGCCGACCGCACCGAACTGGCCCTGGCCGTGCTTGAGGCCGACCTCGCCGACCTGGACCGCCGCACCGCCGAACAGGGCGACGCCCCGGAAGCCTTCTTCTGGTTTCTGGACCGGCTGGCCGAGGACATGATCCGCAACGCCGGCCTGGCGGGGTTGGTCCGGAACGTGAGGTCGCCCGATGCGCTTACCCCCCTGCGGCAGAGCTTGATGGAGGCGGGCGCCGCCCCCCTCGAACGGGCCCAGGCGGCCGGTCTGGTGCGAAAGGATCTGCGGCCGATGGACATCCGCCTGATCGCCACCCTGCTGGGCGCCGGCTTCCAGGGCGCCGACGAGGCCGAGCGTCAGGCCGTGTCCCAGCGCACCCGCGTCATCATTCTGGACGGGCTGAAGCCCAGGCCGGAGGCGTCCTGATGGCTCGTCGCGCCGATCACAACTGGCATCTGCCCTGGGAGCAGTATCTCGCCACCCTGAAGCCGCACGAGCGACCCACCCTGCCCGGCTCGCCGGCCACGCCCGACCATACGGCCTGGCTGCGGTTGCAGTACGCCCTGACCGGGGTTCTGGTGGCCCTGGTCGGCAGCCTGGGCAATGCGGCCGTCACCGCCAATCTGACCAGTCTTCAGGGCTCGTTGGGAATCACGATCACCGAGGCGGCCTGGCTGCCGGTCGTCTTCGTCATGACCAACGCCTGCATGAACCTGATCCTGTTCAAGTTCCGCCAGCAATACGGCCTGCGCCTGTTCACCCAGATCTGCCTGACCGCCTTCGTCGTCACCTGCGCCGCCCACCTGGCGGTCGACAACTATGAGTCCACCCTGTTCGTCCGCGCCGTCGCAGGCATGGCGGCGGTGGGGCTCAGCACCCTGGGCTTCCTCTATATGATCCAGGCCTTCCCGGCCCAGCACCGCCTGAAGGGACTGGTGATCGGCATCGGCCTGTCCAGCTTCGCCGTCCCCATCGCCCGCCTGATCATGCCCAGCCTGCTGGAGATGAACGACTGGCGCGCCTTCTACACCTTCGAGCTGGGCATGGCGCTTCTGGCCTGGGCCGCCGTCCAGGTGCTGCGCCTGCCCCCGTCCGAGCGGCTGAAGCTGTTCGAGCCGCTGGACTTCGTCACCTTCGCCCTGTTCGCGCCGGGCGTGGCCCTGCTGGCCGCCGTCCTGGGTCTGGGCCGGATCGTCTGGTGGACCGAGGCCGCCTGGATCGGCTGGGCCCTGGCCGGCGCCATCCTGCTGCTGACTGCGGCCCTGATGATCGAGTACGATCGGCGGAATCCGCTGATCAACGTCCGCTGGCTGACCGGCCCGGACATCCTGCGCCTGTTCGGCGCCATCCTGCTGATCCGCATCACCCTGTCGGAACAGACCTCGGGCGCCGTGGGCTTCCTGACCGTAGTCGGCCTGGGTCCGGACCAGTTGCACGGCCTCTTCCTGCTGATCCTGCTGGCCATGATCGCCGGCACGGCGGTCAGCGCCCTGACCCTGAACATGGCCAAGCTGAACAAGCCCATCGCCATCGCCCTGGGCCTCATCGCCGTCGGCGCCTTCATCGACAGCCACGCCACCGTTCTGACCCGTCCGGCCCAGCTGTATGTCAGCCAGGCCATGATCGCCTTCGCCTCGGCCATGTTCGTCGGCCCGGCCCTGCTGATCGGCGTCGGCAAGGTGCTGCAACAGGGCGCGCGCAACATCATCAGCTTCATCGTCATGTTCAGCGTGCTTCAGAACCTGGGCGGCCTGGCCGGCAGCGCCCTGATCGGCACGATCCAGGTGGTGCGCGAAAAATTCCATTCGAACCAGCTGTCCGCCGACATCACCAGCCTGAATCCCGAGGTGGTTCTGCGCCTGCGCCAGCTGTCCGGCGCCTATGCCTCGACCATCACCGACCCGGCCCTGCTGAACGCCGAGGGCGTGGCCATGCTCACCCGTCAGGTGACGCAACAGGCCAATATCCTGGCCTATAACGACGTCTTCCTGATCATCGCCGCGGCCGCCGGCCTGGGCTGCGCCTGGGTCACGGCCGTCCATCTGCATCCGCGTTTCGAGGCGCGCCGCCAGGCGAAGCGCGCCGCCCGTTCCATGACCGCCGGCCCAGCACCCGCCGCCGCCCCGACCGCCGCCCCGACCGCCGACTGATCCCCTGAAAGCCCCCCGCACGCCGATGACCGACACGACATCCCCCCAATCCGCTCAACCTGCGCCGCCTCCGCCTGCGTCGCCGCCCGAGCCGGACAAACGCGTCCTCTGGGCCGTGATCGCCGCGGTGGTCGCGGTCTTCGCCGTGGGCCTGGTGCTGTACGCCTGGCAGTTGCCGCCCTTCACCGGCCATGTGCAGCGGACCGACAACGCCTATGTGCGCGGCCAGGTGACGATCATCAGCCCCCAGGTCAGCGGCTATGTGGTCCAGGTCCCGGTCCAGGACTTCCAGGCCGTTCAGCAGGGCCAACTGCTGGCCCAGGTCGACGACCGCACCTATCGCCAGAAGCTGGAGCAGGCCGAGGCGGCCTTGCACTCCGCCCAGGCGGCCCTGTCCAACTCGACCCAGAGCCAGGCCTCGGCCCGCGGCGCGGTGGCGCAACAGCGCGCCGGCATCGCCGCCGCCCAGGCCGCCCTGACCCGCGCCCAGGCTGACGCCGACCGCGCCCGCACCCTGAAGGCCGGGGGCTGGGTGTCGCAATCCAATGTGGACATCGCCGTCGCCGCCCTGCGCAGCGCCCAGGCCCAGTTGGCCCAGGCCCAGGCCGGCGAAGGCGTGGCCCAGACCGGCGTCACCTCGGCCGTGGTCAACCGCGACAGTCTGGCCGCCGCCGTCGAGAACGCCCAGGCCGCCGTCCGCCTGGCCCAGATCGACCTGGCCAACACCCGGATCACCGCCCCCCGCCCCGGCCGCCTGGGCGAGGTCGGCGTGCGCCAGGGCCAGTATGTCACCGCCGGAACCCAGCTGATGGGCCTGGTGCCCGACGTCGTCTGGGTCACGGCCAATATGAAGGAGACCCAGATGCGCGACATCCGCATCGGCCAGCCGGTCGAGATCGCGGTCGATTCCCTGGGCGGCCGCACCCTGCGCGGGCGCGTCGAACGCATCGCCCCCGCCGCCGGCAGCGAGTTCAGCGTCATCCGCCCCGACAACGCCACCGGCAACTTCACCAAGGTCGCCCAACGCATCCCGGTCCGCATCCGCATCGAGCCGGGGCAGGCGGGCGTGGAGCGTCTCGCGCCGGGGATGTCGGTGGTGGCGAAGGTGGATACGGGCGGCTAATCTAGCGAAACAATGCCCTCAGCTTTAACACCAACGCCCGATCAGCGATAACATTCGTATTGTTGGCGAGAGTAGAAACAATAACGCCCTGCTTCAGCGCAGATCCCCCTACACTTGCGACTCTATCGTTAAGAATTTTTAGAGTAATATGCTTAGCCGAGACAAAATGGATGGCATCAAGCCCCTTAGTGGCTATTCGCTCCCTAACGAACTGCTTTGCCAATCTATAACGCCGCAAGCCGACGCTGCTAATTATCGACTTAATTGCTACCCTTAAAAAGGCACGCAGCTTAGATGGGTCAATTTCCACATACCGACCCTTTTCAGATCGACATACGTCGGTATGCATTATTCGAAATTCATTCCCCCTTAGCTTAAGTCTTCGAGCAACTGCCAAAATGGTAAAATATCCGGCACCATAGGTTCGTACATTTTTCAACACATCGTCCACACCGACTCGTGACGAAGCCTCAGCGCTCGTCAGATGGGGACACACAATATCAGCATACGACGACACTGATTCAGAAGATAATACAAGATTTTCTACCGCATATACGCTTAACCTATGAAGGTTCGGGACCTTCTCGTGACGACCTCGCGCAAGTAGATCTAGATCACCATCTACAATGTAGATCTTTCGTCGTCCATCCGAGCCATTATCGTTAGCGGCAGCTCGTTCAACGTCCGCCCTACAACCTATCGGTATAACAGAAGCGGCACCAGAATATTCAATCATACAAGTGAAACACAGTATTCTTGACGGCCCGAAATGATAGACGGGCTGTGTGTGGCCATTATTAGCTGGGCATGCGGGTTGGCATCCATCAACGACCCAACGAACGACTCTTGCCACTTAATATGAAGAGAAAGCTCCGGCTCATCAATTATAACTAGATCCGCCTGATCGGCGTCGTCGTTAAACATTAACGCAGTTATAAGGACAAATAGTTGCCGCTCACCAGACGATAAGAAATAGACATCGCCAGTTTTTCCAGAAGGCAGATCAAGTTCAATATCAAAATCTTCCGTCAGGCGTAACTTCTTTTTTGAGTCAAAGAAGAACGAATTGAGTATGTCTTCGTATTTTCTAATCGCCATAAATATTATTTTTTCCGATCTATTAAATTCGGAAACTAACTCATCTACCCCATTCACTAAATATAGCTGCTGCTGAAATGACTGCCATTCCATCCACCTATTTCGTAATGTTTGATCATCACTTTGAAATATTTGCTGCACTGACTTGCCACTAAGGACAGACGCAAGCCCAATCAGCTCAGAATAAAATGGATCTATTGCAGCGCTGATACGATCAGCCGGCAATCCCATAAAGCTAAATGCTTCTTTGAGTGACCGCCTAGCGCGATCATGACGCTTCGCTTCACCATGACGAGGCATTCCAGACGATGCTGCCTTAGGGTCTCGAAAGAGAGACAATAGGATATCCTCTCTAAGCTTTGACGCGAGTCTCGCTCGTTGCGATTGAGCTGATCTCTGAGCTTCAAGGGCCAAGGCTTCTGCCTGAGCCACGCTTTCATCTAAAAATGAGCGTATAGTCGGATGCATCCTTCGAGTGGATCTGATACGGCGAGGACGAGACGCATGCGTCCGATCCGGACCAAGTGTAGTTCGATCCAATCCTAAGAATATCGGCGTCGGTAAACGCTTAATCTGATCAAAAACTTCAATTCCATCTGGAATTCTAGAATATGATTCCGATATTGTTATCGGCTCAACATCATCATCGAACTCCCATTCCTCACGATCTCTCACAAGACGGGTGTACGTTTGTGAATTCAGATCAAAAGACGATACAGCCAATCCATTTCTTAAAAACGAAACCCTACAGCCATCACTAGATTTAGACGCATGAACTTCGATAATATCTTGACCTATTTCCACCTCGACGCTGACCTTCTCAAAGGCGGCCGTCATCAACCAATCAACGTCGGGAGTTATCAAAGCCATTATCGCCCTAATCAGGGACGTCTTTCCGCTTCCATTTATGCCAACGAGAAAGGTCAGTTGCGGATCGAAATGCAACTGTCGAAAATTGATGTACCCGTTCAAGTTAACGGCTGAAAATTTGCGAATCTTCATGAAATCCCCTTGCCGCTAAAAACGCTCACAACCAAGAAATGGTCAAGGGCTTCCTGCTAGTTGCCCGTACCAGATACGCATATCTATCTGTCCGTCTCCTCCCTGGCCTGAGGGAACCCTCCCCCTCCCCCCGCGCTCCTCTCCCAGCAAGGGAGATCCTGATGGACCGTGAACAGACCAAGGGCCGGGAGAAGAACGGCGCGGACCCGGCGGGCAAGCCCGACGGCCTGACCTCCGACGCCGATGTGAAGAAGGTCGGTCAGCAGGAGCGCCGCAGCGCGGGACCGGACGGTCCGGACGCGGCGGAGATCGGCGACACCTTCAAGCGCAAGCCCTGAACCGCCGCCGCGCGCGCCCTCACCCCCGGCGGGGCGACAAACGGGCCGCCAGCAGATGCACGTCGTGGGCCCGCATCCGCTCGAAATTGCCCAGGCCCAGGGCGAGAGCGCGCATCACCTCGGTCTGGCGCGTCTGTTCGGGATGTTCCGGCAGGGACGCCTCCGCCCGCGCCAGTTCCGCATCCAGTTCGGCCATCATATCGGCCAGACTCCGTCGTTCATCTGTTCCTCCGTCACGCCGCCGACCGCCGCCAGCGGTTAAAGCACGAATGGAACAAATCACGAACACACTGACGCATCGCAGCTGTGGACGACCGCAGTCACGGCCGCCGGGCTCGGCGCCTCATGCTCAGACGAACGCCGGCGACCGTGAGGCCGCCGGCGCTTGTCATCGTCGAAACCGTCCCCCCCGCCCGAGCGGGGGGACGGGGTCGATCAGCTGTCGGCCTGCCAGCCGCCGGCGAGGGCGCGGAACAGGGCGATCTGGTAGGTGGTGACCAGGGCGTCCGACTGGGCCAGGGCGGCGTCGGCGGCGGCCTGGGTCCGTTCGGCGTCCAGCACCAGCAGGAAGCTGTCGGCGCCGGCGTTGAAGCGCTGACGCGACAGGTTGGCGGCGCGGGCGGCCTGATCGCGCGCCTCGGTCAGGGCCGCGCGGCGGTCCAGCTCGTTGGCGTAGTTGCTGAGCGCCGTCTCGGTCTCTTGCAGGGCCGTCAGCACCGTCTGGTCGAAGGTGGCGAGGGCCGCGTCGGAGCGGGCGTCGGCGGCCTTGATCTGGGCGCGGGCGGCGAAGACGTTGGGGAAGGACCAGCTGATAAGCGGACCGAAGCTGAACCGGAAGTTCTGGTCGTCGCCCAGTTCGCCCGAGTCCTGGGCCGTCGAGCCGAGAGAGCCGCCCAGGCTGATCTGCGGATACAGATTGGCGGTCGCCACGTTCACGCGGGCCGCGGCGGCGGCCAGGTTCGCCTCGGCCTGGCGCACGTCGGGACGACGCGCCAGGAGGGCGGCGCCGTCGCCGACCGGGATCGGCTGGCTGAGTTGCGGCGGCCGGACGCAGGCGGCGGCGGCCTGGCTGGCCTCGGCCGGGGTGACGCCCGTCAGGGTCGCCAGACGGTACAGGGCTTCGTTGCGCGACGCGCGAAGCGTCGGCAGGGTCGCCGCCGTCTGGGCCAGGGCCGCGCGGGCGCTGGCCACGTCCAGGCCGGTGCCCGCCCCGCCGTCGAGCAGGGTCTGTGTCAGCTGAGCCGTATTGCGTTGCAGCCCCAGCGTCCGTTCGGCCACCGCGATCTGGGCGTTGGCCGAGCAGGCGTCGGCATAGGCGCGGGCGGTCTCGGCCGCGACCGAGACCTGGACCGTGGCCAGGGCGGCCTCGGCCGCGCGGGCGTCGGCGCGGGCGGCGCGGATGGTCGATTCCACCCGGCCGAACAGATCGACCTCGTAGCTGGCCGACAGACCGACGTCATAGGTGTCGATCTCGGGCGCCTTGCCGTCCGCCTCCAGAACCGAGGAGGTGGCGGCCGAGGCGCGGCTGCGCTGGGCCTGGGCGCTGGTGGTCGTGGTCGGGAACCGGCCCACGCGCGCCTCGGACAGCGACGCCCGAACCGCGCGCAGGTTGGCGAAGGCCGCCTCCAGCTCGTTGTTCTCGGCGAAGGCCTGACGGATCAGGCCGTCCAGGGTCGGATCGTCGTACAGCCGCCACCAGTCATCTCGCGCCTGGGCGGTCGAGACCGTGGTCGAGGCGGAGCCGACGAAGGCGCCCGTCCCGGCCACAGGCAGGTCGGCGGCAGGCGCCTGGGGCCCGACCGCGCAGGCGGCCAGCAGGGCGCCGGATGCTGCGACGGTCAGGAAGCGGAGGGTCTTGGTGCGGGTCATCAGAAGTCCCCTCCCCGCCCGGCGGCCGGAGCCGGCGCATCGGGATCGGTCAGGCTGGAAGTTTGATCGTAGCGGACGGCTTCGGTGACGTTCGACTTCGGCGTCGGCTTCTTGCCTTGCGGCAGTTTGGACGACAGCCAGCGGGTCACGACATAGAAGACCGGCGTGAAGATCAGGCCGAAGAAGGTCACGCCCAACATGCCGGAGAAGACCGCCGTGCCGAGCGACTGGCGCATTTCGGCGCCCGGCCCGGTCGCCAGCATCAGCGGCACGACGCCGAGGATGAAGGCGAAGGAGGTCATCAGGATCGGACGCAGGCGGGTCCGGGCCGCAGCCACGGCTGCATCGAACCGGTTCATGCCCTCGTCCTCTTCCGCCTGTTTGGCGAACTCGACGATCAGGATGGCGTTCTTGGCCGCAAGGGCGATCAGGACCACCAGACCGATCTGGACCAGGATGTTGTTGTCCAGGCCCCGCAGATTCACCCCGATCATGGCCGCCAGCAGGCACATGGGCACGATCAGGATGACCGCCAGCGGAAGCGTGAAGGCCTCATACTGGGCCGCCAGCACCAGGAAGACGAAGACCACGGCCATCAGGAAGATCATGGTCGTGCCGGAACCCGCCGCCTTCTGCTGGTAGGCCAGTTCGGTCCACTCGTAGCTGAAGCCTTGCGGCAGGGTGCTGGTCGCCATCTGCTCCATGACGCCCAGCGCCTGGCCGGAAGACACGCCCATGGCCGGGTTGCCCTGAAGCTCGGACGCCGGGAACAGGTTGTAGCGGACGATCCGGGACGGACCCGAGTCATTGACCAGGTTCGCCACCGAACCAATCGGCACCATGGCCCCGCTGGACGAGCGGGTCTTCAGGTTGGCGATGTCGGCGATGTCGTCGCGGTACTGGGGCTCGGCCTGCGCCGTCACCCGATAGGTGCGGCCCAGCATGTTGAAGTCGTTCACATAGGACGAGCCCAGATAGACCCCCAGGGTGTCGAACACCGCGCCGGGCTGGACGCCCATCATCAGCGCCTTGTCACGATCCACGTCGGCCGAGATGCGCGGCGAGCCGGTGTTGTAGGTCGAGAAGACCTGGCTCACCTGATCCGGGGCCTGGGCGGCGGCGCCCATCATGGCGAAGGTCGCCCCCTCCAGCGCGCGGTAGCCGGCGCCCGAGGTGTCCTGGATCATCATCTTGAAGCCGTTGCCGTTGCCCAGACCCTGGACCGCCGGCGGAGCGATGACGAAGATCTGCGCGTCCTCGATCTGACCCGTGGCCTGGGTGATGGCCCCGGCCAGGGCGGCGGCGGCCTCTTCCTTGGTCCGGTCCTCGAACGGGCTCAGACGCACGAAGATGGTGGCGGCGTTGGAGCCGAACGAGAAGCTGGCGCCGTCGAGACCCGCGAAGGCCACGGTGCCGTCCACGCCACCCGTATCCTGGATGATCTTGCTGGCGCGCTGCATCACCGCCTCGGTGCGGTCCAGCGAGGCGCCGGCCGGAAGCTGGATGACGCCGATCAGGAAGCCCTGATCCTGCTCGGGGATGAAGCCCGAGGGCGTGTCGACCAGACGCCAGGCGGTCAGGCCCAGCAGACCGGCGTAGATGATCAGAACCAGACCCACGGTGCGCACCAGGCGCGCCGTCAGACGGCCATAGCGATCCGACAGCCAGTCGAAGCCCTCGTTGAACTTACGCCCGGCCCAGCCGCCGTAATAGACGACCGAACCCAGGACGCCCGGCTTGCGGTCGTTCTCGTGGTCCTTCCTGTGCGGCTTCAGCAGCAGGGCGGCCATGGCCGGCGACAGGGTCAGCGACACGAACAGCGAGATCACCGAGGCCGAGGCGATGACCACGGCGAACTGGCGATAGAAGATGCCGGGGATGCCGGGCACGAACATCGTCGGAATGAACACCGAGATCAGCACCAGGCCGATGGCGATAAGGGCGCCGGAAACCTCCTGCATCGAGCGGTAGGCGGCCTCCTTGGGAGTCAGCCCCTCGCTGATGGCCCGCTCCACATTCTCGACCACGACGATGGCGTCATCGACGACGATGCCGACGGCGAGGACGAGCGCGAACAGGGACAGGGAGTTGATCGAATAGCCCAGGGCCAGCTGCACCGCGAAGGTGCCGACCAGGGCGACCGGGATGGCCACGATCGGGATGATCGCCGCGCGCCAGGTCTGAAGGAAGATCATGACCACGATCACGACCAGGATGACGGCCTCGATCAGCGTATGCTGAACCGACTCCACCGAGGCGGCGACGAACTCGGTCGGATTATAGGGGACGGACAGGTCCATGCCGGCGGGCAGTTCGGCCTTGACGGCCTCGACCTCGGCCAGGACGCGTTCGGCGGTGCCCAGGGCGTTGGCCCCCGGTTGCTGGACGACGGCCAGGCCGACGCCGCGTTGGCCGTCGAAGAAGCCGCGGATGCCGTAGTCCTGGGCGCCCAGTTCGATCCGAGCCACGTCGCGCAGATAGGTGACGCGGCCCTGGCTGTCGGTTTTCAGGACGACATTGGAGAACTGGTCGGGATCGGTCAGACGACCTTCAACCTGAATCGGCAGTTGGAAGGCCGAGGCGCTGTTGGGGAACGGCGGCTGGCCGATCGAGCCGGCGGCGGCCTGGACGTTCTGGGCCCGCAGGGCGGCGACGATATCCGGGCCGGTCAGGCCGCGCTCGGCCGCCTTGGCCGGGTCGATCCAGATCCGCATCGAATAGTTGCCGCCGCCGAAGACCTGGACCGCACCCACGCCCTCGAGCCGCAGCAGGCGGTCCCGCAGCGTCGAATTGCCGTAGTTGCCGACATAGTCGTTGCTGAGCGAGCCGTCGGGCGAGGTCAGACCCAGCACCATCAGGAAGCCGCTCTCGGCCTTGTTGACCACGACGCCGGTCTGGCGGACCGCGTCGGGAAGACGGGGTTCAGCCAGGGAGACGCGGTTCTGGACCAGCACCTGCGCGGCGTCGAGATCCGTGCCGGGCTGGAAGGTGACGGTGATGGCCACCGAGCCGTCCGAGGTGGACGAGGAGGTGATGTAGAGCATGTCCTCGACGCCGTTCACCTCCTGCTCGATGGGGGCGGCGACGGTTTCGGCCAGGGTCTCTGCCGAGGCGCCCGGATAGGCGGCGTTGATGGTGATCGTCGGCGGCGCGATCTCCGGATACTGCGACAGAGGCAGCAGCGGATAGGCGAAGACGCCGATGATGGTGATCACCACCGCAATCACGGCCGCGAAGATCGGCCGGTCGATGAAGAAGCGGGATATGTTCATGGCTTAGTCGCCGGTGGAGAGGCTGTTGGCGAACGAGCCGGTCGAGGCCGGAGCCGCCTGGGTGACCGGGGCGTCCGACGCCTGTTCGGCGACGGGAGCGATGCGGCCGTTCTTGGGCGTGACCTTGGAGCCCGGCTGGGCGGCGCGCTGGAGACCGGCGATGATCACGCGGTCGGTCGGGGCCAGACCCGACTTGATCACGCGCAGACCCTGGACGATCGGCCCCAACTGGACGGCCTTGGCCGTGACCGAGCCGTCGGCGTTGACGACCGAGACGACGCGGCGCGACTGATCGGTGCCGATGGCGGTGTCCGGCACCAGCAGGGCGTCGTAGGAGCCGGCGCCCGCGACCTGGGCGCGGCCGAACAGGCCGGGACGCAGGAAGCCGTCGCCGTTCGGCACGATGGCGCGCATGCGGATGACGCCTGACGAGGTGTCCAGCGCATTGTCCGAGAAGTCCAGGCGACCGGTGCGGGTGAAGCCGCTCTCGTCCTGCAGGCGGATGCGGACCGGGGCGCCGTTGGCGGCGCCGCCGTCACGCAGATATTTCAGCAGGACCGCTTCCGACCCGTCGAAGACGAAGTGGATCGGGCCGCCCGAAATGATGGTGGTCAGGATGTCGCCCGCCGAGGAGCCGCCCGCGATCAGGTTGCCGGGATCGACGCGGCGATCGGAAACGCGGCCCGAGGTCGGCGCGGTGACCCGCGTATATTCCAGATTCAGCCGCGCCGTGCGCACGGCGGCGTTGGCGGCGGCGATATTGGCGGCGGCTGCATCGACGGCGGCCTTGTTGGAATCATATTCGGCCTTGGACACCGCCTGCGAGGCCAGCAGGGTCTCGCTGCGGGCCAGGTTGGCGCGGGCCAGGGTCAGTTGCGACTGCATCTGAGCGACCTGGGCCTGGGCCTGGGCCAGAGCGGCCTGGGCCGGACGCGGGTCCAGGGTAAACAGCAGTTGCCCCTTCTGGACCATCTGGCCGTCGCGGAAGTGGACGGCCTGGACATAGCCGCCGACCCGCGCCCGCACGTCGACGCTCTCGACCGCCTCGAAGCGGCCCGTAAACTCGTCCCAGTCCACCACCTTCTGCTGCAGCGGCGTGGCCACCGTCACCGGCGGGGCGCCGGGCGCCTGGCCTTCGGCCTTGGGGGAACATCCATATAGCGCGCCCGTCACCATGACGGACACGGCCGCAATCTTCAGCCCGCGCATCTGCGCAATCTCCCTGTCGGAGGTAAATCCCTGTCGTGCGGACAGAGGCCGATGGGGAGTCGGCCGTTGTCAACGCGTGGTGACTTAATGATGGGCGTCGTGACGCTTGTCAACACGCGTTGACAAAGCCATATGGTGTCTACGGTTATTGTTCTGTGGAGTGTCATCCCCTTGTTATGTCCCGGCCCACGCCCGAGGAACGCCGCTGCGACGCGCACGGCCATTCTCGACGCAGCACGCGAGAGATTCGCGGCCGAGAGCTATGACGACGTGGGCATGCGCGACATCGCCCGCGACGTCGGCGTCGATGCGGCCCTGATCAGCCGGTATTTCGGATCCAAGGACGATCTGTTCCTGGCGGCGCTGGACAGCTGCGGCGACGGCAGCGCCCTGATGTCGGGCGAAAAGTCCGATTTCGGCCGGTGCGTGGCCCATGAGATCGTGTTCGAACCCAAGAAGGCCGAGAAGCTCAAGGGCATGTCGATCATGCTGCGCTCCATCGGCTCGGCCAAGGCGGCGGACATGGTGCAGACCACCTGCACGGCCCGTTTCTTTGGCCCCCTGGAAGACTGGCTCAGCGGCCCGGACGCCACGGTGCGGGCGCGGCTGCTGGCGGGATTCATCATGGGCATGTCGGTCAGCCGCGAACTGGGCGGCGGCAGTTTCAATATCGAGCCGGCCGAATGCGAGGCGATGCGCGACCGGCTGGCGCCGATCCTTCAGTCCCTGATCGACGGCTGATCACGCCCCCGAAATGAAGAAGGGCGCGGAGGTCGCCCTCCGCGCCCTTTGTCTTGTCCGACGACCGGCCCTTAGTGCGAGGCGACCGTGGTCACTTCCGCCTTGGCCTTGGTGCGGGCGCAGGCGATGGCGAAGACGGTCAGGCCGACATAGCCCGCCATCGGCACCAGGAAGGCCGGCTGAAGGGCGCCGGCGGCGTCGGCGATGCGCGCCGCCACCTGCGGCAGCAGGGCGCCGCCGATGATGCCGAAGATCAGCAGGCCCGAGGTCGCCGAGGTCGGCGCCGTGGACCGCTCCAGCGTCAGGGTGAAGATGGTCGGGAACATGATCGAGTTGAACAGGCCGATCGACAGGACCGCATAGGCCGCCGTGGGTCCGCCGATCTGGCTGACCAGCAGGCAGAGCGCGGCCGCAGCGACGGTGCAGCAGGCCAGGACCACGCCGGGCGACACGCGCGACAGCACCCACGAGCCGATGAACCGGCCGACCATGGCGCCGCCCCAGTAGAGGGCGACCATCTTGCCCGCCGTCTCGATCGGGGCGTTCAGGATGTCGGGGCTTTCCAGGAAGTTGGTCAGCATGCCGCCGATGGCCACTTCCGAACCGACATAGAGGAAGATCGCCAGGGCGCCGAAGATCGCCCAGGGCGAGGACAGGGCCTTCAGCGGCGAGACCGCCTCGGTCGCGGCCGGGGCCGCCACATTGATCTTCTTGCGGGCCGTGAAGATGAAGAAGGCCACGACGGCGAAGAAGGCGCCCATGCCCAGGAAGGCCATGTCGATGCTGCGCAGCGACTGGGTGCGGGTCGCGGCCGTGACCACGGCGCCGGCGGCGAAGACGCCCCCCGTCAGCAGCACGTGCGACCCCAGCCACGGTCCGACCGTGGTGCCCAGGGAGTTGAAGGCCTGCGACAGGTTCAGACGGCTGGACGCGCCCTTGCGGCTGCCCAGTTCGGCGACCAGCGGATTGGCCGCGACCTGAAGCAGGGTGACGCCCGAGGCGATCACGAACAGGGCGATCAGAACGCCGGGGTACCAGTCGGCGGCCGTGGCGGCCGGCACGATCAGACAGCCCGCCACCATGACCACCAGGGCGCCGATGATCGAACGGCTGTAGCCCAGCCGGCCCAGCACCGCCGCCGCCGGCAGGGACATCAGCCCATAGGCGATGAACCAGGCGAAGGTGGTCAGAAAGGCCTCGGCGTTGTTCAGATCGAACACCCGCTTCACCGCCGCGATCAGCGGATCGATCAGCGAGGTGGCGAAGCCCCAGGCGAAGAAGAGCGTGGTGACATAGGCGAAGGCCAGGGTCGTACCCTGGCGCTTGGCGGCCTCTGGAGCGGACATGAATTCCCCCTGCGGATAGAACTAAGGACGGCCGCGCTTTCCCCGCGCGGTTCTGGTCGCCTTGGTTCGGGCATCGCGGACGCGCCGTCCAGCGGAAAAACACAGGCTGTAACCAAACTTGGGCGGCGGCGACCAGCGGTGGGGGCGATAGGCCAGGGCCAAAAAGAAAGGGCCGCCTCGTTTCCGGGGCGGCCCAAGTTTGCTCAGGGGAGAAATCAGAAGCGGTAGTTCATGCCCACCGCGAAGGTCCGGCCGTAGCTCTGATAATCGATGGTCCGGCGCTCATCGCCGTTCTCGAAGGTCTTGAACGGCTCGTCGGTCAGGTTGTTGACCTGGGCCAGGATGGACAGGCCTTCCAGCGGACCCGACAGGAACTCGTAGCCGACCTGGGCGTCCACGACGGTTTCCGCCGCGACCGAGCGCAGGGTGCGGCCGTTGCCGAAGCCGGCGACCTCGCCCAGGAAGTCCGAACGGTAACGACCCGAGACGCGCGCCTGGAAACCGTAACGCTCATAGTAGAGCGTGCCGTTGACGACGGTTTCCGACAGACCGGGAAGGGCGGTCGGAGGCTGGGTCGGATCCGGCTGAACCTCGCTGTCGGTGGTCGAGGCGCTGAAGACGCCGCCGAAGCCTTCCAGCATCGGATGGAAGATGTCGAACGGCGCCGACACTGAGAATTCGAGCCCCTTGATCCAGCCGCCATCGCCATTGTCCGGCGCCCCGACCAGCCCTTGACGCAAGGCCGGCTCCGGGTTGGTCGGCGAGATCACGCCGATCGGATAGCCGGTGAAGTCGAATATCTGGTTGTGGTTGTAAACATAGGATTCGAGATACTTGTAGAAGGCCGCCACCGAGACATAACCCTTGCGGTTGGCGAAGTACTTCTCGAACGAGACGTCGGCGACATCGGCGATATAGGGCCGGAGCTCGGGATTGCCGCCGCCGCCGCCCCACGGCGAACGATTGATGTCCGTCGATTGGGCAAGGCTGGTGTTGTAGCTGTAGTTCCGCGAGGCGCGCATGTCGTCCATCCGCGGCCGCGCCAAGGTGCGCGAGGCAGCGAAGCGGGCGAACATGTCGTCGCCGACCTCAAGGATGAAGTTCGAGCTTGGCAAGATTTCCAGATAGTCGACTCCGCCGCTGACGGCGAGCGTTTCCGACACGCCGGGTGAGACTTGGCGGGCCGAGAACCCATCGGACATCTGATCGGTGTAGACGAACTGCATTCCGACATTGCCGGTCAGAGGCAAGCCAAACAGATAGTGGTCAATGTTGGCGCGGACATAGGCGGTCGAGACCTTTTCCGTCACTTCCCAGTTGCCGGCGGCGACGTCGGCATTGGGGTTGCGAACCAGGTCGAGCAGGCCGCTGTTGACCACGCCCAGCGCGTCGTAGCTGAGCACCTGTGAGATGCCGAGGTAGCCCAGGTCGGTCGGCGCCAGCAGATATTCCGACGGCACGAACAGGTCCCCGCCGCCCGGGACGCCGATGTAATACTGGTCGTTGACGAAGGTCTTGTTGCGCTCCGAATAGTTGAAGCCGAAGTCGATGGACTTGAACGGGCTCTGGTGCAGAGTGCGGTTGGCCGTCAGGCGAACGGCCTTGATCTCATCCTCGATGGACGGGGTGTTCATATAGCCGACCTGGCCACCCGCGATGACGTCAGAGCCCCAGCCCTGGGCCGAAGTGATGCGGATCAGGCTGGCGTCAGCGTAGTCGAGCTGGCTGGTGAAACGGGTCACCCCGTCGTCGGTCAGTTCGAAGCCCAGGGTGTCGAGGGCGCCGTTGATGTTGCGGCCCGTGCCAGCGTTGGTCTCGAGGATGATGTCGTTCCGCTCGACCTTCGAATAGTTGACGTCGAGAGCCAGGGTCCAGTCGTCGTTGGCGACGAACTCGGTGTTCCAGCCCAGGGCGGTGATATTGCTGTCGCGCTTGTTCAGGTCGTTGCGGACGACGCCCTTGATGTTGTCCCAGGTGCCGGCGACGATCATGCCGTCTTCGACCGTGTAGCCGGCTCGCAGCGAGGGCGCCGGACGGCAGAGCGACGACGGCACGTTCACTGTGCAATCCCCGGACGAACCGCCCCAAGCCAGCGGGAACTCGATGCCGCGCAGAACCTGGGTGTTCTTGAACTCGGAATAGAAGGCGTCGATCGTCGAGTGGATGCGGTCGTTCGGACGCCATTCCAGCACACCCATATAACCGTCGCGCTCCAGCTCCGACGACATGACATAGGGTTTGACGCCGCCGGTCAGCAGATTGCCGTCGCTATAGGTCGGATAGCCC
>Ga0155085_1096_pt1 | contig 15565 bp, 13 predicted proteins | sample RifCSPhighO2_01_FD_106053 | JGI IMG/M metagenome (GOLD analysis project Ga0155085, IMG submission 106053) | Caulobacterales bacterium RIFCSPHIGHO2_01_FULL_67_30
CGACGGAAGCGCGGCAGGCCCTCGATCTCCTGGGCATAGGCGATCTGGAAATGGTGGCCCGGCGCGCCCTCATGATAGCTGATGCCCTCGATCTGGGGCTTCAGCACCTGGGTCATGTCCGACAGGTTGACGTAATAGATGCCCGGCCGCGACCCGTCCGGCGCCGGCGAGTTGTAGAAGGCGATCGAGGCCGTCGCCTCGCGGAACGGCTCGACCGCCCGCACCTCCAGCGCCGCCTTGGGCAGGGTCGAGAACCACTGAGGGGCCGCCGCCATCACCTGGGCGATGAAGCCGCGCGCGTCTGTCAGATACTGTTCCTTGCCTTCCGGCGTGTTCGGATACTGGAAGCGCGGATCGGTCTTCAGGAAGACGAAGAAGTCCTGCAGCGTGCCGGTGAAGCCGACCTGGGCCTTGATGACTTCCATCTCGGCCTGGATGCGGGCCACCTCGTCCAGGCCGATCTGATGGATCTGGTCGGCGGTCAGGTCGGTCGTCGTCGAGAGCTGGAGCCGGGCGTTGTAATAGGCCTCGCCCTGCGGCAGACGCCATACGCCGGCGTCGCTGTCGGCCAGAGGCTGAACCTCGGCCAGGGCCGTCAGCACGGTCTCGAACCCGGCCTTGTAGGGGCCGGTCAGGGCGGCGCGGCCTTCGGACGACAGCCGGTCCTTGGTCGCCTGATCGGCCTCCAGCGCCGCAACCTTCTTGTTGAAATCGGCCCAGACCGGATTGTCCGCCCCGTCATCGAACGGCGCGCCGGAGATGACGTTGCGGGTATTGGCGATGGAGGGTGCAAAAACGAAGCGGGGCGACACCACGCCGGCCGCCGCGCGTTGGCGCAGTTCGTCGGCGACCTGGCCCATCTGGACCTGGGCGGCGCGCAGCCGGGCGACATAGGCTTCGGCGTCGGCGACGCTGGAGACGCGGTGGTTATTGATCAGGAAGACGGGCAGGCTGGTGGTCGGATTGCCGTTGGCGGCGAACTGAAAGCCCCAGTCGCGCCACTGGTTCGACAGTCGGGCCTGCTGGACGCCATATTCGAACATCCGCCACGACAGCCGCGCCTGAGGCCCCAGTTTCTCGGGATCGAACTCGGCCTTCATCCGGGCCAGCTGGCTTTCGGACAGGGCCAGGGCGCGGTCTGCGGCGGCGTCCGAGACGTCGTCCAGCCTGTCATAGTCGGTCTTGATGCCCAGCGAGGTCATCTGTTGCGGGCTAAGGGCGATGCGGGCCTGGAAGGCCTCTTCGAAGAAGGCGTTCAGCCGCGCGTCCTCGCTCTGGGCCTGGGGCGACGGCGCGGCGGTCGGCGCTACGTTTGGCGTCTGGGCCAGGGCCGGAACGCCGGACAGCACCGCAAGGCCGGCGACGGACGAGATCAGAAGACGACGCATGGACAACCTCTCGAAGAACAGGCGTCCACCTTCGGGGCCTCGCCCGTCCGACGCAAGCGTGTCAGCACGGCAGCGTCACGACGATCCAACAGGGATCGGTCAAAATCTCGATATGGCGCCGCTTGATGCAACCTATGCCCAGGCGCGGCGTTGGGGGACAGCTTGACCATAACATCCGGGTTTTCACCATGCGCAAGATCATCGCCCTCTCCATCGTCGCCGCCGCCCTGGCCGTGTCGGCCTGCAACACCATCTCGGGCGTCGGCCGCGACGTCTCCGCAGCCGGTTCGGCCGTCAGCCAGGGCGCCGAAAGCGCCAAGCACTAGGACCGGCCAACACTGGAACGAAAGAAGGCCCGCCGGCGTCCGGCGGGCCTTTTCTTGGGCGTCGTCAGGACGGCTGCCCCTCCGTCGCCGCGATGGCGGCGTCCTCTTCGACCTCGCTCTGCTGGCGCGCTTGAAGCGCGGTCTGTTTGGCGGCCACGACGAAGGCCAGGACGATGGCGAAGACGCCGATGACGGTCGAATAGAGGAAGAACACCACATAGCCGACGCCGAGGGCGGCCGGCGTCACCCCGCTGGTCGCTGCTCCTGCAGCCAGCGAGCCCTCAGGAAGGCGGGCGAACAGCGGGCGCAAAACCGCGAATGGACCGGTTCCCTCCGCCGCTCGGGCCGAGGCCTCGACGATACGCCCGGACTGAGAGGCGATCAGCTTGCCCGGCAGGGCGTAGAGCGAACTGAAAAGAGCGTACTGGGTGGCGGTGAAGCCGATCGACGTCAGGCTGGACATATAGGCGATCAGGGCCGTCCCGGCGTAGCCCGTGGCGCTGTTGTCCACCCCGATGGCGAAGGTCAGGGCCGGCAGGCTGGGGCCCTGGGTCGCCAGCCAAGCGAAGACCAGGTTGGACAGCGGGCTCATGAATGCGCCGATCACCATGGTGCGGATCAGGCCTAGCCGCGCCACCGACCAACCTCCGATAAAGACGCCCAGGGTGGTCATGACGACCCCGAACACCTTTCGAACTTCCGCCAGTTCCGTCTTGGTGAAGCCCAGGTCCAGATAGAAGGGGTTCATGATGTTCAGCACGAAATCGGCCAGGCGATAGACGCAGATCAGCGCCAGGATCAGCGTCGCCACTCCCGAAAACCGCTTGTAGAAGTCCGCCAGAGGTTCGCCGAAGGACCCCGCCAGATAGGCGCCCGGGCGGGTTCTCAAACCGGGAATAGGCCAGCAGGCCAGAACCAGAAGCGCCAAGCCCGAGAAAACCGACACGATTTGGAGATAGACGCCGCCCGGCCGGGCCGCCCAGGCGTCGGCGATGGCGGCCTGACCATCCGTTCCAAGGCCGAACAGACCCAGCAGAGCATTCAGAGGGCCTGCCTCCGCCGTCAGGCCCGAGCCGACGACCATGGCGGCGGCGGCGATCAGGATCAGGCGGGCGATCCATTCCAGCACCTCCCACCTCGGCCGTGAGGGGGTGTCGCCCACCGGAATGGGTCGGATCGAATGAGCCTTTTCGCGCGGGGCGAACAGGACGCCGGCGACGCCGAAGCCCATCAGGGCGGCCATCACCGCATAGGAGACATTCCAGTTGTAGAGATCGGCCAGGACCAGGGGCACGGCGCCGGCCACGATCATGGCGACGCGGTAGCCCATCTGATAGGCGGCGGCCATGGCGCCGTGGCGACTGTCATCCGCCGCCTCGATCCGCCAGGCGTCAATGACGATGTCCTGAGTGGCGCCGAAGAAGCCGACCAGGGTGGCGAACAGGGCCACGGCCAGCAGGGCGTTCGACGGATCGAGACCGGAAATCGACCACAGACCGAAGACGATGACGGCCTGGGTCAGCAGCATCCAGGAGCGCCGATGGCCCAGAAGGGGAGTCAGGATCGGCACCGCAGTGCGGTCAATCAGCGGCGCCCAGACGAATTTCAGCGAATAGGACAGGGTCGCCAGGGCGAAGAAACCGATCACCTCCAGTGTCTGGCCGCTCTCGCGCAGCCAGGCCGATAGGGTGTCGAAGATCAGCAGATTGGGCAGGCCGGCCGAAAAGCCCAGCAGCAGCATGATGAAGACGCGCCGTTCGCCATAGACGGCCAGACCACCGAAACGGCTGGCGGGCGTCGCCTTGCCGGATGCGGCGGCGGGGGTGGCTTGATCGGTCATGCACGGCTCCGGCGGCGGCCGGAATCGCGGGCGCCTGTAACTCAGCCGACCTTGGCGCGGATGTCGCGTTTCGTCCAGCGGGCCAGGGCGGCGCGCAGGGCCTCGGCGTCCAGCGGCTTGACGAGATGGTCGTTCATTCCGGCCTCCAGGCACAGGCGCCGGTCCTCGGCGAAGGCGTTGGCGGTCAGGGCCAGTATGGGGGTGGCGTCGCCCGCAGCGCGGATGGCGCGGGCGGCGGCGGGACCGTCCATGCCCGGCATCCGCATGTCCATGAAGACCAGGTCATAGCGGGCGCGCGCCAGGGCGGCGACGGCCTCATGGCCCGTGGCGGCGGTCTCGACGGTGCAGCCTTCGCGCCGCAGCAGGGTGCGGGCCAGAAGGGCGCCGACCGGATTGTCCTCGGCCAGCAGCACGCGGACGCCGGCGAACCGGGCGGGGACCACGCGGTCGTCTTCGGGGGCGGCGACGGCGGTCGGGGCGGCGGGGTCCGCACCCACGGCGGCCAGAACCCGTTCGGCCAGGGAGGCCCGGCGCAGGGGCTTGATCAGATAGCCGTGGAAGCCGGCGGCCCGATAGCGGGGGATCAGGTCCCGTTCGGACGGTTTCAGCAGCACGACGCCCCGCCCTGCGGGCGGAAGAGGCGCCAGGTCGCCGGCGGGGGCGCCCGCATGGTCGACCAGGGTCACCGGGGCCTTGGCGGCGACCCGGCCTCCGGACGCCTTGATCTGATCGGCGGCGGCGGCGCGGACGAAGGAAACGGGCGAGTCGATGCAGACCGTCTGGCCGTGCAGCGGGGTGTCGCGCGGGCCGGCGACGGGCAGGAAACCGGCCTCGAAGCGGAAACGGGCTCCGCCGCGAGCATCCGCGTCGGCGCCGTGCGGTCGATCCTCGACCCGAGCCGTCCCCCCCATCGCCGTCGCCAGTTTGCGCACCACCGCCAGGCCCAGGCCCGCGCCGTCATGGCGCACGGCGTCGGAGGAATCGGCGTGGCCGAACTCCTCGAAGATGCGGGCGCGGGCTTCGGCCGGCACGCCGGGGCCGGTGTCGTCGATGATGAAGGCCAGACGGACGCGCCCGTCGTCCATGTCGGTGGGATCCGGGGTGACGCGTTCGACCGACAGACGCACGCCGCCGGTCTCGGTGAACTTGACCGCATTGCCGGCCAGATTGAACAGCACCTGTCGCAGCCGGCCCTCGTCGGCCAGGATGTCGGGGGCGTCGGCGGCGACCGACCAGACGATCTCCAGCCCCTTGTCGTGGGCGCGCGGGCTCAGCAGTTCGGCGACGCCGCGCACCAGGCCTTCCAGATCGACCGGGGCCAGGTCGAACTCCAGCGACCCCGCCTCCAGCCGAGCGTAGTCCAGCAGGTCATTGACCAGGCCCAGCAGATGTTCAGCCGACTGGCGTGCATTCTCGGCATAGGCGCGCTGGGCGCCGTCCAGCCGGGTGCGTTGCAGCAGGTTGATCATGCCCAGCACGCCGTTCAGCGGCGTGCGCATCTCGTGGCTCATCAGCCGCAGGAACTGCTGGGCCGGATCCACGGCCAGCGTCGCCTGGGTCTCGATCCGTTTCGTCGCCGCCCGTCGCGCCATCATCGTCTCCGTAGACCGGCAATATAGGGACGGCGGGTTAAGGATTGCCCCTCTCACGAATAGAGGAAGGACGCCTGTTCCGCCGTCGCTTCCCGGATCTCGGACCCCTCGCCCCGCTGGGCCTGGCGTCGGTCGAAGTCGGCCTCGGCGCCCACGGTGGTGCGGCGATAGATCAGGGCCTCGGCGATGTGGCGCCGCAGCACGCCGGTGCAGCCGTCCAGGTCGGCGATGGTGCGGGCCAGGCGCAGGGTGCGGGTCCAGCCCCGTGCGGTCAGCCCCCCGGCCTCGCCCGCCCGCATCAACAGCATCCGGCCCGCCTCGTCGGGCGTGGCGAACCGATCGAGAGTGTCGCCCGAGGCGCGGGCGTTCAGCCCCTGTGCCGGATCCAGCCCCGCGTCGCGCACCCGGTCCTCCTGCATGGCGCGGGCGGCGGCGACGCGGGCCCTGGCCTCGGCCGTGCCTTCGGCCGGCGGGGGCAGTGTCATGTCGGCGGCGGTGACGGGCGGGGTCTCCACCGTCAGGTCGATCCGGTCGAACATCGGGCCGGAGATGCGGTTCTGGTAATCGCGCTGGCAGCGGGGCGCCTTGCCGCAGGCGCCGCGCCCGGCCCCGCCCATGCCGCAGCGACAGGGGTTCATCGCCGCCACCAGCTGGAACCGGGCCGGATAGCGGATATGGGCGTTGGCGCGGGCCACCACGATCTCGCCCGTTTCCAGCGGCGCGCGCAGCGAATCCAGGGCCTGGGCGCTGTATTCCGGCCTTATGGAGCAAAGCCACCCAGGATAAGGCTTCGCTTAACTTCGGGCGTGTCAGGAAGATGTCGTGACAGGCAAACGCATCATCCAGGGGTTGGAGCGGGAATATTCGCGCTTGCTCGGCACCCGCGAAACCATAACGGCCGCGCTCGACAAGGCTCAAGCCGATGCAGCTAGGCATCAGTCAGATGTCGATGAAATCGATCAGACGATGGAGGCGCTTGTGACCTCTATCCGCTTATTTAAGCCCGCTTGGGACCCGACCCAGATGGAACCCCGCCGCACAAACGTGCGGCGAACGCCTCTTCCAAATGGTGTGGCTTCGGCCTTCCCGAAGGCACTGCTCCGAGGCCATCCTGAGGGGCTGTCGGTCGCTGAGATCGCTGATGAAATGATGCGCGTTCACAATTTACCGACCGCTTTGAAGAGCCGCCTGCGTCAATCCATCCACCACAACATGCGATCGGCGGAACGACGCGGGATGGCTGTGAAGGACGAGGGGTCGAAGAAGTGGCGGCTTATACGAAAGGAGCCTAGACGTTCTGCGGAGTGATACACGTCCGTTTGCGCCGCTTGGCACCCTCGTATTGCCAACGCTGCCAGTACCCCGTCCACCGACGCGACTGCGGGTGGTCAGCCACCGCCGCAATCAGCCGCCGCCAAAGTTCGCCGTTGTCTAGTCGGCGGTAATCTTCGCGCCATGATACCTCTTCTGCGTAAAGGTCGAGGTAGTGACCGCAGATGCGATAATAGACACCCTCTTCGGCCCTCTGGAGACGTGCGAAAAGACTTTCAGCCTGATTGTTGTCAATGCCGTCGATCTGGAAGCCGATTGAGTGAATGACAGTCTCATGGTGCCCGAGCGCGCTGAAGTCAAAGCCGCCATCGGACACGATGTGGCTGCCGTCGATGATCGTTTCCTCGACAAACTTATATGCCTTCGTCTCGTGCCCCTCGACCACCGTAACGCGGCTTTCCCCGCCATGGCCGCGTTCTCGGACAACCACCACGGACTGAGAGCGGCCTCCGTAGGTCTTTTGACCCTTCCTGTATTTCCAAGGGCGCCGGTGACCACCGACCGCTTTCCCATCGACATCGACGGTCCGATCACCTCCAAGTTCGCGCCGCGTTCGCGACCCCGCTATAGCTTCGCGAATTTTCCCTTCGGCCACAAACGCCGTCTTGTAACTGGTCCCGTCAGCACGACGCGCGCGCAAAGCCGCGACCCCGCTGACGCCGTTCACGAAGACCATGAAGGAATAGAGGATGTCGCGAAACTTGCGCTTGCGGCTGGCAAAGATGCGTCGTGACGTGACGGAGAACTGGCGGCGGCAGGCGGCGCATTTATATAGCGGCTGGACGAATCCTTCGCGGGCACGTCGTTCCTGGCGTGCCGTCGTCAGCGTGTAGCATCGATGGTGCTCACACCCCTTGTGCGGGCAGATCGGCTCACCACCGTTGTTCCGAAAGCGGAGGGCCTTATAGGCGGCGTAAGCGTCTGCCTCTGACATCCGAGCGACCTGTTGCTCGGTTAGCGTCACGGCGCCGGCGGTCAGAAGGAAATGCTGCTGCTCTTGGCCTTGAGCGTTGGGCGGCAGTTTGCGAACGCGCTTATGTAACGGTCGCTCAGCCTCCTTTCGCTCTCCAGACCTCCGAGCCACACGTTTTCTCCGGCGTCGCCCGATGCGGCGACGTCGGTGGCGGCTGCAAGGTGCAGACCCGCATTTCGTGACTCAAGCGGCTGATTCTGAAGCATTTCGGCCGCTTCGGATGCTTGAAACGTGACTCCTCAGTTCACCCTTAGGTGGGCCGAATCCACTGTTTCAAAATGGAACGCCCGGCAGTTGGCTGCCAAGAACATGCCACCTCCGTGGATAGGGCGGCGGATGGCTTTGACCTAAAGGGAAGTGCGACATGACAAAGGCGCGACCCGAAGGCCGCGCCCAAAGACGATGCTCTCAATGGCTTGTCATCGCCGGTTGAGAGCCCGCTGCCTCCTCAAGGGAGCCAGTCTCAAGCCCGATGCCAAGGCAGAGCGGGAAACGCAGTTTATATACCTGCTTACAGGTATTCTGTCAAGTGTTTTAGGTTGAGGGCGGCCAAGACGGCGGCTTGAATCAACTTTATGTCCTGCCGAGGTACAAGACTGGTGTAGTATATCCTCTTTCCAGTTCCATCTCGCCCTAGTCTGATTGGACTAAGTCGATCATAGCATACTGTAGAAAACATATCCGCTTTAACCCAGCACTTATTCGAGTCCCACGGCTTAGGTAGACTTACGGGAAGTTCCAGGGGGCAGTGGTAAGCCTCGATCGATTCGGGCTGAGTCAAGCTAAGAGGCACCACGGTGCATAAATCACTCCTTTTTCTCAGTCTTGGCGTGATTACGATTACCGGCCTGAGTTTCACCATCTCTGGCGGTTTGAATCCCGTGGTGTAATCGCACGCCAGGACCGAACCTTGATTAGGATGATATGAGAGCGCCATTCCATCACTGGACAGCGTTCTTGAACTGGATGACGCAATACAGAAACGACAGGCTGACGGTCCGAGAACAGCCTTCCCCTATCCGTTCTTCGTCCGCCGCCCGCTGGGTAGTGCGGACGGGGGACGCGTCCTGTCCTGAGGCTCGATAAAGAACTCCAGTAAAGGCGTCTTCAGCACCTCGGCTAGACGATCCAGCAGATCGACCGAAGCGTTTCCCTGCGCGCGTTCGAGTTCGCTGACATAGGCTCGATCAACGCCAGTGTCGGCGGCCAGCCGTTCTTGCGACAACCCCCGCGCGGTTCTCAGCCTTCTAAGATTCCACGCCACCAGCGCCCGCCCGTTCATGCGTGCAAGCGACAGCTTCACCAGTCATTAAACCACGGGCTATAGCCTACAGATTAAATCTGAAAGGCAAGATCGATGAAAATCGTAGTGACGATCGGCGTGTCGATATTCGCCGCAACTTCGCTTGGGACCGCATCCGCCACCAGCGCGAAGGGCAATCCGGCGACTTGCGCCTACCAGGACGCGAGGCTGGTTCAGGCCTGTCGAACGGACCCGGAGATTCGATCTTATCTTCGAGACCCCGACAATGCCGAGGTAGAGACCTACATGGACCTGCCGCCGGTCGTTCGGGGCTGGGAACCTGGAGAAGAAGAGGCGCTGTTGGGCGTGCTGTCGCCGCAGCCTCAACCTTATCAGCAGGTCGCCCAGGCCGCTCCGCCTCCGGGCTCGCTCGCCGAAGTCACGGAGCGCCTGCGCCGCATCGCATCCGGCGAATATGCGGCGCAGGTCGAGGCGGATCGCGCCCGGACACCAACCGTAAACTGGTCGCCCGCACAAATCAGAGCCGCCGCACGGCGCGCCGTCACCAGCAAACTGCGAGAACCCTCATCAGCGCAGTTTCGTAACGTCCGGCGCATCCAGCACGACAACGGCACCACGATGTTCTGTGGAGAGGTCAGCGGCCGGAACGCATACGGCGGCGTGTCGGACTTCAAGCGGTTTGAGGCCGGGGTGACGATCCGGGGAGACGCATCCGCGCAGGTCGATGACCAAACCGGCATGGTGGGATCGTACTTCAACACCGCCTGGAATCAGTTCTGCGGGCGGATTGCTGGGACGCCCATTCAGTTCTGATCACTACATCTGGTGATTGCGGCAGAATCGACCTCCTACGGTCAGGCTTGTATCGTAGGAGTTCGATTATGCACGAAGCCCCCAACCCTGAAGCTGTAGCGTGGCGCACCAAGATCAGCGCCGGCATCGCTGTCATTTCACTGACCGCGTATGGGCTGATCGGCGGCGCCATTCTTCAATCGGAAGACCCGCTTGTCGTCGCGAAACTAGCTGGCCGGGGTCTTCAGAATTTTGCGGCAGCGGGCCTCTTCGCAGGTTTGGGCACATTGCTCTGGTGGGCGACGGCTGAGCAAAAGCTGGGTTGGGCAAGAACCTTCACGGCTATCGCCGCTGCAGTCACAACCGTCGGCGCGGGCATTATCCTTGGCGACAACCTGATCGCCGGTGTACGCGCAACCAACGCTTACCTGAGCAACCCCGTGCTGGTGCACGGCAAGGGTTGAACAGCCCTACGCTGCTCCTATTCGCAACCGATGCCGTCTCCATCGCGGTCCAGCTTTCGAGCATATCCAGGCTCGCCTCGCCGGATAGGAGCCGCACCTGCCGCGCGGACGGCCGAACAGTTGGCGTAGTAGGCGCTCCCTGAGCGGGCTGACGAGGCGAACCGCTGCGGCTCAGCGGGAGCGCGATAAGAGCGGCGGCTGGGGCGCGCCCTGGGTTCATCATCCAGATAGGAGGACTTGACCCAGCAGTCCGACGCGGGTCTGCGCAGCAATGACCATCCGTCCTGCTGTTCGATCTCTCTGACGAAGGTGTTGCTTTCAAGCGCCTCCACCTTCGTGGACGATCCGCCAGGGGTGGCGCGGCAGTTCAGCGCGTCAGCCTGCACGTACATCCAGCGCGAAGGGCCTGAAGGCTCTCCGGCGGTGGTCGAGCCGGCCGCCATCAGGGCATTGGTGTTCGAATTGTTCGGGCTATCCTTCCCGCATTGGCTGATCATCCCGACCAGCAGCAAACCCGCGACGATCCAGCCGCCACAGCCGGCGGCACTCTGCTTAGCCATGCGGGTCTGTCCACGACGCAGCCACTATTTGTCGTCGCCCGCCATCGTATCCAGATTATCGCCTGTGCGGCCGTTCGGGTTCGTTCGAAGATGCGCTTTGCCGGCGGATGTGTGCACGGCGTGCGCGCCCGCGATCTCACCTCTGTCCGCCATCCTGACAGCAGTCTTGATCGGCGTGAATTTGACGTTGTCCTGCAACTTCACATGCGAAATGTTGCCTTTGGCGTCAGCCCTGGCATCTACGATTTTACGCGGAGCCATCGTTCTTCTCCTCACCGCCGACAGTGGCGACCACGCTCAGATTACGCCGATTCTTGGCGTGTGCGTGATACAATCCGAGAGTGGCGGTGCTGACGGGTTAAAACCACCCCGTCACGGTCAACACGACGTACAGCAGCAGGCAAACGACCATGCCAACAGTCAGCGCAACATCCTTCCAATCCCGGTCGTTCATTGCACTACTGAGACGCCTTGAGAATGTAGGTGCGCACCGCCTTCAGTGCGCTCAAGTCTGCTCGGTCGATGCGGGGCTGCTGGTCGCGTTGCAGGCTGCTAATCACGAGATCGATTAGTGATACGGCGTCCCTGGGCGACTTCGGCCGGCGACGTAGGGCCAGTGCTACAAGATCATCGATACCGGCTGCGGTGTCCTCGGGCTCATCGACACGATGCAGACGAAGCGCCGCTGTACTGAGATCAATCCGCGTCATGTGAATCCCTGATTGCCGACGCACAACCTTAGCGTCCTAAGTAGTCTGGTCGTCAAGCCATCCCCGTGGCTTTTGGTGCCGCCACGGGGCGGCTCGATCAACGCCCGCATTATGCCTGGGGGTCTGGCGGCGCCGCCATTACGAGACCACTGCATAACTCGATGAGTGGGTGAGGTTGTGCATCCCACTGAAGGTCATCGTCCGGCTGTGCCAGCCGTGGCGTTTGGTCCACAGATCAACCGATTAATTCACGGAGACGCAGCCCAGACGGGTATCTCTCGTTCGAGACTCGGGTCACGAATCACCGGAATATGAAAGAGCCCGCAATGCGCGAACATTGCGGGCTCGTCGAAACCGCCGAGGCGGCCCCGGTGCTTATGAAGCCCACCGAGTAGAATCGGTGTCGCACCAGCGGTCAATGCCCGGCACATTGAAAGGGCTGGATATGGCCGATCGTGCTGTGCGTAAAACCGGGAAAAACTCCGATGGAGACATCACCCGGCTCTGTAACCAAGGAGATGCGTGGTCACCTCGCTCAAAGGCGGATGCGATCTACGACATCGAGAACGGTATCCATACCTATCACGTCCCCTGGACTGATGGTCGGACTGAAATCCGGGTAGTCAACGATGCGAAGAAGGGGAAATACCTTAGGACCGACAGGGACAACACGACCCGCAACAACCTCGATGATCTCCCCGACTGCTGAGGTCCTGTGTGCGATGCGCATCCCCGTGCGCATCGCACACAGGCGCGAAGCCGCAACTGCGGCTAACGATCTCCCCATCGCACTAAAATCGGCTAAGCTAAGCGTAACAGCAAAACGAGCCGGCTCATGAAGTGGTTTTGGGGCACCGTCTGGACTTCAGTGCTAGGAGCAATCAGCGCCCTTGTCGTCGTGTCTTTTCAAGACCAGGTGAAGGATGCGTTGGACGGCACTGAATTTTCTGCTGACGTTTATACATCTCCTTGGCAGCCCTATCCTGTTTCTCGGGCACTGGAGCCAGCCGATGCGTTGAGGCAGGCCAGCCTGCCAGAATACGTAACGGAGGAACTTACTAAGGCTGATGAGCACTCTCTGGTCACGATCCGGCTCAGAAACGCTGACATCCGAGATGTTGAAGATGTTCGGGTACAGACCGGGTTGGATTCTATTGTTGCGGGGCTGCTTGTCCGATCTGGCCCGAATGGAGAACGCACTCTGGTTGAGGGGGATAAGACTATAAAGATAGACCGAATCTCGGCTGGAGAGGATGTATTTCTGTTTGTCTGGACCACATCCGTGTTCGATATTCGGTATAATCTAGAAAAATTTAGAGCGTTTACGCCGGATAGACCTTTTACTGTGAGGTTGCATCAGTATGAGAATGCACGCACCGAACTATATGATGAGCCAGCATGGGTTAGCGCTCTAGATAAGTGGGCGCTGCCGGTTCTTCTTATTTTCATGGTGATATTTATGCTTATTCTTTCGTTGTTGGCGGCAACATGGTGGGCGTACTTGAAAAAGATGCTGAATGATGAAGATTTTTATATTACGGAAAAACTTCGATCAGATGCGGAAGGGAAGAAATTTCAGCCGGACATCACCGGGTTAAAAATCTAGCGTGTCTCCGGTCGGTGTATGGAACGCAGTCGTGCCTCAAGACGATCACAGCAACGGCTTTTTTGGGGATGCGCGGCAAGAAACCACACCATTTCGGTAACTCCAGCGCGCTGCCTTGATCAGCGCGCGGGCAACGCCGGCGCGGTCAGGCGCGGTGGCAACGATCCGACCATCGCGCAATCCGATAAATCCCGTCCCCTCCTGCACGGGGACGATCTGGCATAGGTGGTTGCCGTGGAAGAAGGCCAGGGGGATCACCGTTCGCCCTTCCTGATGATCTGCCAGCCCAGCAGTGTGCTGCCCTCGATCTCCATCGAGCGGACGTAGCCCTGGTTCTTCTTCGTCTTCAGACAGGCACCCACCCGCTTGGTCATCATCACAACCACGTCCTTGTCATCGACGTTCAGGCCACGTTCGCGCATCAGAATCTTCGCGATGTCACGTGAGGTCAGAGGCTGCTTCGCCTCGCGTAGCGCCTTGAACACGATCCGGGTCACTTCACCCTTGAAGGCCGCGTGCCGGGGCGGCACCGGACGCGGGTGGATCGCCATCATGTCGATGTCGGGATCGAAGATGCGGATCGTCGCCTCGACTGCGTCCAGTTCGACGATCAGCTTGCGCAACTCCTGCTGATTAGCTTCGATGCGGCCGGCGATCTCGGCGCGCTTATCAACCAACCCATTCAGCAGGTTCGGGCGCTCGGCGTCTTCGGAAATTGCATGATGAACCATGCCGAAGAACGTAAACGGAACAATGAGTTAGTCTAGGCCGCTTGTGGGTGGCTTTGCTCCATAAGGCCGCTGTATTCCGGCAGTTCGTCGAGGAACAGAATTCCGTTGTGCGCCAACGAGGCCTCGCCCGGCTTGGCGCGCAGACCCCCGCCGGTCAGGGCCGCCATCGAGGCCGAATGGTGCGGGCTTCTGAAGGGCCGATCCCGGGTCAGCGCCCCGCGCTCGATCAGGCCGGCGACCGACCAGACCATCGAGGTCTCCAGCAGTTCCTGCGAGGTCAGGGGCGGCAACAGGCCCGGCAGGCGTTGCGCCATCATCGACTTGCCCGATCCCGGCGGGCCGACGAACAGCAGATTGTGCCCTCCCGCCGCGGCGATCTCCAGCGCCCGCTTGGCCCCCTCCTGGCCCTTGACCTCGCGCAGGTCGGGCGCGACGCCGCCGGTCGCCAGCGGGCCGGGCTCCGGCGCGCGCAGGACCTGGGTTCCCTTGAAATGATTGACCAGGGCGATCAGAGAGCGGGGCGCCAGGATGCGGGCGCCGCCGGCCCAGGCCGCCTCCGGCCCCGTGGCCTCGGGACAGATCAGCCCCAGCCCCATGGCGTCGGCGGCCACGGCGGCCGGCAGGGCGCCGCCGACTCGCGCGATCTGGCCGTCCAGCCCCAGTTCGCCGATGGCCGCCCAGCCGTCCAGGGCGTCCGGCGCGATCACCCCCATGGCCGCCATCAGGGCCAGGGCCAGCGGCAGGTCGAAATGACTGCCCTCCTTGGGCAGATCGGCCGGGGCCAGATTGGCGATGATCCGCTTGGCCGGAAGCGCCAGGCCGATGCCCGCAAAGGCGCCCCGCACCCGTTCGCGGCTTTCGGCCACCGCCTTGTCCGGCAGGCCGACGATGTTGAACACCGTCTGCTGGTCCTGGCCGACCAGCTGGACCTCGACATCCACGCGCCGGGCCTCGACCCCGTCGAAGGCGACCGTGACAACCCGCGCGACCATGACGTCCTCTCCCACCCGGAGAAGGAACGAACCATGAACTGAAATCTAATTCAAGTGGCGATCACGCAACCCGTGCGGCGCACTTCTTCTCGATCACGTCCCACATCAGGGCGGTGGCGTCGACGCCGGTGAAGGTCTTCAACTGCTGGGCGCCGGTGGGCGAGGTGACGTTGATCTCGGTCAGATAGTCGCCGATCACGTCGATGCCGACGAAGATCAGGCCACGTTCCCTCAGCGTCGGGCCGATGGCGGCGCAGATCTCCAGGTCGCGCGGCGTCAGCTCGACCGGCATGGCCGTGCCGCCGACGTGCAGGTTGGAGCGGACGGCGCCGGCCGCCGGCACGCGGTTGATCGCGCCCACCGGCTCGCCGTCGATCAGCAGGATGCGCTTGTCGCCCCTGGACACGGCGGGGATGAATTTCTGGATCACCAGCGGATCGCGGCTGCCCACGGCGTGGATCTCGATCAGGGCGTCCAGATTGGGGTCGTCGGCGCGCAGCTTGACCACGCCCGAGCCCCCGTTGCCGTGCAGCGGCTTCAGCACCACCTCGCCATGCTGCTCGTGGAAGGCGTTCAGGGCGACGGGATCGGCCGAGATCAGGGTCGGGGGCTGGAGTCCGGGGAAGGCGGTGACCAGCAGCTTCTCGGGCGCCGAACGCACCTGGGCCGGGTCGTTGACGACCAAGGTCTTCGGATGGACCGTCTCCAGCAGATAGGTGGCGGTGACATAGGCCATGTCGAACGGCGGGTCCTGGCGCATCAGGATGACGTCCACGTCCTCGGCCAGGTCCAGCTTCACCCAGTCGCCGAAGTCGACGTGGTTGCCGACCTCGCGCCGCACGGTGATCGGCCGGGCGCGGCAATAGAGGCGGCCCTCCTCCAGAGCCAGGGTGCGGAAATCATAGACCCACAGCTGGTGCCCGCGCGCCTGGGCCGTCTCGGCCATCAGGAAGCTGGTGTCCCCGGCGATGTCGACGGCCTCGATCGGGTCCATC
>Ga0155085_1092_pt2 | contig 15411 bp, 8 predicted proteins | sample RifCSPhighO2_01_FD_106053 | JGI IMG/M metagenome (GOLD analysis project Ga0155085, IMG submission 106053) | Caulobacterales bacterium RIFCSPHIGHO2_01_FULL_67_30
GCCCGGCGGCGTCGGGAAGACGATGCGCCGGATCGCAATGATTCGTCATCTTAGCGGTGTTTGAAAAATGTCCGAGTCCGCAGTTCAGATAATCGCCCGGGGTCCGCGCGATAGCGCAGAGGCCGCCGCCGCCGCCATCGACGCCGATCCCACGCTTGAGGGCGCGACCTATTCCATCCTGGAAGAGGACGAGGATCGCAACATCTGGCGCATCGACGCCTTCCCGACCACGGCCGAGGAGGTCGAGGGGCTGAAGGCGACCCTGGCCGACTATCCGGTCACTGTCACGGTCGAGAAACTGGCCGACGCCGACTGGCTGGCCATGTCCTTGTCGGGTTTGCCGCCGGTGCGCGCCGGGCGCTTCTTCGTCTATGGCGCGCATGACGAGGGACGGGTGCCGCCCAACGCCGTCAATCTGAAGATCGACGCCGGCGCCGCCTTCGGCACCGGCCACCACGGCACGACGGTCGGCTGTCTGGAGGCGTTCGACGATCTGCTGAAGCGCGAACGGTTCGAGCGGGTTCTGGATGTCGGCTGCGGCACGGGCGTCCTGGCCATCGCGGCGGCGCGCACGGGCAGCCGGATCGCGGTCGGCACCGACATCGACGCCCCCTCGGTGCGGATCGCCAACGAGAACGCCGCCCTGAACCAGGCCCACGCCAGCTTCGTCCACGCCTCGGGCCTGAACGATCAGCGGGTGCGCCGCCACGGGCCCTATGATCTGGTCTTCGCCAATATCCTGGCCCCGCCGCTGGTGGCCCTGTCGCAGGACATCAAGATGGCCTTGAGCCTGGGTGGGGTCGCCATCCTGTCGGGCCTGTTGCGGACCCAGGAACGGCGGGTGACGGCGGCCTATACGTCGCGCGGCTTCCGGCTGGAGAAGCGCATCCATCACGACGCCTGGAGCGCCCTGGTGCTGCGGCGGATGGGCTGAGGAACGAGAGACGAGACGATGCGCCAGACCTTCGATGAGACCACCGATCCGTCCTTCGGGGCGAAGCACCTGCCGCTGCTGCGCGCCCGAATGGCGGAGCAGGGCCTGGACGGCTTCCTGATCCCGCACGAGGACGAGCACCAGAACGAATATCTGCCCGACGCCAACGAGCGGCTGGCCTGGGCGACCGGCTTCACCGGCTCGGCCGGGGCGGCGGTGGTGTTCCAGGACCGGGCCAGCATGTTCACCGACGGCCGCTATACGGTTCAGGTCAAGGCCCAGACCGATCCGGCTCTGTTCGAACGGCGCGACCTGAACGAGGTCGCCGCCTATCTGGAGACGGCGATTGCGGGTCAGGTGATCGGCTATGATCCGAAGCTGCACAGCCCGGACGCCCTGGTCGCCCTGAAGCGGGCGGCGCAGAAGGCGGGCGCCGAGCTGAAGCCGGTCGAGGTCAATCCGCTGGACCAGGCCTGGGGCGCGGAGCGCCCGGCCCAGCCGACCGCCCCTGTCACGCCGCACGAGGACGTCTATTCCGGCGAGGCCCATGCGGCGAAGCGGGCGCGGATCGGTCAAGCCGTTGCGGACGCCGGCGCCGACGCCGTGGTTCTGACCGCGCCCATGTCCATCGCCTGGCTGTTCAATGTGCGCGGCGGCGACGTGATCCGTTCGCCCCTGCCGATCGGTCAGGCCGTGCTGGAGGCCGACGGCAAGGCGCGGCTGTTCCTGGACGGGGCCAAGGTGACGAACGAGCTGCCGGCCTGGCTGGGCGACGACGTCCAGCTGGAGGCGCCGGAACGGCTGGCCGAAGCGCTGGACGGTCTGGCGGGCAAGAAGGTGATGATCGATCCGGCCCTGTCGTCCGCCTGGTATTTCGACCGGCTGGAGCAGGCGGGAGCGACGGTGGTGCGGGCGGCGGACCCCTGCGCCCTGCCTCGCGCGACCAAGAATGCGGTCGAGATCGAGGGCAGTCGACGCGCCCATATCCGCGACGGCGCGGCCCTGGCCAACTTCCTGCACTGGGTCGATACGACGGCGCAGCAGACCCTGCCGGACGAGCGCGAGGTGGTGGAGACGCTGGAGCGGTTCCGCGAGGCGACCGGGGCGCTGAAGGACCTGAGCTTCGACACCATCGCCGGGGCCGGGCCGAACGGCGCCCTGCCGCATTACAAGCCGGTGGGCGCCACGATCCGCCGGATCGAGCAGGGCTCCCTGCTGCTGGTGGACGGCGGCGGCCAGTATCTGGACGGGACGACCGATGTGACCCGCACCATGGCGGTGGGCGAGCCGACGGCGGACCAGCGTCACAAGTTCACCCTGGTGCTGAAATCCCATATCGCCATGGCGACGATCCGCTTCCCGGCCGGGACCAGCGGCATGGCGCTGGACGCCATCGCCCGGGCGCCGATGTGGGCGGCGGGGCTGGATTATGATCACGGCACCGGCCACGGCGTCGGCTCCTATCTGGGCGTCCACGAGGGGCCGCAGCGGATCGCCAAATGGGGCACCAGCCAGCCGCTGCTGGAGGGGATGATCCTGTCCAACGAGCCCGGCTATTACCGCGAAGGCCATTGGGGCATCCGCATCGAGACCCTGCAGGTGGTGACGCCGGCCGTGGTTCCCGAGGGCGGCGAGCGGCCGATGCACGGGTTCGAACAGCTGACCTTCGCGCCGATCGATCGCAAGCTGATCGCGGTGGATCTGCTGACACCGGCCGAACGGGCCTATGTCGACGCCTATCACGCCGAGACCCTGGCCAAGGTCGGGCCTCTGGTCGAGGGCGAGGTGCGGGCCTGGCTGGAGCAGGCCTGCGCGCCGCTGTGACCATGCTCGCCGCCATAGCCCTTCTGATGACCTGCCAGTTGATGGGCGAGGTGATCCACAGGGTGACGGGTCTGCCGCTTCCGGGGTCCGTTATCGGTCTGGTTCTACTGCTGGGCTGGCTGGCGCTGGTCCCGCGCGAGCGGCCCACTCTGAAGGCGGTGACGGCGTGGCTGACGGCGCACCTGTCGATCATGTTCGTGCCAGCGGCGGTCGGACTGATTGACGAGGGCGAGCCCTTGTCCCGCTACGGGATCGGTATTCTGGCGGCCACTGCGGTTTCGACGCTTCTGACGATGGTGGTGACCGCGCTGGTGTTCCGGTGGGCGGTCACGCGGTTTGGGCCTGGAGACGCAGGGGACAAAGAGGGCGGGGAGGCGATGTCGTGAACGCCTTGATGACGACGCCGCTGTTCTGGCTGGCGGTTACGCTGGTGGTGTTCGAGGGCGCCGACCAGTTGTCGCGTCGCAGCGAAAGGCATCCGCTCTGCCATCCGGTTCTACTGGCGACGCCGGTTCTGATCGGTCTGTTGCTGATCACCCGCACCGGCTACGCCACCTACAGGAGCGCGACTGAGGCGCTGAGCTTCCTGCTGGGACCGGCGGTCGTGGGCCTGGCGGTTCCGGTTTGGGCGCAGCGGGCGCTGATCCGGCGACTGGCTGTTCCGATCAGCCTGGCGCTGGCGGCGGGGGCGACGACGGCGGTGGTCAGCGCGGTGGGTGTTCTGACCTTGTTCGGCGCGCCGCGTGAAATCCTGGCGTCGATCGCGCCGCGGGCGACGACGACCCCGGTGGCGATGGCCGTCGCCCAGCAACTGGGCGGGGTTCCGGCCTTGGCGGCGGTCATTGTGCTGATCGCCGGGGTGATCGGAGCCATGACCGCGACCCCCTTGTTCAATGCTCTGAAAATCCGGGATTTCCGCGCACGCGGTCTGGCGATCGGGGTGTCTGCCCACGGATTTGGCGCGGCGCGCGCGTTTCAGGTCGATGCGACGGCGGGCGCGTTCGCCAGCCTGGGCATGGCCTTGAACGCCGTGGCGACAGCTACGCTCCTGTCGGTTCTGGCCCTGCTGCTATAGCCCCTGAGCCGGGGCGATTGCGGATGCGCCCCACCGGACAGGGCAGGTCCGCCAGCGCCGCCTTGGTCGCCTCGTATCCCGCAGCGACCGGTTCGTCATAGGCTTTCCAGTCGCGGATGTCGGTTCCTCCGATCTTGGGCAGGATCAGGACGTCGGCGGCGGCGCGCGACTGGTCCATCTCCGCGTCGGTGGTGATGGTCGCCGAGCGCATCAGGATGGAGACGATGGGCGGCCCGGCCTTCCAGGCGCCCGACAGCACCCATTTCCACCAGGAGGGCGGATTTTCCAGCGCGGCCGGATCGACGCCGCGGGTCTGGGACATGTCCACGCCGATGATGGGGCCGCTGTTCAGCTGGCGCATCACGCTGGTGGGGAAGTTCTTCAGCACCGCCCCGTCGACCAGCACCTGGCCGTCCATGACCACGGGCGGCAGGACGCCGGGAATGGCGATGGAGGCGCGCATGGCCCGGCGCATCAGGCCGGTGCGATGGACCTCGATGCGACCCGAGGTCAGGTTGGACGAAACGGCGAAGAAGGGCAGGGCCAGATCGGCCAGATCTATGTCGCCATAGGCCCGCTCCAGCAGGCCCGCCACCTTGCGGGCGCGGGACATGGCGATGATGGGAAAGGCCAGGTCGGACAGGGGATCGGACTCGACGAAGGCGCGGCGGATCTCGTAGTCCAGCCGTTCGAACGACCAGCCCAGGGCGGGGCCGGCGGCCACGACCGCCCCCATGGAGGCGCCGCCCACGAAGTCGATGGGCACCCTGGCCTCTTCCAGCGCCTTGATCGCCCCCATGTGGCAATAGGCCCGTGCGCCGCCCCCTGAAAGAACCAGACCCACGGCCGTGCCGGTGATGACGCGGGCCATCCGCTCGGTGTCGGCCGCCACGCCCGAGACGCAGTGGAACCAGCGGTCGGGCTGGAGCACGTTCAGCCAGACCCGGGTGTTGGCCGGCTGGTTCATGCGTGGATCGCGCAGCAGGATCAGGTCGGTAAGACGCCGGCCGTCGCCGAAGCCCATCCGGCGGGGCAGGTCGGCGGGCGGCGCCAGGAGGCCGCTGCCGACGATGAACAGCCGGTCCACCTGGCGGGCGCACAGTTCGGCCCAGGCCGGCTGGCCCTGTTCGGCGACATAGAGGACATAGTCGTGGCCGTCCTCGACCCGGCTGAACCATTCGGCGGCCGAGGTCAGGGCCGACTGGTCGATGACCCGGCAGGTGAAGCCCATGGCCTGGATCGCGGCGGCGATCCGTTCGACGAAGGCGCGGATCGGACGAGGGCGGGCCGAGACGAAGCCGAAGACGCTGGGTTCGGCCGCGCCGCCCGCCCGCTCGCGGGCGCGGTGGATCATCAGCCGCGACAGTTCGACCATCAGGTCCGGCTCGGTCCGGGCGGCCTCGAAGAAGGCTTCGCGCGGCAGGGCCAGGATTTCGGTGTCGCGCAGGGCCACGACGTCGGCGGTGTGCGGCGTCCCCGCCAGCATGGCCATTTCACCGACCGGATCGCCGGGACGCACGACGCCGAGCAGATGGACGGGCTGATCCGGTTCGCTGTGGAAGACGCCCAGACGGCCCGAACGGACCAGATACAGGGTGTCTGACGGATCCCCCGCCGTGAACAGCCGCTCGCCCCCGGTCAGGGCGAACCAACTGGCCCGATCGATCATCGGCCCCTCGAAGATGCGCGACAGGGCCGAGGCGAGGGTGTCGGAACGAAGCGGAGCCATGAGGGGATTGTCCGATCAGGCCGCCGGCTTCACGTCCAGAAGTTCGACCGAGAAGCGCAGGGTCGAGTTGGGCGGCAGTTCGTCGCCGCCGACCCAGCGGCCGCCGTAGCCGAGCGAGGCGGGGATGACGAACTCATAGATCTCGCCCACGCGCATCAGGGCGACGCCCTCGGTCCAGCCCTTGATGACGCGGTTCAGCGGGAACTCGGCCGGCGCGTTGCGGGCGTAGGAGCTGTCGAACTCGCGTCCGTCGATGAAGGTGCCGCGATAGTGGACCTTGACCGTGTCGGTGGCCGACGGCTGGGCGCCCTCGGGATGAGCCTTGCCGACGCGACGGTACTGCAGGCCGCTTTCGGTCGTGGTCCAGCCGCGCCGGGCGCCGTTCCAGGCCAGATAGGCGGTGTTGCCCGCGTCCCAGGCCTGTTGCGGCGTCAGAGAGGCCTGACCCTCCACCTCGGCGGCGGCGCGGGCGGCGGCCGAGGCGGTCTCGGCGTAGGTGACGGGCTGGCCGCGCGAGGCGCAGGCGGCGAGCGAGAGAGCGGCGAGCAGGGGGAGGGCGATGCGAGTCATAAGGCGACGCTAGCAGGGTGTCACGCTGTGCGGCAGAGGGATTTTCCCTTCTCCCGTTGGGAGAAGGTGGCCCGAAGGGCCGGATGAGGGAGCGCCGGTGGGCCAACTCGCACCATCTTGCCCCTCACCCTTTCGCGCTAAGGACGATCGCTGACGCTCTCGTGCGCTCAAGCCCTCTCCCGGCGGGAGAGGGTTCACAGGCCTAGCGCCGCCGCGACCCTGGTCTGGAAGTCGGGCTGTTCGCCGACGTCGTTGTGGCCGGCCTGAGGGAAGCTGAGGTGCTCGACCTTGACGCCTTCGGCCTCAAGTTCTCGGGCCAGGCGGCGACTGAGCGACGCCGGCAGGGTGTCGTCGCGGCCCGCCTCCAGCACCACCACCTTGCCGGAGTAGCCCTGAAGCGCGGCCGGGATGTCGATGCCGTTCAGATTGGGGGCGATGTGGATCCGTACGAAGGGGCGCGCCCAGCCGACCATGGTGTCCACGGCGGCGCGGGTGCTGGGGGTCGTCGTCTCCAGCACCAGGGCGTCGGCGTGCATATATTGAGCGGCCTGGGCGCAGACGGGGCCGCCCAGGGAATGGCCCCAGGCGATCAGCTTGCGGCCCTCGGCGTCGGCCTGGGCGCGGGCGGCGTCGGCGACGGCCGTGCCGGCGGCCATAAAGCTCGCGTAGTCCGCCTGGCCCGCCGTGCCGCCATAGCCGGGATAGTCGAACATCAGGGCGTCGCCGAACGGCGCCAGCTTGGCGGCGGTCCTGCCCGCGCCGGCGCTGCGCCGGAAGAGATTGCCGCCGCAGAACAGGATCAGGGGCGCGTCGGCGCGACCGGTCCGAACGCGGGTGACGCCCACGGTTCCGCCCGAATAGGGAAGGCTGAGGACGTCGGCCTCAAAACCCATGGGGATGTCGGCGGGCAGGGTGATCTTCTCGGCGGCCAGCCGGGTGTCGGGATAGAAGAAGGCGTCCTCCGGGACGTTCATCGACAGACAGCCGGACAGCAGAACGGCGGCGGCCAGGATCGTAAGGCGTAGGTGCATGTTTCGCGCTCCCCTGGAACGATCATGCGGAGGTCGCCGGGGTTGTCAATCGGGTGCGTAGGCGCCGGTTTCTCCATGCCGTCGTCTGGTTCCCGAAAAACTGCGACCCAGGTCTTTATTTCGCCGTGGAAGCGAGTATATGTCCGCGTTCCGCAACACTCCTAAAGAGTCTGCGCGCAAGCGCCGAGGCCCGGTCCGTCGCCCTCCGACCGGAGCGAAGGCGCGGCTCCTTCCCCAGGGAGCCGGTACATTTCAGGCGTCCTGGCCCGGCAGCGGGCCGAGGGTGGACGCCGAAAACCTGGCTGCGGACGCTTAAAACGCGCGCCGTGGCTGCTGCATTTCACGCGCGATTTCCCCGGATTGCGCGCCATGGGAAACACTGAATGACTGACGTCGCCCACGATCTCGCCATCAACGGTCAGATCGCTTCCGCCACTTCGTTCACCGGCAAGAAGCGCATCCGCAAATCCTTCGGGCGCATCCCCGAAGCGGTCGCGATGCCGAACCTGATCGAGGTCCAGCGCGCTTCCTACGAACAGTTCCTGCAACGCGAGGTCCGTCCGGGCCAGCGCAAGGAGCAGGGCATCGAGGCGGTCTTCAAGTCGGTGTTCCCGATCAAGGACTTCAACGAACGCGCCATCCTGGAATACGTCTCGTACGAGTTCGAGGATCCGAAGTACGACGTTGAAGAATGCATCCAGCGCGACATGACCTATGCCGCGCCGCTGAAGGTCAAGCTGCGCCTGATCGTGTTCGAAACCGACGAGGAAACGGGAGCCCGTTCGGTCAAGGACATCAAGGAGCAGGACGTCTACATGGGCGACATCCCGCTCATGACGGACAAGGGCACCTTCATCGTCAACGGCACCGAGCGCGTGATCGTCTCGCAGATGCACCGTTCGCCGGGCGTCTTCTTCGACCACGACAAGGGCAAGACGCACAGCTCGGGCAAGCTGCTGTTCGCCGCCCGCGTGATCCCGTACCGCGGTTCGTGGCTCGACTTCGAGTTCGACGCCAAGGACGTGGTCTACGTCCGCATCGACCGCCGCCGCAAGCTGCCGGCCACGACCTTCCTGATGGGTCTGGGCATGGACGGCGAAGAAATCCTGAAGACCTTCTACGAGACCGTGCCCTACGAGAAGCGCGGCGAGGGCTGGGTCACGCCGTACAAGGCCGAGCGTTGGCGCGGTGTGAAGCCGGAGTTCGACCTGGTCGACGCCGACACCGGCGAAGTGATCGCCCAGGCCGGCCAGAAGATCAGCGCCCGCGCCGCCAAGAAGCTGGGCGACACCACGACCTCGCTGTCGCTGGCCGCCGACGCCCTGGTCACCAAGTATCTGGCCAATGACGCCGTCAACTTCGAGACCGGCGAGATCTTCGCCGAGGCCGGCGACGAGCTGGACGCCCCGACCATCGAAGTGCTGGAGCAAAACGGCTTCACCACCATCGAGGTGCTGGACATCGACCACGTCACGGTCGGCGCCTACATGCGCAACACCCTGCGTATCGACAAGAACGACACCCGCGAGGACGCCCTGTTCGACGTCTATCGCGTGATGCGTCCGGGCGAGCCGCCCACCCCGGAAGCCGCCGACAACATGTTCAACTCGCTGTTCTTCGACAGCGAACGCTATGACCTGTCGGCCGTCGGCCGGGTCAAGATGAACATGCGCCTGGAGACCCCCGAGGTTTCCGACGAGATCCGCGTCCTGCGCAAGGACGACGTGCTGAAGGTGCTGCAGATCCTGGTCGGCCTGAAGGACGGCCGCGGCGAGATCGACGACATCGACAACCTGGGCAACCGCCGGGTCCGTTCGGTCGGCGAACTGCTGGAAAACCAGTACCGCGTCGGCCTGCTGCGGATGGAGCGCGCCATCAAGGAGCGCATGTCCTCGGTCGATATCGACACGGTCATGCCGCACGACCTGATCAACGCCAAGCCGGCCGCCGCTGCGGTTCGCGAGTTCTTCGGTTCGTCGCAGCTGTCGCAGTTCATGGACCAGACGAACCCGCTGTCGGAAATCACCCACAAGCGTCGCCTTTCGGCGCTTGGCCCGGGCGGTCTGACGCGCGAGCGCGCGGGCTTCGAAGTCCGCGACGTTCACCCGACCCACTACGGCCGCATCTGCCCGATCGAAACGCCGGAAGGCCCGAACATCGGCCTGATCAACTCGCTGGCCACCCACGCGCGCGTCAACAAGTACGGCTTCATCGAGAGCCCGTACCGTCGCGTGAAGGACGGCGTGGCCCAGAACGAGGTGGTCTACATCTCGGCCATGGAAGAGTCGAAATACACGATCGCCCAGGCCAACATCGAACTGAAGAACGGCAGCATCGTCGAGGACCTGGTCCCCGGCCGGATCAACGGCGAATCCCAGTTGCTGAACCGCGACGCCGTGGACATGATGGACGTGTCGCCGAAGCAGGTCGTTTCGGTCGCCGCCGCCCTGATCCCCTTCCTGGAAAACGATGACGCCAACCGCGCACTGATGGGCGCGAACATGCAACGTCAGGCCGTGCCTTTGGTGCAGTCGGACGCGCCGCTGGTCGGCACCGGCATGGAAGCGGTCGTGGCCGTGGACTCCGGCGCCGTCGTGGTCGCCCGTCGTGAAGGCGTCGTCGAACAGATCGACGGCACCCGGATCGTCGTGCGCGCCACCGGCGACGTGGACGCCGCCCGTTCGGGCGTCGACATCTATCGCCTGTCGAAGTTCCAGCGTTCGAACCAGTCGACCTGCATCAACCAGCGCCCGATCGTGCGCGTGGGCGATCAGGTCAAGGCCGGCGACGTCATCGCCGACGGCCCCTCGACGGACCTGGGCGAACTGGCCCTGGGCCGCAACGCCCTCGTCGCCTTCATGCCCTGGAACGGCTACAACTTCGAAGACTCCATCCTGATCTCGGAGCGCATCGTGCGCGACGACGTCTTCACCTCCATCCACCTCGAGGAATTCGAAGTGATGGCGCGTGATACGAAGTTGGGCCCGGAGGAAATCACCCGCGACATCCCCAACGTCGGCGAGGAAGCCCTGCGCAACCTCGATGAAGCGGGCATCGTGGCCATCGGAGCCGAGGTCCAGCCGGGCGACATTCTGGTCGGCAAGGTGACGCCGAAGGGCGAAAGCCCGATGACCCCTGAAGAGAAGCTGCTGCGCGCCATCTTCGGGGAGAAGGCTTCGGACGTCCGTGACACCAGCCTGCGCCTGCCGCCCGGCGTCGCCGGCACGATCGTTGACGTTCGCGTCTTCAACCGTCACGGCGTCGACAAGGACGAGCGCGCCATGGCGATCGAACGCGCCGAGATCGAACGCCTGGGCAAGGACCGCGACGATGAGCTCAAGATCCTGGAGCGCAACGTCTATGGCCGCCTGAAGCCGCTGATCCTGGGCAAGAACGCCGTCTCCGGTCCCAAGGGCATCGGCCGCGGTGAACTGACCGAAGAGAAGCTGGCCGAGGTCAGCCGTGGTCTGTGGTGGCAGATCGCCCTGGACGACGAGAAGGCCATGGGCGAGCTGGAGGCGATGAAGCGCCAGTTCGAGGATGCGCGTAAGCAACTGGACCGTCGTTTCGAAGACAAGGTCGAGAAGCTGCAACGCGGCGACGAACTGCCCCCCGGCGTGATGAAGATGGTCAAGGTCTTCGTGGCCGTGAAGCGCAAGCTTCAGCCCGGCGACAAGATGGCCGGCCGTCACGGCAACAAGGGCGTCATCTCCAAGATCCTGCCGATCGAGGACATGCCGCACCTGGAAGACGGCACGCACGTTGACGTCGTTCTGAACCCGCTGGGCGTGCCTTCGCGCATGAACATCGGCCAGATCTTCGAAACCCACCTGGGTTGGGCCGCCGCCGGCCTGGGCAAGCAGATCTCCGGTCTGTTGGAAGCCTGGCAGCAGGGTGGTCAGAAGCAGGCGCTGATCGATCGTCTGACCCATATCTACGGCCCGGAAACCCCGTTGCCGCAGGATGAGGAAGAACTGATCGAACTGGCGAAGAACCTGTCCAAGGGCGTGCCCTTCGCGACCCCGGTCTTCGACGGTGCGCACATCGGCGACATCGAACGCCTGCTGGAAGAGGCGGGGCTGAACAAGTCGGCCCAGTCGATCCTGTACGACGGTCAGACCGGTGAGCAGTTCAAGCGTCCGGTCACGGTCGGCTACATCTATATGCTGAAGCTGCACCACCTGGTCGACGACAAGATCCACGCCCGCTCCATCGGCCCGTACTCGCTCGTCACCCAGCAGCCGCTGGGCGGCAAGGCGCAGTTCGGCGGTCAGCGCTTCGGGGAAATGGAGGTCTGGGCTCTGGAAGCCTACGGCGCCGCCTACACCCTGCAGGAGATGCTGACGGTGAAGTCCGACGACGTGGCCGGCCGGACCAAGGTCTACGAGGCCATCGTCCGCGGCGACGACAGCTTCGAGGCCGGCATTCCCGAGAGCTTCAACGTGCTCATCAAGGAAATGCGTTCGCTGGGTCTGAACGTGGAGCTGGAGAATTCGTGAGGCGTGACGCGTGAGTCGTGACTGGGCCGACGCCCGTCACGACTCACCAATCACCAATCACGGCGCTGTTCTCCCTCTGAATAATTTTCGCGGCTCTAGCCGCAGCAAGGAACCAAGATGAACCAGGAAGTCCTGAACATCTTCAACCCGGTCCCGGTCACCCCGACCTTCGACCAGATCAAGATCGCCCTGGCCTCGCCGGAGAAGATCCGCTCGTGGTCGTTCGGCGAGATCAAGAAGCCGGAAACCATCAACTACCGCACGTTCAAGCCCGAGCGTGACGGCCTGTTCTGCGCCCGTATCTTTGGCCCGACCAAGGACTACGAATGCCTGTGCGGCAAGTACAAGCGCATGAAGTACAAGGGCATCATCTGCGAGAAGTGCGGCGTCGAAGTCACCCTGGCCCGCGTTCGCCGCGAGCGCATGGGTCACATCGACCTGGCCGCCCCGGTCGCCCACATCTGGTTCCTGAAGTCGCTGCCGTCGCGCATCTCGCTGATGCTGGACATGGCGCTGAAGGACGTCGAGCGCGTCCTGTATTTCGAGAACTACATCGTCACCGAGCCGGGCCTGACCCCGCTGAAGCAGAACCAGCTGCTGACGGAAGACGAATTCTATCGCTATCAGGAAGAGTTCGGCGATGACGGCTTCACCGCCGAGATCGGCGCCGAGGCCGTCCGCAACCTGCTGATGGGCATCGACCTGCACGCCGAGGCTGAAAAGCACCGCGGCGAGCTGGCGGACAGCCCGTCGGAAATGAAGGCCAAGAAGGCGTCCAAGCGCCTGAAGCTGATCGAGGCCTTCCTGGAATCGGGCAACAAGCCCGAGTGGATGATCCTGACCATCGTGCCGGTCATCCCGCCGGAACTGCGTCCGCTGGTGCCGCTGGACGGCGGTCGTTTCGCGACCTCCGACCTGAACGACCTGTATCGCCGCGTCATCAACCGGAACAACCGCCTGAAGCGCCTGATGGAGCTGCGGGCGCCGGACATCATCATCCGCAACGAAAAGCGGATGCTGCAGGAATCCGTCGACGCCCTGTTCGACAACGGCCGTCGCGGCCGCGTGATCACGGGCGCCAACAAGCGTCCGCTGAAGTCTCTGGCCGACATGCTGAAGGGAAAGCAGGGCCGCTTCCGTCAGAACCTTCTGGGCAAGCGCGTCGACTATTCGGGCCGTTCGGTCATCACCGTGGGTCCGGAACTGAAGCTGCACGAGTGCGGCCTGCCCAAGAAGATGGCGCTGGAGCTGTTCAAGCCGTTCATCTACGCGCGCCTTGACGCCAAGGGCCTGTCGGGCACCGTCAAACAGTCCAAGCGCATGGTCGAGCGCGAACAGCCCGCCGTCTGGGACATCCTGGACGAGGTCATCCGCGAACACCCGGTTCTGCTGAACCGCGCGCCGACGCTTCACCGTCTGGGCATCCAGGCGTTCGAACCCAAGCTGATCGAGGGCAAGGCCATCCGCCTGCACCCGCTGGTCTGTACGGCGTTCAACGCCGACTTCGACGGCGACCAGATGGCCGTGCACGTCCCGCTGAGCCTCGAGGCCCAGCTGGAAGCGCGCGTCCTGATGATGTCGACCAACAACATCCTGTCGCCCGCCAACGGCAAGCCGATCATCGTGCCGTCGCAGGACATCGTCCTGGGTCTGTACTACCTGTCGCTGGTCAAGGACGGCGAGCCGGGTGAAGGCAAGCTGTTCGCCAATATGGGCGAGATCGACGCGGCGCTGGACGCCAAGGTCGTGACCCTGCACAGCCGCATCAAGGCGCGCTGGACGGAACAGGACGCCGAAGGCAAGGAGGTGACCAAGGTCATCGACACCACGCCGGGCCGGATGAAGCTGGGCGCCCTGCTGCCGCGCAACCCGAACGTCGGCTATCGCCTGCTCGAGAAGAACCTGACCAAGAAGGAAATCGGCAATCTGATCGACGTGGTCTATCGCCACTGCGGTCAGAAGGCGACGGTCATCTTCGCCGACCAGATGATGGGCCTGGGCTTCCGCGAAGCCGCCAAGGCCGGCATTTCGTTCGGCAAGGACGACATCGTGATCCCGGCGAAGAAGGCCGAACTGGTCGCCGAAACCCGCACCCAGGTCGAGGAGTACGAGCAACAGTACGCCGACGGCCTGATCACGCGCGGCGAGAAGTACAACAAGGTCGTCGACGCCTGGGCCAAGGCCACGGACCGGATCGCCGACGCCATGATGGGCGAGATCGCGCAGCCGCGCGTGCTGATCGAGGGTGAAAACCCCGACATCAACTCGGTCTTCATGATGGCCAACTCCGGCGCCCGGGGTTCGCAGGCGCAGATGAAGCAGCTGGGCGGCATGCGCGGCCTGATGGCCAAGCCCTCCGGCGAGATCATCGAGACGCCGATCACCTCGAACTTCAAGGAAGGCCTGACCGTCCTTGAATACTTCAACTCCACCCACGGCGCCCGTAAGGGTCTGGCCGACACCGCGCTGAAGACCGCCAACTCGGGTTATCTGACCCGTCGTCTGGTGGACGTGGCGCAGGACTCGATCGTCACCGAGGACGACTGCGGCTCGACGCGCGGCATCACCCTGCGCGCAGTCATGGAAGGCGGCGACGTCCTGGTCTCGCTGGGCGCCCGCATCCTGGGTCGCTATGCGGCCGAGGACATCAAGGAGCCGGGCACGGACACGGTCCTGTTCCCCGCCGACACCTATCTGGTGGAAGAAGTGGTCGAGGCGGTCGACGCCGCCGGCGTTCAGTCGGTCAAGGTCCGTTCGGCCCTGACCTGCGAGGCGGAAGCCGGCATCTGCGCCCACTGCTACGGGCGTGACCTGGCGCGCGGCACCAATGTCAACATCGGCGAAGCGGTCGGCGTCATCGCCGCCCAGTCGATCGGCGAGCCGGGCACCCAGCTGACGATGCGGACCTTCCACATCGGCGGTACGGCCCAGGTGGCGGAAACCTCCTTCATGGAGGCGACCAACGCCGGCGTGGCCAAGATCACCGGCCCGACCGTCACCGCCGCCCACGGCGACCTGGTGGCGATGAGCCGCAACGTCATCGTGACCGTGGTCGTGGACGGCAAGGATCGCGAGACCCACAAGGCGCCTTACGGCGCCCGGATCCGGGTCAAGGAAGGCAGCGAGGTCAAGAAGAACCAACGTCTGGCCGAGTGGGACCCCTACACCACGCCGATCCTGACGGAAGTCGGCGGCCTGATCCGCTTCGAGGATCTGGTCGAAGGCCTGTCGGTCAAGGAAGAAACCGACGAAGCGACGGGCATCGCCCAGCGCGTCGTCAGCGACTGGCGCGCCAGCCCGCGTGGTTCGGACCTGCGTCCGGCCATGGGCGTCACCCTGGGCGACGCCTACGCCAAGCTGGCCTCGGGCTCTGACGCCCGTTACCTGCTGCCCGTGGGCGCGGTTCTGTCCGTGTCAAACGGCGACGAGGTCAAGCCGGGCGAGATCATCGCCCGCGTCCCGACCGAAGGCGCCAAGACCCGCGACATCACCGGCGGTCTGCCGCGCGTCGCCGAACTGTTCGAAGCCCGCCGTCCCAAGGACTGCGCGGTCATCGCCGAGATGGATGGTCGCGTCGAATTCGGTCGCGACTACAAGAACAAGCGCCGCATCAAGATCACGCCGGAAGTCAACGCCGACGGCGTGCAGGGCGAACCGGTCGAGTTCCTGATCCCGAAGGGCAAGCACATCTCCGTCCACGACGGCGATCTGATCCAGAAGGGCGACTACATCATCGACGGCAACCCGGA
>Ga0155085_1482_pt2 | contig 14922 bp, 8 predicted proteins | sample RifCSPhighO2_01_FD_106053 | JGI IMG/M metagenome (GOLD analysis project Ga0155085, IMG submission 106053) | Caulobacterales bacterium RIFCSPHIGHO2_01_FULL_67_30
TCTCCAATGTCCTCTTCGTCGGCAGTATCCTCGCTTTTGCGGGACGCCGGTGGCGCGTAATCGCCGTCGATGATCGGGCGAAGGTGCTGAACGTTGAGCCTCACCGGTCCGGACGACTTCCCCTGTTCGAACGACAAGCGGTCGAACCTCTAGGCGATCGCCTCGCTCAAGAAATGCGAGCGGTCTATCTCGCGCAGGATCTGCCTGCCTATGCGGATCCTGCCGCAACCGCGTTGCTGCAGGAGGGGCGTGACGCCTTTGCCGCTTTCGACCTGTCTCGCCGTGCGGTCTTAGCTGACGGCCCAGACACTCACGTGCTGCTGTGGCGGGGCGGAGAGATGAACGGCGTCATGGCCGTCGCGCTTCTGGCTATGGGGGCCGAGACGGAGGTTCATGACCTGGGCGTCACCCTAACCAATACGACGACCGATCACGCGCGGATTCTGCTGGAGACGGTCGCAGCCCGGGCTCCTTCGGCGGCCGAGCTCAGCGCCTTCGTAGTCAATCTCAGCGAGGCCAAGTTCGACGCCTATGCGCCGCAGGCGGTGCTGCGCCGACTGTGGGAACGCCGCCACGAGGCTTATGTCACGCAACTCCCCGAAGTCGCCTTACAGGCGGTGCGGTTGATCGACATGGCGCCGTCCCTCCAGCGTCTCTCAACATAGGACACGAATATGGACAGTCTGATCAACCAGCTAGGTAGCGACCGGATCACCGCACGTCAGATCGACGAACTGGTAGGCTTGGCGCGGGGGATCGCCGCAGACGGCGACTTGAACCAGGCCGAGGTTGAGTTCCTGCAAAAGTGGTTGGCGGCCAATACGGTCGTCAGCGACCAACCGGTCATCCGTACTCTGTACGCGCGGATCAACGAGGTGCTGGCCGATGGCATTTTGGATAACGACGAGAAGACTATGCTGCTCGAGACGCTGAATAGTTTCTCCAGTCGCGACTTCGAGCTGGGGGAGGTGCTCAAGTCCTCGACCCTTCCGCTCTGCGATCCGGCGCCGGCGCTGCTGTTCACCGGTCGAACCTACTGCTTCACCGGTACCTTCGTGTATGGTCAGAGAAAGCACTGCGAGAGCGCGGTCCTGGAGCGCGGCGGACAGGCCGGCGGGTTGAGCCGCAAGACTGAGGTGCTCGTGATTGGGGCTTACGCTACCGAGTCATGGAAGCACTCCAGCTTTGGTAACAAAATCCTCCAGGCGTCGGCATGGCGCGACGATGGCAGTGCGATTTCGATCGTATCTGAAGAACATTGGACGGCGCATCTGTAAAAATCCGGTAGGCAGTGCGCCCAAGCAGCATCTGAAATCTGGCTATCGGTTCCCGTCCGGCGACGGCTCTCACATCTCGTCTCGTCATGACGATAGTCTCGAGATCATTGTAGGTATTGGTTCCAACGGTTCGAAGTTGCGCGTTTCGTCCTAGGAAACTGATGTCGATCGACGACATGAACTGCTCCAAAAAATTGCTTGCCGCGCTGGAGATAAAGAGCAAACTTTCATTTTCTTAGGTTTCAGGTTCCTAGGATTACTGAAATGTCGGTCGGCCAGCATGATGCGGAAGACCCCGAGGAGCCGGACGCTGCGTGGCGTGCTGCGACAGCGGCGAGGCGAGTCCTTCTTCCGCTGGCCCAAATGGAAAAGAAGCGCCGTGCGGACGTCGATGCGGCCGCCGCTGCGCTCAACATATCCACGACAAAGGCATACCGCCTAATTGCGCGGCTCAAAGAGGATGAGCGCACTTCAGCTCTCTTGCCCGCCAAGTCAGGCCGTCCCGCCGGGCTTTCGATGTATGCAGCGGACATAGACGAGATCATCCGCGAGGTCTTGGAGCGGGACTATGTTGCCGAACAGCGCCCAAGCGAAACGGCGGTACTCAACACAGTTCGCGCCCGGTGTAGGAGGGCCGGTCTAAATCCCCCTGGCCGAAAGGGCGTCAAAACGCGCATCCAGGCCTTGGATCTTTACGACCGACTGAAGGCCCGTCATGGCAAGAACGCCGCAGAAATTGCGACGTCGCGCCCGGGGGAGTTCGTCGTCGAGCGCCCCAATCAGGTTTGGCTGATTGATCACACCGAAGGAGATATCATTCTGGTGGATCGGCGGTTCCGCCAGCCGATTGGGCGACCGACGGTCACGCTTATCATCGACGCTTTTAGTCGCATGTGCGTCGGATGTTATGTGAGCCTCGGTAAACCTTCCCGAATCCAGTCTGCAATGGCGCTGCTCAGGGCTTTTTTGCCCAAAGAGGCTCTGCTCGAGGACGCCGGACAGAACTGGGACTGGCCGTGTCACGGGTTTCCTGAGCTCGTCCACGCCGATAATGGTTCAGACTTCCGCTCAGCGGCTTTCAGGCGCGGACTCAGCAACTATGGGATCATGCTCAAGCATCGACCGGTGAGGGAGCCGCGGTATGGCGCCTTGATCGAGCGATATATCGGCACGACCATGGGTGAGCTTCATTTGGTGCCTGGTACGACGTTCTCGAACGTGAGCCAGCGCGGCGAGTACGACAGTGAAGCTAAAGCCGTCATGTCACTCGACGGGTTCGAGCGCTGGCTCCTGCTGCAAATCGGTCGATACCATATTTCACCCCACCGCGGCTTGGACGGGTTCACCCCGCAGTCGCGTTGGGAGGCAAGCATCGGTTTAGGGTTTCGACAGAAAGAGATCGCACCTGGAGCGGCCCAAGAAATCATGCTGGCCTTCCTCCCCGGAGACCGCCGTCGGGCGCGCAATACAGGCATTCACTTCAAGAAGCTCCGCTACTGGGCCGCCTGGTTGACTCCACTAGTCCGGCGTGGGGGCGCGAGCGTCGATATCCGATATGACCCGAGAGACATGTCCTTTATCTGGGTGGCCTCAGAAGGCCGATGGGAGAGGGTGCACCTCTACAGACGCAGGGCTCCCTTCACGTTGCGGGAACACGAACTTGCGTTGAAGGCATTGCGCGAAGCGGCTGCCGCCAGCTTCGACGAAGACGCGATTCACGCCAAGCGCGAGGAGAGCCAAGCAATCATTGCCGCAGAGGCGGCAACGACCAAACGGGCTCGTAGGCACAACGAACATAACGAGCGATCACTCGAGCAGGCTGAGGCCATCTACGGAGAGCCGCCACCAATATGCCCCTCATTCTCAGATCTGCCCGTGGTCAGCCCAGGCAAAGCCGCTAGGACCGTGGAAGAGTGGTGACCACACTCCCTGCAGAACCCCTTGGGGACCAGCTTGTTCGTCTGGATGACATCCTCCGGGACCGCTGGCTATCCAACGCCGTAAGCGACGTCGCTTTACAGAGAGCGATGATGGCGCTTCTTACCGCCGGACGAATTCGCCCAAGGGCGTTGTTGTTCACCGGGCCGCCGAACTCGGGCAAATCGGCGCTCCGCAGAAAGATGATGATGGAGATCGCGAAGGCAGGGGCCTTGCCTGGGCGCGATCGACCCCCGGTTATCCTTGAGATCGAGGCGCCAAACGAAGCGGAAGAGGCGCGTTTCTACGAAGCGATCCTCGAGTCGGCCCATCGCTACGTTCCAGACGGAGCTGCTAGGACCTTGCTTCGCGCGGTAACGGCCCTTTTCCACGATCTGCGGCCAGACGCGCTCATCATCGACGAGGCGAATAATTTAAGCGTTTTTACGGGTGTGCGGGGCGTCGTCTGTCTGAACGCCATTCGTCGTCTCTGCAACGTGCATAAGATTGCACTCCTTTGCTTTGGGACGCCGCCGGCGCGCGCCGCATTCGAAGCCGACGAGCAGTTGGAAAATCGGTTCGAGATTATTGAGCTTTCCCCGCTCGATCCTCCCGATTTCATTGAATTTGTGACTGTTCTTGCGGGTGCCATGCCGTTGCGACTCCGCACAGAGTGGACCAGCGCCATGTTCGATAAAGCCTACGAACTGACTGGCGGCTACGTCGGCCGTGCGGCTTATCTGGTTAAGGAAGCTGCGGTCGAGGCCGTTCGGAGCGGTAGTGAGAGGATAAACGCGGAGATCATCGATGAGCCGGAGCTGGCCACCCGACTTGGCGCAATGAACCTGGCGCGGCGTCAGGCGGGGCGCCGATCGCGAGGCCCACGACGGCGATGATTGTCCCATACCGCGACGAAGCGGTGAGCTCCTGGGTTCGTCGTATGGAGTTGAGGGGCCGGATGCAGGTTTCGCTCGACCCAATTTCACCTGAAGAGGATCTCAAACCATCGCGTCGGCTAATTGCGGCCGCTCGATCGGTGGAGGAGGGGGCTGGTCGAGTTCTCGCCACCTGCGGTCTGAATCTTGAATGGCCAGCAGCCTATATAGATGACTTGATGGATCTGTCAGATGGTCGCTGCGGTAAGGCCTGCCGTGCCTGCCTTGAGGAGGACGCAGCGGCTGGGCGAGATCAGTATTTTCGCCGGGAGTGGCTTTTTATTTGGCGCGTGACATGCAGACACCACGGTCTCATGCTGCAAGATATAACTACCTGCGTACTGGCACCCGTCTTTGTGGACTCGAACAAGACCAGTCGGATCAAACTCCTGCGAGATGTCGATCTCCAAAACGACCCATTTTTGAGGCCGAGCCGGTCATCGACTTGGCGGAGCCGCAAGGGGCCGCCGCTGCACGCAATAGCTTTCGAAAATGCATGCATGGAAGCCCTCGGGGGCGCTCCATTCGAAAACTTGTGGTGCTGCGGTTCGACGTGGTCCGAGGTTCAGCCGGTTCTTCTTGAGCTCGCTGATCTGCTAGTTGCGCCAGGCAAGGATGGACCACAGCGGGCAATCTCCAACCTCCCGGATGAAATCAAGATCCCGTTCGTTCAAACAAACCGGTTCGCATCTAAAGCGATGACACGGCTGTCGGCCGTATGGCAGGCGGCCTGCATGCACGCGCTGGCCACGACGCTAGTTGACCCCAGTCGTTTCGAACTCATCCTGGAGCACCAATTCTACGACGCTTTTCTTTTCGGACGAAATGGCAAGCGACTTCAGGCGGACGCTCTCGGGCAGCTGGCGCTGAGGGATCCGCTGGCCATCATCTTCGCAAGTGTGGCTGACTCAGATTTGCAGCGGTTCATGATCAACGCTGAGCAGTGGCCTGGGCCATTTCTCCAACGAGCGAGAACGGCAGAATCCATAGCACTATGCCTGCAATCCAGGTGATGAGAGGAGCTCGGAAATGGACGGACTTTTGATTTCGTAACGCTAGTGTCGCCGTATCAGAACTCGAGTCTCAGGTTTAAGGAACCGAAGCGCTCCAAAACTCAGGAATCCCAGGGTTAGAGACAGCTCACAGCAACAGAAATGAAACTGGTCGGCCTTCGCATAATATATCTTAGGCGCATAATGGATACGACCAAAGTCTCCCTGACGCTTGCCGCGCGACGATGCCAACGTCCCTGCAATGCGCAGCGTATGCGGCGTGAAACGGTCGGAAAGACCTGATAGCTGGGAGGCTAACGCAAATGACGGACAGCGCCATTGGTGCGCCGGTCGATGATGAATATGTGGTCGGCAAGAACGACAAGCTGGTGATCCTGGCGTCGTCGGTCGGCACTGTCATCGAGTGGTATGATTTCTATCTGTACGGGTCGCTCGCCGCGATCATCACCGTGCAGTTCTTCTCCGGCGTGAATGAGACGACCGGCTATATCTTCGCCCTGATGGCCTTCGCCGCCGGTTTCGCGGTGCGGCCGTTCGGCGCGATCGTCTTCGGGCGCCTGGGCGATCTGTGGGGCCGCAAGAACACCTTCCTGGTCACCATGCTGCTGATGGGCCTCTCGACCTTCGTGGTCGGTCTTCTGCCGCCCTACGCCGCCATCGGCATCGCGGCGCCCATCATCCTGGTGCTGATGCGCCTGATCCAGGGCCTGGCCCTGGGCGGCGAGTACGGCGGCGCCGCCACCTATGTCGCCGAGCATGCGCCGCACGGCAAACGCGGCTTCTACACCTCCTTCATCCAGATCACGGCGACCGCCGGCCTGGTGCTCAGCCTGGTGGTCATCCTGGGCGTTCGCGTCGCTGTGGGTGAAGAAGCCTTTGCGGAATGGGGCTGGCGGATTCCGTTCCTGGTCTCGATCCTGCTGCTGGCCGTGTCGCTGTGGATCCGCCTGAAGCTGTCCGAGAGCCCTTCGTTCAAGCGGATGAAGGCCGAGGGCAAGGGCTCCAAGACCCCGCTGAAGGACTCGTTCGGCAAATGGCCCAATCTGAAGCTGGTGCTGATCGCCCTGCTGGGCCTGACCGCCGGCCAGGCCGTGATCTGGTACACGGGCCAGTTCTACGCCCTGTTCTTCCTGGAACGGGTGATGAAGCTGGACGCCACCCTGGTCTATGTGATGCTGACCATCGCTCTGGTCGCGGCCTCGCCCTTCTTCATCTTCTGGGGCTGGCTGTCGGACAAGGTGGGGCGCAAGCCGGTCATCCTGGCCGGGTGCCTGATCGCCGCCCTCACCTATTTCCCCTTGTTCAACGCCCTGACCCAGGCCGCCAATCCGCGCCTGGCTGCGGCCGCCGCCTCGGCGCCGGTCGTGGTCTACGCCGATCCGGCGGACTGCAACGTCCAGTTCGACCCCATCGGCAAGACGGTGTTCAACCAGTCCTGCGACGTGGCCAAGTCGCATCTGGCCAAGGCCGGCGTCACCTACACCAATGTCGCGGCGCCTGCCGGGACGGTGGCCGAGGTTCGCATCGGTGATCAGTCGGTCGTCCAGAGCTTCCGCGGCGACGCCATGACCCCGGCGGACTTCGCGGCTCAGAAGAAGACCTGGGACAAGGGCCTGAGCGAGGCCCTGACCGCCGCCGGCTATCCGGCCAAGGCGGACAGCGCCCTGGTCAACAAGCCGATGGTGGTGCTGATCCTGTTCATCCTCGGCTTCTATGTGACCATGGTCTACGGACCGATCGCGGCGGCCCTGGTCGAGATGTTCCCGACCAATATCCGCTACACCTCCATGTCCCTGCCCTATCATATCGGCAACGGCTGGTTCGGCGGCTTCCTGCCGACGACGGCCTTCGCCATCGTGGCGGCGACCGGAAACATCTACTCCGGCCTCTGGTATCCGATCATCGTGGCGCTGGCGACGGTCGTGCTGGGCTTCCTGCTGGTCAAGGAAGGCAAGGACGTCGATCTGAACGCCTGATCCTGCTTTCGGGCGTGATGAGGGGCGGGCTGTCTTCGGACAGCCCGCCCTTTCATTTGCCTGTCCGCCCTTGTGAAACCCACCCTGCCCGGTTCACATCCCGCTCATGTTCAGCCTGGTGATCCTCGGCCTCGTGGCCGGCTATATGGCGATCCTGTTCGCCGTCGCCTGGTGGCAGGAGCGGCCTGCGGCGCAGGCGCGGGGCCGCGCGCTCGCGCCCTGGGTCTACGCCCTGTCGCTGGCCATCTACTGCACGTCCTGGACCTATTATGGGGCGGTCGGCACCGCTGCCCGCGATGGGTGGGAGTATCTGCCCATCTATATCGGACCCGTGATCGGTCTGACCCTGCTCTTCCCCCTATGGCGACGCATAGCCGCCGCCGCCCGGCGCGAGAACGTGGGGTCGATGGCGGACTTCGTGGCGTCACGCTACGGCAAGAGCCAGACCTTGGGCGCCGCAGTCACCATCGTGGCCATCCTGGGCTCCCTGCCCTATATCGCGCTGCAGCTGAAATCCCTGTCGATGGCCGGCGCCCTGCTGACCGCGGGCACGCCGGTGGCGGGGGGAGAACGGCTGACTGTTCTGGCGCTGGCCGGGGTTCTGGCGGGGTTCGCCATCCTGTTCGGCGCCCGACGCCCGGACCTGACCGAACATAATCGCGGTCTGATCCAGGCCATCGGCCTGGAATCCCTGGTCAAGCTGGGCGCCCTGCTGTTCGTGGCGATCTTCGCCCTGATCCTGCTGATCCACGACGGATCGAGCCCGCGTATCGTCGAGGGGCTGGGCGCCCTCGCCTCGCCGCCCGAGATCACGCCGCGCTTCACGGCCATCACCCTAGTCTCGACCCTGGCCATCTTCTGCCTGCCGCGCCAGTTCCACGTCGCCTTCGTCGAGGGCGCCCAGCCGGCGGACGTGAAGAAGGCCCGCTGGATCTTTCCGATCTATCTTCTTCTGACCAGCCTGGCCGTCCTGCCCCTGGTCGCGGCGGGGGCCCTGTTCGCGCCGGCGGCGAACCCCGATCTTCTGGTGCTGGCCCTGCCGTTCGGGCGGGGTGAGTCCTGGTTGACGGCCATCGTGTTCGTGGGCGGCTTCTCTGCCGCCACGGCCATGGTGATCGTCGAGGCCGTGGCCCTGTCGGCCATGGTCTCCAACAGTCTGATCCTGCCCTTCCTGGCCCGTGACCGATGGCGGGTCAGAGGCGACTCGTCGGACATGGCCGGCACGATCCTGCAGGTGCGGCGCGGCGCCATCGTCGCCGTGCTTCTGCTGGCCTGGCTCTATTATCAGGCGACGGACCAGTCTCGCGGGCTGGCCGCCATGGGTCTGGTGTCCTTCGCCGCCATGGCCCAGTTGGCGCCGTCCCTGTTCGGGGCGGTGCTGTGGCGCGGCGGGCATGCCCATGGCGCTCTGGCGGGCATGAGCGTCGGGGTTTTCGTGTGGATCGTCATGCTGGCCCTGCCCCAGTTGGCGCCCGGCGCCCCCTGGCATCTGCATGTCATGATGGGGGTGAAGGATCCGCTGGCTCTGGGCGTCTTCGTCAGCCTGGGGCTGAACCTCGTCGCCTATGTCGGGGTGTCGCGCTTCGCCCAGCCGCGTCTGATCGATCGGGTGCAGGCGCGGGCCTTCGTGGATCGGCTGGGGCCGGACTGGCTGGAGTCGAAGCCGTCGCCGTCCGGCGCCTCGGTCGGCGACCTGCGCGCCCTGGTCGCGCGCTTCATCGGCGACGAGCGGGCCGAACGGGCCTTCGCCGCCTGGAGCGCGGAGACCGACATCCGGCTTCGCGACGCCGACCCGGCCGACGCCGCCCTCGCCCGGGCCGCCGAACGGATGCTGGCCGGCGCCATCGGCGCGGCCTCGGCGCGGCGGGTCATCGCCGCCGCCCTGGCCGGCGGCGGTCGTGCGCCAGAGGATGTCGTGCGGATGCTGGACGAGGCCTCCCAGGCCGTGCAGTTCAGCCGCGACCTGCTGCAGACCACCCTGGACAATATCGACCAGGGCGTGATTGTGGTGGACGAAGATCTACGTGTAACCGCTTGGAATCGCCGCTATGTCGAGATGTTCGGCCTGCCCGTCGGCTTCGTCCATGTCGGCCTGTCGATCGCCAGCATCTATCGGCTGAACGCCGAGCGCGGCGAGAGCCCGGACGATATCGAGGCCTGGGTGGAGCGCCGACTGGAGGCCCTGAGCCGGCGTATCCCGCACGACCACGAACGGCGCCAGCCCGACGGCCGGGTCTTGCGGTCCTCCGGCGCCCCCATCCCCGGCGGCGGCTATGTCACCAGCTACACCGACATCACCGCCCTGCGCCGGGCCGCCCGTCAGCTGGAAGAAGCCAACGAACGTCTGGAAGCCCGCGTGGCCGACCGCACCGCCCGTCTGGACGAAGCCCGGCGCGTGGCGGAGGACGCGACGGCGTCCAAGACCCGTTTCCTGGCCGCCGCCAGTCATGACCTGCTGCAGCCCCTGCACGCCGCGCGCCTGTTCATCGCCGCCCTGAAGGAGGAGCCGGCGGTTTCCGGCCCCGGGGCCGAACCGACCAGCCGCACCCTGGCCGTCAACGCCGACCGCGCCATCGACAGCGCCCACCGCCTGCTGACCGCTCTGCTGAACCTGTCCAAGCTGGAGGCCGGCGGGGTCAAGGCGGCCGTGACCCGCCTGTCGCTGGACGGTCTGTTCGACGAACTGAGACGCGAATATGCGCCGGTGGCCGAGGCCAAGGGACTGGTTCTGACCCTTGTGCCCAGCCGCCTGTGGGTCTCGTCCGACCGGGATCTGCTGCGGTCCATGCTGCAGAACCTGATCGCCAACGCCATCCGCTATACGGACGCCGGTCGGGTGCTGGTCGGGGCGAGGCGGAGCGGCGACGCCGTGCGGCTGCTGGTCTGCGACACCGGACGCGGCATCCCCGATGCGGAACAGGAGATGGTGTTCGGCGAGTTCGTGCGCCTGCCCGGCGCCCCTGTCGACGAGCCGGGCGCCGGACTGGGTCTGGCTATCGTGCGCCGCTTGTCCAGCCTGCTGGACCATCCGCTGGAGCTGAACTCCCGCTTCGGGCGCGGCACCATCTTCCGCATCACTGTGCCGCGCAGCCCGCCGGATCGGGTCGTCGAGACCGCGCCCACGCATGAGGTCCGCCTGCCCCTGGCCGGTCTGCGCGTCCTGTGCGTGGACAACGAGCCGGTGATCCTGGACGCGCTGAACGCCCTGCTGACCCGCTGGGGCGCGCGCCCCACCCTGGTCTCTGGGGTCGAGGCGGCCATGGCCGCGCAAGGGCCGTTCGACGCCGCCGTCGTCGATCTGCACCTGGGCGACGGGCCGGACGGATTCGCCGTCATCGACTGGCTGCGGCCGCGCGGGGTGCGCCGGATCGCCCTGGTCACGGCCGACACCCGGGACGGGCTGAACGAAAAGGCCGCCGCCGCCGGGGCCGTGCTGCTGCCCAAGCCGATCAAGCCAGCGACCCTGAAGGCCTTCCTGTCGAGCTAGGCGGGATCCATCTGTTTGGCCAGGATCACCGCCTGGGTGCGGTTATGGACCCCCAGTTTGCGGAAGACGCTGGTCAGATGCGCCTTGATCGTGGCCTCGGACACGCCGAGGTCGAAGGCGATCTGCTTGTTCAGACGGCCGGCCTTCAGGCCTTCGAGGATACGCAACTGCGACGGCGTCAGGCTGGCGACCCGCGCCGGCAGGTCGTCGTCCGCGACGTCCGGCGTCTCCGGCGCCCAGCCGTCGCCGGCCAGGATGGCGGCGATGGCCTCGACCATCTGCGGAAGACTTGCCGACTTGGGAATGAAGCCGGCGGCGCCCAGACCCAGGGCGTGGCGCACGACCGTGGCGTCTTCACTGGCCGACACCACGGCGACCGGCACGGTCGGATGTTCGGCGCGGATGGCGGCCAGACCCGCCATGCCCTCGCTGTCCGACAGTTTCAGGTCCAGCAGCAGCAGATCGACCCCCCCGATGTTCAGGGCGGTTCGGGCTTCGGCCAGACTGGCGCATTCGTCGATCCGCACCCCTGGCGCGGCCTTGTCGACAGCCGAACGCAGCGCGGCGCGAAACAGCGGGTGATCGTCGGCGACGACGATACGATCCATAAGGCGTCCTTCCCTTGCACGGCATGCTTGTCGGCCGCGTCGTCGACAGCATGGCGTGGTTCGACTTTGGTCGAAACTAGACCAATGGCTAATGGCCGCCTACGGCCCAAAAGGAAAGGTTCACACAGGACGCCCGCATCAGATGGGCGCGGGAGGAACCATGATGATCAAGTCCAGTCTTCTGGGCGGGTGCGTGGCTGCGGCCATGAGTCTCGCGCCCGGCGCCGCCTTCGCCCAGGACGCCCAGGCCGCGCTCGAAGCCCGTATCGCCCAGCTCGAAGCCGAGTTGAACAGCCTCAAGACCGAAGTCGTCGCCGCCCGCACCCAGCAGGCGGCGCAGCAGCAGGACATCATCCGGCTGGAGACCCGTCCTGCCCCCCCGCCCCCGGTCCAGCAGGCGGCCGCGCCCAGCGACGGCTTCCGCATCGGCGACCACACGGTGAAGTTCGGCGGCTTCGTCAAGGTCGACGCCTCGGCCTCGAACTATTCCGGCGGCGATCCGGCCAACGGCGACGCCCTGCGCGAGTTCCACATTCCCGGCTCCATTCCCATCGGCGGCGCCGACGAGGATACGGCGACCGACTTCAACGCCCGCCAGACCCGCTTCTGGCTGACGACCGATGGACTGGTCGGCGGCCACAAGGTCGGCACGCGGCTCGAGATGGACTTCCAGACCCTGCCCGGCACGGCGGACCAGCGCACCACCAGCCCGGCCAACCCGGCCCTGCGCCGCGCCTTCGTCACCATCGACAACTGGCTGATCGGCCAGGAGTGGACCAATTTCCAGAACACCGCTGTCCTGCCGGAATCCGCTGACTTCATCGGCGCGGCCGAGGGCACGGTCTTCGCCCGCCAGGTTCAGGTGCGATACACGCGCGGACCCTTCTCGATCTCGGTCGAGAACCCCGAGACGACCGTCACCCCGTTCAGCGGCGGAGCACGGATCATCGCCGACGACAGCAGTCTTCCGGACTTCACCGCCCGCTACGCCGTGGCGCAGCCGTGGGGGGATCTGCAGTTCGCCGGTCTGTTGCGTCAGCTGAAATATCAGAACCCGGCGACGGACATCGATTCCACCGCCACGGGCTGGGGCCTGTCCGCCTCGACCAAGATCAAGGTCGGGGCCAAGGACGACCTCCGACTGATGGTGACGGGCGGCGAAGGCATCGGCCGTTATGTGGGGCTGAACTTCTCCAACGACGCTGTGCTGGACGCCTCGGGCGAACTGGATGCGATCGGCGTCGTCGCCGGCTTCGCCGCCTATCGTCACGTCTGGGCGCCCGGCTGGCGTTCCAGCCTGATCTGGTCGGCCCAGAAGGTGGACAACGACACCAGCGTGACCGGTCTGGCCGTCAACCGGTCCGCCCAGAGCATCCACGCCAACTTGATCTGGTCGCCCGTTACGGCGTTTGATGTGGGGGCCGAGCTGATGTTCGCTGATCGCGAAATCGAATCCGGCGCGAGCGGCGACATGACCCGACTGATCCTGTTCGCCAAATACGGATTCTGAAAATGCTGGAGACGTCTCGCGTGCCCGATTCCGAACTCTACCCCGTTCCCGCAGACTTCGCCGCCCGTGCCCACATGGACCGGCAGGCCTATGAGGCGGCGCGGGTTGCGGCGCGCGAGACGCCCGAAGCCTTCTGGTCCGAGCAGGCCCAGCGCCTCGACTGGATCAAGGCGCCGACCAAGATCAAGGACGTCTCCTTCAAGAAGGAAGATTTCCGCATCCGCTGGTTCGAGGACGGCGTCCTGAACGTCGCCGCCAACTGCATCGACCGTCACCTGCCCCATCGCCAGGACGAGACGGCCATCATATGGGAAGGCGACGACCCGGCCGACAGCCAGCACATCACCTATGGCCGGCTTCACGACGAAGTCTGCCGCATGGCCAATGTGCTGAAGGCGCATGGCGCCAGGAAGGGCGACCGGATCACCATCTATATGCCGATGATCCCCGAGGCCGCCTACGCCATGCTGGCCTGCGCCCGCATCGGGGCGGTCCATTCCGTGGTCTTCGGCGGCTTTTCACCCGACAGCCTGTGCGGCCGGATCGAGGACTGCGGCTCCACCCTGGTCATCACCGCCGACGAGGGCGTGCGGGGCGGCAAGATCGTGCCGCTGAAGGCCAATGTCGATGCGGCCCTGGAGAAGGTGAAGGTCGACACCGTCCTGGTGATCCGTCGCACCGGCGCCGACGTGCCGATGATCGAGGGCCGCGACGTGGACTACGCCGTCGAGGCCGCCAAGGCCGCGACCGAATGCCCGTCCGAGCCGATGAACGCGGAAGATCCGTTGTTTATCCTCTACACCTCAGGCTCCACTGGAAAGCCGAAAGGCGTTCTTCACACGACCGGCGGCTACCTGTTCTGGGCCGCCTGGACCCATGAGCTGACCTTCGACTATCGTCCCGGCGAGGTCTTCTGGTGCACCGCCGACGTGGGCTGGGTCACGGGCCACTCGTATCTGGTCTATGGGCCGCTGGCGAATGCGGCGACCACCCTGATGTTCGAAGGCGTGCCAAACTACCCCGACGCCAGCCGTTTCTGGCAGGTGGTGGACAAGCACAAGGTCGAGGCCTTCTACACCGCCCCCACGGCCCTGCGCGCCCTGATGCGCGAAGGCGACGCGCCCGTGAAGGCGACCTCGCGCAAGTCGCTGCGGGTGCTCGGCACGGTCGGCGAACCGATCAATCCCGAGGCCTGGCGCTGGTATCACGAGGTGGTCGGAGACGGCCGCTGCCCCGTCGTGGACACCTGGTGGCAGACCGAAACCGGCGGGCATCTGATCACCCCCCTGCCCGGCGCCACGGACCTGAAGCCTGGCTCGGCCACCCTGCCCCTGCCCGGCGTCGAACTGCAGATCGTCGATGCGGAGGGCCAGGAACTGGTCGGCGCCGTCTCGGGCAATCTGTGCATCACCGACAGCTGGCCGGGCCAGATGCGCACCGTCTATGGCGACGACCAGCGCTTCTTCGACACCTATTTCTCGACCTACCCGGGCCGGTATTTCACCGGCGACGGCTGCCGCCGGGATCAGGACGGCTATTACTGGATCACCGGCCGGGTCGACGACGTCATCAATGTCTCGGGCCACCGGATGGGCACGGCCGAGATCGAGAGCGCCCTGGTGCTGCACGACGATGTCGCCGAGGCGGCCGTGGTCGGCTATCCCCACGACATCAAGGGCCAGGGCATCTACGCCTATGTCACCCTGAACAAGGGGGTCGAGGCGACCGAGGATCTGCGCAAGGCCCTGGGGGCCCATGTCCGCCGCGAGATCGGTCCGATCGCCACGCCCGACGTGATCCAGTGGGCCCCCGGCCTGCCCAAGACCCGGTCGGGCAAGATCATGCGCCGCATCCTGCGCAAGATCGCCGAGAACGAGATCGGAGCCTTGGGCGACACCTCGACCCTGGCCGATCCGTCCGTCGTCGAGGATCTGGTCCAGAACCGCGCGGGCTGAGCACGCCAGCCGGGCTTGTGCACCGCCTCCAGTCTCGTCAAAACCGGACCAAGGGGCCGGCCGTAGCGCCGAACGCCTCAGGCCTTGGGTGGAGACGACGAGATGACGATCCGATTTGACGGCCAGGTGGCCATTGTGACGGGCGCGGGCGGCGGTCTGGGGCGGGAACACGCCCTGGCCCTGGCGGCGCGCGGGGCCAAGATAGTGGTCAATGATCTGGGCGGCGCCCGCGACGGTTCGGGCG
>Ga0155085_1002_pt1 | contig 14189 bp, 6 predicted proteins | sample RifCSPhighO2_01_FD_106053 | JGI IMG/M metagenome (GOLD analysis project Ga0155085, IMG submission 106053) | Caulobacterales bacterium RIFCSPHIGHO2_01_FULL_67_30
GCGTTGAAACGGTCGGATCCCGTCCAGCGACACTGGCCGTCGATGCAGTCGATGAGATTGCTGCTGAAGGCCTCCTTCTCGTGGTCGTAGAGCTGGAACCAGCCTCCATCGTCCCACACCGCGGTAGGCATGCCGAGCGGAGCCGCGTGGTGCGCGTTGAACCGGGCGTACCACAGCCGGATGTTGTTGCAGTCCATGGCGGCCAATCGGCTGTGCCAGCCGACGCCCCATTCGCCGATGAACACGGGCATGCCTTGTCCGGTCGAGCCTGCCCACTCGGCCATGACCTGCATCGGTCCGTGAATGTCGGCTTCGGTCCAGGGATCGGCGTAGTCGCCCTGATTGTCGCCGTTGAAGGTCCAGGGATTATAGTGATGGAAGGTCGCCATCAGGTAGGGGTCTCGCCCTCCGCCGACCTCCTCGAGATCGGGCCAGGTCTTGGCCATTTCGTCGGCGCCGAACCACTGATTTCCACCGATGAGGATCACACGTTCGGGGTCGTTCGCCCGGATTCGCCTGTAGGCGCGCCCGGTCATTTCCCTCAGACGGTCCGCAGGCATCGCGTCGTGATTGCTGAAATGGGGCTCGTTGAGGATTTCGAAGACCAGCCTGTGGTCCCGGTCGCGGTACAGGCTGGCGATATCCGACCAGAGTCGCTCGAGGACGTCGGCGCGCATGCCGTCCTTCAGCCGGGTTTCGTGGTGAGCGTTGATCACGACGTAGAGGCCGGGTTTGGCGAGCGCGTAGTCGATGACCGCTGTCAGCGCCGCAAGTCGTTCGGCGTCCCGATCAATGGCGCCGGTGTCCGGGTCCGCCAGGGTCCCGCCGTCGACGACTTCAGTCCAGGTCACGGGGATCCGGACGACGCGGAAGCCGCGGTCATAGTAGGCGGCGATCTTGCCCCGGGCGGCCTCCAGCGTCGGCGGGTGTTGGCCGGCGTCGAACATCTGGCCCAGATTGAATCCCTTGCCCATCTCATCCGCCGCTCGGCGAGCGGTAGGCGCCTGCGACGCGGACGCGAGCGCCGGACCACTGATCGCAAGAATGACGAGGCAGCACGCCATCACGGCCGCGATGAAACAGATCATCTGTAAAGCAGGACTTGGGCGGGACATCGGTATCCATTCGCGAAAGATCGTCGATACGTATCAAACAGCTTTGACAGCGCTGTCGTCAACAATTTGGACTCCGCCCCCCCTAAATCGTCGGCCACGGGAGCGATCCGGCGATGCGATTGCGGCGGACGCCCGAGAGCGGTTGCGAAAGGGGCCGTCTCGGGATTAGGGATGCGGTGACGCCCGAGCGCAGTGATCTGTCTGGTCAGGGAGGCTCGCGCGATGGGGAGCGGCATGGCGAGAGCCACCATCTATGACGTGGCGGCCGCAGCGGGCGCCTCGATCAAGTCCGTGTCTCGGGTCCTGAACGGCGAGGCCAACGTCACCCCCGGTCTGCGCGATCGTGTGATGGCTGCGGTCGAGAGCCTGGGTTATCGGCGCAGTCTGTCGGCCCGCAGCCTCGCGGGCGCCTCCTCATCGATCATCGCGGCGCTGGTGGACGCCGAGCTGACGATCGAGCATTGGCGGAGCGGCCGGGGCAATGATTACCTCAGCCGGCTCGAAATGGGCGCCCTTATGGAGGTGCGACGCACAGACCATCACCTGATGATCGAACTGGTGGATTATGCGTCCGAAAGCCTCGGCAGGGATCTTTCGGCCCTGCTGACCTCCATCCGACCTCAAGGGGTCATCCTGACGCCGCCGAACTCGGATCACCCCGTTGTGCTGGATGTGCTCGACGAAGCCGGCGTCGCCTATGCGCGCATCGGACCCGAGCGTGACCTCCAGCGGGGGGTCTGCATCGCCATGGATGAACGGCAGGCGGCCTACGACATGACGGCGCACCTTATCGCCTTGGGCCACCGTCGGATCGGTTTCGTCACCGGCCCCGTCGCCTATGTCGCCAGCCGGCGTCGCCTCGACGGCTTTCTGTCCGCGATGGCGGACAACGGCCTGTCCGTCGCGGACGGCGCAGTCGCGTACGGCGATTTCACCTTCCAGTCCGGCGTCTCGGCGATCAACGCCTTCCTGGGCGCCGGCCTCGGGCTGACCGCGATCTTCGCCAGCAACGACGACACCGCGCTCGGCGTGCTGCAGGGCGCTGCGGCGCGTGGCGTTCGGGCGCCTGAGGATATCTCCGTGGCCGGGTTCGACGATACGCCGGCCGCCATGTTCGGTACGACGGCGCTGACCACCATCCGCCAGCCCGTTTCCGAGATGGCCGCAATCGCGGCGCGGCATTTGATGCCGGTGATCTCGGGTGTCCAGGACGAGGCGCTGAAGCAGTCCCTGGAGGGATGCCTGATCGTTCCCTACGAACTTATCGTGCGGAGATCGACGGGCGCGGCCTAGGCCGGGAAGATTCCGGCGCGAGCGGAGCGCCACATATCCATCCTCGTCTTGACAGCGCTGTCAAATCCATGGACCCTTTCTTCGAGACGGACGAGAGCGCCGGGGAGACCTCTGGATTCAGCCGACCTCCCTCAAGCGGTGGTGCGTATGATCCGCGCCGATCGATGTCTCAACCGAAAACCTTGAAGCCTGTTGCGCGGCAATCCTGTTGGGCTCGCGGCGGGCGCTCTCTTCCTCTGTGGGCCTCACCATGCGCAACGCCTCCCTGATCACGCTTGTCCTTGCGGTTCCTATGCTCGCCTGCAGCCCACTGGCGGCCTTGGCTCAGGAAAAGAATGCAGTCGCCCTTGAGGCGCACGCCGATCCCGCGCTCTGGCCGCACGCGGCGTCGCCCGCCGCCATGAGCGACGCGGCGACTGAGGCATTTGTCGCCGATCTGCTGGGGCGGATGACGGTCGAGGAGAAGGTCGGGCAGATGATCCAGGCCGACATTGCTTCGATCAAGCCGGAGGACCTGCTGATCTATCCGCTGGGGTCGATCCTGGCGGGAGGGAACTCTTCCCCGGGGGGCGACGAGCGCGCCTCGGCCGGGAAATGGGTCGAACTGGCGCAGGCGTTCCGGGCGGCCAACGCCCAACGCAAGGGCACGGTCGTACCCTTGATTTACGGCATCGACGCCGTTCATGGGCATAACAATGTCGTCGGCGCCACCATCTTTCCGCACAATATCGGCCTGGGCGCGGCGCGGGATCCGGACCTGATCCGCCGGATCGGCCAGGCCACGGCGCTGGAAGTCGCCGTGACCGGCGCGGACTGGACCTTCGGGCCGACCCTGGCCGTGCCGCGCGATGATCGCTGGGGGCGGGCCTATGAGGGCTACGCGGAAAATCCGGAAGTTCAGCGCGCCTATGCGGCGCCGATGACGCTGGGTCTGCAGGGCGATCTTTCCGCAGACCGGCCCCTGGCTGCGGGCCATATCGCCGGATCGGCCAAGCATTTCCTGGCCGACGGCGGCACCTTCGAGGGCAAGGACCAGGGCGATTTCCAGGGGCATGAGCGGGAGATGATCGACGTCCATCTCGGCGGCTATCCCCAGGCCATCGACGCCGGCGTCCTGTCGATCATGGCCAGCTTCTCCAGCTGGAACGGCGTCAAACACTCCGGCAACGAGACGATCCTGACCGACGTCCTGCGCGGGCCGCTGGGCTTTGACGGCTTCGTCGTGTCCGACTGGAACGCTCATGGGCAACTGCCCGGCTGTTCGAACGAGAGCTGCGCCCTGGCCGTCAACGCCGGCATCGACATGCTTATGGCGCCGGATAGCTGGAAGCCTCTGTATCAGAACACCCTGGCCCAGGTGCGGTCCGGCGAGATTCCGACGGCGCGTCTGGACGAGGCCGTGCGGCGCATTCTTCGGGTCAAGGTCAAGACCGGCCTGTTCAGCGACGAACGCCCTGTGGAAGGCCGTTTGAACGAGCTCGGCTCCCCGGCCCACCGCGCCATCGCCCGCGAGGCGGTGCGCAAGTCGCTGGTGCTGCTGAAGAACGAAGGCGCCGTCCTGCCGATCCGCTCGGGTGCGCGGGTCCTGGTCGCCGGCCATGCCGACGACATCGGCCAGGCTTCGGGCGGCTGGACCCTGACCTGGCAGGGGACCGGGAACACCAACGCCGACTTCCCCAACGGTCAGTCGATCTGGGGCGGTATCCAGGAGGCGGTCGCCGCCGGCGGCGGTCAGGCGACGCTCAGCCCTGACGGCGCCTTCACCCAAAAGCCAGACGTGGCGATCGTCGTCTTCGGCGAGACCCCCTATGCCGAGTTCCAGGGCGACGTCGACACGCTGGACTTCCTGCCGACCGAACCGCTGGAGACGCTGAAGCGCCTGAACGCAGCGGGGATTCCCACCGTCTCGGTCTTCCTGTCCGGGCGTCCCATGTGGACCAATCCCGAGATCAACGCCTCGGACGCCTTTGTGGCCGCCTGGCTGCCGGGGACGGAAGGCGGGGGCGTAGCCGACGTCCTGATCGGCGATGCCGCGGGCAAGCCGCGCACCGACTTCAACGGCAAGCTGTCGTTCAGCTGGCCCAAGGACGCGAGGGGCGAACCCCTGAACGTCGGCCAGCCCGGCTATGATCCCCAGTTCGCCTATGGCTACGGCCTGACCTATGCGCACGGCGGTCGGGTCGGCGTCCTGTCGGAAGAGAGCGGCGTCGTGGGCGAGATCGGCAGTGTCGACCGCTACTTCGTCGACGGCCGCTATGTCGCGCCCTGGGCCTTGATGCTTGCGGACGCCGGCGGCCAGAACAAGCCTGGTTCTGTACAGGCGGCGACCAGCCCGCGAGACGCCGTTTCGGTCCGCCCCGTCGATGACCTGGCGCAGGAGAGCGGCCAGCAGTTCGCCTTTTCCGGCGCCGGCGCGGGCAGCGCCAAGATTTGGGGCACGCCGATCGATGTCAGCCGTCAGGCCAACGGCGAGATGGCCCTGTCCTTCCGCTACCGGGTGGACGCCGCACCTGCTTCTTCGGTCGCGCTGTCTGTCGGCCAGGGGCGTGTGGACATGTCCGCAATCCTCGGCGCTGCGCCCCTGGGCGAATGGCGCAGCCTCAAGGTTCGCCTGAGTTGCTTCCGTGACGCCGGCGCGGATCTGACCGCCGTCGATACCCCGTTCCAGATCGAGACCGCCGGCGCCCTGACCCTGTCGGTGTCCGAAATCCGTCTGGCGGCCAATGAAGGCGACGCGATCTGCCCGGCCGGCTAGATCAGGCGGAGGGCTGACAACAGCGTGCGATGAAGGCCTCGTGGGTCGGCATCGCCTCGGCCGTCTTTCGGATAATGCCGCGCAGACCTGCGAGCTTGCGGGCCATGGCGGCGTAGGGAACGCCGTCGGCGAGCGGGTCGTGATCTTGCGGCAGGATATGCTGGCCGGTGAAGACCGCGACCCAACTCGCCTCGCTGAAGAGTTCGTCGCCGTCGCGCATGAAGCGTCCGCCGGCCCTGAAAAGCGCGATGCGGCGCTCGAGGGACTCGGGCGCGTCCATGGCTGCGACATGCCGCCAGAAGTCCGTGTCGTCTCGCTGGGTCGCCTTGTAATGCAGGATGATGAAGTCCCGCACCTGCTCGAACTGGGTCTGGGACAGGCGGTTGAATTGGTCGATCAGGACGGGATCGAACCGCCGGGTCGGGAACAGGGCCATCAGCCTTGATATCCCGCTCTGGATCAGATGGATGCTGGTGGATTCCAGCGGCTCGAGAAAGCCCGATGACAGGCCCAGGGAGACGCAGTTCCTGACCCACTGGCGACGGCGGCGTCCTGTCGTGAAACGCAGGGGGCGCGGCTCTGCGAGCGGCTCGCCCTCCAGCCCGGCGAGCAGCGACGCCCGGGCGTCCTCGTCGGTCGTAAATGCGCTGGCGTAGACATGACCGTTGCCGGTGCGCTGCTGGAGCGGGATGCGCCAGCGCCAGCCGGCGCGATCCGCAGTGGCGCGGGTGAAGGGGGTAAGCGGGCCCGTATTCGCCGAAGGAACGGCCAGGGCGCGATCACAGGGCAGCCAATGGCTCCAGTCCTCGTATCCGGTGGCGAGCGCCTCCTCGATCAGGAGGCCCCGGAAGCCGCTGCAGTCGATGAACAGGTCGGCGTCCAGTCGCCGGCCGTCCGCAAGGCGGACCGACTCGATGAAGCCGTCGGAATCCCGAAGACTGACGCCGACGACCTTGCCTTCGACACGCTCCACGCCGCGCGCTTCGGAGAAGCGACGCAGGAAGCCGGCGTAAAGGGCCGCGTCGAAATGATAGGCGTGCCGCAGGCTGGCCAGCACCGTCCGGGGATCGCTGCTGGCGGGCGTGAAGCGTCCCAGGCGTGCGGCGACGGCCGAAAGGCAATAGTCCTCAATGGGGGTCGGGTCGCCGCCCTGCGCCTGTCGCAGCCAGTGTTGGTGGAACTTCACCCCCTCCATATCCATCCCGACCTCGCCGAACGGATGCATGTAGCGATCGCCCTTTCGGCCCCAATCGACGAATTCGATCCCGAGCTTGAACGTGCCCTGGGTCGCCTTGATGAAGCTCGCTTCGTCGATGCCGAGCATGGCGTTGAAGGTGACAAGGGGAGGAATGGTGGCTTCCCCGACGCCGACCGATCCGATCTCCTCGGACTCGATCAGACGAACACGTATCCCGGCCGGCAGACGCGTCATTGCGGCTGCGGTCATCCATCCCGCCGTGCCGCCGCCGACGATCAGAACCTCACGTATTGCGTCCGGATGGAGCGGCGCGGAGGCGAGCAGTGTCATGGGCGTCTTTCGGTTTTGGGCAGGTCAGGACGTGTTGATTACATTGACGATACAGAGGGCTCATGCTAGTCGCTTTCGTTGACAGCGCTGTCAGCGCGTCCAAAAAACATGTCTCTTAGGGGGAGTTCAATGATCCAGACCACCACGGCGACGCCTGTCGTCCTGCATTCTCGTCGGCTGATGCATGGCGCCTCGGCGCTCGCTTTCGGCGCGCTGCTGCTGGCCGGGCCGGCCATGGCCCAGACCGCCGCTCCCGCCGCTGACGCCAGCGCGGACCAGGACGTCACGGTGTCCGACGGAACGGCCCAGGAAATCGAAGAGGTCGTCGTCACGGGGATACGCGCCAGCTTGCGCAGCGCGCAGCGCATCAAGGAAAGCTCGGACGTCTTCGTCGACGCCGTGACGGCCGATGACATCGGCGCCCTTCCAGACCGCTCGGTGACCGAAGCCCTGCAACGGGTGCCCGGGGTTTCGATCAACCGTTTCGCGGGGGCGAACGACCCGGACCACTTCTCGGTCGAAGGATCGGGCGTGGTGATCCGCGGCCTCAACTTCGTGCGATCGGAACTGAACGGACGCGACACCTTCTCGGCCAACAACGGCCGGGACCTTTCGTTCGCCGACGTGCCCTCCGAGCTTCTGGGCAGCGTCGAGGTCTTCAAGAACACGTCCGCCGAGATGATTGAGGGCGGCATCGGCGGCACCGTCAATCTCAACACAAGAAAGCCCTTTGACGCGCCCGGCAGCATGGTGGCCTTCACCACCGAGGTCAGCTGGGGCGACATGCGCAACAATCTGGCGCCGACCGTTTCGCTGCTCGCCAGCGATCGCTGGGAAACGCCGATGGGCGAGTTCGGCCTGCTGCTGAGCGGGGTTCATTCGGAACTCGATTCCCGCGCCGAGGGCCTGCAATCCCTCAACTATCGTCTGTCGACCGTGGACGGCGAGGACCGCTGGACGCCGTCGGGCCTGGCGTTCCGCACCCAGGAGTTCGACCGCCGTCGCGACGGCATCGCCGCAGCCGGCCAATGGCGCTCCAATGATCGCAAGATGATCGCCACGCTCCAGTATCTGCGCTCGGATTCACAGCAGGCCTGGCTCGAGAGCGCCATCGAGTCCGTCGTTGACGATTCCGGCAACCGCCGGCCCTTCGCCGGAACCAACTGGACCTACAATGAGGATGGGATATTCACCGGCGGCGCGATCACTTCGATCGCCGACTGGCGTTCGGCCGATCCCTCCGTGCCGCTGAACGGGATTCAGCACCTGTTCGTGAAACGGGGCGTGGTCCAGGATTATGTGACGAGCGACTACGGCTTCAACTTCAAGTGGACGCCGACGGACCGCCTGCGCTTCAACTTCGACGCCCAGTATGTCGACTCGACCGTGGACGCGGTCGATTTCCAGCTGACGAACTCCTTCTTCGCCGTCGATGTTCTCGATCTGACGGGCGACCTTCCGTCGCTCAGCCTGCTGGCGCCCGATGGCAGCCCGATCGATCCTTACCTGGCGGATCCGGCCAACTATTTCTGGCGCAACGCCATGGATCACATCGAGCAAAGCGAAGGGGACGAATACGCCTTCAAGGCCGATGCCGAATATGATCTGGACGCGGGCTGGCTTGAATCGGTCAAGGTCGGCGGCCGGTTCGCCGAACGCGACCAGACCACCCGCAACTCCGCCTATAACTGGGGGGTGACGTCGGAGATCTGGAACGGCGCGACCGGTCCGGTCTGGCTCGATCAGGGCGGTGTCGCGACGCCGCGCTTCACCGGCGGCCTCGACCATGCTTCGCCCTACAGCTTCGCCGGCATGGGCGTTCCCGTGACCGCCTTCGGCTATGCGGGCAACCCGGCCCGCTCCTATGCCGAGACCACTGCGTTCGTCCAGTCGATGAACGCCATCTGGGGCGGCAACGGCTGGGTTCCTCTGGCGGCCCGATCCAATGTCGTGCCCGGCACGCCGTTCACGCCCGGCGAGATCAACTCGACCAACGAGCAAACCGCCGCCGCCTATCTGATGGTCAAGTTCAACAACGGCGCCGAGCCGGTGTGGGGACAGAGCGTCGCGATCACCGGCAACCTGGGTGTCCGCTATGTGGAGACCAAGATTTCGGCGGAAGGCGCGCTGAGTTTCCCCACGGCGAACCAGGTCTTCAGCGGGACCTGCGCTGCGCCGGTCGGCGGTGGCGAACTGCCGGCCTTCTGCAAGCTGACGCCGGAACAGCAGGCTGCCGCCCTGGCCTTCGCCACCGGCGCCTCGATCCCCGAGACGGCGGAACACAGCTACGGCAACTGGCTTCCCAGCCTGAACGTCAAGTTCGGCCTGACGCCGGAGTTCCTGATGCGCTTCGGCTATTCGGAAGCGATCCGCCGGTCCGACCTGGGCTTGACCCGCGATCAGGTGCCGATCCTGCCGCGCGTCGTGGACAATGATTTCCTCGGCTTCGAAGCGCAGGCGGGCAATACCTTCCTTGACCCGATCAAGTCGCGCCAGTTCGACCTGTCGGGCGAATGGTATTTCGCGCCGACCGGATCCCTGACCCTGTCGCTGTTCCACAAGACCCTGGAAGACGTGATCACCAACGGCTTCTACGAGCGCTCGGTGACCAACAACGGTCAGACCTTCGACGTCTATGTCCGGGGACCGATGAACAGCTCGGACGAAGGGACCGTCCAGGGTCTGGAGCTGGCCTATCAGCAGTTCTACGACTTCCTGCCTGGCTGGCTGTCGGGCTTCGGCATACAGGCCAACTACACCTATATCGACAGCTCGGGGGTCCCGCAGGAGAACCTTGACGCGGGTAAAGCCAATCCCGGCGGCAGCGAGACGGCGATCGACACCAGCCAACTCTCTCTGGAAGGCTTGTCGCAGCACAACGCCAACTTCACGGCCATCTACGAGAACGCCAAGATCTCGGCGCGCCTGGCCTACAGCTGGCGCTCGGAGTTCCTGCTGACGACGCGCGACGAGATCGTTCCCTTCTCGCCGATCATGTCCGATGCGACCGGCCAGCTGGACGGCTCGCTGTTCTATTCGATCAACGATCGGATCAAGGTCGGCGTCCAGGCCGTGAACCTGACGAACGAAACGACCAAGACCCTTCAGGTGCTGGACAACAGTCTGCAGGAGGCGCCGCGGTCGTGGTTCCGCAATGACCGTCGCTTCTCCTTCGTCGTCCGCGGGACTTTCTAACGCCTCTCCCCGATCGCTTCCTGAGCGAACCTGGCGCGCCGTCTCCGGACGGCGCGCCTTTTTTTGCTCAGTGGTCGTCGAGGAAGGCGGCGGTCCAGACCAGAGGCGCGTTCCAGTTGATTGCGACTTCGTTCAGGGCGTAGGCGCGGATGTCGTCGACCCAGCAGGTCTGGGCCCGGCAACGTCCGATGAGGGTCTTGGCGACCTCGTCCGTCATGGACTGGTTGTTGGGGCCGCCTGACAGGGCGCCCGCAGGCGGCGCCGGATAGGCGGGATCGGCCGCATGCGCCCAGAACCTGTGATGCGGGTTCTGCAGCGGCCGGGCTCCGTACCCGCTGACATAGGATTGATCGAGGGGGTTGCGCCCCAGGACATAGTCGAGCGCCTGGATGACGCCGTTGCGGTAGTTCCAGTCGCCGGTGAAGTCGAAGGCGAGGCCCAGGACGACGGCGCGGCTCAGGATGGTGCCGTTGGAACCCCAGGGATAATCGGCCCCGCCGAAAGGCACGCCATAGCCTGACTGCCAGCCTTCCTCGACATAGGCCCGCGCGCTCGCCGCCAGATTGGCTCGAACCCTGACGCGGTCCTCCTCGGGCAGGGGGGAGGGGACCAGGGCCAGGGTCATGGATCCCAGGCTGGCGACGGAAGACCAGCTGGGATCGCCCGTGGCGGTCGAGCCAGACCGGGGAGCGCCCAGGTAATAGGGCGAGGTCTTCAGGGCGGTGAGATAGGCGGCGGCGCCGGTCGAGGCGTAAAGTTCCGCCGTGGCCCAGTAGAACTCGTCCGATACATCCTCGTCGCCATAGCCGCCGCCGCCCGGGAAGCGATCCTGCGCGAAGATCGACCTGTTGCGCAGCGCGGCCCGATAGGCGCGCTGCGACGCGGTCGCGCAGCGTCGAGCGAACTCAAGATCGATCGAGCGCCAGATCCGGGCGCACTGCGCGCTGACCGCCGCGAGATTGAGGGTGGCGGCCGTGCTGGGCGGATAGAGGAGGCGGCGTTCCCGGTCGTCGGCCGGCGCGGTCGGCAGCGCCGTCCAGGACGCGTCGTGGACCTTGTGATGGGCCATGCCCCCGGCGTCGATCTCGGTCAGCTGGAGCGGATGATCGCGCCGTTGCGGGCCGACAGGGACCATCGCCCTGGTTCCTTCCGGTATCTGCATCCTCAGCAGGAACTCGATCTCGTAACGCGCCTCGTCGAGCAGATCGTCGACGCCGTTGCCTGCTTCCGGAATATTCGCCTTTCCGTCCGCGAAGGCGACCGCGCCCTGGCCGCCCTTGACCTGCGCTCTTTCATAGGCGTTCAGCAGCATCCACACGGCTATGCCGCCGTTCACCACATATTTTCCGTGATCCCCGGCGTCGTACCAACCGCCTTTGACGTCGAGGCTGTAGTCGCACCCGGGCCACGCCGTGCCCAACTGGTCTGTTCCGGAAAAGCAGGTGGCGGTCTCCGTCTCATGTCCGGCCGGCCGAGCGAGATCGGGGCGGGCGACATGCTTGACGTCGATCGGGACGCCGGCGCGGTTCTGATAGAAATAGGAGAGGGCGTCGTATTGCAGCGACCGGTACGGATGATCGGAGATCGCGAACGGCCGGCTTTCGTGATCGCCTACGACAAGTCGGTAGGCGGATCCGGGCGTGCGGATGTCGGAAAAGAGGACGGTGTGGACGTGCTCGCCGGATGCGGCGTCCTCTCCGAAGACACTGGTCCGGCCTTCGGCGACCTGTCGGCCGGCTTCGTCCAGCACACGCCAGTCAAGCGGCTGGCGCGAAGGATTCGGCACGGTCGCCGTCTTGGGGCCGTGGGTTTCGAAGCCCGCCTGATTCAATCGAATGACGTTGAGGTTTTGAGCCGTCGCAGTCGCGGGGGGCAAGCAGGCAAGCGCGGCGGCCGCCGCCAACAGACGCGTTTTGGGTGTCATGGTTTCCTCCGAGGCGAGCGGCTTGATCCGCTCCGCATTAGAGCGGCGAGTCTATCACTTGACAGCGCTGTCACAACGGGGGTGTTGTCGCGGCCTTCCGGTCGGGCCATCGTGCCGGACCTCAAGATGCGGCGCGTTTGCGCCTGAAACGAGCGGGCGATGACGACTGCAATCCCATCCGCAACAACCGTACGACGGGTCGTGATCGTTGGCGGCGGAACAGCCGGTTGGATGACGGCGGCGGCGCTCGCGCGGCTAGTGGCGCCTTCGGGCGTCCAGATCACCCTGGTGGAGTCCGAGGCGATCGGGACGGTCGGCGTCGGGGAGTCCACCCTGCCGCACATCCGCGCCTTTAACGAACGCCTAGGAATCGACGAAGCGGCGTTCATGAAGGCCACGAGGGCGACGTTCAAACTGGGCATCCAGTTCGAGAATTGGGGCCAGATAGGGGGCAGCTACATCCACCCCTTCGGCGACTACGGCGCGCCGGGCGGGGAGGCGCCTTTTCATCACTACTGGCTGCGGGGACGCGAGCTGGGGGACGTCGGACCGATCGACGACTATTCGCTGCCGGTCGTGGCGGCGCGGGAGGGTCGGTTCGCCCCGCCGTCCGATGATCCCCGCTCGCTGTTGTCGACGTACCGCTACGCCTATCAGTTCGACGCCACCCTGTACGCCCGTTTCCTGCGGGGCATGGCCGAGACGGAGGGCGTGCGCCGGATCGAGGGGCGCATCCAGAATGTGGCGCAGGACGGCGAGAGCGGGGCGATCACCAAGGTGACGCTAGATGATGGGCGTCAGATCGAGGGTGACCTGTTCGTCGACTGTTCCGGATTCCGGGCGCTGCTGATCGAACAGACATTGAAGGCCGGTTTTACTGACTGGTCGCACTGGCTGCCGTGCGATCGGGCGGCGGCCCTGCCGTGCGAGAGTGATCAGCCGACCGTCCCCTATACCCGCGCCACGGCGCTGGAAGCGGGCTGGCAGTTCCGCATTCCGCTGCAGCACCGGGTCGGCAACGGCTATGTCTATTCGAGCGCCTTCATCGACGAGGCTGCGGCGCTGGATCGACTGGTCGGGCGCCTTGAGGGCAAGCCGCTTAAGGCGCCGAACGTCCTGAAGTTCACGGCGGGTCAGAGGACGCGGAACTGGGCGGCCAACTGCGTCTCCGTGGGACTATCCTCGGGCTTTATCGAACCGCTGGAATCGACCAGCATCTATCTGATCCAGATCGCCATCACCAAGCTGATCGAACTCTGGCCAACCGCCGTGATCGACCCGGCGACGGAGGCGGAGTTCAATCGCCAGATGGATCTCGAATACATCCGGATCCGCGATTTCATAATCCTGCACTATTGCGCGACCGCCCGGAACGACACGCCCTTCTGGGATTATGTCCGCACCATGCCGCTGCCGGATACGCTCTCGGAGAAGATCGAGCTATTCCGCGCGCGCGGGATCGTTCAAGATTATCGAGAAGGTCTGTTCCTGCATCCGAGCTGGGTCGCGGTCTATCTGGGGCAGGACATCCTGCCTCGGCGCCATCACCCGCTCGTCGACGCAGTGAGCGCGACCCAACTGATGTCGAGCCTGGAGCGGCTGCGAAGGATGGTGCGCGAAGCGTCGTCCAGGCTTCCCTCTCAGGACGACTATATTGCCCGATATTGCGCGCACCTGCCCCTCTAGATCGGTCTCACGTCCGCGGGGGGCGTCCCGGATGACTTGAGGGGCGGGCCCCGCTGAAGACCCGTCCCGCCTCCAACGGACACAGCGCCTCCGTCGGAACGGGCGTAGGAAATCCGCCCGCCCGTGGTGTTCCCATTGCCCTGTCGGAAGGAAGGGATTGCCGGTATGGGCCGATCCTGTGCTCGATCATGCACGGGCTGTGTCTCCGTCGTCACTCCGGGCAATATTATTGCTTGCGGGTGTTGAAATCGGCGAATTCAGCAGAACGCCGTTGGTGCTGCCAGTTTGGTGCAAGCTTGGCGACGTAACCATGACGGTGTTGCAACGTGCTGCGGAATTTCTGCCGGTCACTGAACACCGCGTCATTCCTTTCACCGTGCAACGGAGGTGGAAATTGCGCCGGCGTAGCCGGCAGGGGGAGAGACTTATGACAAGGACGATGAGCACTTCGATGTTGGCTTTGATGCTCTGTGCATCGGCCGGCGGCGCCTGGGCGCAATCGGCGGCGCCGCAAAAGACGGATGAGGAACGCGCGCGCGCCGAGCAGGCCGCCATCGACACCGCCGGCGAGGCCGCCGTCGTGGACTCGGTCGAGGTGACGGGCAGCCGACTGGGGAGCGGGGATCCGACCTCGCGCGTCATCGTCATCTCCAAGGAGGAGATTCAGGCGCGCGGCGTGACCAGCGTCGAGCA
>Ga0155085_1315_pt1 | contig 12755 bp, 13 predicted proteins | sample RifCSPhighO2_01_FD_106053 | JGI IMG/M metagenome (GOLD analysis project Ga0155085, IMG submission 106053) | Caulobacterales bacterium RIFCSPHIGHO2_01_FULL_67_30
ATGATCGGTTTCGGCCTGGTGATGGCCACGCGCGTGCACCGTTACGCCGAACTGCCAAAGGGCCAAGGCCTGATCTGATACGATTGCCCCCGTGGGAGCCGGGGGACGGGCCGTCGCCTGCGCAGCGTCTCGCGGCGACGGATTTCCACCACCAGATCAACACCTCAATTCGGCGGGCCGAATCATGAGCGAAACGAAGCCGACCTCCCCGGAACTGGCCTCCCCGGAACTTGGCGAGGGGGCAGTATGGGACGCCGAGCGCAAGGCGGTGTGGTTCGTCGACATCAAGGGTCGAAAGCTGCATCGTTATACGTCCAGGAGCGGCGAGACCGCCTTGTGGGACACGCCGGACCAGACCGGCTTCGTCCTGCCGGCCGAGGACGGTTCGCTGGTCTACGGCGTCTGTGGCGGCCTGCATCGATTCGACCCGGAAACGGGCGTCGTCACCATGATCCAGCCGGTCGAGGCGGACCGGCCGCAGAACCGCGTCCATCCGTGAGCGCCGAAGCCGTAATCCAATTGCGCGCCGGAGACTGGCGCGCCTCCCTGACGCCGGGTCTGGGCGGCGCGATCCTAGACCTGAGCCTACATGGCCGATCGGTGTTGCGGCCAACGCCGAAGGGGGCGATCGACCTGCTGGAAACCGCCTGTTTCCCGCTGGTCCCCTACGCCAACCGGATCGCCGACGCGCGGTTCGTGTTCGAGGGGCGCGAGGTCAGGCTGACCGCGCTGGACCGGTTCGCCCCCCACGCCCATCACGGAGACGGCTGGCTGAAGCCCTGGGCGGTCGAGGCCGTCGACGATGCGAGCGCCGACCTGAGGCTGGACTGGTCGGACCAGGCTGCGGCCCAAGCAGGCGGCTGGCCTTGGCCGTGGCGGGCGCGTCAGGCGGTCAGGCTGACGGACCAGGGGCTGGAGATCAGCCTGTCGGTGACCAACACCGGCGATACGGTCATGCCCGCCGGCCTGGGCCTGCATCCCTATTTCCCCAGACATCCAGACACCCGGCTCAGGCTTTCGGCGACGGGGGTGTGGCTGACCGATGCGCGCGGAATTCCCGAACGGCTGGCGGCGCCGGATGCGGTGGCGGACTGGGGCGACGGCCTGGCCCTGGCCGAGGCCCCCTTTGTCGATCACGCCTACGCCGGCTGGACTGGCGAGGCCCTGCTGGACGGGGACGGGCATCGCATCGTGCTGAACGGCGGCGCGGGCGCGGACTGGGTCCAGGTCTATGCTCCCGTCGGGGCCGACTTCTTCTGTGTCGAGCCGGTGACGCACCGACCGGACATTCTGAACGGGACGCCGGGCGAGGCCGGCGGGCTGGCGCGACTGGCGCCAGGCGAACACCTTACCCTGGTCATGCGTCTGACGGCCGAAGCGATCTAGAGGCCGTTCCGCGCGCCGCCCGTTCCAGGCCGTCACGAAGGCGGCGGCGTTGCGACCGACCTGCTCGGGCGATTGGCCGGGCTTGAACACGGCGGAGCCGAAGCCGGAGGCAGCCGTGCTGGACCCGTGATAGAATATCGGATCGTCGACAGGTTCGGTCTGCCGCACGACCGCCGCTGACGCACCGCCGCGGCGGCGACAAAAAAGCCCCGGTCCCGCCTGGCGAGACCGGGGCTTTCCGATCCGGCTGAAGCGGATCACGCCTTGGGGGCGGGGGTCTTGTCCGAGGAACTGCGGGCCAGTTCGCGGTTGAGCCACAGGGCGACCAGGGTGCAAATCGCGCCGGACAGCAGATAGGCGCCGGCGGCGATCAGGCCGAACTGGCTCGAGATCCATAGGGCGACCAGGGGGGCGAAGCCGGCACCAAACAGCCAGGCCAGGTCCGAGGTCAGGGCCGACGATGTATAGCGGTTGGCCAGGGAGAAGCTGGACGCCACCGGACCGGAGGCTTGACCGAACGACAGGCCCAGCAGGATGAAGCCGGAGATCATGAAGGTCAGCTCGCCGATCGCCCCGCCGTTCAGCAGCTGGGGGGCGAAGCCCGAGAAGGCGGCGATGCCGGCGGCGGTGACCGCCAGCAGGGCGCGTCGGCCGTAGCGATCGGCCAAAACGCCCGAAGCGAGGATGGCCAGCAGGCCGAAAACGGCCCCGACCATTTCGATCAGCAGGAAGCGGACCGGCGTTTCCTGGGTGAACAGGAAGACCCAGGACAGGGGGAAGACGGTGACCATGTGGAACATGGCGAAGCTGGCCAGGGGGGCGAAGGCGCCGATGGCGATCCGGGGGCCTTCCGCCTTGATGGCGGTGTGGACCGGAGTGGGCTGCAACTCGCGGGTCTCGAACAGCTTCTGGAAGCTGGGGGTCACGACGATGCGAAGGCGGGCGAACAGGGCCACGACGTTGATGGCGAAGGCCACGAAGAAGGGATAGCGCCAGCCCCAGTCCAGGAAGTCGGCCGCCGACAGGGTGTTCAGGAAGAAGGCGAACAGGGCAGAGGCGACGATCAGGCCGATGGGCGCGCCCAGTTGGGGAATCATGGCGTACCAGCCGCGGCGATTCTCGGGGGCGTTGACCGCCAGAAGCGAAGCCAGGCCGTCCCAGGCGCCCCCCAGCGCGACGCCCTGACCGATGCGGAAGACAGCGAGCAGTACGGCGGCGGCGATGCCGATGGTTTCATAGCCGGGCAGGAAGGCCACCGCGACGGTCGAGGTGCCCAGCAGGAACAGCGCTATGGTAAGCTTGGCGCCGCGCCCGAACTTCTGGTCGATGGCGATGAACAGGGCCGTGCCGAAAGGGCGGGCCAGGAAGGCCAGGGCGAAGATCGCGAAGGACAGCAGCGTGCCGCCGATCGGCCCGGCGAACGGGAAGATCAGTTGCGGAAACACGACCACGGAAGCGATGGCGTAGACGAAGAAGTCAAAGAACTCCGACGTCCGGCCAATGATCACGCCGATGGCGATTTCGCCGGCGTCCACCTTGCCGTGATCGGAGTGGAGGGCTGCGGCGTCGCGTTCCAGCGACTCTGACGAAGGGGTCGTCGAGACGGACATGGGCTGGGATCGCTCCGTGAAATTTGAGATTTGGGCATGCGTCGGTAATGCCGCATTATGACCGGGCGCCCTTTGCGACGAAAGTCGCGATCTGAGGATAGGACAGATTGTCCAATGTCGTTTCTGATCGAAGCTGACTATCCGGCCCAGTTCGAACGCCAACCGTCGCGACTCCTCCCTGTTGTCCGATGTTTCCCGATTGGAGCCGCCTTGCGCCGTCTGCGCCTACTCCTGCTCGTGCCCATGGTGGCGCTTCTGTCGGCCTGTAATCTGGTCGTGCTGAAACCCGCCGGCGACATCGCCCAGCAGCAGGGCGACCTGCTGATGATCTCCACCCTGCTGATGCTGATCATCATCGTTCCAGTGATGGCGCTGACCGTATTCTTCGCCTGGAAGTACCGGGCGTCGAACAAGGACGCGGAATACCAACCGGACTGGGACCACTCGACCCATCTGGAGGTCGTGATCTGGGCTGCGCCCCTGCTGATCATCATCTGCCTGGGCGCCCTGACCTGGGCCGGCACTCACCTTCTCGATCCTTACCGCCCGATCGACCGGATCAAGCCGGGGCAGGCGGTGGACGAAAGCGTTGAGCCGCTGCAGGTCAATGTGGTCGCGCTCGATTGGAAATGGCTGTTCATCTATCCGCAGTACGGCGTCGCCACCGTCAACGAACTGGCCGCGCCTGTGGATCGCCCCATCCGCTTCCACATCACCTCGTCTTCGGTGATGAACTCCTTCTATATTCCCGCCCTGGCCGGCCAGATCTACGCCATGCCGGGCATGGAGACGAAGCTGCACGCCGTCATCAACCGTCCGGGAGAGTATGAAGGCTTCTCGGCCAACTATTCCGGCGACGGCTTCTCGCACATGCGTTTCGCCTTCCACGGTATGGACCAGGCAGGCTTTGACGGCTGGATCGCCGGGGTTCGCCAGGGCGGTCAGGCGCTGGATCGCGACCGTTACCTCGAACTGGAAAAGCCCAGCGAGAAGGTGCCGGCGATGCGTTTCTCCACGGTCGACGGCGGCCTGTGGGACGCGATCCTCAACATGTGCGTCGAGCCGGGCAAGATGTGCATCGGCGAGATGATGGAAATCGACCGCAAGGGCGGCCTGACCATGGCCTCGGTGCGCAACACCATGCCGCTGGTCTATGACAAGTACGCCGGTCGCGGAAAGAACGCGGCGATCTTCGGCTCGAACGACAGCTATGTCATGACCATCTGCACGCCGCTGCAGGCTGAGGCCGCGGCCGCTGATCGCATCCGCCGGGCCGAACTTGACGCGGCGAGCGCCCCTGTCAGCCTGGCGCCTTTGTCGGGCCTGGGTTTGACCCAGGGCGTGCCGATGGCGTCGCTGTCCACAGACAAACAATCGACGGGGGCGGTTTCGACCGACGTCCGTTCCTCCCCCAACGCCTGAGCGAACACAGTCGATGAACGCTGACACCCTCATTCCACTCATCTTCGGGCGGTTGACGCTCGAGGCTCTGCCGTTGCACGAGCCGATCCTGGTCGTGACCATGATCGTGGTCCTGCTGGGCGGCGTCGCCCTGCTGGGCGCCCTGACCTATTTCAAGCTCTGGGGCTATCTCTGGAAGGAATGGTTCACGACCGTGGACCACAAGAAGATCGGGATCATGTACATGATCCTGGGTCTGATCATGTTCGTGCGCGGCTTCGCCGACGCCATCATGATGCGCCTGCAGCAGGCGATGGCGTTCGGCGGGTCCGAAGGCTATCTGAACGCGCACCACTATGATCAGGTCTTCACTGCTCACGGGGTGATCATGATCTTCTTCGTGGCCATGCCGATGGTGACGGGGATCATGAACTATGTCGTGCCGCTGCAGATCGGCGCGCGCGACGTCTCCTTCCCCTTCCTCAACAATTTCAGCTTCTGGATGACGACGGCCGGCGCCATCATCGTCATGGCCTCGCTGTTCGTCGGCGAGTTCGCCCGCACGGGCTGGCTGGCCTATCCGCCGCTGTCCGGCATCGGCTACAGCCCCGGCGTCGGGGTGGACTATTACATATGGGCGCTGCAGATCGCGGGGGTGGGGACGACCCTGTCCGGGATCAACCTGATCGCCACCATTGTGAAGATGCGGGCGCCGGGCATGGGCATGATGAAGATGCCGATCTTCACCTGGACGTCGCTCTGCACCAACGTCCTGATCGTGGCGTCCTTCCCGGTCCTGACCGCCGTCCTGGCCTTGCTGACGCTGGACCGCTATGTCGGCACCAACTTCTTCACGAACGACTTCGGCGGCAACCCGATGATGTACGTGAACCTGATCTGGATCTGGGGCCACCCTGAGGTCTATATCCTGATCCTGCCGCTGTTCGGCGTCTTCTCGGAAGTCGCCTCGACCTTCTCGGGCAAGAAGCTGTTCGGCTACACCTCGATGGTCTACGCGACGGTCGTGATCACGATCCTGTCGTACCTGGTGTGGCTCCACCACTTCTTCACCATGGGTTCGGGCGCGTCGGTGAACTCCTTCTTCGGCATCACCACGATGATCATCTCGATCCCGACGGGGGCGAAGATCTTCAACTGGCTCTTCACCATGTATCGGGGCCGTATCCGTTTCGAACTGCCGATGATGTGGCTGGTCGCCTTCATGCTGACCTTCGTGATCGGCGGATTGACCGGCGTGCTTCTGGCCGTGCCGCCGGCCGACTTCGTGCTGCACAACTCGCTGTTCCTGGTCGCCCACTTCCACAACGTCATCATCGGCGGCGTGTTGTTCGGCCTGTTCGCCGCCATCAACTTCTGGTGGCCCAAGGCTTTCGGCTTCAGACTCAACAAGTTCTGGGGGCTGGTCAGCTTCTGGTGCTGGGTGCCGGGCTTCTGGCTGGCGTTCGCGCCCCTGTATGTCCTGGGTCTCATGGGCGTGACCCGCCGGATGCGGGTGTTCGACGACCCGTCCTTGCAGATCTGGTTCGTCATCGCCGCCATCGGCGCAGGCGTCATCGCTCTGGGCATCGCGGCCATGTTCATCCAGTTCGCGGTCTCCATCATCAATCGCGACAAGCTGCGTGACATCACGGGCGATCCGTGGGGCGGCCGCACCCTGGAATGGGCCACCTCTTCACCTCCGCCCGCCTACAACTTCGCCTCCACGCCGGTCATCCATGACTCCGACGCCTGGTGGGACATGAAGAAGAAGGGCTATCAGCGTCCGCTGTCCGGCTATCGCGCCATCCACATGCCCTCGAACACGGGCACGGGGGTCATCATCTCGGGCCTGTGCCTGGTGATGGGTCTGGCGCTGATCTGGTACATCTGGTGGCTGGCGGCCCTGACCTTCGTGGGCGTGCTGGCGGTCTCGATCGCCCACACCTTCAACTACAAGCGCGACTACTACATCCCTGAGGATGAGGTGCGCGAAACCGAAGAGACGCGCACGCGCGCCCTGGCCGGAACGGAGGCCTGATCCATGAGCGCGACCGCGACTGAGATCGACCCGAACGTCTTCCATCTGGAAGAGGAGCCGCATCACGAGGAAGGCTCCAGCACCATGCTGGGCTTCTGGCTCTATCTGATGAGCGACTGCCTCATCTTTGCGATGCTGTTCGCCGTGTTCGGCGTCCTGGGCGGCAACTACGCCGCCGGGCCGGGACCCAAGGAGCTGTTCGACCTGGAACTGGTGGCGGTCAACACCGCCATGCTGCTGTTCTCGTCGATCACCTACGGCTTCGCCATGCTGGCGATGGACAAGAACAACAGGACCCAGACCCTGATCTGGCTGGCGATCACCGGCCTGTTCGGCCTGGCCTTCCTGGGAATCGAACTCTACGAGTTCGCGCACCTGATCCATGAAGGCGCGACGCCGCAACGCAGCGCCTTCCTGTCTGCCTTCTTCACCCTGGTGGGCACCCACGGCCTGCACGTGACCTTCGGCATCATCTGGCTGGTGACGCTGATGGTTCAGGTCAGCTGGAAGGGCCTGATCCCCGCCAACAAGCGCCGCCTGATGTGCTTGTCGATGTTCTGGCACTTCCTCGACGTCATCTGGATCGGCGTCTTCACCTTCGTCTATCTGCTGGGCATGGTTCGATGAGCGCCGACAAGAACGACCACTCGCCGGAGTCGCACGAGGTGGACCACCTGGGTCACGAGGCGCACAATCACGGCTCTTTCAGGAGCTATATGATCGGTTTCGTGCTGTCGGTGATCCTGACGGCCATCCCGTTCGCCCTGGTGATGACCGGCGCCTTGCCGCCCCAGGCGACGGCCCTGATCGTCATGGCGTTCGCCGTGGTGCAGATCGTGGTCCACATGATCTACTTCCTGCACATGAACTCCAAGTCGGAGGGCGGCTGGACCATGCTGGCCCTGATCTTCACGATCATCGTTGTGGTCATCGCCCTGTCGGGTTCGCTGTGGGTGATGTACCACCTGAACACCAACATGATGCCCGCCACCCACGAAATGAGCCAAATGTCCTCCTGAGGACAGGCCCGGGAGATCGCCATCAAGGCCCAGGGCCCAATCGCGCCGCGTCTGTCGCCGACCCTGTTCTGGGCCGGCTTCGGCGCGGCGTTGCTGTTTGCGGGCTTCGTCGCCCTGGGCGGATGGCAGTTGCAGCGACTGGCGTGGAAGACCGACCTGATCGCCCAGGTCGAAGCGAGGGTGCACGCCGCGCCGCAACCCGCGCCGGAGCCGGACGCCTGGTCGACGGTGTCGAGAGAGACGGACCAGTATCGTCGCGTCACGGCGCGGGGCGTTTTTCGACATGACCGGGAGACCCTGGTTCAGGCCGTCACGGATTACGGCGCCGGATTCTGGGTCATGACGCCGCTGCAGACCGACGCCGGCGCCACAATCCTGATCAATCGGGGCTTCGTCACGCCACAGCGTCGTTTGCAGAAGGATCGACCGGGCGGGCAGGCGACGGGCGAACAACAGGTGACCGGCCTGTTGCGCATCACCGAACCCAGGGGCGGTTTTCTGCGCACGAATGACCCGGCGGGCGACCGCTGGTACTCTCGCGACATTGCGGCCATCGCTGCGGCCCGGGGGCTGTCCAATGTCGCGCCCTATTTCATAGACGCCGACGCGACGCCCAATCCCGACGGCTGGCCCAGGGGCGGTCTGACCATCGTGAAATTTCCCAATAGCCATCTCGTCTACGCCCTGACCTGGTTCGGCATGGCCCTGATGACCCTTGTCGGCTTCTGGCTCGTGGCCCGCGAAGTCCGGCGCCGTCGATCCGCGCAATGACCAAGACGCTTCAACGCCTGCTGGGCATCGGCGACTGGCGCGAGACGGCGGTGTCGCAGGAAACCGCGAACCGGCGAAATCTTCGCCTGCTGATCCAGTTGCGCTGGCTGGCCGTCGCCGGTCAGGTCGCCACCATACTGCTGGTCCATTTTGTCATGGGCATCCGCCTGCCGGTCTTCTGGCTGCTGATCGCACCCGCCGGCTTGGCCCTGGTCAATCTGGTCAGCGTCCCGCTGACGCAGCGCCGGGACGCCATCTCGGATCAGGAACTCATGCTGGCCCTGCTGGCCGATGTCGCGGCCCTGACGTGGCAGCTTTTCCTCACCGGCGGCGCGGCCAATCCGTTCGTGGCCCTCTATCTGCTGCAGGTCGTGCTCGGCGCGGTGCTCCTGGCCCCCGTCTACGCCTGGTCGCTGATCGGCGTCACCAGTCTGTGTTTCGCCGGCCTTGGCGTATTCAACCGGCCGCTGAACCTGCCGCCCGACAGCGAGGACGCTCTGTTGAGCCTCTATATGCAGGGCAGCCTGATCTGTTTCCTGCTGATGGCGGTGCTGCTGGTGCTGTTCATGACGCGGATCAACGACAATCTGCGCGCCCGCGACGCCTATGTCGCCGATGTGCGCCAGCAGGCGACGGAACAGGATCACATCGTGCGCATGGGCCTGCTGGCTTCGGGGGCGGCGCACGAACTGGGTACGCCCCTGGCGTCGCTGTCGGTCATATTGAGCGACTGGCGAAGGATGCCGATGCTGAAGGCCGATGCGGACCTGAAGCAGGACATGGACGTGATGCAGGCCGAGGTCGAACGCTGCAAGGCCATCGTCACCGGCATCCTGATGTCGGCGGGCGAGGCGAGAGGCCAGGCGCCGATGCGCACGACCATGGGCCGGTTTCTGAACGAGGTGGTTCAGGGCTGGAGCGCCCGTGACGCCCGTGTCCGGGTCGAGGTCACGGCATGGACCGGACCCGATCCGAGCGTCATCGCCGACCCCGCCCTGCGTCAGGTCTTCGGCGTCCTGTTCGACAATGCGGTGGAGGCGGGGGCTCGCCGCATCTTCGTGTCTCCGGTCGTTCGCGACGGGCAGCTGGAATTTGCGATCCGCGACAATGGGCCCGGCTTTCCAGCCACGATTCTGGAGCGGCTGGGCAAACCCTATAACTCGACGAAGGATCGCCCCGGCGCGGGTTTGGGCTTGTTTCTTCTGGTGAATGTGATGCGTTCGCTGGGCGGCGCGGTTGAAGCGTCCAATCCCCCAGCTGGCGGCGGCGAGGTGCGGTTGATCCTCCCCATCGCCGCCCTGGCGCCGCAGGAGATGTCCGATGACTGATGAAACCCCGACCCTGTTGATCGTCGAGGATGACGAATCCTTCTCGCGCACCCTGCGCAAGTCCTTCGAACGGCGGGGGTATACGGTGGTCAGCGCGGACGGCCCCGATCAGATGGCCGAGGTGTTGAAAATTCACCGGCCGGGCTTCGCCGTGGTCGATCTCAAACTGGGCGGCGCGTCGGGCCTGGGGTGCGTCTCGACCCTTCGCGCCTTTGACGCCGACATGAACATCGTCGTCCTGACCGGCTTCGCCAGTATCGCCACGGCCGTGGAGGCGATCAAACTGGGCGCCCGTCACTATCTGGCCAAGCCGGCCAGCACCGATGACATCGAAGCCGCCTTCGGCAAGGCGTCGGGCGACGCCGCGACGCCCCTGACCAGCCGCCCGACCTCGATCAAGACCCTGGAATGGGAACGGATTCACGAGACCCTGGTGGAGACGGACTTCAACATCTCCGAAGCCGCTCGCCGCCTCGGCATGCACCGCCGCACCCTGGCCCGGAAACTTGAGAAGCGTCGCGTGACCTGAAAGGGGGCGGTCAGGGCGATCGCTCGGCAAATGGCCGGCCGAGTTGGGCGGATCATTTCGAAGATCGATGCTTACATGGGAAGGAGCCTTATGGCTGTTCCAACCTCAAAGATGGAATTGCTGACCGCCATTACGACCACGTTCGCAAAGCTGATGGCGGATTTAGCGAAAATTCCGCCGAACCGCGCACGTGAGGCCACGATGAAGGGGCATGCCGACGGAACCACCATGAGCCCGGCCGATCTGGTGGCCTATCTGGTCGGATGGAACGAGTTGGTTCTGAAATGGCTGGATCGTGACGACCGGGATGAACCGGTTGACTATCCCGAGGCCGGTTTCAAATGGAACCAACTCGGCCTGCTGGCGCAGAAATTCTACGCCGATTGCAACGCAATCGAATGGCCTGAACTGCTCGCCCGTCTGGAGGATGCGAAGACAGGACTGATGGTGACGATCACGGCCCGGTCAGATAAGGAACTGTATGGCGGCGCTTGGTACGGGAAATGGACCAAGGGGCGTATGATTCAGTTCAATACCTCATCCGCTTACGCCAATGCCCGAGCCCGAGTTCGGGCGTGGCAGAAGGCGCAAGACTGAAAACTCGGTCTTGTCGGCAGGCCTATCGACAAGCGCGGATCGACGGCGCGGAAAGGGGCGGCGTGTGCGTAGCTATCGCGCACAACATCGCATCATAGCGTAAAATCGACAGGATGGCGGGCCACGCCCGACGATGATGAGCACTACGTCTACGCTATAGCCCTCTAACGCCGCCTTGGCATTGGATGTGACCTGCGCATTTAGTCGAATTTTATGCCGCAATTTTCTCGGAACCCGCCCTAAATGCCCATCGCGGATTTGGTCGCAAAAGCGACAATGATCAGCGCCAGAAGGACAAGGCCGAATATGACCGGCCTGGGCAATAATGGCGTGACTGCGGGCGCCGAGTTCGCCGTGGTGTGCCGAGATAGAATAAGCGAGGCGGTGGCGAGAACGACGCCCAGTCCTGTGCCGATCCATTCCAGCGCTGCCAGGAGCATCGACATCGGGTTGGACGGCACGGGAAAAATACGGCCGAGATCGAGCAGGTAGACGCCGACGAAGGCGAAACCCGCCAGCGCGGACCAGCCGCATCCTCTGCCCGCTTTCGTGACGGTATAGGCGAGTACAAGGCTACCCAAACCAAGCACCGTCAAAAACACGTTGAATGCGCCGAGCACAATGGATGGATAGGCACTGAAATCTCGCGTTTCAACGAATCCCCCGGGAACCATCAGCGCCAGATTCAGGGCGGATGCGACCAAGAGCGTTGCGATGACGAGGCGGGAACTTGGCATTGGACTATTCCTTGTACGATTTGGAGGCTTGCGCCGATGTGTCGCCGCCATCGCTTGGCGCGAGCATCGCTGTGAACATGCTGAACACACGGTGGTTGATGGCGCGCGCGTCCTGGGGGTGAAGTGTTTGCGCGTTCAGGGCGAACCAACGGTCGGCCTCCCGCGCGGCCGCGAAGGCCATCTCCGTCAGCAAGGCAAGCGGCAAGTCCGAGCGGATGGCGCCGATCTGTTGTCCAGTTTCGATCAGCCGCTCAAATTGGGTATGGAGAGCATCGAGCAGATCCGCGATGGCGGCCTGTGCCGCTGCTTCCCGATAGATGCCACGTCCCAACTCCGCCAAGCGGTCGTTCTGCTTGAGGACCGCCGTCACGTGGCCAAAGAGTGCGGCGGTCTGTTGCCAGTAATCGGCAACGGACCCTGGCTGAACCGGGCTCGCGTCAATCAAGCCCGCAAGTTCGGTGATGGCGCGTTCAATGACGGCGCGATAGAGTTCGCCCTTGTCCGCGAAGTAATAATAGGCCTGCCCCTTGCTGAGCGCGGCACGCGTTAGAATTCGGTTCATCGACGCGCCCTCGAACCCGAGCGCCCTGAATTCCTCTTCTGCTATATCGAGCCAGGCGGCGCGTTGCTGAGCGGGAAGTTGCCGCAGTCGCACACGTGCCTGAAGTCGCTGATCCATGGGACGATCCGTCATACCAACCGCGGTCGCTCAAGCATATTTAGACCGACGGTCTAAATATGTCCAGCCTACCAATAACGGGTCGGTCATTCGGGTGGAGGAGCGTGTCTGCTTACCGCGAATTTGGCCACAAAGGATCAGGCCAGGAAACTGGTCGGTCGCAACGAAATGAACGGCAATCGACGGCAATAGGGCCGCTGTAGCGCGCAATATCGCACGATGGCGTAGAATCGGCGGGGCTGGCGGAAGCGGTGGGATTCGAACCCACGGACGGCTCTCACCGTCGCTGGTTTTCAAGACCAGTGCCTTAAACCACTCGGCCACACTTCCTTGCCGCGCTGAGCGGAGGCGGACGCCATAGCAGGCGAACGGCGCATTAACCAAAGCGGAAATGTCTTCGGTCATCCTGTTTTTGAGGATCGAGGCGAGGTGCGACCGATGACGACCGGACAATGGATGCGGAACGGCCTGATCCTGAGCCTGTTCGCGCTGCTGGCGGCCTGTTCGACCGTCGGCGGCAAAGGCGGCGCGAGCGGAATTCCCGTGGTCAAGGATCCGGCGCCGATCGTGTCGGGGACGATGCGGCCCTATCAGGTGCGCGGACGCTGGTACACGCCCAAGGAGCAGCCGGACTACGAGGAGGTCGGTATGGCCTCCTGG
>Ga0155085_1050_pt1 | contig 12621 bp, 12 predicted proteins | sample RifCSPhighO2_01_FD_106053 | JGI IMG/M metagenome (GOLD analysis project Ga0155085, IMG submission 106053) | Caulobacterales bacterium RIFCSPHIGHO2_01_FULL_67_30
GGCCGCCGACGCCTTCCGCGCCGCCCGCACCACCCGCGCCGCCTGGTGGGAGCGCGCCTTCATCGCCCCCTACTGGGTCAATTTCCACGCCGAACATCACCTGTTCATGCATGTGCCGTGCTGGAAGCTGCCGGCCCTGCACCGCGCCGTCCACGCCCGTCCCCTGGCCGCCGGCATGGAGGTCGCGTCAGGCTACATTAGCGTCCTGAAATTGGCCACATCGATTGGAAGTAATAGAAATTGAAATCTTGCGGCCAATGCAACCTTTGCTGCAAAGTTGTAGCAGTTGAATCAATAAATAAGCCTGCTAGCGTTTGGTGTAAGCACGCACGTCCGGGAAACGGGTGCGGAACATATAGTTCTCGACCTTCACAATGCGCTGTTTTTCAATGCTTGTGGCTCGAAGATCCTGACCTTCCAGATAGTTGGAAGCCAAACAAATCGAAAATCGTGGTTCGTGCCGATGGCGAGAATTGCTTAGCGGTCGACGTCGACCCATCAAGTCCAACCGCATGGAAGAAAGAGCCATTCTACAGTCAAATCAAGAAATGGTCCCTACAATCTCGCGGTCATGGCCGTGTTCTTGTTTATATCGGCGACCTTACTTGGGCTATCTTTCCAGAAGAAGACCTATTTATTGGCAGCTTGCAGCCCGGAGAATATCTAGCGACTGGCTACAAAAAGGGCATTGGGTGGACTCAGCCTTTTGGACGAGTACTTGGAGACATTGTGCCGAAAGCAGAAATTCTTGGCAAACAGTATCCCGTATAGCAACGTGACTGTCCTCGACCCCGGTGCCTTCATCCACGCCAACACACGTCTCCAGCCCGTGCCCCATGCGCCGGAAATCTCGCTGTGGCTGGCGGACGAGATAACGCCGATCTGGCGCATGACGGAAGAGGAACTGGGCGAACTGGGCCTGCCGCCGCCCTTCTGGGCCTTCGCCTGGGCCGGCGGCCAGGCGCTGAGCCGCTATCTGCTGGATCACCCGCAAGAGGTCGCCGGCAAGCGGGTGCTGGACTTCGCGACCGGTTCGGGCCTGGTCGGGGTGGCGGTGATGAAGGCGGGCGCGGCCCATGTCCTGTGCGCCGACATCGATCCCTTCTGCCAGGCCGCCGTCGCCGCCAACGCCCAGGCCAACGGCGTGGTCCTGGACTTCACACCGCTCAATCTGCTGGACGCCCCGCCGCCGGCCGTGGACGTCATCTGCGCCGGCGACATCTGCTATGAAAAGCCGATGACCGAGGCCGTGCTGGCCTGGCTGGGCCAGGCCCGCGCCGCCGGAACCCGTGTCCTGATCGGCGATCCCGGCCGCACCTATTTCCCCCGCTCGGGCCTGGATTTCCTGGCGGAATACAGCGTGCCCACGACCAGAGAGCTGGAGGACCTGGAAATCAAGCGGTCCTCCGTCTGGGCCATGCCGTGAGGTCACGGCGCGGCCGCGCTTGCCTCTCGCGCCGTCGCCGCCCATCTTCAAGGACATGAGACCGATCACGATCCTTTCCATAGTGATCGCCGCCATGGCCTCCAGCGCCGTGGCGCAAACCCCGCCCTATGTCCCGCCTTACGCCGCGCCCCACGGCGCCTATCCCGGCGGCGGTCCTGCGGCGATCGCCGACCAGCATCGCTATGAAAACGACCGGCTGCGGCGACAATCCGAGGCCAACGCCGCCCTGGCCCGACAGCAGCAGATCGAAACCCGTCAGCGCCTGATGCAGATCGAGGCCGCGCGCGAGCCGACCGTGTCGCCGGCCGTCCCCGCCCGCCCCCTGTATGACGTCGCCCAGGAGCGCGGCCTGCGCGAAGGCGCCGCCGCTCGTCGCCAACAGACCCGCCAGGGCGTGACCCAGATCGACGACTGGCTGGATCGGCCGAACTGACGCATCCCTTCCCTTTCCTCCGCGTTCCGGCCTAGCTTCAAGACGGATCAGGCGGAGGGAACGGGCATGCGCTGGCAGGGCGGACGGACAGGCGGCGGCGGGGTCGAGGATCGGCGCGGTCTCGGCGGCGGGGCGCTGGCGGGCGGCGGGATCGGCGTCGGGGTCCTGGCGATCATCGGCTATCTCGTGTTCGGCATAGATCCGGCGACCACAACCCAGTTGGCCAGCCAGTTCGGCGGCGTCGGCGCCGAGCAGCAGCAGGGTCAGGTCGGGACGCCTGAAGATCAGGCCGGTCGGTTCGTCGATGTCGTCGGGGGCAATATCAACGACGTCTGGACCCAGAAGCTGAACGGCTACGAACCGCCCAAGGTGGTCATCTATGAACAGGGCACATCGACCGGCTGCGGCTTCGGCCAATCGGCCATGGGCCCCTTCTATTGCCCGACCGACAGGACCGTCTATCTGGACCTGGGCTTCTGGCAGGAGATGGAGACGCAACTGGGCGCCTCGGGCGCCGACTTCGCCCGCGCCTACGTCATCGCCCACGAGTTCGGCCACCACGTCCAGACCCTGACCGGAACCTCGGCCCAGGTCCGTCAGGCCCAGCAGCGCGCGCAGGGGGAAGCCGAAGCCAACCAGTATTCCGTCGCGCTGGAGCTTCAGGCCGATTGCTACGCCGGCGTCTGGGCCAGAAACGCCTCGGCCGTCTCGAACGGCCAGGTCGCCCTGGAGCCCGGCGACATCGAGGAGGGCATGAAGACCGCCCAGGCCATCGGCGACGACACCCTGCAACGCCGGGGCGGCGGGCGCGTTTCGCCAGAGAGCTTCACCCACGGCTCCGCAGCCCAGCGGGTCGAGTGGCTGCAACGCGGCTATCAGTCGGGCGACCCGGCCGTCTGCGACACCTTCAGCGGCGCCTGAACAAGGTTTTCGGTGATGGATTCTGCGGGTTGCGGGTGTGGTCCCGCGCCCCTAACACCGCCTCGCGCGCCTCAACGCCGCACAGACCGACGGATACATTCCCATGCACGCTCGCGCCGGCCGCCAGGCCCTACCGGAAGACCTGATCGACCTCGACGCCCTGATCGGCGCCTATGGATCCGGCCGGCCCGACATGGCCGACCCGGCCCAGCGGGTGGTGTTCGGCACCTCGGGACACCGGGGCTCGGCTCTGGACGGCGCCTTTACCGAGAGCCACATCCTGGCCATCGCCCAGGCGGTCGCCGAATATCGCGCGGCGCAGGGGATCGACGGCCCGCTGTTCGTCGGGCGCGACACCCACGGCCTGTCCGAACCCGCCTGGCGCACGACGCTGGAGGTGCTGGTCGGCAATGGCGTCGAGGTGCTGATCGACGCCCGTGACGGCTTCACCCCGACCCCGGCCGTGTCCCACGCCATCCTGGCCTACAACCGCGCCAATACGCGCCAGGCCGACGGGATCCTGATCACCCCGTCGCACAATCCGCCCCGCGACGGCGGCATCAAATACAACCCCCCCTCCGGCGGTCCGGCCGGGAGCGACGCCACCGGCGCCATCGCCGCCCGCGCCAATCAGCTGATTGAGGGCGGTCTGGTCGAGGTGAAGCGCGTCCCGTTCGACAGGGCCTACGCCACGGCGGGCCGGTTCGACTTCCTGGGCGCCTATATCGACGACCTGCCCAGCGTGCTGGACCTGGACGCCATCCGCGACGCCGGGGTCCGCATGGGGGCCGATCCGCTGGGCGGAGCGGCCGTAGCCTATTGGGGCGAGATCGCCGACCGGCACAGGCTGAACCTGACCGTGGTCAATGACGTCGTCGATCCGCGCTGGGCCTTCATGCCGCTGGACGCCGACGGCAAGATCCGCATGGACTGTTCGTCGCCCAGCGCCATGGCCAATCTGATCCGGATGATGCAGGGCGGATCGGCCTATGATCTGGCCTTCGGCAATGACGCCGACGCGGACCGCCACGGCATCGTCACGCCCGACGGCGGCCTGATGAACCCCAATCATTTCCTGGCGGCGGCCGTCGCCTATCTGTTCGTCAACCGTCCCGGCTGGGGCCCGGACGTGGCGGTGGGCAAGACCCTGGTCTCGTCATCGATGATCGACCGCGTCGTCGCCGGCATGGGCCGCCGCCTGCTGGAGGTTCCGGTCGGGTTCAAGCATTTCGTGCCGGGCCTGCTGGACGGAACCGTCGGCTTCGGCGGCGAGGAATCGGCCGGGGCCACCTTCCTGCGGCGCGACGGCACGGCCTGGTCCACAGACAAGGACGGCCTGCTGCTGTGTCTGCTGGCGGCCGAGATCCAGGCCCGCACGGGTCAGAGCGCCAGCCAGCTCTATGCCGGCCTGACCGAACAATACGGCGCTCCCGCCTATGCCCGGATCGACGCCCCCGCCGATCGGACGCAGAAGGCGCGTCTGGCCGCCTTGAGCTCCGCCGACGTCGCCGCCACCACCCTGGCCGGTCAGCCGATCACCGACATCCTGACCAAGGCCCCCGGCAATGGCGAGGCCATCGGCGGGCTCAAGGTCGTGACCGCCGACGCCTGGTTCGCCGCCCGCCCGTCGGGCACCGAGGACGTCTACAAGATCTACGCAGAGTCCTTCCTGGGAGCGGATCACCTGGCCCAGGTCCAGGCCGAGGCCAGGACGCTCGTGGCCGCCGCCCTGGCGGGCTGAAGGGCTTGAGGCTTGACTTTATGTCCGCGAACCTCCATTTGCGCTGCGTCGCACAATCGCGATCTCCGGCGTCTCCAGCGCGTGTAAGTCCATCTCGGACCTGTCTGTAGAAGCCGCCGGCCCCTCAAGTTCATTCGCTGCCCGGACACGCGGGGCGGCGCCCGATCCACCCCGCAGGCTTCCTTCCGAAGCCCGGCCGGGACTGGCGGTGCGCGGCCCTAAGGCGTCATGCCATGGCTGAAAGCGCCCTGCCGCACGCGAAAGACACTGCTGTGAGCACCACATTCGAATCCATGGGCCTGAACAAGGCCCTTCTTCAGGCGCTGGCGTCGGAAGGCTACACCAAGCCGACCCCGATCCAGGAAAAGGCCATCCCCGACGTCATGCAGGGCAAGGACCTGCTGGGCATCGCCCAGACGGGCACCGGCAAGACCGCCGCCTTCGCCCTGCCGATCCTGCATCGCCTGGCCGAGAACCGCATCGCCCCTAAGCCGCGCACGACGCGCGTGCTGGTCCTGTCGCCCACGCGTGAACTGGCCACCCAGATCGGCGACAGCTTCAAGGCTTACGGCGCCCACCTGGGCTTCCGGGTCGCGGTCATCTTCGGCGGCGTGAAATACGGCGCCCAGGAGCGGGCCCTGCAACAGGGTCTGGACATCCTGGTCGCGGCGCCCGGCCGTCTGCTGGACCACATCCAGCAGAAGAACCTGGACCTGTCCTCGACCGAGATCTTCGTCCTGGACGAAGCCGACCAGATGCTGGACCTGGGCTTCATCAAGCCGATCCGCCAGATCGTCAGCCGCATCCCGGCCAAGCGCCAGAACCTGTTCTTCTCGGCGACCATGCCGACCGAGATCGGCAAGCTGGCGGGCGAGCTGCTGAAGGACCCGGTCAAGGTCCAGGTCACGCCGCAATCCACCACCGTCCAGCGCATCAGCCAGTCGGTCGTCCACGTCGAACAGGGCCGCAAGCGCGCCCTGCTGACCGAAATGTTCAGCGATCCCGAGTACACGCGCTGCCTGGTCTTCACCAAGACCAAGCACGGCGCCGACAAGGTCGCGGCCTATCTGGAAGCGGGCGGGGTCGAGGCCGGCGCCATCCACGGCAACAAGTCCCAGCCCCAGCGTGAACGCACGCTGGACGCCTTCAAGAAAGGCAAGCTGCGCGTCCTGGTCGCCACCGACATCGCCGCGCGCGGCATCGATGTGGACGGCGTCTCGCACGTCGTGAACTTCGAGCTGCCCCATGTGCCGGAGGCCTATGTGCACCGCATCGGCCGGACGGCCCGCGCGGGCGCCGACGGCACCGCCATCAGCTTCGTCGCCGGCGACGAGATGAAGCTGCTGAAGGATATCGAGAAGGTCACGCGCCAGAAGATCCCGGCCATCGACCGCCGCAACGACAAGGCCCTGGGCCAGCTGGACGCCACCATCATGGCGACCGGCGTCGGCAAGAAGGCGACCATGCCGGAACGCGAGGGCGGCGACCGCAACGAAGGCGGCCGGGGTGGTCGTGGACGCAGCCGCGTGCCGCACCGCGACGGCGTGCGCCCGGAAGGCGGCGGTCAGCCGCATCGTCAGCGCCGCGCCCGTCCCGGCGAGACTCCGGCGGCTCCGCGTCCCGAGCGCGCCTACAACCCCCTGGCCGGTGAGCGCGTGCCCTCGATCAACGACAACGCCAAGCCTGCGGAAGGCGAAATGAAGCGCCGTCCCCGTCGCCGTCCGTCGAACGGCGGCAAGGGCTACGGCGGCGCGGCCAAGGCCTGATCCCCACTCGCCACCCTCGGGCTTGCCCCGAGGGTGGCGGACCGGAATCGGCGATAAAAAACGGCGGCTCCTTTGCAGGAGCCGCCGTTCTTGTTTCAGCCGATGGCTGTGGACCTTAGAAGTTCCAGGTCGCGCCCATCGAGAAGCCGACGCCGTGGCCCTTGGCCTCGCCGCGCAGGGTGGAGACGACCAGGCCGTTGCCATACACGTCGCGGGTGTCGTTGATCGTGGCCGTATCGATGTCGATATAGGTCACGGCGCCGTCGAAGGTCATGGAGCCCACACTCTTCGACAGACCGGCGGTGTAGAGGAACCGGTCGCCGTCCGGGATACGGGCGGTGCGGTGATCGTCCGGCGTCGGGGTCGGGTCGTAGCCCAGGCCGGCGCGGACCGTCATGGTCGGATCGATCTTGTAGTCGAAGCCGATCGCGCCGGAGGTGACGTCGTCATAGTCCTGAACGATGGTCGAGGAACCGGACGTTCCATAGGTCACGCGGATAGCGTCGAACTCGCTCCAGCCGATCTGGTTGACCTGGGCGTTCAGCGTCAGGCGGTCATTGACGGCGTAACGGGCCGAGACGGTGGCGTACCAGGGGGTGGTGAAGCTGGCGACGCCGTCAGCCGAGACGTTGGCGGCCGCCAGAACGCCGGTCAGGCCCGAGAGGTTCACGGTGCCTTCCAGCTCGTGCTCGATCTTGGAGCGATAGGACAGACCCAGGTCCAGCTTGCCGAAATGCATCTGGGCGCCGGCGTTCCAGCCGTAATCCCAGCCGTCGCCTTCAAGCTGGTTGCGGCCGTCGGTGCTGGGCGAGACGGCATAGGTCGGAGCAAAGACGCCGGGGATGGCCACGTTCGGCAGGGCCGAGCTCAGGGTCGCCTTGGCGTACTGGGCGTCAAAGCCGGCGCCGATGTCCAGCCAGTCCGTGACCGTCATGGCGGCCACCAGGCTGACGTTGGCCGAGCGCAGTTCCGACGTCAGGGCGTCGTAGCGGGCGAAATCGGTCGGCTCGTACTTGGTGGTGAAGTTGAACGGCGCCTGGACGGCCATGCCGACGTTGAAGCGCTCGCCGATCGGCATGGAGACGGCGAAGTTCGGGATGATGCCGCTTTCGACCACGTCATGGACGTGCGGATCGCCGTTGACCGGCGCAGTCCGGCTGACGATGGCCGGGGTGGGGACGTTGTAGGTCAGGCTGGAGCCGCGATCATTGACGTCGGAGTCCAGGATCAGGCCGTGCATGCCGGTGTAGACTTGGCGCTGGGTTCCGGCGATCGCGGCGGGGTTCCACCACAGCGACTGCACGCCCTTGTCGGCGCCTTCGCCCGAGTTGGCGCGGCCCTGGCCGCGGGTCGATTGTTCCTGCACGTAGAACGAACCGGCCATGGCAGGCGCGGCGACGCCGGCCAGCAGGACGGTGGTCAGGGCGATGCCGCCCATACGAGCGAGATTCCTGGGAGTCATTAAGCCATTCCTATAGTGTTGCCCCCGCCATCAAACGCGGCGGTGGGTATCGGGGAGGGTTGTGCACGGCAGCGCTTTCGTCAGGAAAACGTTGCATGCGTGGCGGGTCTCGGCCGGGAAACGGGCGAAACTGTGTCGGAAAAATCGCACACGATCACACCGGCGAGAGGTTACGCGGCGGCAGGTTCATTCCGTCAGGCGACAGTGTCGTGCAACACACAGTCTGCCATGACGTCGGGTAAGGAATCCTTGACCGCCGCACAATCGCCTTGCGTATCCATGATAGGATGGTCATCTGAAAATACCCGCCGCTGCTGATTGAACCATGTACGAAACGCCCGATCTCGAAACCGACGCCCTGGTCCGCACCAGCGCCATCCGCATTCACCAGGCGGAGGACTTCGAGGGGATGCGCAAGGCCGGCCGTCTGGTCGCTGAGGCGCTGGACATGATCACCCCCCATGTTCAGCCGGGCGTGCTGACCAGCACGATCGACGACCTGATCCGCGAGTTCACTCTGGACCACGGCGGCCTGCCGGCGTGCCTGGGCTACAAGGGTTACGAGAAGACCGTCTGCACTTCGATCAACCACGTCGTCTGCCACGGCATTCCCGGCGACCGGGTCCTGAAGGACGGCGACATCGTCAACATCGACCACACGGTCATCGTCGACGGCTGGCACGGCGACTCGAGCCGCATGTATGCGGTCGGCGAGATTAACGCCCGCGCCAAGAAATTGATCGACGTGACCTATCAGTCGCTGGAGCTGGGCCTGGAACAGGTCAAGCCGGGCAATACCTTCGGCGACATCGGTTTCGCCATCCAGAAATTCGTCGAGGCCCAGCGCATGAGCGTGGTGCGCGACTTCTGCGGCCACGGCATCGGCCGGGTCTTCCACGACAGCCCCAATGTCCTGCACTACGGCCGCAAGGGCGAGGGCGCCGTGCTGAAGGCCGGCATGTTCTTCACCGTCGAGCCGATGGTGAACCTGGGCAAGCCGCACGTGAAGGTCCTGTCCGACGGCTGGACCGCCGTGACGCGCGACAAGTCCCTGTCGGCCCAGTGCGAACACACCATCGGGGTGACGGAAGACGGGCTGGAAATCTTCACCGTCAGCCCGGCCGGACTGTTCCGCCCCAACTGAACCCTTGATCCCCCCTCGTCTTCCGCACAGGTTGCGGCAGAAGAGGCAGGGGACATGCTGGACGACCTGACACCCGAACCCAAACCGAAGCCGCGTCACAGCGGCCATCGCGACCGGCTGCGCGAACGGGCCGCCAAGGGCGGGTTGGGCGCCCTGCCCGACTATGAGCTGCTGGAACTGCTGCTGTTCCGCTCCATCCCCTACAAGGACGTCAAGCCGCTGGCCAAGGATCTGCTGGCCCGGTTCGGCGGGCTGGAGGGCATAGGCGCCGCCAGTCACGAGGCCGTCGAGGACCAGGTGGCGCGGACCCTGGCCTATGTGCCCGGCAAGGCGACGCGGGCGGTCGCGCTGGACCTGCAGCTGATTTTCGACGTGACCCGCAGGATCGCGCGCGAGCCGACGGCGAAACGGCCGGTCATCTCGTCTTGGAGCGCTTTGCTGGCCTATGTCCGCGTGGCCCTGCAACATGAGCCGCGCGAACAGTTCCGCGTGCTTTATCTGGACCGATAGTGCGCGTTCAGCAAAACCCTTCCGTTTGACCCACTCCGCCCCCGGTGAAGCCCCCCCCACACTGGCCACATGCTACGCTTCATGTAGTCGAAGCTGGCGAGGTCAGCCGAAAGGATTTCGCGGGTTAGTGCGCTCGCGGGCGACGTTGGCATTATGTCGTGTTTGCGCCCTAGCGAAGCATTCCTGAAGCTTGCTGACAGCCTGCGCGGAACCGGTTAGGTCCACTCTGGCGATGACCGTGAACTCGGGTTCGTCTTCCGTCCCGTCATTGCGGAAGATCGTCGCGTGGTGGCTCTTGGTGAAATATTCCAGAATGTCTTTGTTGTTATTGGACATCAGGCCGTCACGCCCAAAACCAACCCAATTAGCTCCCGAATATTCCGCCGACATTTTGCCATTAGCGTCGAAAAACGTGATGTCGAGATTTTCGTATTCGCGGTCCTTGGTAATGGTCCAGTCGGCATTATTAACCGCTACAAAAACGCCGTCAGTATTCCCGTTCAGCAAGATGTGCGTATAGACACTCGATCTTCCACCTGTCCCTTCGTCTTTGGTTGTCAGTCCGCACGTCGGGCCATCGTCGCTGCTGGAATCATCGACATACCACCAATCATTCGACCAATATTCACCAGCGGTTGCCGTCGTGGCATGGGCGGTCAGCAAAGACAGCGCGGCGAAAGCGAGGCTGATCGGGTGTTTCATACTGCTTCCATGCTGGGGCCGTGCGCGGCGATAGCGGTTTCAATCGGGTTGGTATGCGTGACCATACCCATTCAATTGATTAGGAAATCCAAACGCGCTTGTCAGCGATGTTCAGAAGTTTGAGGGCGGGGCCGTGGGCGAGTTCGCGCCCGCCCCCATTTTGTAGGGTTGCGACCTTCATGTTGATCGGGGCCGCAAGCGCCGCGCGGCAATGGACGCCAGAACCACATGGTTCTGACTGGGGAGAAACGACCCGCTGAAATCTAGTCCCCGTCGAGGCCAATTTCCGAGGGGATATTGTCACGGCCCTTTTCAGCCCATCTTCCAGCCGATGACATCGTGATCCGGCGAGGGCCTTCTTCCGTCCAACATCAAGCCGAGAACTGGGCGTTCATATGCGGCCGAAAGATAGTGAGAGGAAGCAGCCGACCTGCTAGATTGATAAATAGATTAAAGCTCTCTGGTTTGGGTCCAGACGGAAGCAAGTTCTCATGCGGTCTTTTCGGAGACCCTGCGAGCAAGCCTCGGTCGGTGACCCAAACCCGACCGGGGCTTTTCTAATTCCGGCGAGAAGTCAGGCCGACATCTGACAGGCACATAGCACTCGGGGGTATAGAGGCGGGCGACCCCACCCGCACAACTGGAAAAGGCCGGGATACGAGACCGGCGCAGGCGCCTAGAGTGGGCAAATGGACCCCGATCTGTCGGGGCTGTCCATAACCAAGGTCCGAAGGGACCATCGTCCGTTGCCGAGGGCGTAGGCAAAACTGATCTGGGGTCCGTCGTGACAGAGTTGAAGCCCTAGAACCTCACGCACCGTCCCCTCGTATGCGGTCGTGAGAGGCGCCGCCCCGTGTGCGATGGGGCGGTCAACCGTTGTGATTAAATGGAAACGTCAAGGGTCTCACCAAAAGCGGATCGTCCGAAGCGACGACGCGAGATACTACCCCTGCCATGATCAGGATCGGGCGATTTGCTGGCACCGGGCAACCACCAGCGGGGTAACACCCAAACGTCGCCTACGAGGTTCATACCGACTCAGGAATGAATGATCTCTCTGTCTCTCTCATCTCTGCCCCGGCTATGCCGGATTCCAGTGTGTGGGAGGGACGGGGGGATTTGTTCAATTGATCTTGGAATGAGGAAGTATATTTCCTGATATTGTCGTTCGGCTCTTCCCTATCAGTTTCCAAGATTGCTCCGTGCGGCTTGACCGCGAACGCAGTGAGCGAGGCAAACGCGCGAGAGCCGTTCGAGCGTAAGCTCGGACGCCAGACCCTTGAGGTAATGATCATCTGGAATTCTCCGCATGTGTAATCGCTTCCGCAACAACAAGAACTGGGCGGCTGTGGAGCGTGAGTTCTCCGCGACCAAGATTACCCTGATCCCGCCGAAGCGAGCCAAGCCCAATCGCGGAGTGATCGGCGACATCCGCCCCACTGATCCCGCCTATGTCATTCGCCCCGGCGGTGTGACGGAGATTTTGCCGTGGGGTTTTCCCAGTGCCCGTGGTCCAGTGATCAACTTCCGCTCGGAAGGGCGCCGGTTCCCTCTCGTCCAGCGAGGTCTCGTGCCGGTCACCGGCTTTTACGAAACCACGCCTTCCGCCGATCCAAAGCAGAAGCGCAAGGACTGGTGGCTATTTGAGAGCGATCAGCCCATGGCCCTTGCCGCCGTGATCCGCGATGACCGCTTCTCCCTGCTTACCGTCGATGCTGGTCCCGATGTTGTCGCCATTCACGACCGCCAACCGGTCGTCGTGCCCGTCGCCGATTGGTTGGCGTGGCTCGAAGATGAAACCGCGCTGGTGCTGAAGCCGTCGCCGGGCGGCACCCTGATGGTTCGTGTTGCCGAGGGCTAACCACTAGAGACGCGACTAAAGATTACCTTCACCCCGGAAGAAAGTTTATATATCGTCGATCGGTCGTTGGGGGAACGTCATGTCGTTTAATAGTTTGGTCGATAATCTCCGCTCCTTCTCGTGGAAGGATTGGGCCTTGGTCGCCATGGTCGTCGTTGTGTTCGCGGCGATGTTCGGAACGGTCGGTCTGACGATGGGACCGCTAGTCGGCTACCTCATGGTGCTGGGTCTGCGACGCGCCAAAGCTAACCGACAAGCCCGCGCACGCATCGCCCGCTGAACCCGCCACGGTCATTTGCTCGCCCGCGACGATGTGATCTTTAGGGAGAGCAGCATGGCTCAATGGTTGCGGCGGTGACCCAGACTTGTCGGTTACGGCCCCCGCCGAACCAGAACCTGACGACGAGCGCGATCTTCCAGAGCAGCGTTCTTGTCATAGAGGCAGGCTATTCGCAGAAGGCGTAGCCGTGACGCAGCGGATTTCATTTCCAGAGCGTCCTTCCGTGCTCGCTCGGCGCGAAACCGATAGTAGCTCATTGGCGGCCCCAAACTGTGGATCGGCGTGGAAAAGGGACCCCGTTAGCGGTGTGATCGGCGTCGAATAAGGACCCCTCATTCCTGAGGTCTAACGGTG
>Ga0155085_1255_pt2 | contig 12140 bp, 9 predicted proteins | sample RifCSPhighO2_01_FD_106053 | JGI IMG/M metagenome (GOLD analysis project Ga0155085, IMG submission 106053) | Caulobacterales bacterium RIFCSPHIGHO2_01_FULL_67_30
AAAGGGACGGTTGGACGATTTGCCCCCTTCTGCCGATGAAACGTCCCCGACGTAAGGTCACGCCCCCGCTGGGAAACACGAGTTTACGACGCGAAACAGGAGTTTATCGCGCCGGGGTCGTCTCCGTCGCCGGGCAGTCGGCCACGGCGAAGCCGTTCAGGTCGATACAGCGCCCCTCGACCTTGGGCGCCGGCACCCCGATCACATGCGCCAGGGTGGGGGCGATGTCGATGGTGCGGATAGGCAGGAAGCGCTCTTCGCCGGTCGCGCCGGGCCACCAGAAGATGATCGGCACGCGGCGGTCATATTCAAACGGGCTGCCGTGGCCGGCCAGGGTGCTGCCGACGCGGCCGCCTGCCACGACGTTCTGGGCGAAGGAGAACTGGATGTCGGGCGACCGCGCCGCCACGGTGGACAGACGCATCCGCTCGCGCAGGCTCATCATCTCGGGCTCGCGGCTGTCCGGCAGGGGTTCGGCCAGCAGACGGTCGCGCGTTTCGGCGAAACCGACGTCCGGAAGGGCGCGCAGCAGTTCGACGGCGGCCTCGGCCACCTGGGTGCGCAGCGGATCGGGCAGCGACCGATGCTGGGCGTCTGCGACCATCAGGCCGCTGCCGCCGGCCTGAAGCGGATCGGCGTCCAGATTGAAGCGGGCCTTCAGGACGTCGTTCACGCCCTGGATCTCCGACAGGTCGGCGCGGCGCGCGTGGGGATAGCCGTGGTCGTGCAGCCGCTCGACGAAGTCCGAACCGCCATGGTCCGCCGTCAGCACCACCAGGGCGCCGCCGGGAACCTGGGCCAGCCGGTCCAGGAACTCGCCCAGGGCCGCGTCCAGCCGGTGCATCTGCTCGCACATCTCCGGCCCCTGGGTGCCGTACATGTGGCCGATCCGGTCCGTCGCCGACAGGCTGACGCCCAGCATGTCGGTCGTCGCGCCCTGGCCCAGCTTCTGGGTGTCCAGCAGGTATTCAGCGGCCTTCAGCGTCTGCTCGTCCAGCAGGGGCGAGGTGTCGAACTTCAGCCCCGCCGGCGGCAGGGTCGAATGGAAGGTCTGGCCGCGAATGGTCCAGTCCCCGGCCAGCGCCCGGCACTGGTCATTCGTGTAATCCCAGGCGACCGGCGCCAAGCTCATGCCCAGGCGGAAGTCGCGATTGAAGTCCGCCACGGGCGCCAGCTTGGCCTGCGCCGTCTCGCCCGGCTCGACATAGGTGGTCAGGCCGAAGCCCTCGGTGAACCAGAAGGCCTGACCCTGATGGCCGGCCAGATTGATCGCGCCCCGGTCCTTGCCCGAGACGGCGAAGACCTTGCTTTGCGGGCTGACGACCTTCAGCCAGTCGCCCAGGGTCGTGGCGCGCAGTTGTTCTGGGCCGACCGGGCCGTTGTCGACGTCGTCGCGTCCGTTCGCCAGGTGGTTGGCGGGCGCGGCCAGGCAATAGACTTCCTTGCCGGTCTTGCCGTCGATCCAGTCGTTGGCCGGGATTCCGGTCTCGGTCGGATGCATGCCCGTCAGAACCGTCGAGTGGCCGGGGCAGGTCTCGGTCAGGCCGTGGGTCTGATAGCCGTTGATCGACACCAGCCCCTGGTCCGCCATCCGGCGCAGGCCGCCCGTGTAGCGGCCGCGGTACTGGTCGAACAGATTAGCGCTGAACTGGTCCACCACGATGGTGACGATCAGCTTCGGAGGCGTCAGGGCCGCAACGGAGGCCTGTGGAGCCGGGGTCGGCGTCTGGCTCTGTCGCGCCATCGCTGGAACGGCGGCGCCGACAAGCGAAACAGCGGCCAGGGCCGCGAGGGCGGTGCGCGACAGGGACATGAGCTTACTCCGGAGACAGGCGTGGGGGTCTAGCGGGCCGGGATTGCAACAGCGTGACAGCTACGGCCCTGGGAGATTTAGTGCGCGGGCTTGGCCCGCAGCCGGCCCAGTTGATGGACCAGCACGGCGATCAGGCCGCCGACGATCACGCCGATGATCGCCGACCCCAGGGCCGTCACGAACCAGCTGACGATCCCATGAAGCGGACCGGTCGCGGCCCCGACCGCATGGGCCAGATGCTCAAGCGGTTCGGCCGGCCAGTGCAGGCCCAGCTTATGGGTTCCGTGAACCAGAATGCCGCCGCCGACCCACAACATGGCGGCCGTGCCGATGGCCGACAGGGCGTCCATCACCACCGGCATCCCCTTGACCAGGCCGCGGCCCAGGGCGCGCACTCCGCCGTTGGGGCGCTCGGCCAGATGCAGGCCGATGTCGTCCATCTTCACGATCAGGCCGACAGCCCCATAGACCGCGACCGTCATCGCGATCCCGACCACGGCCAAAACCGCCGCCTGGGTGAGGATCGGCTGGGCGGAGACGTCGGCCAGGGCGATGGCCATGATCTCGGCCGACAGGATCAGGTCGGTCCGAACCGCCCCCGCCACCGTCGTCTTCTCCAGGGTCGCCGGGTCGCCCACGACCGGGGCGGCGTCAGCGTGGCCGCCGTGCCCGAAGGCCTCCATCAACTTCTCCGCCCCTTCGAAACAGAGATAGGCCCCGCCGCACATCAGCAGCGGCGTGATGGCCCAGGGAGCGAAGGCGCTCAGGAGCAGGGCGGCCGGCAGGATGAAGATCAGCTTGTTGCGGAACGAACCCAGGGCGATCTTGCCGATGATCGGCAGTTCGCGGCTGGGCGACAGGCCGGTGACATAGCGCGGCGTCACCGCCGCATCGTCCACCACGACTCCGGCGGCCTTGGTCGAGGCCTTGCCCGCCGCCGCCCCTACGTCGTCGATCGACGCCGCCGCCATCTTGGCGATCCCCGCCACATCATCGAGCAGAGCGATCAGACCGGAAGGCATGCGGAAATCCCGAGATTGCGCCGCAACAAACGGCTCGTCTCCCGCCTAGGGCGCGCCGCCCGTTTTGTCGAGCGCATCCGCACAAGAGCGAAAGCCCCGCCGGCGAACCGGCGGGGCTTCCATTTCGAACGCATTTCCGATGTCGATTTTTCTTAGAACTTACGGCCTACCCCCACAGAAACGACCCACGGGTCCAGATCCACATCGCTCTTCAGAGCGCCGTCGTTGATGTCGGCGTCGATATTGACCCAGACCTTCTTGACGTCGACGTTCAGGTTCCACGGCCCCTGGATGCCGATGTCGGCGCCCGCCTGCAGGGCGTAGCCGAAGTTGTCGTCCAGATCGACTTTGAAGCCGTTCTTGTCTTCGCCGCTGTAGAACAGCATGTAGTTGACGCCCGCGCCGACATAGGGGCTGAAACGACCCTCGGTCAGCGGGCGGTATTGCAGGGTCACGATCGGCGGCACAACCCAGGTTTCGTGCACGGCGACGTCGGTGGTTCCGCCCTGGGCGCGGATTTCGTGCTTGGTCGTGCCCAGGATCGCCTCGACCGCCAGATGGTCGGTCAGGAAGTAGGTGAAGCCCAGTGTCGGCATGACACTGTCGCCCACATCGACCTTCAGGCCGGAATCGACGCCGGCGGCCGTGGTGATGGCGTTGTCAGCCTCAGAGAAGACATCGGTCACGCGGCCGGTGATGATCCAGTCGCCCTTCTTGGGCATCTCCCAGGCGGCCGGGCTCTGCGCCAGGGCCGGCGCAGCGAAGGCGGCGGCGGCGACGGCTGAGAGGATCAGGGTTTTCAGTTTCATCTTGCTCATCCCCGACGCCCGCTGCCGCCTCATGCGACTTGTCCGAGCGTCTTGACGGGGAAATGCGCCCCCTGCCCCGCCTCGGCCTTGATTTAGCGCAAACCCCGCCAAGGGTTGGACAATCTGTCCATTCAGACCACGCGGGCGTGGCGTTTCTCGATGTCGGCGGCGCCCGGATCAAAGGCGGCGCAGACGGCGCGAACGAACGGCCGGCCCAGATCGGTGACGGTCACGGTCGTCCCATTCACCTCGATCAAGCCGTCCAGTTGAAACCGCAGCAGCCTCGTCCAGACCGCAGCGACTTCCGCAAGATCACGACCGCGCATGCGGGCGATCTCGGCCACGTCGACGGTGAAGTCGCACATCAGCCGTTCGATGATCTCGCCCACAAAGGCGTCGCGCGGATTCAGGGCCACGCCGCGCGCGACCGGCAAGGTTCCGGCGGAAACGTCCGCGCGCCAATCCCGCTCCTGCGCATGGTTCTGGACAAAGCCCTGGGGGGTGCGGCTGATCGACGAGGCGCCCAGGCCGATGAGCACCGGGGCCTCGTCGGTCGTATAGCCCTGGAAATTGCGATGCAGCCGACCGGCGCGGACAGCGGCGGCCATGGAATCATGCGGCAGGGCGAAATGGTCCAGACCGATGGCTTGCCAACCCTTCTGCACCAGATACCGCGCCGCCGCCTGGCTCTGGGTGAAGCGCTCCTCGGGTCCAGGCAGATCGGCTTCCTTGATCAGTTTCTGGTGCGGTTTCATCCACGGCACGTGGGCATAGCCGAACAGGGCGATCCGTTCGGGCCGCAAGACAGCGATCTGCGCCACGGTCGTGACGACATGCTCAGCCCCCTGAAGCGGCAGGCCGTACATCAGATCCAGATTCAGCGACGTGACCCCCTGGCCGCGCAGCGCCTCGGCCGCCCAGCGGATAGTCTCGAAGGATTCCGGCCGGTTCACCGCCGCCTGGACCGTGGGCGACAGGTCCTGCACCCCCAGGCTGGCGCGGCTCAGACCGATACGGCCGGCTGCCTCGACCCATCCCTGGGTCAGGACTTCGGGATCCAGTTCAGCGGCGATCTCGAAACAGTCGCCCAGGTCGAACCGGGCGGCCAGACCGGCGAACAGCCGCTCCAGCTCATCGGGGGGCAGCATGTTGGGCGTGCCGCCGCCCAGGTGGATCGAACCGACCCGCACGGGGCGGCCGATCCGTTCGAGCACGAGATCGGCTTCCTTCAGCAGCAGGTCCACATAGCTGCTCATGACCCCGACGCGGTTCATCGCCCGGGTGTTGCAGCCGCAGTACCAGCACAGCCGCTTGCAGAAGGGGATGTGCAGATACAGCGACGCCGCACGATCAAGGGGCGCGGCGCCGAGCCACGCCCCCCAATCGGCGGCCCCGACGGCGGGCGTGAACTGCGCCGCCGTCGGATAGGAGGTGTAGCGCGGCGCGTGGGCGTCGTAGCGGGCGATAAGCTCGCGCGTCGTCAGCGCGCCGGTGGGGCTAGAGAGGGACATCGACCTCTTTCGACGCATCGACCGACAGGCCCTCGTCGCCCTCGTCGAACAGGTGGAACTCGTGCCACAGGCCGTTCAGCACGCCGAAGCCAACCGCCAGTCCGACACCCAGGATCCAGGAAAAATACCACATGGCTTGATGCTCCTTGAGCTCAGTAGAGGTCGGGGTTGGTCTTGAGGGCGGCGGTCGAGGTGCGGCCCCACAGGACGGAATAGACCCAGGTCGTGTAGATCAGGACCAGCGGCAGGAAGATCGCCGTACAGATCAGCATGACGAACAGGGTCAGGTGGCTGGACGAGGCGTTCCAGACGGTCAGGCTGGACTGGGGATCGACCGAGCTGGGCAGGATGAAGGGGAACATCGACAGGCCGACGGTGGAGATGATGCCCACGGTCGACAGCGAGGAACCGCCGAAGGCCAGGGGGGCCGACCGAAGCCACATGCCCGCCAGACCGACCACCGCGCCGACGAAGCCCAGAGTCGGGGCGATCATCATCCACGGATAGCGGCTGTAGTTGTCCAGCCAGGCGCCCGGCGCGGCTTCGACCGTCGTGCGCAGCGGGTTGGAGAAGCCCTGCATGTCAACGGCGCCGGTGATCCGGAAGCCCACGCCGCCGTAGGCCATATAGAGGCCGCCGGCCGCGAACAGGACCAGGGCCAGGACGCCGGCGACGGTGCCGATCAGACGCGTCCGGTCCAGCACGGGGCCTTTTTCAGCCTTGATCGACAGCCAGGCCGCGCCGTGCAGCAGCAGCATGGCCACCGACAACAGGCCGGCGATCAGGCTGAAGGGGGTGAACAGGCCCAGCAGATTGCCCTCGTAGAAGGAGCGCAGGTCGCTATCCAGGCGGAAGGGCGCGCCCAAGAGGACGTTGCCGACCGCGACGCCGAACACCAGGGCCGGAACGAAGCTGCCGGTGAACAGCGCCCAGTCCCAGAAGGACCGCCACTTGGGCGACGGACGCTTGGAGCGATACTTGAACGACACGGGCCGCAGGATCAGGGCCGACAAGACCAGGAACATGGCCAGGTAGAAGCCCGAGAAGCTGACGGCGTAGACGAAGGGCCAGGCGGCGAAGATGGCGCCGCCGCCCAGGATGAACCACACTTGGTTGCCCTCCCAGGTCGCGCCGACGGTGTTGATCACCATACGGCGCTCTTCATCTGTCTTGGCGACGAAGGGCAGGAGCGAGCCGACGCCCAGGTCGAAACCGTCGGTCAGGGCGAAGCCGATCAGCAGTACGCCGAGCAGCCCCCACCAGATCAGACGTAGGGTGGCGAAGTCGAGGGGAAGATCCATGGTCGGATGTCCTAAAATCTCTCTGGGTCAGGCCACGGCGGGCGCGGCGGGGCGCTGGCTGGGCGATTGGGCCGGGGCTTCAGGCGTAGGTTCGCCGAACAGTTCCTGCTCGTGGAACGGCCCCTTCTTGATGGCGTAGAGCATCAGCCGAATCTCGACCACGGCCAGGGCGCCGTACAGGGCGGTGAAGCCGATGATGGTCGCCCACAGCTGAGGCACGCTCAGGGACGAGGCGCCCAGGAAGGTCGGCAGCACGCCTTCGACCGCCCAGGGCTGACGTCCGAACTCGGCCAGGATCCAGCCGAACTCGATGGCCACCCACGGCAGCGGCAGGCACAGGACGGCCAGACGCAGGAACCAGCGGGTCTGATGCTTGCGCACGGTGCAGAGGTAGAAGGCCGTGGCGAAGAACAGGATCATGAACATGCCGATGCCGGCCATGATGCGGAAGCTCCAGAACAGGGCCGGCACGTTCGGCACCGTTTCCCACGCCGTCTTCTGGATCAGTTCGGGCGAGGCCATGCGCGGATCGGCGACGTGACGCTTCAGCAGCAAACCATAGCCCAGGTCGCGACGATGGGTTTCGAACACGCCGCGAGCGACGGGATCGGCCGGATCGGCCTTGACCTTCTCCAGGGCGTCATAGGCGATGACGCCGGATTCGATACGGTCCTCGGCGGTGGCGACCAGTTCGAAGATGCCTTCGACCGGCTTGTCGATGGTGCGGGTCGCGATCAGACCCATGACCCACGGCACATGGACGCCGTAGTGGGTTTCGCGATCCTTCATGCTGGGAATGCCGATCAGGGTCAGGCCAGCCGGCGCAGGCTCGGTGTGCCACATGGCCTCGAGCGCAGCGAGCTTCATCTTCTGGTTATCGGTCAGGTTGTAGCCCGACTGGTCGCCCAGGACGACGACGGACAGGGACGCGGCCAGACCGAAGGCCGAGGCCACGGTCATCGAGCGCTTGGCGAAGCCGACGTGCTTGCCGCGTAGCAGATAGAAGGCCGAGACGCCCAGAACGAAGACCGAGGCGCAGACATAGCCGGCGCTGACGGTGTGGACGAACTTGGCCTGGGCCACCGGGTTGAAGACCACGGCCATGAAGTCCGTGACTTCCATTCGCATGGAGTCCGGATTGAAGGCCGAGCCCACCGGGTTCTGCATCCAGCCGTTGGCGACCAGGATCCACACGGCCGACAGGTTGGTGCCGAGCGCCACCATGAAGGTGACGAACAGGTGCGCCGACGGCTTCAGCTTTTCCCAGCCGAAGAACATCAGCCCGACGAAGGTGGCTTCAAGGAAGAAGGCCATCAGCCCTTCGATGGCCAACGGGGCCCCGAAGATGTCGCCGACATAGTGGCTGTAATAGCTCCAGTTCATGCCGAACTGGAACTCCATGGTGATGCCGGTCGCGACGCCCAGCACGAAGTTGATGCCGAACAGCACGCCCCAGAAGCGGGTGATCGTGCGCCAGATCGGCCGGCGGGTCATGACATAGATCGACTCCATGATGACCAGCATGAACGACAGCCCCAGGGTCAGGGGCACGAAGAGGAAGTGATAAAGGGCTGTCAGCGCGAACTGCAGCCTGGATAGGTCGACGACCGCGAGGTCGATCATGGCTCAAGGCTCCTTGTAGCCGGCCCCGACGACCGACGTTTCATACGCCCTTAAACGAAGGCGGGGCGGTCGCCTTGATTTCGATCAAAGCCCTCTGTAGCCCCAGGTCGTAGTGGACTGATCGTCCTTGGACATTTCGCCCAACGACGGTTTGTCCAATGGCTTTTGGGGCCGCCCCACGGCTGGAGTCCGCAAATGACATCGGCGCCGATCACAGCCTCCTCCCCTGCGGCCTGGCTGAAACAGACGGCGGCGCCCTGGCGTCGACTGACGATCCTGGCGGGCCTTCTGGCTGTCGCTGACGTGGCGCCGGCCGTGGGTTTCGCGGGCGGCCTGGCCATGACGGTCGCGACCTTCGGATCCTCGCCCTTGGCCGCCCTGCCCTGGCTGCTGCTGGCCGTGTTCAGTCTGATGGCGCGAGGCCTGATCGGCCAGGCGGCGGTGGTGGTCGGCGCGCGCCTGGGCCGGTCGATCAAGACAGACGTGCGCGACCGGCTGCTGGCCGACCTGTTCGGACGCGGCGGCCGCGCCGACGACCGGCTGACCGCCGTGGTCGAGGGCGTCGGCGCGTTGGACGGCTATGTGTCGCGGTTCACGCCTCTAAAGATGGCGGCGGGTCTGTCGCCCCTGCTGATCATCGCCGTGGCCGCCGTCGCCAGCCCGTTTTCGGCCGGCATATTTCTGTTCACCCTGCTGCCCTTCATCTTCGGCATGATCCTGGCCGGCACGGCTGCGGCGGGTGAAAGCCGCCGCCAGTTCCAGGCGCTGGAGCGTTTGTCAGGTCTGTTCATCGACCGGGTGCGCGCCCTGCCCGCCATTCTGGCCTTCGACGCCCGCGCCCGCACCACCGCCGACATCGCCCGCGCCTCCGACGAGTTGGAACGCCGCACCAACCGCGTGATGCGGATCGCCTTCCTGTCGTCCGGCGTGCTGGAGTTCTTCTCGGCCCTGGCCGTGGCCTTGATCGCCGTCTACTGCGGTTTCAACCTGCTGAAGCTTCTGCCCTTCCCTGCGCCTGAAACGCTGGACCTGCCGCGCGCCTTCTTCGTTCTGGCCCTGGCGCCCGAAGTCTATCAGCCGCTGCGCCGACTGGCCGCCGCCTATCACGACCGCCAGGCCGCCGAATCCGCCGTGCCCGCCCTGGTCACGCCGGAAAGCCCCACGCGGGATCGCCACATCCTGCCCGAGGAGGCCCCGGCGATTCGCTTCACCAGGGTCGCCATCGCCTATGGCGAGGCCGCGCCGGTGATCGCCGATTTCGACCTGGAGGTCCGTCCCGGTCAGATCGTGGCCCTGGTGGGCGCCAGCGGCTCCGGCAAGTCCAGCCTGCTGCATCTGTTCCTGGGCCTGTCGCCGCTGACGGCCGGCGAGGTCGAGGTCGGTGGGGCGCGCCTCAGCGAGGCGGGCGATTTCGCCGGCCAGATCGCCTGGGCCAGCCAGAACCCCATCGTCGTACCCGGCAGTCTCGGTGACAATATCCGCCTGGCCGACCCGTCCGCCTGTCCCGGCCGCATCCTGGTGGCCGCCGGTGAGGCCGGCCTGTTCGGCGATCTGGACCGCCCTATCGACGAACGCGGCGGCGGCCTGTCGGGCGGCGAACGTCGGCGGCTGGGCCTGGCCCGCGCCATTCTGAAACGCGCGCCCATCCTGTTGCTGGACGAGCCGACGGCCAATCTGGACCCCGCCTCCGAAGAGGCCATGCTGGACCTGATTCGTCAGGCGACGCGCGGCCGCACGACCCTGATCGCCACCCATTCCGCCGCTGTCGCGGCCATGGCCGACCGCGTGGTGCGCCTGTGACCATGACTGTGAACACGACCTCGCCCTCGCGCATCGGCGAACTGATCGCGGCCCAGCGGCGCGCCCAGCGCGGCCGCCTGCGCATCGCCGCAGCCGGCGGCGCGTTCGTCGCGGTGGCCGCCACCTGCCTGCTAGGTCTCTCGGGCTGGTTCATCACGGGCGCCGCCATCGCCGGCGTCGCCGGATCGGCGGCGGTCCAGGCCTTCAACTATATGATGCCCAGCGCGACCATTCGCATGCTGGCCATATTGCGCACCGGCGCCCGCTATATCGAACGGGTCGCCGGTCACGAGGCTGCGTTGAAAGCCCTGGCGCGGCTGCGCCCGCAACTGTTCGACGCCCTCGCCTCCGCCCCGCCCGCCCAGGCCCTGGCCTTGTCGTCCGGCGAGGCCTCGGCCCGACTGGTGCAGGACGTGGATGCGGTCCAGACCCTGTTCGTGCGTCTGTCGGCGCCCTGGGCCTTGGGTGCGGGCGCCGTTTCGGCCGCCCTGCTGGCCGGCATGGCCAGCCCCATGGCGGGCCTGATGCTGCTGCTCGCCATGGGACTGAGCGCTGCGGGTTCGGTGCTGATCGCCCGTCGCCTGGCCGCCCCCGCCGGACGAGAGGTTCAGATCGCCACGGGCGTTCTGAAGGATCGGCTGACCGCCCTGGAAGCCGTTTCTCCGGAACTGAAGGCCTATGGCCTGGACCGCTGGGCGGCCGGCGAGGCTGCCCAGGCCGCCGCCCGTCTCGACCGGAGCCAGATCGTCCTCAGCCAGGCCGGCGGCTGGATGGCCGCCTGGCAGGCGACGGTCACGGGCCTGGCCGTCGCCGCAGTCGTGCCCGCCACCCTGGGCGCCGCCCTGCCGATGACGGCCCTCGCCGCCCTGGCCGCCGTCATGGGGATCGAGGCCGCCGCCGGACTGGTCGGCGCCCTGCAACAGAACGGCGCCGCCGTCGAAGCCGCCCGGCGGCTGGACGCCCTGGCCTCGGCCCCGTCGCTTGCGTCCTCGCCCGCCCCCTCGGAGGCGAGCCTGGTCCTGTCGGCGGACGGCGTTCAAATGGCCCCGCCGATGCGCCTGGGCCTGATCGGCCCGTCCGGGTCGGGCAAGACCACGCTGGCTGAACGACTGGTCGGCCTGCGCGACGCCCTGGCGGACGAGGCGCGCTTGGGCGGATTGGACATCGCCGGCGTCGCCCCGGACGACCGCCGCCCGCTGTTCGCCTACGCCGCCCAGGACATCCGCCTGATCGACGGCACGATCCGCGACAATCTGCTGCTGGCCGGCCCCGCCGAAGACGGCGCGCTGTGGCGCGCGCTGGAGGATGCGGCCCTGGCCGAACGGGTCCGCGCCGATCCGGCCGGCCTGGACGCCCGCGTCGGCCCCAATGGCGAGAGACTGTCTGGCGGCGAGCGGCGACGGCTGGGCCTGGCTCGCGCCTATCTTCGGTCCGCGCCCTGGCTGGTGCTGGACGAACCGACCGAAGGCTTGGACCCGACGACCGAGGCCCAGGTGCTGACCGCGCTCGACCGGCGTCTGAAACACTCGGGCCAGGGCCTGATCGTCGTCAGCCACCGCCCCGCCCCGACACAGCTGTGCGACCGGGTCATCCGGGTGGAGGGGATCGCCGAAGACGGAAAGGTCCGCCTGACCGTCACGCGTCAGCTGGCGCCGGTCTAGACGGTTCTATCGCTGGACGACGAAACGGGTTTCAGACTTCGCCTTCGGCGATGTCGCGAAGGCGGTCGGGCTGTTCGATCCGCAGTTCGTTCAGCGACAACAGGCGGATCACGCCGGTCGTCTTCAGCTTGGTCAGAACCCGGCTGACGGTCTCGATGGTCAAACCCAGATAGTCGGCGATTTCAGACCGGGTCATCGGCAGCCGGACCTGATCCTCGGTCGACGGCCGCAGGGGATCGCGCGTCGGCAGGTCCAGCAGGAAGGAGGCGATCCGTTCCTGGGCCGTCTTGCGGCCCAGCAACAGCATCTGATTCTGCGCCGCCGCCAGTTCATGGGTCGCCCGATCCAGCAGGGCCTCTTCCAGCAAGGGTCGCTCACGGATCAGGGCGCGATAGTCGGTCTTGCGGAACCGACACAGGGTCGCGTCCTCAATGGCCTCGCCGGAAAAGGCGTAGTCCTGGCCCGTGGCCAGACCGACGAAGTCGCCGGCGAACAGGAAACCCGTGATCTGGCGCCGCCCATCCGGCAGCAGCTTGTAGATCCGCACTGAACCCGAGGTGATGTTGAACAGATGGACCGCCGGATCGCCTTCGCGGATCA
>Ga0155085_1081_pt1 | contig 11666 bp, 15 predicted proteins | sample RifCSPhighO2_01_FD_106053 | JGI IMG/M metagenome (GOLD analysis project Ga0155085, IMG submission 106053) | Caulobacterales bacterium RIFCSPHIGHO2_01_FULL_67_30
CGCCCACCCTGGCCGAGGGGATCGGCGGCTGGCCCATCGTGCGCGTGATGCCGACGACCGGGGTGTCGCGCGGGCGCGGCGTGGCCTCGATCTGGTCGGCGGATGATCGCGCCCAGGCCCTGGGACGGGCCTTGTTCGAGCCGATGGCCGAGACGGTCGTTCTGGCGGACGAGGCCCTGATGGATGCGGCCACGGCGGTGGCCGGATCGGGCGCGGCCTATTTCTACGCCTTTACCGAAGCCCTGGCCCGAGCGGGTCAGGCCAGCGGCCTGGACGCGGCGACCGCCGACGTCCTGGCGCGAGCGACCCTGCGGTCGGCGGCGGATTCGATGGGCGACGATGATCTGGAGGCCCTGATCGGCCGTATCGCCTCGCCGGGCGGCTCGACCCGCGCCGGGCTGGACGCCCTGGCGAAGGAGGGCCGCCTGACGCGGATGCTGGACGAGACGGTCGCGGCGGCCGTGCGGCGAAACCGCGAGATGGGCTGAAACCCGACGCCTCTCTCCCGTCGCGAAACGGGAGAGAGGCCTGCGGGATCAGAATCGGCCCTGTTCGATCTGGTCGCCCAGACGTCCGAAGGCGCGGTCCGCGTCATGCCAGACGCCGAAGCCCCAGACGTCGCGAATGTTCGGCGAGAAGTAGGAGAAGTCCACCGGCCGGGACTGGCCGTCGGCGGTGACGATCTCGCCCTTGATCGCCGCGCCGCCGATGGACACGCTGCGGATCGGGTCCAGGCCCGGCGTCTGGCGGATCTGTTCGAAGGTGGGGCGGTTCGGCTTCAGGTCGACCAGGACCAGATTGGCGGTGGCGCCCGGATAGCGGTGCTCCAGCGCCTGACCGACTTCAGCCTTCAATTCGTCGATCTGTTCGTTGACTTCACGTTCGCCGAGTTTCTCGATCTGGCGTTGCAGTTCGGGGCCGACGGTGACGTTGACCGTGGGGGTTTGCGCCTGGGCCATGGCGGCGACGGCGAGCGCCGCGGCCAAAGGGGCGAAGAAGGCGAGTTTACGCATCGTGTTTTGTCTCCATGCCCTGTCGGCATGAAGATGATCCTTCCTGCACGGTTCCGCTAGACGCCGGACATCCAAATCTCGCTCCGTCCGCCCGTTTGAGCGCCCTGGTTCAAAAAATACGCCGTCAGGCGGCGGGAACGACGGTCGCCTGGCCGGGCACGCGGATGATCGCCTTCAGCCCGCCCAGGTCGCTGCGCTCCAGGGTGACGTCGCCGCCGTGGCCGCGCGCCACGTCGCGGGCGATGGCCAGGCCCAGGCCGACGCCCTTGCGGTTCTGGTTGCGGGACTCGTCCAGACGGGAGAAGGGGCGGAAGGCCTCGTCATACAGATCTTCGGGAATGCCGGGGCCGTCGTCCTCGACGGCGATCTCCAGCCCGCCCGAGGCCAGCGACCGCGCCGAAAGACGCACATGCTCGCCGTGAGAGGCGGCGTTTCCGGCCAGATTGACCAGGGCGCGCTTGAAGGCGAGCGGGCGAAGCGAGGCGGTCAGGCCCTGGGCGACCGACAGTTCGACCTCGGCCCCGGCGCGCCTGGCGTCTTCGCCCGCCGCCTTCAGCAGGTCGAGGATCGACACCGGTTGGGGCGGTTCGCCGGCCTCGCCGCGGGCGAAGTCCAGATATTCGTCGATCATATGCTCCATCTCGTCCAGGTCGCCGCGCATGGCGGCCTGACGCTTGAACGGCGGGGCCAGGGCCAGTTCCAGCCGGAGCCGGGTCAGGGGGGTGCGCAGGTCGTGGCTGACCGAGGCGAGCAGGGCGGTGCGCTGGTCGATGTGGCGCTGGATCCGGTCGCGCATGGCCAGGAAGGCCACGGCGGCGGCGCGAACCTCGCGGGCGCCGTGCGGCTTGAACCGGGGCACTGTCTCGCCCCGGCCGAAGGCCTCGGCGGCGTCGGCCAGGCGTTCGATGGCGCGGACCTGATTGCGGATGAACAGGATCGCCACCCCCATCAGCAGGACGGTGGCGATGGTCAGCCACAGCACGAAGATGTGGGCCTGGGTGGCCACGGCGCGCTCGCGCGGGGCGATGATGCGCAGCACGCCCTGCGGCTCCTGCACCTGGATGTCGACATAGGCGGGGTAGCGGGTGGTGTCGAACCAGTAGGGGCGGTCCAGTCGGGCCGCCAGCGCCTTGTCCAGCACGCGGTCCACCACCCCGATGGGGCCGCGCCTCTGTTCCGTCGGCAGGGTTCGCCCCTCCTGCAGCGCGATCGACAGGGACATGGACCGCTCGGCCCGATCGGCCAGTCGCTCCAGATTGCGTTGGCTGGGGTCGTCCTCATAGCTCTCGACGGCCCAGGCGATATCGCCGGCAAGGCCCTCGGACAGGCGCGCCGTCACGGTCTGCCAGTGGGCGTCGAAGAAGATCCAGGTCACCACCACCTGCATGACCAGCACCGGCAGGACGATGATCAGCAGCGACCGCCCCCAGAGCGAGGTCGGCAGGCGCCGCTTCAGAAAGCGCGGCCACAGATAGGCGGGCAGCAGCCGCATGGTGTTCGTCGCCGGCTCAGTCGGGCGCGAGCATATAGCCGACGCCGCGCACGGTCTGGAGATAGCGCGGGTTCTTGGGGTCGGCTTCCAGCTTGCGCCGCAAGCGGGTGACCTGAACATCGACGGCGCGGCCGGTGATGTCGGCCGTGTCGGGCGACAGGCTCATGCGTTCGACCGGGGCGTGGGCGTGAAGCGCCAGGGTCTTCAGCAACTGGGCCTCGGCCTCGGTCAGGCGCTGGGGCGCGCCGTCGCGGATCAGCTCCAGCCGTTCCATGTCGAACACGGCCGTGCCCAGCTTGATCTCGCGCGGGCCGATGGGCTTGCCGCCCGTGCGGCGCAGGATGGCCTCGATCCGCAGCACGAGTTCGCGCGGTTCGAACGGCTTGGACATATAGTCGTCGGCGCCCCGCGACAGCCCCTCGATCCGATCCTCGGGATCGCCGCGCGCGGTCAGCAGCAGGACCGGCGTCTTCGATGTCTCGGCCTTGGCGCGAACCCAGGAGGTCAGGTCCAGGCCGCTTTCGCCCGGCATCATGACGTCCAGCACGACCAGGTCGAACTCGATCAGCTCCATCATCCGCTTGGCCGCCGCCGCGTGGGCGGCGCCGGTGACGCGGTAACCCTCGCGCGACAGATACTCCTTCAGCAGTTCGCGGATGCGGTCGTCGTCGTCGACGATCAGCAGATGGCGACCCACGCCCGGCCCGGCGATCGGACCCGAGCGGCCATATGCGCGCGTTTCGGCCATGCTCATCCGCAATTCTCCCGATCCCGGCCGTTGACCTGAGCGATTCGGGGAGCTCTAACAGACAGACTTCTGCAGGAGACGTGTTTCAATGGCCTTCGTTCCTTTCGACGATCGTGATGGATGGATCTGGTTTGACGGCGATTTCGTGCCCTGGCGGGAAACGAAGACGCATATTCTGACCCATGCCCTCCACTATGGCTCGTCGGTATTCGAGGGTGAGCGTATGTACGGCGGCGAAATCTTCAAGCTGACGCCGCATTCGGAGCGCCTGAAGCGGTCCGCGAACCTGCTCGATTTCGAGATACCTTACAGCGTCGCTGAAATCGACGCCATCTGTAACGAAACCTGCGCCAAAAACGGCTTGCAGGACTGCTACGTGCGCCCGGTCGCCTATCTCGGCCCGGAACAGACCAGTGTTTCGGCCCTGAACAACAAGGTCCATCTGGCGGTGGCCGTCTGGGACTGGCCCAGCTATTTCGACCCTGAGGTCAAGGCGCGCGGCCTGCGTCTGGAATGGTCCAAGTGGCGCCGCCCCGATCCGAGGACGGCGCCGACGACCGCCAAGGCGGCCGGCCTGTACATGATCTGCACCATGTCCAAGAACACAGCCGAGCGGAACGGCTTCGCCGACGCCCTGATGCTGGACTGGCGCGGCTATGTGGCCGAGGCCACCGGCGCCAACGTCTTCTTCGTCAAGGACGGCGTGCTGCACACGCCCAAGGTCGAGCACATCCTGGACGGCATCACCCGCCAGACGGTGATCGAGATCGCCCAGGCCAAGGGGATCGAGGTCGTGGTGCGCGACATCCTGCCGGAAGAACTGTCGGACTTCTCGGAGTGCTTCCTGACCGGCACCGCCGTCGAGGTGACGCCGGTGGCCGAGGTGGGCGACTATCGCTTCACGCCGGGCGCCCTGTCGCTGGACCTGATGGAGACCTACGGCCGGCTGGTGCGCCGCCAGGCCTGAGGCGGCGTCACCAACGCAGGGCGAAGCGGCCGACGGCGGCGCCGATCAGGCCGGCGGCCGCGACCCCCAGCGTATACCAGGTGGCGACGAAGGCGGCGGTCGCCTCGCCACAGTGCAGCAGACCATAGGCGGTGGCGGCGATGCCGCCCGTCGCCAGACCCAGCGCCAGACCGGCCGTCGTCGGCCGTGTCGGCGCCAGCCGTCGCGCCGACAGGAAGACCAGCGGCGCGGCGAAGGCCGAGACCAGCACGATGTTGCGGCCGCAGATGTCCCAGGTCTGGCCCAGCCAGCCGGCCATCCGTTGGTCCGGCGGCGTTAGAACCATCTCGATCCCGCCCCACGCCACGGCGATCCCGACCACAGCCAGCAGGGCGAACAGGGCCGGCCGCGGGTCCAGGCCGGGCCGTCCCAGCCGCGTCGCCAGCCAGATCGCCGTCTGGGCCAGGGCGGCCGTATAGATCGCCTTCACCCAAGGCGTGGGCGCCTGCAGCGCCTGGGTCAGGTCGGACCGCGCCCCTAGCAACAAGATGACCGCCACCGCAGCCGCGCCGCCGGCCCAGGCCAGCAGCGCCGGGTCCAGTCGGGCGGGGCGCACGGGCTCTATACCGGCGGCCAGGGCGTCGATCAGGTCTTCAGTCTTCATTTGGGTTCACGCTGGCGACCAGCGTCTTCATGGAGCGGTGGACGCTGACCTTGGCCGCGCCCTCGGTAAAGCCGTTGCGTTGGGCGGCCTCGGCCAGGCTGAATCCGCCGACGCGGACATCCTCGATGAGGCGGCGCTGGCGCAGCGGCAGGATGGACAGGACCTTCTTCAGATCCCGGCGGACGACGCCGTCCTCGACCGTGTGATCTGCCAGCAGGACCGACGCCTCCTCCAGCGGCACGTCGTGACGGCGGCCCTGGCGGCGGAAATGATCGATCAGCTTGTAACGCGCGATCGCATAGGCCCAGGCCGTGAAGGGCAGCGACCGGTCATAGGTCGCGCGCTTGGCGTGAATGGCGATCAGGCAGTCCTGCACGAGATCCTCCGCATCGGCCTCGCAGCCGGTCAGGCGACGTTTGAAGAAGGGGGTCAGGGCGCCGCGCATTTCGGTCAGCAGGGCGCGCCAGGCCACGGGGTCGCCGTCGAGACCCCGCAACATCAGACGTTTGAGCTCGGCTTCCTTGTCGACCACGCAGCATCCCATTCGCGCCGGACGGGGCGAAGGTTACACGCCCGGCGGCGGACGACGACGAAATATTTCTCGTAACCTTCGCCGCGCCGGGACCGAAACCTCTGCTGTCAGGCCGCTCCGCCCCGGACGGCTGTCACACAGGAAATCGTCCCATGAATATCTCCGCCAAGATCCTGGTCGGCGCCGGCGCCTTGCTGGCCCTGGGCGCCAACGCCGCCGCCGCGCAGAACCGGCCTACGGCCCAGCAGGAAAACGCCATGGAGAAATGCTATGGCGTGGCCAAGGCCGGCCAGAACGACTGCGCCGCCGGGCCCGGCACCACCTGCGCCGGCACCTCGGTGCGCGACTATCAGGGCAATGCCTGGAAACTGGTCGCCAAGGGCACCTGCGCCTCGATCCAGACGCCCAAGGGCCATGGCTCGCTGACCCCGATCGCGAACCGCTGATGTCCGCCGCTCCGACCGCCGGGCTGGGCCTGAAGCCCCAGCACTATTCGGAGGCCGCGGCCTGTCCGGCGGCCGGAGCCCAGCGCGGCCTGTGGTTCGAGGTTCATCCCGAGAACTACATGGTCGCGGGCGGCCCCCGCCTGAGCTGGCTGGAGGCGGTGCGCGCCGTTCGCCCGCTGTCTCTGCACGGGGTCGGCCTGTCCCTGGCTGGAGATGAACGCCCGGACCGCGACCATCTGGCCCGTTTCCGCGCCCTGATCGACCGGTTCGAGCCCTTTGTGGTGTCCGAACACCTGGCCTGGTCGCGGCGCGTCGGCGTCTATCATCCCGATCTCCTGCCTGTCCCGCGCAGCCGCGAGATGCTGAACCTGGTGTGCGACCATGTCGACGAGGCGCAGCGCGTCCTGGGGCGGCGGCTGCTGATCGAGAACCCGTCCGCCTATCTGGCCCTGGCCGGTCATGAGTGGGACGAGGTCGAGTTTCTGGTCGAGATCGCCCGACGGACCGGGTGCGGCCTGCTGATCGACGTCAACAACGTTCATGTCAGCGCCTCGAACATGGGCTTCTCCGCCGAGGCCTGGCTGGACGCCGTGCCCGGCGAGCTGGTGGGCGAAATCCATCTTGCGGGCCATCGCCCCGATCCGGTCTGGAGCGAGGCCCTGCTGATCGACAGCCACGACGCCCCCGTGTCCGAGACCGTCTGGACGCTCTATGACCGTCTGATCGCGCGCATCGGCCCTCGGCCGACCCTGGTGGAGCGTGACGGCGATATTCCCGAATTTCCGGTCCTTCTGGCCGAACAGGCGCGCGCCGCCGCAGCGATGACCGCCGTGGAGGCCTTGGCGTGACCGGGTTTCACGCTGCTTTCGACAGGGCGCTGACCGGCGATCTGGAGCCTTTATGGCCGCACCTGGAGCCGGGCGACCGGACGCTGGGGGCTCTGGCCGTCTATCGCAACACGACGATCAAGGGGCGGATCGACGCCCTGGAGGCCAATTATCCCACCGTGTTGCAGATGGTCGGCGAGGACTGGTTCCGCGCCGCCGCCGCCGCCTTCGTCGCAGAACAGCCGGGCGATAGGCCGGTCATGGCTGACTACGGCGCAGGCTTTCCCGACTGGCTGGCCCGCTTCGAGCCGGCGCGGGACATGACCTATCTGGCGCCCTGCGCCCGGCTGGACCGGGCCTGGACCCAGGCCCATCTCGCGGAGGATGCGGCGCCGTTAGAGGCGCAGGAGGCCGCCGCGCTCGGACCCGCCCTGGCGGGGGCGACGGCGGCTCTGCACCCATCGGTCCGGCTGTTCTGGTTCGAGTGGACGGCGCCCTCGCTCTGGCTCGCGCATCGCTATCCGTCCCCGGACGCGTCTCTTGAATGGCGGGCCGAGGCTGAAGGTCTGCTGGTGCACCGCTCGGGCGCCGAGGTGCAGGCGCGGCGGTTGAGTCGCGCGGAATGGGTCTTTCTGGACGCCTGCCGCCTCAACCGGCCGTTCGGCGTCGCTGCGGCTGCGGCCCAGGCCGCCTCGCCCGGTCTGGATTTGTCCGCCCTCTTCGCCGGCCTCATCGCGCTCGGCGTCTTCACTTCACCCTCGATCCCGAAGGACCGATCATGAACCGTATCGCGAATATTCACCGACGCATCACCGCCGCCGTGCCCGAGGCCGGTCTGGCCCTGCTGCTGCGCGTCGGGATCGCCACGCCCTTCTTCCTGTCGGGGCGGACCAAGGTCGAGGGACTGCTGACGATCACGCCCTCGACGCGCTACCTGTTCGCCGAGGAATACCGCCTGCCCCTGCTGCCCGCTGACCTGGCGGCGCATCTGGCGACCTATGCCGAACATCTGGCGCCGATCCTGATCGTGCTGGGTCTGGCGACGCGGCCGGCGGCGGCGGGCCTGCTGTTCATGACCCTGGTGATCCAGGTCTTCGTCGAGCCGGGCGGCTGGCCTGTCCACCTGCTTTGGGCCGGACCGCTGGCCTATCTGATCGCGCGCGGGCCGGGTGCGATCAGTCTGGACCGTGTGCTGAAGATCGACTGATACGCGCACGCCCCTTGTCAGCCGCGTCACTTTGTCCTTGAAGCGGATGAAGCCGGCGCGGGCCGGTCAGGGATCCATCTTTCATGTTCAGCCTTCTGAACCTCCAGAGCCTGTTCGGCCTGGTCGTCATCATCACCCTGTGCTGGGCGATTTCAGAGAACCGCCGTGTCTTTCCCTGGAAGCTGGCCCTGGGCGCCGTGGCGGTTCAGGCCGGGCTGGTGCTGGCGCTGTTCGGCATTCCGGGGTCGCGCACGGTGCTGGCGGCGGTGACGGGCGCCATCGACGGGCTGGCGGTTGCGACGGCCCAGGGGACGCGGTTCGTGTTCGGCTATCTGGCCGGCGGGGACCAGCCCTATGCGGTTCAGAACGAGGGGGCGCTGTTCACCTTCGCCTTCAACGTCCTGCCGCTGATCATGGTGATCTCGGCCCTGTCGGCCCTGTTGTGGCACTGGAAGATCCTGAAGTGGTTGATCCGCGGCTTCGGCCTGCTGTTCCAGCGCACCATGGGCCTGGGCGGCGCCTCGGCCCTGGCGGTGGCGGCCAACATCTTCCTGGGCACGATCGAGAGCCCCATCGTCATCAAGGCCTATCTGGACAAGCTGAGCCGGTCCGAGATCTTCCTGATGATGACCGTGGGTCTGGCGACCGTGGCCGGTTCGACCATGGTCGCCTACGCCAGCATCCTGTCCCAGACCCTGCCCAACGCCGCCGGCCACGTCCTGGTCGCCTCCATCGTTTCGGCCCCGGCCGGGGTGCTGCTGGCGCGGATCATCGTGCCCGAGCCGGACAAGGAGGCCATCCAGTCGATCAGCTATGACTCGGCCCTGAAGTATGACAGCGCCATCGACGCCATCTCCAAGGGCACGTCGGACGGCCTGATGGTGGTGCTGAACATCTCGGCCGTGCTGATCGTTTTCGTGGCCCTGGTGGCCCTGGTCAACCTGATGCTGGGCGGCATCATCATCTTCGGCGAGCCGCTGACGGTCGAGCGGATCCTGGGCGTCCTGTTCACCCCCTTCGCCTGGCTGATCGGGATCGAGGCGCGCGAGGCGGCCCTGGGCGGCTGGCTGCTGGGCGTCAAACTGACCCTGACCGAGTTCGTGGCCTTCATCAATCTGGGCAAGCTGCCGGCCGAGGCGATGAGCGAGCGGACGCGGATGCTGATGACCTACGCCCTGTGCGGCTTCGCCAATATCGGCTCGGTCGGCATCACCGTGACCGGTCTGTCGGTGCTGATGCCTGAACGCCGGCACGAGGTGCTGAGCCTGATCTGGAAGGCCCTGTTCGCCGGCTTCATGGCCACCCTGATGAGCGCGGCCGTCGTCGGCGCCTTGCCAGCGGCGGTGTTCGGGCAGTAGGTTTTTCAAAAGAACGGAGGCGTCCGATGAAGCTCTACACCTCGCACCGCGCGCCCAATCCGCGCCGGGTCCGCTGGGTCATGGCCGAGAAGGGCGTCGAGGACGTCGAACTGGTCGAGATCGACATTCTGACGGGTGATCACAAGAAGCCGGAATATCGCGACAAGGTCGGGGTGCCCCACCTGCCGGCGCTGGAGCTGGACGACGGCACGACCATTTCGGAATCCGTGGCCATCGGCCGCTACCTGGAGGCCCTGTATCCGGAACCCAATCTGTTCGGTCGCGATGCGCGCGAACAGGCGGTGGTCGAGATGTGGACCCGCCGGTGCGAATTCTATCTGTCCAACCCGATCATGCTGAACGTGCGCCACTCGCATCCGGCCCTGGCGGCGCTGGAGGCGGTGCAGATTCCCCAGGTGGCCGACTACAACCGGCTGTCGGCGGAGCGGTTCATGAAGACCCTGGACCGGCATCTGGCCGAGCGGGAGTTCATCGCCCTGGACCGGTTCACCATCGCCGACATCGTCGCGGTGGTCGGCCTGGATTTCGCGCGGATGGTTCGCTATCGCCCCCCGGCCGAGTTCGAGCACCTTCACCGCTGGTTCGACGCCTGCCGAGACCGACCGGCGGCCAAGGCCGGGGTCTGAACGGCCTTGCGGTTGCTGACGCCTTCGGATCGTTGGCTGGCCCTGCTGCTGGCGGGGTTGGCGGGCTATGTGGACAGTCTGGGCTTTCTGCATCTGGGCGGCGTCTTCGTCTCCTTCATGAGCGGGAACTCCACCCGGTTCGCCGCCAGCGTGGCCGAGGGACAGTGGCCGGCGGCGGCGCATCTGGCCGCCATACTCGGCCTGTTCGTCCTGGGATCCTTCGCCGGCGCCCTGGTCGCGGGCGGCGAGGACGTACGCTCGCGTAGTCGGGTGCTGATGTTTGAGGCCTTGCTGCTGGCGCTGGCCGCCGCTGCGGCGGGCGCGGGGCTGACGCCTGCCGCCGTCGGTCTGATGGTCATGGCCATGGGCGCCGAGAACTCGGTCTTCCTGAGAAACGGAGAGGTCGGGGTCAGCCTGACCTATATGACCGGAACCCTGGTCAAGCTGGGGCAGGCCTTGGCCGGCGCTGTGAAGGGCGGAGACCGATACGCCTACAAGGCCTATCTGACCCTGTGGGCAGGGCTGAGCTTCGGGGCGGTGCTGGGCGCCCTGACCTTCGGCCGTCTGGGACTGGCGGCCCTCTGGCCCGCCGCCGGCTTCGCCCTGCTGATGGCCCTGATCGTGCGGCTCAACCGCGCGGCGTGAACTTGCGGATCACGCCCGAGAAGGTCATCAGCAGCCGCTCCCCCGTGTTGATCTGGCCGCGCACGAAGATCAGGCTCTTGCCCGCCTTGGTGACCTGGCCGGTCGCCTCGATCAGTTCGCCGACATAGGCGCCGTCGATGAAGGTGGAGTCCAACTGGACCGTGACGCCCGAGGCGCCCTCCATCTCCTGATAGGCGATCTGGAACATGGCGATGTCGGCGAAGGTCATCAGGCATCCGCCATGCATCCGCCCGCCGGCGTTCATGTGCTTCTGCTCGGCGCGGAAGGCGCAGCGCATGTGACCGTCAGGATCGAGCTTGCCGTAGAAGGGCCCCACCACGACGTCGAAGGTGTCGTGGAGGTCATAGGTCTGCCAGCCGGCGAATTCGCCCTCGGTGACGGTGATTTTCTTCGGCATGACGACTCGGCCTTACTTCTGGTCTCGCTGTGCAGCATATAGGCGCAATGAGCGATCCGATCGAAACCGCAATCCTGAACAAAATCGCCGGGCTGGAGCCCGGCAAGAGCATCGAGCCGGCTGAAGTGGCCAAAGAGCTACAGCCCGAGCAGTGGCAGCGCATGCTGCCCAAGGTGCGCGCCCTCGCCCTGAGCCTGATGCGCCAGGGCAAGCTGACCATCACCAAGAAGGGCAAGCCGGTCGATCCGGACAATTTCCGAGGGGTGACGCGTCTGCGCCAGCCGACCGAGGAAGAGACGGCCCTGGCGCTGAGCCGCCGTCCGCCGGTCGTCGAGGATGATGACGACTGATCTCGACGCAGTCCTGAGCGACATCCGCGCCTGCCGCGCCTGCGCGGGCATGCTGCCGCATACGCCGCGCCCGGTGGTGCGGGTCTTTTCCGAGACGCGGCTGCTGATCTGCGGCCAGGCGCCGGGGCGGCGGGTGCATGAAAGCGGCCTGCCGTTCACCGACCCGTCGGGCGACCGGCTGCGCGACTGGATGGGCGTGGACTACGACAGCTTCTACGCCGACCGCCGCATCGGCGTGGCGGCCCAGGCCTTCTGCTATCCGGGCACGGCCCCGAAAGGGGGCGACCATCCGCCGCCGAGCCGGTGCGCCGACCTGTGGCGGCCGTCCTTGTTGGAGGCCCTGCCGCAGATGGAGCTGACCCTGCTGGTCGGC
>Ga0155085_1162_pt1 | contig 11110 bp, 10 predicted proteins | sample RifCSPhighO2_01_FD_106053 | JGI IMG/M metagenome (GOLD analysis project Ga0155085, IMG submission 106053) | Caulobacterales bacterium RIFCSPHIGHO2_01_FULL_67_30
CAGGCGACGTGCCACAGATTCCCGCATGGACCTTCTGAGCCTTCTCTGCCTCGCCGTCTTTCCGATCCTGATGATCGCGACCGGCCTGCACGATCTGACGACGATGCGGATTCCGAACTGGATCTCCCTGGTCCTGCTGGCGACCTTCTTTCCGGCGGCCCTGCTGATCGGTCTGTCGCCGGTCGAGGTCGCGATCCATGTCGGCGTCGGCTTCGCCGCCCTGATCGTGGGCATGATTATGTTCGCCCTGCGCTGGATCGGCGGCGGCGACGCGAAGGCCCTGGCGGCCGCCTGTCTGTGGATGGGCCTTACGGGTCTCGCCCCCCTGTTGCTATGGACCGCGATCGTGGGCGGCGGTTTCTGTCTGCTGCTGCTGCTCGTCCGCCAATATTATCCGATGGTCGCGCCTGCCGCGTTCCGCACCGGGTGGCTCGCCCGGCTGATGGAGCCGAAGGGCGACATTCCCTATGGCGTCGCCATCGCCATCGGCGCCCTGATCGCCTTTCCCGAGGGGGATCTGGTGATTCGCTTTCTGACGGCGCGATAGAAGCGCCGGCGCGCGGCCTCGTCGGCGCTTAGGAAGCATTAACCCGCCGGCCTCATGATCGTTAACGGTAGGGCGTCGAGGATCGACTCCGGGTCGTCACGCCTGCCGGAGACCTCTGGATGAAGCCCGCCCGCATCGCCGTCATCTGTATCGCCGCCGTGTCGGCCCTGGGCCTGGCGCTGGTTGTCCGCGCCATGGGGAACGGCGAACCCGCCGCCCCCGCCGCCGCCGCGCCCGTCGAGACCCGGCCGATGGCCAAGATCCTGGTCGCGGCCAAGAATCTTGAGCCGGGCAAACGCCTGGCCGAGGCGGACCTGGCCTGGAAGGACTGGCCGGTCGACGAGGTCAATCCCGCCTTCATCACCGACGGCTCCACGCCCATTCCCGCCAAGCCCGCCCCCGAAGGCGCCGGCGAAAAGGCCGGCGCCGCCGTCGAGCGCGTGGCCGAGGCCGCCGGCCAGATGGCCGGTCCCGGCGCCAAGTCCGACTATATCGGCTCGGTGGTGCGCGAACCCATCCTGGCCGGCGAGCCCATCGTCGGCCGCAAGATCGTGCGCGCCGGCGACAGCGGCTATCTGGCCGCCTATCTGGAGCCCGGCATGCGGGCCATGGCCATCGCCGTGACGGTGGAATCCGCCGCCGGCGGCTTCATCCTGCCCGGCGACCGGGTCGATGTGGTCCTGACGGTGCAGAACGAAGGCGGAAGCTCGGCCGTCGAGGGCGGCGCCACAACGGCTAAATATTCATCAGCCACCGTGATGCAGAACGTCAAGGTTCTGGCCATCGACCAGTCCACGCGGGCCGGCGACGACGCCCAGGCCGTGGTCGGCGCGACCGCCACCCTGGAGGTCCGCCCCCAGGACGCCGTGCTCCTGGCCCAGGCCAAGTCCGAGGGCGAACTGTCGCTGTCGCTGCGCTCCTATGCGGACACGGCCGGGCCCTCGGGCGCGACCCGTGCGCCCCGGGCCGTCGCCAGCGCGTCCCGCAGCGTCCGCGTCTATCGCGGCGGCGAACCGGAAGTGGTGACCACCCCATGAGGAAGACGCCCGTGCGCAAGACCGTCGCCCTGGCCTGCGTCCTGCTGGCCGGCCTGGGGGCCGCCCCGGTCGCCGGCCTGGCCCAGACGCGCGCCGCCGTGTCCATGGGCGCCGCGCCGCAACTGATCAATCTGCCGCGCGGGACGTCCTTCGCGGTCGATCTGCCGGCCGACGCCCGCGACGTGATCGTCGCCAATCCGCAGGTGGCCGAGGCCATGCTGCATTCGCCGCGCCGCATCACCGTGATCGGGATTGCGCCCGGCGAGACCGACGCCGTCTTTCTGGACGCCGCCGGCCGCACCATCCTGAGCCTGCGGGTGCGGGTCGATGCGGGAACCAGCGCGCTGCAGGACACGCTCAGCCGGCTGGTTCCGGGCAGCCAGATCCGCGCCGAGGCGGTCAACGACAGCGTGATCCTGAGCGGGGTCGCCGATTCTCCGGCCCAGGCCGTCCAGGCCGCTCAGGTGGCCCGCGCCTTCGTGTCCGCGCCGGAAAAGGTGCTGAACATGATCAGCGTCGCCGGATCCGATCAGGTGACCCTGAAGGTCCGGGTGGTCGAGGTCCAGCGCAGCAGCCTGAAGCAACTGGGATTCAACGCCGACATCCTGAAGGGATCCGGCATCCATTCCTACGGCTTCACCCGGCCCAACACCTATGGCGTCAACGGCGCGGCGACCGGCGGCAACTCGCTTTGCTATAATCAGAACGGCGGTCGAACGACGAACGTCTCGAATTCAAATTCGACGTCGAGCAACGTCAACAACTCCAACAGCACTGTCGATGTGGTCCAGACCCATAACGGCGATGATCTGAATTTTGATCGCCGCACCACGACCAACAGTTCAGGCAGTTCGCTGTCGAACGTGATCTCCGAGGTCGCCTCCACGGCCTTCCGGACGATGACGGGCACCAACGCGACGGGGTGCCTGGAAGCCTTCGAACGCGTGGGTCTGGCCCGCACCCTGGCCGAGCCGAACCTGACCTCGGTCAACGGCGAATCCGCCAACTTCCTGGCGGGCGGCGAGTTTCCGCTGCCGACCGGTCGTGACAAGGACGGCAATATCACCGTCACCTACAAGCCCTACGGCGTGGGTCTGGCCTTCCGCCCGATCGTGTTGTCGGGAGGACGGATCTCGTTGCAGGTGAAGGTCGAGGTGTCGGAACTGACCGACCAGGGCGGCTTCACCATCGGCGCCGGCACCCCCTCGTCCATCACCCTGCCGGGCCTGACGGTTCGCCGCAGCGAGAATACGGTCGAACTGCCTTCGGGCGGCTCGATGATGATCGCCGGCCTGCTTCAGGAAAGCACGCGCCAGACGGTGGATTCCCTGCCTGGGGTCACCAATCTGCCGGTGCTCGGCTCGCTGTTCCGGTCGCGGGACTTCCTCAACGGCGAGACCGAGCTGGTCGTGATCGTCGAACCCTATATCGTCAGCCCGACCTCGCCCGACCGCATGCAGACGCCGGCCGATGGGCTGCGCATCGCCAGCGACTCGCAGACCATCCTGTTCGGGCAACTGAACCAGGTTTACGGATCGCCCGCCCCCTCCGCCCCGTCCGGCCCCGTGTGGCAGGGCGCGGCCGGCTATGTGATCGAGTGAGCTCATGATCCGGACCCGCAAGCCGCTTCTCGCCCTGACCCTTTCGACCGCCGTGGTCGGCCTGACCGGATGTGTCGGCGGTCCCGCCAGCCTGGGCGGGCCGGCCCCGCTGACGCCGACGTCGCGCTATTCGCTTCAGGTCGAGGCCGGCCTGGACCGCATCGCCCTGGCTGTGCACGACGACGGGCTGTCGGCCAATCAGAACGCCGCCCTGCGCGACCTGGCCCAGCGGTTCGCCGCTTCCGGCGCGGGAACCGTGGTGATCGAGGCGCCGGCCGGCGGGGATCCCGTTTCCGCCCAGGCCGCCCACGAAGCCAGAACCGCCCTTGAGCGGATCGGTCTGCCTTCGGAGCGTCTTCGTCTCGTCAGCTATGTCGGGCCGGATCCGCGCGCCCCGGTGCTCGTCGGTTTTGAAACGGTCCAGGCGGCCGTGCCGCGCTGCGGCGCGGCCTGGGGCAATCTCAGCCGGACGGGCGACAACATGTCCGGGTCGAACTTCGGCTGCGCCGTCACCGCCAACCTGGCCGCCCAGATCGCCGATCCCCGCGACATCGTGGCGCCCCGGCCCATGACGCCCGCCGATGCGGCCCGACGCTCGGTGGTGTTCGACAAGTATCGCGCCGGCCAGCCTACGGCCGCGCCCCAAGAAACCCTGGTGGAAGGCGCACGCGTCTCCACGGCCGTGGACTGAGGCTCATGAGCACCGCCACGCCACGCCCCCTCTCGAGCTTCGACGACGGCTTTGACGTCGATATGGACTTCTCGGAGCCGACCGCCTTCCCGGCCGAGCCGGAGCGGTCGCCGCTGCAGTTCACCGCCCCGGCGCCCATCCAGCCGTCCGTCCAGCCTGCCGCCCCGGGGTTCAATCCCGTAGGCGAGATGGTCGCCCAGGCGCAATCCACCCTGGCGCCGGCCCTCGCGCCCGCAGCGCCGGAAGCGACCGCCACGCCGTCCGGCGTCGCCCCGGCCGGAATGGCCGGCGGTCTCGCGGCCGTCGGATCCATCGGCGAAGTGTCGGTGCCGCGGATCGCCATCCATGTCTTCGCCGAACGCCAGGACACCCTGGCGGCGGCCGAGCGCGCCGCCCAGGACCGACGCCTGTCGCGCGCCACCACCCAGATCCGCATCGGCGGGATCATGGCCGCCGTCGAGACCTATCAGCACGAACCGACCCCGCCGCTGATCATCGTCGAATGCCTGAAGGATCCCCAGACCCTGTTGTGGGAGGTGGATCAGCTGGCCGAGGTCTGCGACGCCGGCACCAAGGTCGTCGTCGTGGGGCCGACCAACGACATCCTGCTGTTCCGCGAACTGATGCGTCGCGGGGTCAGCGAATATCTGGTGGGCCCGCTCCAGCCGCTGCAACTGATCGCGGCCATCGGCGGCCTGTTCAACGATCCGGCGCAACCGTTTGTCGGCCGGTCCATCGCCTTTGTCGGCGCGCGGGGCGGGGCCGGAGCCTCGGCCGTGGCGCACAACACCGCCTATGCGATCTCGGAGCGGATCGGCGCCAATACGGTCATCGTCGACTATGACCTGCCGTTCGGCACCGCCGGCCTGGATTTCAACCAGGATCCGCTGAGCGGCGTCGCCGACGCCCTGGGCCAGCCCGACCGACTGGACTCGACCCTGCTGGACCGGATGATGGTCCGCTGCACCGACAAGCTCAGCCTGTTCGCGGCGCCCGCCACCCTGGACACCGACTGGGACATCTCGACCGAGGCCTTCGAGGAGGTGACGACGCGCATCCGCTCGACCGCGCCCTTCGTGGTCCTGGACCTGCCGCACCTTTGGTCGCCGTGGATGCGCCGCACCCTGATCAGCGCCGACGAGGTGGTGATCGTGGCGACGCCGGACCTGGCGGCCCTGCGCAACGCCAAGAACATGATGGACCTGATCCGTTCGGGCCGCCCGAACGACGCCCCGCCGCGCCTGGTGCTGAATCAGGTCGGGGTGCCCGGTCGTCCCGAGATCCCGGCCAAGGATTTCGGCGCCGCCCTGGGCGTTCATCCCAGCCTGATCATCCCCTTCGACGCCAAGACCTTCGGCGCCGCCGCCAACAACGGCCAGATGATCCTGGACGCCGGCGCCAAGACCAAGGCGGCCGAGGCCTTCCAGACCCTGGCCCAGATCGTGTCGCGTCGGGAAATCCCCGTCATCGCCGGACCCAAGGCCAAGCCCGGAAAGGCGGCTTCGACCGAGTCGAAATCCCTGTTCGCCTCCATGTTCAAGAAGCGCTGACGGGTGTTCGGCAAGCGCACAGGTCAGCCCGGCGTCGTTCCGGCTCCGATGCGTCCCGCCCCTGCGGGCGTCGCCGGCGCCGCGCCCGAGTTCGCCCCGCGACAGCCCGCGCCGGGCGTCCAGACCGAGGCCTTCGCCTTCGGCGGCGCGGCCGACCTCGAGCCCGCTGTCGAGGCCTTCGCCCCGGCCGCTTCGGGGCAGGCCCAGGCCCAGCCGGCCGCCAAGGCTGACCGCCTTGACGCCCTCGCGTCCCGCCCGACCCCCGAGGCCGCGGCCCCCGCCGCGCCGGGCGGCAAGCCCGCGCCCGGTCCCAAGGCCACGGCCGGGTTCGAACAACTGAAGAAGGCCCAGGCGGTCGCCGAGATCGTCCGGGAACAGAGCGACTATTATCACGCCACGAAGACCACCATCTTCAATGCGTTGATGAACACCATCGACCTGGCCCAGCTGGCCCAGTTGGACACCAAGGCGGCGTCGGAAGAGATCCGCGACATCGTCGCCGAACTGGTGGCGATCAAGAACGTCTCCATGTCGGTCGCCGAGCAGGAGCATCTGGTCCAGGACATCGTCAACGACGTCCTGGGCTACGGCCCGCTGGAGCCGCTGCTGGCCCGCGACGACATCGCCGACATCATGGTCAACGGCGCCGGCCGGGTCTTCATCGAGGTCGGGGGCAAGGTCCAGCTGACCAATGTCCGCTTCCGCGACAACGCCCAGCTGATGAACATCTGCCAGCGGATCGTGTCCCAGGTCGGCCGCCGCGTGGACGAGTCGAGCCCGATCTGCGACGCCCGCTTGCCGGACGGTTCGCGCGTCAACGTCATCGCCCCGCCCCTGGCGCTGGACGGGCCGACGCTGACGATCCGGAAGTTCAAGAAGGACAAGCTGACGATGAAGAATCTGGTGGAGTACGCCTCCATCAGTCCCGAGGGCGCACGCGTCCTGGGCGTCATCGGCGCCTCGCGATGCAATCTGGTCATTTCGGGCGGCACGGGCTCGGGCAAGACGACCCTGCTGAACACCCTGACGGCCTTCATCGACCCCACCGAACGGGTCATCACCTGCGAGGACGCGGCCGAACTGCAGCTGCAGCAGCCGCATGTGGTGCGTCTGGAGACGCGCCCGCCGAACCTCGAAGGCCAGGGCATGATCACCATGCGCGACCTGGTGAAGAACTGCCTGCGGATGCGTCCCGAACGGATCATCGTCGGCGAGGTGCGCGGACCCGAGGCCTTCGACCTGCTCCAGGCCATGAACACCGGCCACGACGGCTCCATGGGCACGCTGCACGCCAACTCCCCGCGCGAGGCCATCAGCCGGATGGAATCGATGATCACCATGGGCGGCTACGGCCTGCCGTCCAGGACCATCCGCGAGATGATCGTCGGCTCGGTCGACGTCATCATCCAGGCGGCCCGTCTGCGCGACGGCTCGCGCCGCATCACCCACATCACCGAGGTCGTCGGCCTGGAAGGCGATGTGATCGTCACCCAGGACCTGTTCGTCTACGACATCACCGGCGAGGACGAGAACGGCAAGATCATCGGCCGTCACCGGTCGACCGGCATCGCCCGTCCCCGCTTCTGGGACCGCGCCCGCTATTACGGCCTGGAGCGCGAACTGGCGGACGCCCTGGACGCGGCGGAGTAGGGACATGTTGCCGATCCTCGCCGCCGTTCTGGCCTTCATCACCATCGGCGGCCTGGGCTGGGTCTTCGTCGGCGGCGACGATTCGTCCGGCCAGGCGGTCAAACGGGCGCAGAACCTGGGCGAGGGAAAGCGCAACGCCGCCAAGGCGCGCAAGGCTGCGGCCGCCGCCAATACGCCCGAGGCGCGCCGCAAGCAGATCATGGTGCAGCTCCAGGAAGCCGAGCGCCGCGAGCGCAAGGCGCGCGCCAATATGGCGGCCAAGCTGAAACAGGCCGGGCTGACGATCAGCGTCCGCACCTTCTACATCGTCAGCGGCGGAGTGGGCCTGATCGCCGCCGTCGCCGCCCTGGCCTTCGGCCTGCATATCCTGATCGTTCTCGGCCTCGTGATCGTCGTCGGCCTGGGTCTGCCGCGCTGGATCGTCGGCTTCCTGGCCAAGGCGCGGATGAAGAAATTCTCGCTGGAGTTTCCCAATGCGGTGGACGTCATCGTTCGCGGCATCAAGTCGGGCCTGCCGGTCCACGAGTGTTTCAAGATCATCGCCCGCGAAAGCCCCGCCCCCCTCGGCCCGGCGTTCAAGAAGCTCGTAGAGGCCCTGGGCGTCGGCATGACCCTGGAACAGGCGCTGGACAAGATGTTCGAACAGATGCCGACCCCGGAACTGAGGTTCTTCACCATCGTCATCGCCATCCAGCAGAAGACGGGCGGCAATCTGGCCGAGGCGCTCAGCAATCTGTCGACCGTGTTGCGCGCGCGCCGGATGATGCGCGAGAAGGTCAAGGCCCTGTCTTCGGAAGCCCTGGCGTCCGCAGGCATCATCGCCTCCCTGCCGCCGGCCGTCATGACGATGGTGATGTTCACCAGCCCCGGCTACATGATGGCCCTGTTCACCGACATCCGCGGCAACGCGCTGCTGCTCCTGGCGGGTGCCCTGATGGGGACAGGGATCTTCGTCATGAAGCGCATGATCTCGTTCAAGATCTGAGGTCGGGACCGTGGACGCCTTCATTCGCTTCATCACCGACCCGCAGAACCTGCTCAGCCTCGGCGTGGGCGTGCTCGTCTTCGCCACCGTCCTGACCCTGCTGTCGTCGATGACGGGCGGGGTGAAGCTGGACCAGCGGATGAAGGCGGTGTCGGAACGCCGCGACGAACTCAAGCGCCGCTCCCGGGCCGCCATCCACACGGGGCCGGGCGGATTGCGCCACACGGACGATGAGGGGTTCAAGAAGCGGGTCGTGGACCGGCTGAACCTGACCAAGCTGCTGGAGGATCCCAAGGTCGCCGACCAGATGGCCCAGGCCGGCTATCGCGGCCCGCGCCCCCTGACCACCTTCTACTTCTTCCGCTTCGCCTCGCCCTTCATCTTCCTGATGGTGGTCGCCTTCTACATGTTCGTGATCAAGGTCGTGGACTGGCCCACGATGCAGAAGATCACCGCCTGCATGGCCGCCGCCGTCGCGGGCTTCTATGCGCCCAACCTGTTTCTGACCAATCGGATCACCAAGCGCCGCACCTCGATCATGCAGGCCTTCCCCGACGCCCTCGACCTGTTGCTGATCTGCGTCGAGGCGGGGATGTCGATCGAGGCGGCGATCGCCAAGGTCAGCCAGGAGATCGGCACATCGTCCATCGAACTGGCCGAGGAGCTGTCCCTGCTGTCCGCCGAACTCAGCTATCTGCCCGACCGGCGCATGGCCTACGAGAACCTGGGCAAGCGAACCAACCATCCCGGGGTCAAATCCGTCGCCGTCGCCATGACCCAGGCCGAGACCTACGGCACGCCCCTGTCCTCGGCTCTGCGGGTGATGGCCAAGGAAAACCGCGACCTGCGGCTGTCGGCGGCGGAGAAGAAGGCGGCCGCCCTGCCGGCTCAGCTGACCGTGCCGATGATCCTGTTCTTCCTGCCGGTCCTGTTCATCGTCATCCTGGGTCCGGCGATCCTGAACATCATGGACACGATGGCCAAGGGCTGATCCGGCGGCGCTTCAGGCCTCGGCTGCGGCCTTGAGATTGTCGACGATGGCCTGATGCGCGTCGCGCAGGGCGATCCGGTGCTTGTCGTGGAACAGCTCGCCCCTCAGGCCCGCGAACTTGTGCGCCGACGAGACGATGCAGCTGCCCTTTTCCAGCTCCTCGATGTCGATGTAGCGCAGGGTGCGGAACAGGAAGCCCCGGTTCTCGGTCCAGACCAGCCGCACATAGGGCCGCCAGTCGGCGATGCGGGCCACGACCGCGCGCTCCGGCTGACCGGGAAAGGCCTCGGTCAGGGTCAACTGGCCGCCGAAGGCGATGGCGCCCGAGACCTCGGTCTCGTGCGGATTCCATTCGTTCCAGCGCGACAGGTCGGAGACCAGCTCCCAGATCCGGTCGGAGGTCGCCCGCACGCCGGCGCGTTTCTCGATCTTGGTGTCGTCCATGCCGCCGATCTGGCACGACTGGGCGGCGGAAGAAAGACGTCTCAGTCGGGCGTGACCACCTTCAGCCGCCGCCCGTCGTCCAGCCCCAGCCGCGTCTTGACCTCGAACAGGTCGGCGCCGGCCGGGATGATCAGCAGTTTCTTGGGATGGGCGGCGTTGACCGCCACCACCCCGCCCTTGGGGCAGATGTCGAAACAGTCGGTCCCCGCCACCGTCAGCTCCCCCTTGCGCCCCTTCTTGCCCTTCTTCAGGTGCAGATATTTGCGCAGGGCCTTCTTCAGCGTCAGATCGCCGTCCGGCCCGAAGCCGCCGTCCAGCTTCTTGGAGCATTTGCGGCACACCAGCACGACGTCGCGCCACTCGGTCGTCGTGCTCTTGATCGGCTTGGCCATGATTCGAGTTTCGCCGAGCGATGGTCGTTGCACAAGCGGCCCCGGCGCCCTCATCCTGCGGCTTCTCCGATTTCACGGGATATCCACATGCGTCGCCTGTTCGCCGTCTCCACCCTGGCGCTGCTGCTCGCGGCCGGTTCCGCCAAGGCCCAGGCCGTCGATGCGGCCAGCGTGGACGCCGCCGTCCAGCGCGTGACGCCCCGGGTGGTCGACTGGCGCCGCGACTTCCACCAGCATCCCGAACTGGGCTTCGCCGAGACCCGCTCGGCCGCCGTCATCGCCGACCATCTGCGGTCCCTGGGGCTGGAGGTCCGCACCGGGGTCGGCAAGACCGGCGTCATAGGCGTCCTGCGCGGCGCCCGTCCCGGCCGGGTCGTGGCCCTGCGCGCCGACATGGACGCCCTGCCGGTGCAGGAGGCGACGGGCCTGGCCTTCGCCTCCACCGCCACCGGCACATACATGGGCAATACGGTTCCCGTGGCCCACGCCTGCGGCCACGACATGCACATGGCGATGTTGATGGGGGCGGCGGAAGTCCTGGCCGGAATGAAGGACCAGATCCCCGGCACGGTGGTCTTCGTCTTCCAGCCGGCGGAAGAGGGCGCCCCTCCCGGCGAGCCCAAGGGCGGCGCCGCCCTGATGATCGCCGAGGGCGCGCTGAACGATCCCAAGCCCGAGGCCATCTTCGGCCTGCACGTCGTGCCCGGCCGTCCGGGCAGCGTCTTCTACCGCCCCGAAGGCTTCATGGCCGCCTCGGACCGGGTCGATATCGTGCTGAGGGGCAAACAGACCCACGGCGCCTGGCCCTGGCGCGGCGTGGACGTGATCGCGGTGGCGGGCCAGGTGATCGAGACGGTCAACACCCTGACCGCCCGCACGGTCGATCCGACCACCACCCCGACGGTCTTCACCATCGCCACACTGAACGCCGGCGTCCGCTACAACATCATCCCCGACAGCGCGACCCTGTCGGGCACGCTCCGCACTTTCGACGTCGCCCAGCGCGACGCCCTGGTCGCCCGCGCCGAGACCGCCATCGACCACGTCGCCGCCGCCTATGGCGCCACCGCCGAGTTCGGCGTCAGACAGAACGCCGCCCTGGTCTTCAACGACCCCGGCCTGTCCGCCTGGCTGGCCCCGGTCCTGACCGAGGCGGCCGGCGCTGGCAACGTCAACCCCGCCACGCCCCCGACCACGGTGGCCGGGGACTTCAGCTATTTCC
>Ga0155085_1098_pt2 | contig 10966 bp, 12 predicted proteins | sample RifCSPhighO2_01_FD_106053 | JGI IMG/M metagenome (GOLD analysis project Ga0155085, IMG submission 106053) | Caulobacterales bacterium RIFCSPHIGHO2_01_FULL_67_30
GAATGGCGGGGGCGTCGGTCTTCTCGCCGATGATCGGCTGGTCGTCGATCTTCCAGTCGCCGGTGTGGAACACCACGCCCAGGGGGGTGTCGATGGCCAGGCCGCTCGGCTCGGCGATCGAGTGGCTCATGTTGACGAAGGTCACGCCGAACGAGCCGATGTCGACCGTGCCGCCCAGCGGCACCTCGATCAGCTCGACCTCGTCCAGGATGCCGCGTTCGCGCAGCTTGTCCCGGATCAGATAGGCGGTGAAGGGGGTGGCGTAGATCGGCGCCTTGATGCGCGGCCACAGCCAGCCCAGGGCGCCGATATGGTCTTCGTGCGCATGGGTCAGGACGATGCCCTTGATCGTCTCGCCTTCCAGATAGGAAGGATCGGGCACGATCACGTCCACGCCGGGCGTGGACAGGTCGCCGAAGGTGACGCCGACATCGACGATCAGCCATTCACGATCAGCCTCTGGCCCGAAGCCATAGGCGTTGAGGTTCATACCGACCTCGTCCGAGCCGCCCAGCGGCAGGAAAACGAGTTCGTCTTGGTTTTGCTTTTTCATTCAGTCAGTCATTTGGGCGTTACGACGCCAGATTTCCAGGAGGCCGCGAATAGTCAGGTCGGGATCGAAGTGATCGATGCTGTCGGTCGCGCCTTCGAACAGGCTGGCGACGCCGCCGGTGCCGATGACGGTCATGGGCCGCGCCCATTCCGCCTTGATGCGCGCGACCAGGCCTTCGATCAACGAAATATAGCCCCAGAAGACGCCGGACTGCATGGCCTCGACCGTGCCCTTGCCGATGACGTGGTCGGGGCGCTGGATGGCGATGCGCGGCAATTTGGCCGCCGCCTCGTGCAGGGCCTGGAGCGACAGATTGATGCCGGGGGCGATCAGACCGCCTTCGAAGGCGCCGTCGTCGGCGACGATGTCGAAGGTGGTGGCCGTGCCGCTGTCGATGACGATCAGGTCGCCCGGATAGACCAGCTTGGCCCCGATGGCGTTGACCAAGCGGTCGGCGCCGGCCTCGCTGGGCTTGGCGATCCGCACCTCTATGCCGAGCTGGGCGTTCTCGCCGATCACCAGGGGTTCGATGTTCAGATAGCGGCGCGACAGATTGCGCAGGTTGAAGATCGACTGGGGCACGACGCTGGAGATGATGCAGCCGGTCAGGGCGGCGAACTCCAGCCCCTTCATGACCATCAGCTGGTTCAGCCAGACGGCGTATTCGTCGGCGGTGCGGCTGGCCTCGGTGGCGGCGCGCCACTGGGCGATCCAGTCCGAACCGTCGTGGACGGCGAACAGCGTATTGGTGTTGCCCTGTTCGATGGCGAGCAGCATCAGGCCGCCTTGCCGAAGAAGACGTCGCCGGCCGAAATCAATCGCACGGAGCCGTCGGCGAGGCGCAGGCGCAAGGCCCCGTCAGGCTCCACACCCTCGGCCAGGCCCTCGATCGTTTCGTTGTCCAGACGCGCGGTGCACGGGCCGTTCAGCCCGGTCAGACGGCTGGTCCAGGCGTCCAGAACCGGCTCGAAGCCCATCGTCTGCCAGCGCCCCCACCAGACGGCGAAGGTCTCGGCCAGGATCTCGGCGGCGGCTTCGACCGGCGGGGCGAAGGCGAGGTCCTCGCGCAGTTTTTCCGCAATCGCCGCCGAAGCCTTCTCGGTTCCCTCGGGCGCATGGGCCAGGTTGACGCCGATGCCGACGGCCAGCCAGAGCCCGCCGGACGCATGCGCGCCGCTTTCAACCAGGATGCCGCACGCCTTGCGGCCGTCCAGCAGGACGTCGTTCGGCCATTTGATCGAGACCAGGGCCGGCGAGACGAAGACGTCCAGCAGGTCGGCGACGGCCAGGGCGGCGATGAAGGTCGCCTGAGCGGCCTCGCGCGGCGACGCATGAACCCGGATCAGCAAGGTCGCGGCCAGATTTCCGGGCTTGTCCACCCAGCTTCGGCCGCGCCGGCCACGCCCCGCCGTCTGGCGGCGCGCGATGATCCACTTCGGGCCGACCTCGCCCGCCTCCGCCAGCCGCCGGGCTTCCGACAGCGTCGAGTCGATCTCGTCGAGGATGACCAGAGGGGCGGGCGTCAACGCCCTAACCGTTCCCGAAGCCGGCGCTCGCAACCTTGGTCAGCGGCTCCAGCCAGGTCAGACCGACAATCACCAGCGGGAAGGCGAAGGCGGCGCAGGCCCAGCCGATGATGCTGGTCTCCGGCGAGGACTTGTCCATCTGGATGTCGTCGACAGGTGCGTCGAACCACATCAGCTTGATGATGCGCAGATAATAGAAGGCGGCGACGACCGAGGCGACCAGACCGGCCGCAGCCACCGGCCACAGACCGGCGTCGGCGGCGGCGCCGAAGACATAATACTTGCCCCAGAAGCCCGAGAACGGCGGCATGCCCAGGACCGACAGCGACAGGACGGTCAGGGCCACGGCCGTGACCGGACGATCCTTCTTCAGACCCGCCAGATCGGCGATGCGGCGGATCGGACGGCCCGACTTGGACAGGCTAAGCAGGATGGCGAAGAAGCCCAGTTGGTCGATGACATACAGGGTCATGAACATCAGCATGGCCTGCAGGCCTTCGCTGGTGCCGGCGGCGATGCCCAGCAGGGCGTAGCCGATGTTGGCGATCGACGAATAGGCCAGCAGGCGCTGGACATCCTTCTGCACCAGGCCGCCGAAGGCGCCGACGACGAAGCTGATCAGGGAAATGGCGACCAGGACCTGCGACCACTGGGCGTGGGCCTCGCTGAAGCCGCCCTCCAGGGCGCGGGCGATCAGGACCATGGCGGCCACCTTGGGGGCCGTGGCGAACAGGGCCACGACCGGGGTCGGGGCGCCTTCGTACACGTCGGGCGTCCACATGTGGAAGGGCGCGGCCGAGACCTTGAACGCCAGACCGCAGATCAGGAAGACCAGACCGAACACCAGGCCGGGGCTGGGGTGATCGACGGCAAAGGCGGCGATGTCCTCGAACCGCATCGAACCGGCGAAGCCGTAGATCAGGCTGGAGCCGTACAGCAGCAGGCCCGACGACAGGGCGCCGAGGACGAAATATTTCAGGCCCGCTTCCGACGCCTTGACGTCGTCGCGGTGGAAGGCGGCCAGGACGTACAGGGCCAGCGAATGCAGCTCGATGCCGACATACATGGAGATCAGGTCGCCCGAGGACGCCATCATCCCCATGCCGACCGAGGCCAGCACGATCAGGACCGGATATTCGAACTTGGCGATGTGGGTGCGCTTCATCCAGCCGTCGCCCAGGACGATGGCCACGGCGGCGGACAGATAGATGACGCTCTTGCCGTAGATGGCCAGCGGATCGGCCACATAGGCGCCGTTGAAGGCGACGCCCCACGGTCCCATGAAGGCGAGGACGGCGGCGGCGATCAGCAGCAGGACCGACAGGATGGACACCAGCCGGGCGCTCTTGTCGCCGATGAAGGCGCCGACCATCAGCAGGACCAGGGCGCCGACCGCGAGGGTCAGCTCCGAGGCGGCGAGGTGCAGGGCGGAGGACAGATCAGGCATGCTTGGTCTCACCCGCCGATCGCAACGCGATAGGCATTGGTCAGGGCCTCGACGGCGGGCCCGGTGTAATCGAGGACGGCGGCCGGATGGACGCCCAGCCACAGGGTGCCGAGGATCAGCGGCACGAACAGCAGCAGCTCACGCTTGTCGATGTCGGCGATGGTCATCAGCTTCGGATTGGTGATCTCGCCGAACATGACCGCCCGATACAGGGTCAGGGCATAGACGGCCGAGAAGATGACGCCCGAAGCTGCAACCAGGGCCGCCCAGGTCGAGGCCTGATAGGCGCCCGTCATGGTCAGGACTTCGCCGATGAAGCCCGAGGTGCCCGGCAGGCCGACGTTGGCCATGGTGAACATCAGGAAGATGGCGGCGAACCAGGGCATGCGCGAGGTCAGGCCGCCGTAGAAGGCGATCTCACGCGTATGCATCCGGTCGTAGACGACGCCGACGCACAGGAACAGCGCGCCCGAGATCAGACCGTGGCTGATCATCTGGAACACCGCGCCCTGCATGCCCTGATAGTTGCCCGAGAAGATGCCCAGGGTGACGAAGCCCATGTGGGCGATCGACGAATAGGCGATCAGCTTCTTCATGTCCGTCTGACGCCAGGCGACCAGCGAGGTATAGACGATGGCGATGACCGACAGGGTGAAGACCAGCGGGCGGAACATCTCGGACGCAACCGGGAACATCGGCACGTTGAACAGGATGAAGCCGTAACCGCCCAGCTTCAGCAGGATGCCGGCCAGGATGACCGAACCCGCCGTCGGCGCCTGAACGTGGGCGTCGGGCAGCCAGGTGTGGACCGGCCACATCGGCATCTTCACCGCGAAGGAGGCGAAGAAGGCCAGCCACAACAGGGGCTGAACGGCCGGGTCGAAGGCGTATTGCTTCAGCTCGGGAATGCTGGTGGTGCCGGCGGTGTGCGACATCCACAGCATGGCCAGCAGCATCAGCACCGACCCCAGCAGGGTGTAGAGGAAGAACTTGTAGGCGGCGTAGATCCGGTTGGCGCCGCCCCAGATGCCGATGATCAGGAACATCGGCACCAGGGTGCCTTCGAAGAAGATGTAGAAGAGATACAGGTCCAGCGCCGTGAAGACGCCGATGACCAGGGTCTCCAGCACCAGGAAGGCGATCATATATTCGACGACGCGCGTCTCGACCGACTTCCAGCTGGCCAGGATGCAGATCGGCATCAGGAAGGCGGTCAGCAGGACGAACAGGATCGAGATCCCGTCGACGCCCAGATGATAGCTGGCCCCGGCGAACCAGGGGACCATTTCAACGAACTGATATCCGGGGTTCGACGGATCGAAACCGGCGACCAGCACGACCGAGACCGCCAGCACGACCAGGGTCGTGATCAGGGCGATCCAGCGCGCGGCCGGAGCGGCGGCGTCCTGGGACTTCGACGCCAGCCGGGCGAGGAAGATCGCCAGGGCGCCGGCCAGCGGCAGGAATGTAACGAGGCTCAGGATGTAGGGCACGGGCTCAGGCTCCCCACACGAGGATGGCGAAGGTGAGCAGACCGGCCACCCCGAGCAGCATCACGAAGGCATAATGATAGACGAAGCCGGACTGGAGCTTGCCCAGTCGTGCGGCGGATTTCAGCGACGCCCAGGCGGCGCCGTTCGGGCCGAGGCCGTCGATGATCTTCACGTCGACGATCTTCCAGAAGACGTCGCCCACGGCCTTGAAGCCGCGCACGAAGACGAAGTCGTACAACTCGTCGAAATACCACTTGTTGTACAGGAAGTTGTACAGGAACCCGCCCCGCTCGGCCATGCGACGGCCCATGCCTTCGCGGGCGACGTAGATCCAGTAGGCGAAGGCCGTACCGGTCAGGGTCAGGATCAGCGGCGACCACTTCACCCAGGTCGGGACGTCGTGGCTTTCGTGAAGCACATGGTTGTGCTCGCCGGTGAAGATGGCCCCACGCCAGAACTCATGCTCGTGATGGCCGATGAAATGCGGCGCGAACACGAAGCCCGCGGCGACGGCGCCGACCGACAGCAGGATCAGCGGAACCAGCATGACCCAGGGGCTCTCGTGCGGTTGCAGCGGACCGTGGTGGCCATGATCGTCATGCGCATGGTCGTCATGGGCGTGCGCATCGGAGACCGGCTCGGAATGGGTTTCCAGCTGGGCGTGCGAGGCGTGATCGTCGGCATGATGGGCGTCGCCCTCTTCCTTCCACACCGGCTTGTTGTGGAAGGTCATGAAGATCAGGCGCCAAGAGTAATAGGCCGTCAGACCGGCCGCGATCAGACCGATGGAGAAGGCGAACATGCCGACCGCCGAATGGCCCGAGGCGGCCGAGGCGAAGGCGCTCTCGATGATCGAGTCCTTCGAATAGAAGCCGGCGAAGCCGCCGACGCCGGGGATGCCCAGGCCGGTGATGGCGATGGTGCCGATGGTCATGACGGCATAGGTGATCGGCAGCAGCTTCCACAGCCCGCCCATCTTCCGCATGTCCTGCTCGTGGTGCATGCCGTGGATCACCGAACCGGCGCCCAGGAACAGCAGGGCCTTGAAGAAGGCGTGGGTGAACAGGTGGAACATGGCCGCCTGATAGGCGCCGACGCCCGCCGCGAAGAACATGTAGCCCAGTTGCGAACAGGTCGAATAGGCGATGACCCGCTTGATGTCGTTCTGGGTCAGGCCGACCGTGGCGGCGAACAGGGCCGTGATCGCGCCGATGATGGCGATGATCTGCGAGGCGCCCGGCGCATACTCATAGATGGGCGACAGCAGGCAGACCATATAGACGCCGGCGGTCACCATGGTGGCGGCGTGGATCAGGGCCGAGACCGGGGTCGGGCCTTCCATCGCGTCCGGCAGCCAGGTGTGCAGGAAGAACTGGGCCGACTTGCCCATGGCGCCGATGAACAGCAGGAAGCCGGCCAGGTCGAGCGCGGACCACTGGACGCCCAGGAACTCCCAGGTTGTGCCCGCCTTGGTCGCGACCAGCGGGAACAGCTCGGCGAACTCGATCGTGCCGTACATCCAGAAGATGGTGATGATGCCCAGCACGAAGCCGAAGTCGCCGACGCGGTTGACGACGAAGGCCTTGATGGCGGCGGCGCTGGCGGTCGGCTTCTTGAACCAGAAGCCGATCAGCAGATACGAGGCCAGACCCACGCCTTCCCAGCCGAAGAACAGCTGCATGAAGTCGGCGGCCGTCACCAGCGCCAGCATCATGAAGGTGAACAGGGACAGATAGGCGAAGAAGCGCGGCCGGCTGTCGTCCTCGGCCATATAGCCCCAGGAATACAGGTGGACCAGCGACGAGACGCTGGTGACCACGATCAGCATGGTCGCCGACAGGGCGTCGATGCGGATCGACCAGGCCGACTGGAAGTCGCCCACATTGATGAAGGGCGCCAGGCGGATGGTGAAGGGCTCCAGATGGCCCCAGGTCCACTGGCCGAACACCGTCCAGGCCACGGCGCACGAGAAGAACAGCAGACCGGTCGTGAGGGTCTGCGACGGGATGTCGCCGATGCGGCGGCCGAACAGGCCGGCGACGGTCGCGCCCAGCAGCGGGGCGAAGATCCCGAGAATGATCAGGGTGTGGAGGTTCACGCTCAGCCCTTCATCACGGAGGCGTCGTCGACGGCGATGTCGCCGCGGTTACGGAAGAAGGTCACCAGGATGGCCAGGCCGACGGCGGCCTCGGCCGCGGCGACGGTCAGGACGAACATCGCCATGATCTGCCCGCTGATGTCGTTCAGATAGGTCGAGAAGGCGACGAAGTTGATGTTCACGGCCAGCAGGATCAGTTCGATCGACATCAGGATGATGATGACGTTCTTGCGGTTCACGAAGATGCCGAAGACCCCGATGGTGAACAGGATCGCCGCCACGCTGAGATAATGGATGAGACCGATGTCCATCAGAGAAGCTCCTCGGGCGAGACGCCCTGCCCGGTCTGGACCGATTTGACCTCCATCGCCTTGGCGGCGGAGCGGTTGACCTGGTCGGTGATGTTCTGGCGCTTGATATGCGGCTTGTGGCGCAGGGTCAGGGTGATGGCCCCGATCATGGCGATCAGCAGCACGATCCCGGCCGCCTGGAAGAAGTAGATATAGTCGGTGTAGAGCACCCGGCCGATGGCCTCGACATTGCTCATGTCGGGATCGGGCGCGCCGGGCCCGGCCAGACCGGCGGTCGCCCCGCCCTGGATGACGGCGCTGGACACCAGGATCATCTCGGCCAGCAGAACGGCGGCGATGACGGCCCCGATGGGCAGGTATCGGGCGTAGCCCTCGCGCAGCTTCAGGAAGTCGACGTCCAGCATCATGACGACGAACAGGAACAGCACGGCGACCGCGCCGACGTAGACGACGACCAGCAGCATGGCCAGGAACTCGGCCCCCAGCAGGACGAACAGACCCGCCGCCGAGAAGAAGGCGAGGATCAACCACAGCACGCTGTGCACCGGATTGCGCGCGGTCACGACCAGAAGGCCGGACACCACGGCGGTCGCCGCCAGCAGATAGAAGGCTATGCCTTGCAGCATGTCGGGACGAAGCCCCTTTCGTAGCGGCCGCGACCCCCGTTTGGGAATCGCCGACCCGTTAGCGTGAGCGCCTTAGCGGTAAGGCGCGTCGAGTTCCAGATTCTTGGCGATCTGCCGTTCCCAGCGATCCCCATTGTCGAGCAGTCGGGCCTTGTCGAACAGCAGCTCCTCGCGCGTTTCGACGGCGTATTCGGAGTTCGGCCCCTCGACGATGGCGTCCACCGGGCAGGCCTCCTGGCACAGGCCGCAGTAGATGCACTTGACCATGTCGATGTCGTAGCGGGTCGTGCGACGGCTGCCGTCGGCGCGCGGTTCGGCCTCGATGGTGATGGCCTGGGCGGGGCAGATGGCCTCGCACAGCTTGCAGGCGATGCAGCGTTCCTCGCCGCTCGGATAACGGCGCAGGGCGTGTTCGCCGCGGAAGCGCGGCGACTGCGGGTTCCGCTCGAACGGATAGTTCACGGTCGCCTTGGGGCGGGCCATGTACTTCAGGGTCAGGCCGATGGCGCCGATGGCGTCGAGCATCATCGCGCCCTTGGCGGCCTGGGCGATACGAGTGAACATCAGAAGCGATCCTCTGGCGCCGGGGCGCCGTTGGTTGAAGTCTGGGCGGGGGCGGCCGGGGCCGCTCCCTGAGTCTGGCCTTTGGCCTGGCCGTCGCGCCATTCACGCTCGATGCGCTCCTGGCGGCGTTCCCATTGATAGCCGGACTCGGGCATGCGCGTATCGGGCGCACAAGCCGTCGTCAGGGGTGCGAACGCCAGCAGCATGAGGCTCAGACGGTTCATGCCCCGCCTCCCCGCAGCACGTCCTTGCAGTCCATGTCCTTATAGCGCGGATCGTCCCGGTTCATCATCCGGCACAGGTTGACCCGTTCGCCGCCGCGGCGCGCGTCATCCTCGCGCCGCTCCAGGGACGCGGCCGGATCGGTCGGCGCCGGAGCGGCGATGGGCGCGAAGGTGCAGGCGGCGAGGCCCCACGACGCGACCAGGGCCAGGATGACGGTGCGTGGGCTCATCTACGCACCCACCGCGAAGACGCGCCAGGCGGCGGTGATGACCACGGCCACCAGCGACGCGGGCAGGAAGATCTTCCAGCCCAGGCGCATCAGCTGGTCGTAGCGGTAGCGGGGCACGAAGGCCTTCACCAGAGCGATGGCCAGGAACCAGAACACCGTCTTGGTGAGGAAGGTCAGCAGATAGATCGTATAGGCGATCCAGGCCGGCAGGCCGTCCAGCGTCTCCTGCGACAGGAAGCCGGGGTTCCAGCCGCCGAAGAACAGGATGCTGATCATCGCCGACATGAAGACGATGTTGACGTACTCGCCCATCATGAACAGCAGATAGGTCGTCGAGCTGTATTCGACCTGATAGCCGGCTACCAGTTCGGACTCGGCTTCAGGCAGGTCGAACGGCGGACGGTTGGTTTCGGCCAGGGCCGAGACGAAGAAGACGATCGACATCGGGAACAGGACCACGATCAGGGGCCAGGTGCCCTGCCCGCCGCCGAAGGCGTACCAGTTCCAGAAATAGCCGCTCTGGCCCTCGACGATCTGCGACAGGTTCATCGTGCCGGCCAGCAGGATCACATTGATGATGATCAGGCCCAGCGAGACTTCATAGGACACCATCTGCGCCGCCGAACGCAGCGAACCCAGGAACGGATACTTCGAGTTCGAAGCCCAGCCGCCCATGATGATGCCGTACACGCCCAACGACGAGACGGCGAAGATGTACAGGATGCCGACGTTCAGGTCCGACACCACCCAGCCCGGCGCGAACGGGATCACCGCCCAGGCCATGAAGGCCAGGACCACGGTGATGATCGGCGCCAGGATGAAGACCGCCTTGTCGGCGCCGGAGGGGATGACCACCTCCTTGAGCACGAACTTGATCATGTCCGCGAAGGACTGAAGCAGGCCGAAGGGGCCGACGACGTTCGGCCCCTTGCGCATCTGCACCGAAGCCCAGACCTTGCGGTCGGCCAGCAGCAGGAAGGCGACGGCGATCAGCACGCCGACCGTGATCAGCAGAATCTGACCGACGGTGATCAGCGTCCAGCCGCCCGGCGTGGCCCAAAAGGAAACAGCAGCGTCCATGACTTACTCCGCCGCCATCGCGACCGGGGCGATCCGCAGGGCGGACAGCTCGGCCATGGTCGCGCTGGCGCGCGCGATCGGGTTGGAAAGATAGGGGTCCGTGATCGCCGAGGCGAAGACCCGGTCGCCCAGGTCGCCCTTGACGCCCAGCTTGGACGGATCGAAGGCGGCCGGCGCGGGCAGATAGTCGATCCGGCCGAAGGTCGGATGATCGGCCATCAGCTTGGCGCGCAGCTGATCCAGGGTGTCGTAAGGCAGGGTCTGGTCGACGCGGGCGGACAGGGCGCGGATGATGGCCCAGTCTTCCTTGGCCTCGCCCTTGGGGAAGACGACGCGTTCGGCCATCTGCACCCGGCCCTCGGTGTTGACGTACAGGCCCGACTTCTCGGTATAGGCCGCGCCGGGCAGGATGACGTCGGCGCCGTGCGCGCCGCGGTCGCCGTGGCTGCCCAGATAGACACGGAAGGCGTTCGAACCGGTCGGATCGACCTCGTCGGCGCCCAGCAGGAACAGCACGTCCAGCGCGCCGGGCTTCAGCATGTCCGAGACCGTCAGACCGCCTTCAGCCGGCACGAAGCCCATGTCCAGGCCGCCGACGCGCGCGGCGGCGTGGTGCAGGACGTTGAAGCCGTTCCAGCCTTCGCTGACGACGCCGACCTTCTTGGCCAGGGCGCCCAGGGCGTTCAGGACGGCGGCGCCGCCCTCCCCGTTCAGCGCGCCGGAGCCGACGATGATCGCCGGACGCTCGGCCTTGGTCAGGAAGTCCATCGCCGACTTCGGCAGCTTGGCCAGGGTCTTCGAACCGGCGCCCAGA
>Ga0155085_1216_pt1 | contig 10645 bp, 9 predicted proteins | sample RifCSPhighO2_01_FD_106053 | JGI IMG/M metagenome (GOLD analysis project Ga0155085, IMG submission 106053) | Caulobacterales bacterium RIFCSPHIGHO2_01_FULL_67_30
CGTGGCGTAGTCGCCATAGTCCCGGAAGTTGTCGATGGCCTCGAAGGCGTGGAGACGGTCGCTCATGCCCGTTTCCTAGGACGAATCGACGTTCAGCGCATCCAGATCATGGCGGTGACGGTGCGGGTCCGTCACAGGGCAGGCGCCGATCATCGATCCGCTGTCGTCGCCGAGGGGCCGGTCTGGCGGCGCAGGCGTCGCTGGCGCCCCGCTCGATCAGCGGCTAACTCTGGGGGATCGCTCCCCTGAGAGGTCCGCCATGCTGTTCCGTTCGCTCGTCGCCGCTGCGGCGCTTCTCACTGCCGCGCCGGTTGTGGCGCAGGACGGCGCCCAACGCGCTCTTCCCGTTGTCGTCATCCCCGGCCCCAGCGAGGGGCAACTGATCCGAGGCGCCGCCTCCGTCTTTGCGGGAAAGACCAACGAGGAACGCCGCGACGCTCTTGTGCGCCTGCTTCGAGTTTACGGCTTGGACCCTGCTGTTCAGACCTTCGAGGGCGGCAACTCGCGCACCGGCGCCATGGCCGGGTCGAACGTGGTCGTCACCCTGGGCGACGGCCCCAGAGACATCGTCCTGACCGCCCATTATGACGCTGTGAAGCTGCGCGACGGGTCGATGTCGCAAGGCATCGTCGACAATGCCGGCTCGGTCGTGGCCATGATCGAGGCGATGAAGGCCTTGAAAGGCCAGCCCACCAGCCATCGTCTGATCTTCGTCCTGACCGACCAGGAAGAGCTGGGCCTGATCGGCGCCAAGGTCTGGCTGGACGCCCATGACAAGAGCCGCATCCACGCCGTGATCAACGCCGACGTCGCCGCCTATGGCCGCACCGTCATGTATGGCGAGAACAACGGCGCCCAGTCGGGCTTCGTCCTGACGGCCCTGCGCAGCCAGTGTGCGGAGCAGGGGGCCAACTGCGTCGCCTTCCCGGTCTATCCGCCCAGCGACGACCGCGTTTTCTCGGCGGCGGGCGTGCCGGTGGTCTCGCTGGGAACCCAGGACGCCGTCGGCGCGCACCAGATGTGGCTGGCCTTCAACGGCGGCGAGGACAACGGCCTGAAGGAGGGCTTCGTCCCGCCGGTCTTCCAGCGCATCCATTCGCCCGAGGACAAGCTGTCGTATCTGAACGGCGAGGACGTCGCCCGTTTCGGTCGGTTCATCACCGATCTGACCCTGCGGCTGGACCGAACGGCGCCCCAATGATCGAGATCGAGGCCGTCCAACCGACCGCACGGGAGTTCAGGTCAATACGTCGGGGATGGGGCTTGATCCATTGGGTCTGCCTCTTGCCCACCCACGCCTTTCTCATCGGCTTTGTTCTCTTTGGTGTGGTGGCGCTGGCTGTGTCGGACAACACGCAAGCGCACGGCCTGTTTAGTGTCTTTCTTATCGGCAGTTGGCTGTTGAGCTTGATCGGTGGTTCCGTCGTCCGGCGTGTTGTCGCGCGGGAGATGCGACAATCGCCTGCGGGCAACTTGCCGTGGCGCTGGCTGATCGATGAACGAGGGCTCGAGTTCGACAACGGGCTGCAGTGCAACCGTGTCGATTGGCGAGCGGTGAAGGCTTTTCAGGAAGAGAAAGATCGTTTCCTGTTCCTTGTGACGCCGGCCTACAACCCCGTCCTGCCGACCCGCCTGCTGACGGACGAACAGAAACAGGCCCTTCACGCGCTCGTCGCCGATGTTCGCGCGCGGGGAGTCCTCGGCGCCGGTGTTGACTAACACCGTCGCCCGTCCGACAACGCCTGTCCCTATGAAACCGGCTCCGTCGCGCCTCGCGTCGGGGCCGTATCGCTTTTGGAGGTCTTAGTCCCGTGTCCACGAACCATCTGATGGGTGTCTACAATCGCGCGCCGCTGGAAGTGGAACGCGGCCGAGGCGCTCGCCTGTGGTCGACCGACGGGACCGAGTATCTGGACTGCGTCGCCGGCATCTCGACCAACGGCCTGGGCCACGCCCATCCCGAACTGGTCCAGGCGGTCAAGGACCAGGCCGAGAAGCTGTGGCACGTCTCCAACATCTTCCGCATTCCGGGCCAGGAAGCCCTGGCCGACGCCCTGTGCGAGTCGAGCTTCGCCGACGTGGTCTTCTTCACCAACTCGGGCACGGAAGCCGTCGAGTGCGCGCTGAAGACGGCGCGGAAATATCATTCGGCCAATGGCGCGCCCGAGCGGATCGACATCTACGGCTTCGACGGCTCCTTCCACGGCCGGACCTATGGCGCGATCAACGCCGCCGCCAACCCCAGCTATACCGAGGGTTTCGGCCCGGCGATGCAGGGCTTCCACCAGCTGAAGTGGGGCGACCACGACGCCATCAAGGCCGCCATCGCCAACCCCACGACCGCCGCCATCATCGTCGAGCCGGTCCAGGGCGAGGGCGGCTGCCGCGCCATGCCGGAACAGTGCCTGCGCGGCCTGCGCGAGCTGTGCGACGAACACGGCGTCCTGATCATCTTCGACGAGGTCCAGTGCGGCATGGGCCGGACCGGCAAGCTGTGGGCCCACGAATGGGCCGGCATGTCGCCCGACATCATGGCGGTGGCCAAGGCCCTGGGCGGCGGCTTCCCGATCGGCGCCTGCCTGGCCACGGCCCGCGCGGCCTCGGGCATGACGGTCGGCGTCCATGGCTCGACCTTCGGCGGCAATCCCCTGGCCATGGCCGTGGGTCTGAAGGCGCTGTCCTTGATCAACACGCCAGAGACCCTGGCCAACGTCAACGAGATCGCCGGCTATCTGAAGCAGCAGCTGGCGGGGCTTCAGTCCCGCTTCCCGGACGTCATCGTCGACGTGCGCGGCAAGGGGCTGCTGATCGGGGTCAAGCTGGTTCCGAACAATCGCGAGTTCATGGCCCTGGCGCGCGATACGCAACAGCTGCTGATCGCCGGGGGGGGTGACAATTGCGTGCGCCTGCTGCCGCCGCTGAACCTGACGCTGGACGAGGCTCGCGAACTGATCGTCCGGTTCGAAGCCGCTTGCGAGGTCGCCCGCGAGAAGTGGGCGGCCTGATCCTCAAAACCGCTCATCCCCGCGAAAGCGGGGGACCCAGGCCTTTCACGCGAAAAGGCCCGGGACCGGCGGACGTGACAGACATCGGGCGCCCGTCGCCCAAAGCATCAGGTCCCCGCCTTCGCGGGGATGAGCGGAGTTAGGCAATGGTCCGGCACTTCCTCGACATCCACCAGCTGGACGCCGCCGATCTGCGGTCCATTCTCGACGACGCCCACGCCCGAAAGGCCGCCCGCAAGGGCTGGCCCCAGGGCCGTCCCGACGCCGATGCGCCGGGCAAGGATCGCGTCCTGGCCATGATCTTCGAGAAGAACTCGACCCGCACCCGGTTCAGCTTCGACGCCGCCATCCGCCAGCTGGGCGGCGCCGCCATCATCGCCACGGCTTCCGATATGCAGTTGGGCCGGGGCGAGCCGGTCGAGGACACGGCCCGTGTCCTGTCGCGCATGGTCGACGCCGTAATGATCCGCGCCAACAGCCACGAGGACGTCGAACGCTTCGCCCGCGTCTCGACCGTGCCGGTGATCAACGGCCTGACCGACCGGTCGCATCCGTGCCAGATCCTGGCCGACCTGCAGACGATCGAGGAACACTCCGGCCCGGTTTCGGGCAAGACCATCGCCTGGATCGGCGACGGCAACAACGTCTGCCACAGCTTCATGCACGCGGCGCCCAGGTTCGGCTTCCACCTGAACGTCGCCTGCCCGGCGGCGTATCATCCCGACCTGCGCGACCTGGCCAAGGGCGGCGGCGCCGTCACCCTGACCAGCGACCCGCGCGAGGCGGTCAAGGGCGCCGACGTCGTCGTCACCGACACCTGGGTGTCGATGGGCGACCAGGACTATGAGGCGCGTCTGGCCGCGTTTGAGGATTACACCGTCGATGAGGCCCTGATGGCCCTGGCCGATCCGGATGCGGTCTTCCTGCACTGCCTGCCGGCCCACCGGGGCGAGGAAGTCACAGACGCCGTCATCGACGGCCCCCGCTCCCTGGTCTGGGACGAGGCCGAAAACCGCATCCACGCCCAGAAGGCGGTCCTGGCCTGGTGTTTCGCGGGCTGACGCCGCTCTGACGATCGCCAGGCCGCGCGTCGCGCGGTCTGGCTCTTGCTTCCTTAAGGTCACGCTTGTCGCGCCCTGGGGAGGCTGAGGCCATGACCACCATATCCGCTGCGGGTTCCACCCTCACGCAACAGCTCTATCAGAAGCTGTTCGACCGTCTGAACACCGACGGCGACGACGCCCTGACCCTCGACGAAATCAGCGCTGTAGACGCTGGAAACACCAAGGTTTCAAAGGCTTTCGCAACCTTCGACGCCGATGCGGACGGTCGCGTCACCCGCGCCGAGATGACCCCTGCCGATACATTCGGCGCCGACACCCTGAACGCCCTGATCCAGGCCCAGTCCGGGTCGGAATCCATTTCCGATCAGGAATATCTTGCCGACTGGTTCGCCCAGACCGACACGGACAGCGACGGTCTGGTGTCGAGGTCGGAACGCGAGGCTGCGGCGGACCTTCGCCGCGCTGCGGCCTATGACGCCGGCCATATGAGCGACCGCGTCGTCATGGCCCGGTTGGGTTCGGATCGCGATCAGCCGCTGTCCATCGACGATTTTGTCGCTGGCCGAATGCGCACGCTTCAGCGGACCCAGGTCTCCAGCCTGTCCCCCGAGCGCCAGGCCGAGATCCGACAGTTGATGGATAGCCTCCGCTCTGACCCCGTCCAGGCGCCCCCCGCAGACGATGAACCCCTGGTCTCCCCGGAACAGGCCGCGGCCGACTGGGCCGAGCGCGCCTCCGGACCCGCTGGAACCGATCGTTTCCTCAGTCGCGAAATCGAAGGCCGGAGAGCGGCCGAGGCCGCCCGCATCGCCGCCGCCCCGATGAGCGACGCCCTGGCCGCCCGGCTGTTCCAACAGGCGCTGAACAGCTGGACGCCGTCGAGGGACGGACAACAGGCTGTCGCCGAAACGCGCGCATAAATGCGCGCGCCGGAGCCTCCGACGCGCGCAAATTCAGTCTGACGGCAGAGATGATCTCGGGCGGGGCGCCCGCCTATTGCAGGTTCACGTCCGAAACGCCGCCGACGTCCGGCTGGGTCTTGGTCAGATTGGCCTTCATCACCTGATAGCCGAACCCCAGCGCGCCCTTGTCCGAAACCCAGACCCGGCCGTCCTCGGCGTTGAAGCGGATCAGGGTCAGGTGCGGGTCGTCCTTGCCGTCCGGGTACCAGGCGGCGACGACGGGGTTCCAGTATTTTTCAATCCGGGCGCGGTCCTGGTCGATCGACAGGTCGCCGTGGATACAGGCCTGAACCTTCTGGTCCTTGGCCTGATAGCAGAACATGCCCTGCTGACCGCCGACCGCCACGTCGCGGGCGAAGTCGGTGTCATTGCGGCTGAAGAACCAGATGGTCCCGGTCTCCGGCTCGCCGAAACCGGTCATCGGCTGATGGTGGTATCCGGCCTGGTCCAGGCCCAGCATGCCGGTGTTGGACTCCTTCAGGCTGTTCCAGAATTCCTTTTCCGCCTCGGCGGGGGTCAGTTTGTCGGCCATGATGCGTCTCCTGTCTGGGGTTCGCAGGATCAACCATCGGGCCTCGCTCGGGTTCCTAAACGCCGGGCACCCAAGGCGGCCGTTCTGCGCCGAACAGGGTGGCCAGGTGGATCAGCAGCAGCATGGCCAGGGCCGCGGCGCCCAGCATGATGAAGCGCCAGGGGACCATGCGCGGCCCCTTGAACGGGTCGGGCGGCCGCGCGCCGCGCCAGCCGGCGAAGACCATGACGGCCAGGGCCGCGCCCAGCAGGATCAGAGTGGTTGTCAGGCTCATGGGCCGCAGTTGGCGCAGCCGGAGCACGGACGCAAGCCGAACCCGTTACCAGGTCCTTAATCTTAATCGGTCATTAACCACGTCGCGCCCAAAAGCCTCCCCACCCGACGAGATGTCCACAGGCTGACGAGTCGGCGCAACATCTTGCGGTTAACCACACGTTTACACCCTCGATATTGGCGTTATAGCCTCCATCCCATGGGTCGGGAGCCGAATCAGTGAGCGCAGCGGCGCCTTGGAGCGTGAAGGGTATTGATCCGAAGGCCCGCGAGGTCGCCAAGGATCTTGCGCGCCGCTCGGGCATGACCCTGGGCGAATGGCTGAACTCCATGATCATGGAAGACGAGGACGAGGGTTACGCCACCCTGCCGCGTCGCTCCGCCGGCCCCGAGATGTTCGAACGTCGCGGTCGCAGCCGCCGTCTCGACGACGCCTATGACGCTTCCGACGAAGGCTGGCAGCGGATCAGCGCCTCCATCGACGCCATCGCCGCCCGGCTGGAGGCCGCCGAGCGGCGCTCGACCGTCGCCATCCAGGGCGTGGACCAGGCCGTGTCCGGCCTGGTGCGCAGGCTGGACGGCCAAGACGCCCAGACCAAGGGGCAGGCCCGCCGCATCGACGACATCGCCGAGGAACTGCGCGAGGGCCATCGTCGCCTGCGCGCCTTCGAACGCGACACCGGCCCTCAGACCCAGGAGACCTTCGGCAAGGTCGAGCAGTCTCTGGGCGCCCTGGCCGGCCGCCTGTACGACATCGAGGAACGCCAGAGGTCGGGCGTCTCGGAACTGCGTCAGCGCATGGAGGCGGTCGAGAAGGCCGCAGGTCCCGGCGTCGGCACGGATCTGCTGGCCCAGGTCGGCGCGCGTCTGGACCAGGCCCAGAGCCGCACCACCGAGGCGCTGAAGACCCTCGAGCGCTCCTTCGCCGAGTTGGACCAGCGCATGCGCGCGGCCGAGGGGCGGGTCGAGCCCGAGGGGGCGCGTGACGCCGCCCGGTTCGAGAAGCTGGCCGAGACCCTGTCGCGCCAGATCGAGTTCAACCGCGCCGAGATGATGCAGCGGCTCGACGCCGCCGAGACCGGCGCGCGCATCGACCGGATCGAGCAGGCGGTCCGCAGCGTCGGCGACCAGCTGAACGCCTCCGAGCGCAAGGGCGCCCAGGGGCTGGAGGCCATGGGCCGCGAGGTCCTGAAGATCGCCCAGAACCTGAACGCCCGGGTCCAGACGGTCGAACGCGAGGCCATCGGCCGCGCCGAGGCCGTCACCCGCAGCGTCACCGACCTAGTCGGCCGCAAGGTCGAGGCCGATCTGTCGCGTCACGCGGCCAGAATAGACCAGGAGTTCGCGCGCCACGTCGATCGCGTCGATCAACGCCTGACCGCCAGCGACGACCGTCACGCCCTGGCGCTCGAGAAGCTGGGCGGCGAGATCACCCGGATTTCGGATCAGCTGAGCGACCGCATCGCCCAGTCCGAACGCCGCTCGCAGCAGGCGCTGGACGACATCGCGCGGCGCCTGTCGGAAAGCTCGGACAAGATCGAACAGCGCTACGACCGCGCCTCGGGCGAACTGGCCGAGCGGATGCGGATGAGCGAGGAGCGCACCGCCCGCCTGCTGGCCGAGGCCCGCGAGAGCATGGATACGCGCAAGCCGGCCGCGACCCGCGACCTGCAGCTGGACATCCCCGAGGCCGAGCCTGCGCCCGCGCCCGCGCCCCGCGCCGTCGCCGAGCGCGCAACGGTCGCCGCCGTCTCTGCGCCGGTCGAGCCGGACTGGCGCGCGGCCGTCTTCCCCGAAGAATCCTTCGACGTCGAGGATGACTGGTCGATCGACCCCGTGTCGCCGGACGCGGCCATGGCGACGCCCTTCCCGTCGATGCCGACGGCGTCGACGCCCGCTGCACTGGCGTCGGAGCCGCTCCGGCCCGAGCCTGATCCGGCTCCGGTTTCTGCGGCGTTGGTCGAAAGCGAACCCCGAATCCAGCCCTTCGGCGGTTTCGGCGGCGCCGATGTCGACGACGCGCTGGAGGCCACCGCATCCGGTTTCTCGACCCGGTCGGAGCCGCGTCCGAACGGACAGGCCCCGGATCAGGACGCCGTTCAAGGCCCCGTTCAAGGCCGGAGCGACGCCTTGCTGGACGGCGACGACGACTTCGCCGACGACACCGAATTCGTCGATCCCCGCCGTCTGCGCGCCAGCATGGGCGCCGCCGCCGCCGCCGGTCGCGCGGCCTCGACCCGCAGCACCATCGACGCCGCCCGTGCGGCCATGACGACGCCGGCGGCGCCCGAGGAAGCGCCCCGCCAGGGCTTCGGCCTGATGCCCAAGCGCGGCGGCAAGTCCAAGCTGCAGGAGCGGCTGGACAAGCAGGCGGCCAAGGACGGATCGACGGTCAAGAAGGCCTTCCTGGCCTCGGTCACGGCTGTGGCCCTGACCGGCGGGGCCTATGCGTCTCTGACCCTGGCCGACGGGTCGGGACTGCCCGATCTCGAACTGCCGGGGTTGCCGGGTTCGACCCGGACGCCCGCCTCCGCCGCCAGCGAAACCCCGATCGCCATGGCGATCACCCCGACGGACGCCGTACCCACGGTCGACGCCGGCGCGGCCGAGTTCGAACGGGCCGTGAACCGGATCGAGAGCGGCGACCTGGAAGGCGTGGACGAACTGAAGCGCGCCGCTGACCTGGGGTACGGCCCGGCCCAGACCTATCTGGGTCAGCTCTATCTCATGGGTGGAAACGGCGTGTCCGCCAATCCGGCCGAGAGCCGTCGGTGGGGCCGCCGTGCGGCCGAGTCCGGGGATCCCGGCGGCATGCATCTGTACGGCATGCAGTTGTACGAGGGCGACGGCGGCGCGGCCAATCAGGCCGAGGGTCTGATCTGGCTGCTCAGGGCGGCCGAGCGGGGCCTGACCGACAGCCAGTACAATGTCGCCCGCATCTATGAGACCGGCGCAGAGGGCGTGGCGAAGAACCCGACCGAAGCCCTGAAATGGTACATGATCGCCGCGCGCGGCGGCGACAGCGAGGCCCAGGCGGCCGTCACCCGACTTCGTCCCGCCGCCACCGCCACCGCCCAGCGCGCCGCCCGCACCGCCGCCGACGCATTTGTGCAGCAGCAGGTCCAAAGCCCGGCTCAGGGCCGAGGCTAGGCCGCCAAACCTTTCGCGCACGGGTGGCGGCGCGCCGTCGCCGTCGCTAAAGAACACCCTGTCGCCGTTCGGCGTCTCCCGTTCCGCTCCAGCCGAAGGCGCGTCCTTTGGACATCTATCTGCCGATCGCCGAGGTTTCGGTGAACTGGCCGACCCTGGTGATTCTGGGGGCGGTGGTCGGGTTCGTCTCGGGCCTGTTCGGCATCGGCGGCGGCTTCCTGATGGCGCCGATCCTGGTCTTCATGGGAATTCCGCCGACCGTGGCCGTCGCCAGCCAGGCCAGCCACGTCGTCGCCTCCTCCACATCCGGCGTGATCCGCTATGCGGGCCAGGGCGCGGTGGATTTCAAGATGGGCGGCGTTATGGCCGCGGGTGGGGCCGCCGGGGCGATCGCGGGCGTCGAGCTGTTCCGCTATCTGCGCCTGCTGGGCCAGGCCGATCTGGTGGTGGCCCTGTCCTATCTGGTCTTCCTGGGCGCCATCGGCCTGCTGATGCTGCACGAGAGCCTGACCGAGATCCTGCGCCGGCGGCGCGGCCTGCCCCCGCCGCGCAAGGACCGCCGCCGTCCCCTGTGGCTGTATGGTCTGCCGCTCAAGATGAAGTTCCCCAAGTCGGGCCTCTATATCAGCGCCCTGCCGCCGTTCGGCCTGGGCGTCTTCGCCGGGATCCTGTCGGCCATCATGGGGGTCGGCGGCGGCTTCATCCTGGTGCCGGCCATGCTCTATGTGCTGCGGATGCGAGCCGGGGCGGTGGTGGGCACCAGCCTGTTCCAGATCATCATCACCACGGCCATCACCACCATTCTCCAGGCCGGCCGCAACCAGACGGTCGACATCCTGCTGTCCACCATCCTGCTGCTGGGCGGGGTGGTCGGCGCCCAGATCGGCGCCCGGTTCGCGGGTCGGTTCCGGGCCGAGGAACTGCGTGCGGCCCTGGGCCTGATCGTGCTGCTGGTCGGCATCCAGATGGGGCTGGAGCTGTTCGTGCGGCCCAGCGACATCTTCCTGCTCGCGCCGGGGGTGTCGGACTGATGCAGGCGCTTCCTCCACCCCCTCCGGCCATTGAGGCGCCCCCCATCGAGGCGGCCGCCGTCGCGGCGCCGGCCCCCGACCGGTCCGAGGCCACGACGGGCGAACTGCGCGTCGCCGCCGCCCTGACCGACGCCCAGGTCCACGTCGATTCCGGTTTCACCGGCGCCTCCATCGTCCTGTATGGCGCGGTGTTCAACCCGACCCCCGAACCGGTCGATGTGGTCGTGGTGGTGCGCGGCCCCGACGCCCCGGTCCGCCTGGTCAAGAAGACCCGCAACATGGGGGTCTGGCTGAACAGCCGCCCGGTCCTGTTCGAAGGGGCGCCCGGCTTCTACATGACCGCCTCGACCCGGCCCCTGTCGGACATCGCCGACTTCGGCCAGCTGCGTCGGCTCGGCGTCGGGGTGGACCATCTGCGCATCGACGCGCCGGAAGAGGCGGGCACCGTGACCCGCTACGGGGTGCGCGACGTGGTCGTCAGCCGTCTGGGCGACGACTATCTGGATTGGAGGCGCGCCGTGATCCGGCTGAAGGAGGCGGCGGCCCTCTATGACACCGATCCGGACGGGGTGGAGTTCGTGGATCGCGGCCTGTTCCGGGCCGAGGTCAAGCTGCCGACCGTCGCCCC
>Ga0155085_1249_pt1 | contig 10522 bp, 3 predicted proteins | sample RifCSPhighO2_01_FD_106053 | JGI IMG/M metagenome (GOLD analysis project Ga0155085, IMG submission 106053) | Caulobacterales bacterium RIFCSPHIGHO2_01_FULL_67_30
GTCATCCTGCGCTGCGGCTCGGACTGTCTGCAGTCGTCGCTGGCCATCGCGGGCCTGATCGCCCAGGCGCTGGACGAGGCCGGCTTGCCGGCCGATGCTGTGCAGCTGGTGGACACGCCTGACCGCGCGGCGGTGGGCCTGATGCTGACCGGACTGGACGGCGCTATCGATGTCATCATCCCGCGCGGCGGCAAGAGCCTCGTCGCCCGCGTCCAGGCCGAGGCCAGGGTGGCGGTGCTCAGCCATCTGGAGGGGCTGAACCACACCTATCTGCACGAAGCCGCCGATCTGGCGGTGGCGCGGGGCGTAGTGGTGAACGCCAAGATGCGGCGGGTGTCGGTCTGCGGCGCGACCGAGACCCTGCTGGTGGATCGGGTGGGGGCGGCGCGCCTGCTGCCCCCCGTCGCCGCCGACCTGATCGCCGCCGGATGCGAACTGCGCGGCGACGCCGAGGCTTGCGCCCTGGTCCCCGCCATGACCCCGGCGACGGAGGCCGACTGGACCACCGAATATCTGGCGCCCATCCTGGCGGTGCGGATCGTCGATGATCTGGACGCCGCCACCGACCATATCGCCCGCTACGGCTCGGGCCACACCGAGGCGATCCTCACGACGGACGCCGACGCCGCCGAACGGTTCGCGGCGCGGGTGGACAGCGCCATCGTCCTGATCAACGCCTCGACCCAGTTCGCCGACGGGGGCGAGTTCGGCTTCGGCGGCGAGATCGGCATCTCCACCGCCCGCCTGCACGCCCGCGGCCCGGTGGGGGCCGAACAGCTGACCACCTACAAATACGTCGTGCGCGGCCAGGGCCAGATCAGACCCTGACCTTCTCCCTCCCCGTCCGGGGAGGGTGGCTGAGCCGCAGGCGAAGCCGGGTGGGGGCGGCCCAGCAAAGCATCCCTGAACGAAAAGGCGGCTCGATTCCGAGCCGCCCCCACCCGGTCGCTGGCGCGACCTCCCTCCCCCGCAGGGGGAGGGAGAAAACGCCTCAGCCGCGTTGCGGCAGGGCATAGGCGATGACGTAGTCGCCCCGCAGCGTCTCCATGAAGTGGTGGCCACCCGCCATGATGACGAGATACTGGCGGCCATTCTGCTCATAGATCATCGGGTTGGCCTGACCGCCGGCCGGCAGCACGTCCGACCAGACCGTCTCGCCCGTCTCGATGTCGATCGCGCGGATCAGGTCGTCGGTGGCGGCGGCGATGAAGATCAGGCCGCCGGCCGTGACGACCGACCCGCCGTTGTTCGGCGTGCCGATCTCCAGCGGCAGGTGCGAGGGGATGCCCCACGGCCCGTTCTTGCGCGCCGTGCCGAACGGACGGTCCCACAGGGTCTGGCCCGAGCGCAGGTCGATGGCGGTGATGCCGCCGTAGGGAGGCTCCTTGCACAGCAGGCCCGTCCACTTCACGCGCCAGCCGGCGTTGACGTCGATCGCGTAGGGCACGCCGATCTGCGGATCGCCGGCGCCTTCGCCCTTGGACAGGCTGCCGCCGCGCACGGTCGCTTCCTCCTGCTGGGCGATGTAGCGAGGGTCGTCGCGCGGGAACCAGCCCTTCTCGTTGGCCTCTTCGCGCGGCACCAGCCGGTTGTAGTTGGGCATGTCGTTATAGTTGGCGATGATCACGCCACGCACCGGATCGACCGCCACGCCGCCCCAGTCCGAACCGCCGTTGTAGCCCGGATAGTTGATGTAGTGGTTGGTCGAGGGCGGGGTGTAGTAGCCTTGGTAATTCGCCTTCTTGAAGTTGATGCGGCACATCATCTGGTCGATGGGGGACATGCCCCACATGTCGCGCTCTTCGAGGTTCGGCTTGCGCAGGGTGGCGAACAGCGAGAACGGCTGGGTCGGGGCGCGCTGGCCCTGTTCGGTTCCGCCCGTGGTCGGGACCGGGCGTTCCTCCATCCCGTGCAGCATCTGGCCGGTGGCGCGGTTGAACACATACATGTCGCCCTGTTTGGTGGGCAGCAGCAGGGCCGGCACGACGCCGCCCCCCGTGGGATAGTCGATCAGGGTCGCCTGCGAGCCCAGGTCGAAGTCCCAGACATCCTTGTGAACCGTCTGGAAATGCCAACGCGGCTTGCCCGTCGTCACATCGAGCGCGACCAGGGCGGTGGAGTATTCATTCTCCTGCGGGCGACGCGAACTGGACCAGTAGTCGGCCGCCGAATTGCCCATGGGCAGATAGACCAGACCCAGGGCCTCATCCCCCGTGGCCGTGGTCCACATATTGGGCGTGCCGGGCGTATAGGTCTCGCCCTCGGGCGGCAGGCCGGTGCGGTCGGGGCGCATCATGTCCCAGGCGAAGCGGAGTTCGCCGGTCTCGACGTCAAAGCCCTGGATCACGCCTGAGGCGTTCCATCGTTTCTGGCCGTCCAGCACCTGATGCCCGGTCACGATCACGCCGCGCACGATGACGGGGGGCGAGGTGATCGACACCATGCCGGGATAGGGGTCGCCCATGCCGCGCTTGATGTCCACGGCGCCGTTCTGACCGAAGGCCGGGCAAGGCCGGCCCGTCTGGGCGTCGACGGCGATGATGCGGCCGTCCAGGGTGCCTTCGATGATCTTGGTGGCGCAGGGCTGGGCCGGCTGGGCGTCGGCGCGCACATGATAGGTCACGCCGCGGCAGGCGGCCGTATAGGGGATGTTCTCGTCCGCGACCTGGGGATCATAGGCCCATTTCTGCTGGCCGGTCGCGGCGTCCAGCGCGAACAGCTTGTTGCGCGCGGAACAGAGATAGACGGTGTTCCCGATCTTCAGCGGCGTGGTCTCGGCGCCCCAACGCTCCTCCGGCAGATCGCCGGTGCGGAAGGTCCAGGCGCGTTCCAGCCGGCCGACATTGTCCTTGTTGATCTGGGTCAGCGGGGAATAGCGCTGGGCGCTGTCGGTGCCGCCCCAGGCGGGCCAGTCGGCGCCGGTTTTCAGCAAGGCCGGATCATTATAGGCGCCGCGCGGTCCCGGCAGCCGGTTCTCGATGCCGGCCTGGTTGGCCTGGGCGACCACAAACCCGAACACCACGGTCAGAACCGCCAGCCCCAGGGCGCCGCCCCCGGCCAGACGCCCGCCGCCGTGCGGCTTCAGCACCGGCAGGGTCGCCAGAACCAGGACCATCAAGACCAGAGGCCCCACCAGCCGGGGCACCAGGGCCCAGCCGTCCAGACCCGTCTCCCACAAGGCCCACACGAGGGTGAAGAGGAAGGCCGCGCCATAGACCCACACGCCCCTGACGTCCCGCAACACCAGCAGGGCGCCGGCGACGATCAGCATCAGGCCCACGACCAGATAGTACCAGGAACCGCCCAGGCTCAGGAGCTGAACGCCGCCGACGGCGAGGATCCCGCCGATCAGAAAAATCAAAACACCCAGGAGGAGGGTCAACCACCCACCCCATCCGCTCGGCGTGGTCCATCGCGGCATGGCGGTTCCCTTGAGAAATTAGAATGGAAAGCCAACGACCGCGAGCCGGGGAGGTTCCGGCAAAGATTGGAGACGCCTGAAACCTGTTTCCCCAACCCTACCGACAGCGCAATTTGCTGTCTCGAATTTCGACATATCAGGACGTCTATTGCAACCTGAGCAGCCGCGAACGGGTCTCAGCAATAATATTTGCCTAGGCCGGACCATTCGCGGCATAAGCGCGTCATGCACAAGACCCTGAAGCAAGGCGGGACTTTCGTCGTCGAACCACGCCGCCTCTCGAAGGCCACAGCCGAACTGCGCGCACGCGGGTTCGGCGAGATCACGATTCCGCCCTCGACCGAGACGGCCGAGAAACAGGCGTCGCGCTGCACCGACTGCGGCGTGCCGTTCTGCCAGAACGCCTGTCCGCTTCAGAACAATATTCCCGACTGGCTGCGCCTGTCGGCCGAGAACGAGCCGCGCGAGGCCTGGCGCGTCGCGTCGCTGACCTCGACCATGCCCGAGATCTGCGGCCGCATCTGTCCGCAGGACCGGCTGTGCGAGGGCGCCTGCACCCTGAACCAGTCCGGCTGGGACGCGGTGACCATCGGCTCGGTCGAGGCCTGGCTGGGCGATCAGGCCTTCGCCAACGGCTGGGTCGAACCGATCCGCCCGGCCGCCGAACGCGGCGAGAGCGTCGGCATCGTCGGCGCGGGGCCGGCCGGCATGGCCGCCGCCGACCGTCTGCGCAGCGAGGGCTATCAGGTCACGGTGTATGATCGGCATGACCGGGCCGGGGGCCTGCTGATCTACGGCATCCCCGGCTTCAAGCTGGAGAAGCACGTGGTCCAGCGCCGCGTGGACCGTCTGATCGACGGCGGCGTCCAGTTCGTCCTGGGCTGCGAGATCGGCAAGGACGTGACCCTGGCCGAACTGCGCGAGCGTCATGACGTGGTCCTGCTGGCCATGGGGGTCTATCAGCCGCGCATCCTGTCGGCGCCGGGCCGGGGTCCGGATTCGACCGTCGCGGCCCTGTCCTATCTGACGCACCAGAACCGACGCGACCTGGGCGACGCCGAGGAAGACGGCTGGCACGAGGCGCGCGGCAAGCGGGTGGTGGTCATCGGCGGCGGCGACACCGCCATGGACTGCGTCCGCACCGCCGTTCGCCAGGGCGCGGCGTCCGTCACCTGCCTGTATCGGCGCGATCGCGAGAACATGCCCGGCTCGGCCCGCGAAGTTGTCAACGCCGAGGAGGAAGGCGTCGTCTTCGAATGGCTGGGCGCGCCCAAGGCCCTGCTGTCCCAGGGCGACCGCGTCACCGGCGTGCGCGCCGCGCGGATGCAGCTGACCGAGGCGGCCCCCGGACAGCGTCGCGATATCGTGCCCGTCCCCGGCGCCGACTTCGACATTCCGGCCGACATCGTCATCGAGGCCCTGGGCTTCTCGCCCGAGCCGTTCGCGGCGCATGAGCCCGATCTGCGTCTGCGTGACGACGGCACCATCAAGGTCGGATCCGTCAGCTTCGCCACCAGCCTGCCCGGCGTCTTCGCCGCCGGCGACGCGGTGCGCGGCGCCTCACTGGTCGTCTGGGCCGTGCGCGAGGGCCAGGACGCCGCCGCCGAAATCGACCGTTACTTCAAGACCCGCACCGAGGAGGTCGCGGCATGACCGATTGGCTGAACAAGTACGAAGAGACCCGCGACCGCCTGGAAGCCGGCCACGCCTATGACCGCGCCTCCGAGCGCGACGCCTGCGGCGTGGGCCTGGTCTGCTCCATCGACGGCAGCCCGCGTCGCGACGTGGTGGAATATGCGATCCGCAGCCTGAAGGCCGTGGCTCACCGCGGCGCGGTCGATCCCGACGGCCTGTCGGGCGACGGGGCCGGCATCATGGCCGAACTGCCCCAGGGCTTCTTCGCCGAACAGGTGGCCTCCATCGGCCAGTCCCTGCGTCCCGGCCCGATCTGCGTCGGCCAGGTCTTCCTGCCGCGCACCGACCTGGGCGCCCAGGACCGCGCCCGCGCCATCGTCGAGACCGAGGCCCTGCGCGCCGGCTTCTGGATCTATGGCTGGCGTCAGACGCCCATCGACCTGTCGGTGGTCGGGACCAAGGCCGGGGCGACCCGGCCCGAGATCGAACAGATCATGCTGGCCCCGCCCTTGGACGACGCCGGACAGCCGCTGGACGGCGAGGCGCTGGAGCGCGAACTGTATCTGTGCCGCCGCCGCATCGAGAAGACGGTCAAGACCGAGAACCTGGCCGCCGTCTATATCTGCACCCTGTCCGCGCGCTCCATCGCCTACAAGGGGATGGTGCGGGCCGAACTGCTGGGGAACCTGTATCCCGACCTGGAGGATCCGCGTTTCGTCTCGGCCTACGCCGTCTTCCACCAGCGCTATTCGACCAACACCTTCCCCGAATGGAAGCTGGCCCAGCCCTTCCGCATGATGGCCCACAACGGCGAGATCAACACGCTGAAAGGCAACCTCAACTGGATGAAGTCGCACGAGATCCGCATGGCCGCCCAGGCCTTCGGCGACCGTGACCGCGAGGTGAAGCCGGTGGTCCAGCCGGGCGGATCGGACTCGGCCGCGCTGGACAATGTCATGGAGGTGCTGGTCCACGCCGGGCGCCCCGCCCCCATGGCCAAGGCGCTGCTGATCCCCGAAGCCTGGGCCAAGGACGACGTGGTCATGCCGCCCGAACACCGGGCCTTCTACGCCTATTGCAACGCGGTCATGGAGCCGTGGGACGGCCCGGCCGCCATCTGCGCCGCCGACGGCCGCTGGATCGTGGCGGGCAAGGACCGCAACGGCCTGCGCCCCCTGCGCGCCGTCGAGACCGTCGACGGCCTGCTGATGGCCGGGTCGGAAGCCGGCCTAGTGCCCATCCCCGAAAGCCGGGTGAAGCGCCGTCTGCACATCGGCCCAGGCAAGCTGATCGCTGTCGATATGAAGCATGGCCGTCTGTACGACGAGCATGAGGCCATCGACGCCCTGGCCGCCGCCCACCCCTATACCGAGTGGCTGGACAATATGGTGGATCTGGAGCCGATCATCGGCCCCGGACCCGAGCCGCGCTCGACCTCGGGCGAAGACCTGACGCGCCGCCAGATCGCCGCCGGCTACAGCCGCGAGGACCTGGACCTGCTGCTGGACGCCCTGGTGCGCGACGGCAAGGAAGCGGTCGGCTCAATGGGCGACGACGCCCCGCCGGCGGTGCTGTCGGCCCTGCCGCGCCCGCTGAGCCACTATTTCCGCCAGAACTTCAGCCAGGTCACCAATCCGCCCATCGACCCGCTGCGCGAAGCCGGGGCCATGAGCCTGAAGACCCGGTTCAAGAACCTGGGCAATATCCTGGCCCAGGAAGCGGCCCAGACCGACGTCTTCGTGCTGGACAGCCCGGTGCTGACCAACGGCATGTACGAGCGGATGATCGAGACGGTCGGGGCCGGTTCGACCGTGGTCATCGACTGCAGCTATGACACCCCGTCCGAGGACGCGCGGCCCGGCGCCGGCCTGCGCGCGGCGCTGGACCGGATCATGGACGAGGCCGAGGCCGCCGCCCGCGACGGGGCGGCCCTGATCGTGCTGACGGATCAGCAGGGGTCGGCGGGGCGTCTGGCCGCGCCGATGATCCTGGCCACGGCCGGGGTTCACGGCCGCCTGACCCAGGCGGGTCTGCGCTCCTATTGCTCCATCGTGGTCCGCACGGCCGAGACCCTGGACCCGCACGGGTTCGCGGTCCTGGTCGGGGTCGGCGCGACCACCGTCAACGCCTGGCTGGCCCAGGACCTGTTCCAGGAACGTCTGGACCGGGGCCTGTATCCCGGCCTGACGCTGCGCGACGCCTGCCTGAACTACAAGAAGGGCATCGAGGCGGGTCTGCTGAAGACCCTGGCGCGCAAGGGGATCAGCGTCATCTCCGCCTATCGCGGCGGCTGCGAGTTCGAGGTCTTGGGCCTGTCGCGCGCCCTGACGGCCGAATTCTTCCCCGGCGCCCCGTCGCGCATCTCCGGCATCGGCCTGGCCGGTCTGGAACAGGCGGCGATGAAGCGGCACACGGTCGCCTGGGGCGAGGCCCGGCCCTCGCCCGCCATCGGCGGCTTCTTCAAGATCCGCTCGGGCGGCGAGGCCCACGCCCACGAGGCCAAGACCATCCACCTGCTGCAGGACGCCTGCAACCGCGGCGACTATCGCCGGTTCAAGCAGTTCTCGGAGGCCGTCAGAAACCAGCCGGACCTGTCATTGCGCGACCTGCTGGACTTCCGCGAGGGCGTCGCCATCCCGGTCGATCAGGTCGAGAGCGTGTCCGACATCCGCCGCCGCTTCCTGACCCAGGCCATGTCCCTGGGCGCTTTGGGCCCCGAGGCGCACGAGACGCTGAACATCGCCATGAACCGCATCGGCGCCCGCTCGGTCTCGGGCGAGGGCGGCGAGGATCCGGAACGCTATCACCCGCGCGCCAATGGCGACGACGCCAACTCGGCCGTCAAACAGGTGGCCTCGGGCCGGTTCGGCGTCACGGCCGAATATCTGAACCAGTGCCGCGAGATCGAGATCAAGGTGGCCCAGGGCGCCAAGCCCGGCGAGGGCGGGCAACTGCCCGGCTTCAAGGTCACCGAGTTCATCGCCCGGATGCGCCACGCCGTGCCCGGCACCACCCTGATCAGCCCGCCGCCGCACCACGACATCTATTCGATCGAGGACCTGGCCCAGCTGATCTATGATCTGAAGGCCATCAATCCCGACGCCAAGGTGACGGTGAAACTGGTGTCCGCCTCGGGCATCGGGGCCATTGCGTCCGGGGTGGCCAAGGCCAACGCCGACGCCATCCTGATCGCCGGCCACAACGGCGGCACCGGCGCCTCGCCCCAGACCTCGATCAAGCACGCGGGCCTGCCCTGGGAGATCGGCCTGGCCGAGGCCCATCAGGTGCTGACGCTGAACAATCTGCGCGGCACGGTGACCCTGCGCACCGACGGCGGGGTCCGCACCGGCCGCGACGTGGTCATCGCCGCCATGCTGGGGGCAGAAGAATACGGGGTCGGCACCGCCGCCCTGATCGCCATGGGCTGTCTGATGGTGCGCCAGTGCCATTCGAACACCTGCCCCGTCGGCGTCTGTTCGCAGGACGAGCGGCTGCGCGAGAAGTTCACCGGCACCCCGGACAAGGTCGTGAACCTGTTCACCTTCATCGCCGAGGAGACGCGCGAGATCCTGGCCTCGATCGGCGCCCGGACGATGGACGAGATCATCGGCCGCACCGACCTGTTGCGTCAGGTCCGGCGCGGCGGATCGCACCTGGACGACCTGGACCTGAACCCCCTGCTGGTTCGGGTGGACGAGGGCGCGGCGGGCAAATGGGCGGACAAGGGCCGCAAGCCCATCGCCGACAGCCTGGACGCCCGAGTGCTGAAGGACGCGGTCCGCTTCCTGGATCGCGGCCAGACGCTGGAGCTGTCCTATCCGCTGAACAACACCCAGCGCACGGTGGGCGCCGCCGTGTCGTCCGCCATCGTGCGGCGGTTCGGGGCGCAGGGGCCGGCCGGTCGGCTGAAGCTGCGTCTGGAAGGCATCGCCGGCCAGAGCTTCGGCGCCTTCGCCGCCAAGGGGCTGGAGTTGCACCTGACGGGCGAGGCCAACGACTATGTCGGCAAGGGCCTGTCGGGCGCCGAAATCTCGATCCGCACGCCGGAATGGCGCGAGGACCAGCTGATCTGCGGCAACACCACCCTGTATGGCGCGACCTCGGGCCGGCTGTTCGTGGCCGGTGCGGCGGGCGAGCGGTTCGCGGTGCGCAACTCGGGCGCCGAGGCCGTCGTCGAGGGTCTGGGCGCGCATGGCTGTGAGTATATGACCGGCGGCCGGGTGGTCGTGCTGGGCGGAGTCGGATGGAATCTGGCGGCGGGCATGAGCGGCGGCGAGCTGTTCGTGCTGGACCAGCCAGGTTACGCCGAACGCGCCCTGAACGGCGACCTGGCGGGCGTGGCCGACATCGACGAAGCGGCGGCCGAACGGCTGCGCGGACTGGTCGAGGCCCATCTGGCGGCGACCGGTTCGCCGCTGGCCCGCCGACTGCTGGGCGACTGGGACAACACGCTTGACCGTTTCGTGCGTATCCTGCCGCTTACGGACATTGTCAGAACGGAGGAACGGCTTAAGACTTCGGCCTGAGACCCTGGCCTGAGCCGTTCCTTCCTCTCCTCCCCGAGACGCATGAAATGACCCGACACGCCGCCCTGTCCGCCATCGCTGTTGCCGGGGCGGCGTCGCTCGCCTCTCCGGCCCTGGCGGCGGCCCCCGCCCTGCTGGCCCATCAGGCGCCCCTGGTCATCGACAATGCGGCGACGGCCTGGATCCTGACGTCCACCGCCCTGGTGCTGCTGATGACCCTGCCGGGTCTGGCCCTGTTCTACGGCGGCATGGTGCGCAAGAAGAACATCATCAGCGTCATCGCCCAGTCGGCGGCGGCCTTCGCCATCGTCTCGGTGCTGTGGTTCCTGGTCGGCTACAGCCTGTCGTTCGGCAAGGGGCCGGATGCGGTGAACGGCCTGATCGGCGGGGTCCAGGCGGCCTTCCTGAACGGGGTGACGATGCAGACGGCGCACAGCCTGCTGCCCGGCCTGCCGGAACTGCTGTTCGTCAGCTTCCAGATGACCTTCGCCATCATCACCCCGGCCCTGATCGCCGGCGCCTTCGCCGAGCGGATGAAATTCTCGGCCAGCCTGCTGTTCTTCGCCCTGTGGCACCTGATCGTCTATGCGCCGATCTGCCATCAGGTCTGGGGCGGCGGCTATCTGGGGAGCCTGGGCGTGCTCGACTTCGCGGGCGGGGCGGTGGTTCACGTCAATGCGGGCGTCGCCGGCCTGGTCTGCGCCCTGGTGCTGGGGCCGCGCCACGGCTTCGGCCGCGACAACATGGCCCCCGCCAACCTGGTCTACAGCGCCATCGGCACCGGCCTGCTGCTGGTCGGCTGGATCGGCTTCAACGCCGGATCGGCGGGCGCCGCCGACGCCCTGGCCGCCACCGCCGCCTTCAACACCATCCTGGCCGCCGCCGCCGCGGCCCTGGGCTGGATGACCGTCGAATGGTTCGACCGCAAGCGCCCGACCCT
>Ga0155085_1331_pt3 | contig 10066 bp, 5 predicted proteins | sample RifCSPhighO2_01_FD_106053 | JGI IMG/M metagenome (GOLD analysis project Ga0155085, IMG submission 106053) | Caulobacterales bacterium RIFCSPHIGHO2_01_FULL_67_30
TGTCCTCCCCGTCGGCCTTCGCCAACGGGGAGGTGAATGCGTGGTCAGGCGTGCGTCTGGTCCCAATACCTGACCGCATCGGCGTCGCGGGCCGAGAGGTCGGGGTAGGCGGGGTCTGAGCCGACGTCGGGGACGCGGCGCCACGAGCGGGCGCATTTGGGATAGTCGGCCAGGGCCACGGCCACGGCGAGCGCGTCGCCTTCGACCAGTTCGGCGCCCGAGGTGCGGAAGATCTCGGCGGCGTCCAGCCCGTCGAAGGGGGCGAAGGTTCCCGCCGGCGCCGTGACGGTCGGCCAGGCGTCCAGCGCCCCGCCGATTAGCTTATCTCGACGCGCGGCTTCCAACGATTCATTGACCACTTCGAGGACGGTGTTGATCGCGGCCCAACGCTCGGCCTCGGCCGGGTTGTTCCATTCCGCCGGCGTCTCCGGGATCACCCGGGCGCAGTTCGTGCCCGCATCCGGGAAGCGCGTCGTCCAGGCCTCTTCCATCGTGAAGGGCGTCAGCGGCGACAGCCAGGCGGTCAGGCGCATGAAGACCGCGTCCATCACCGTGCGGGCCGCGCGGCGGCGCAGGGCGTCGGGGCGGTCGCAGTAGAGGCTGTCCTTGCGGATGTCGAAATACAGGGCCGACAGGTCGTTGGAGCAGAACTCCAGCACCGGGCGGACGACGTCCTGGAAGCGGTATTCGGCATAGGCCTGGCGCACATGGGCGTCCAACTCCCACAGCCGGTGCAGGATGAACTTCTCCAGCGGCGGGAACTGGTCGTAGTCGGTCAGCCGCTCGGCCTCGTCGAAGTCGGCCAGGGCGCCCAGCAGATAGCGGACCGTGTTCCTCAGCTTGCGATAGGCGTCGACCGTGGTTTGCAGGATCTGTTTGCCGATCCGCTGGTCTTCCGAATAGTCGACCAGCGACACCCACAGACGCAGGATGTCGGCGCCGCTTTCCTTGATGACCGTCAGCGGATCGGTCGTATTGCCCTTGGACTTGGACTGTTTCTCGCCCTTCTCGTCGAGGGTGAAGCCATGGGTCAGGACCGCCTTGAACGGGGCGCGGCCACGGGTGCCGCAACCTTCCAGCAGAGACGACTGGAACCAGCCGCGATGCTGGTCCGAGCCTTCCAGATAGAGGTCGGCGGGCCAGTGGGCCGGGCGGTCGCCCGTATAGCCATGCTCGGGCAGGCGCGGGTCAAGAACGAAGGCGTGGGTCGAACCCGCGTCGAACCAGACGTCCAGGATGTCCTCGACCTTTTCATACCGGGCCGGGTCGTGGGCGCCCAGGAAGTCGCTGTCGGGCGCGGTGAACCAGATGTCGGCGCCGTGTTCGGCCACGGCCTTGACGATCCGGGCGTCAACCTCGGGATCATGCAGGGGCTGGCCGGTCTGTTTGTCGATGAACATGGCCAGGGGCGTGCCCCAGGCGCGCTGGCGGCTGACCAGCCAGTCGGGACGACCCTCGACCATCGAGCGGATGCGGTTCTTGCCCGCCGCCGGGTGGAAGGCCGTGTCGTCAATGGCGGTCAGGGCCATCTCGCGCAGGGTGTCGCCCGACTTCAGGGGCTCGTCCATGCGGATGAACCATTGGGGCGTGTTGCGGAAGATGACCGGCGCCTTGGACCGCCAGGAGTGCGGGTACGAGTGTTCCAGCCGGCCGCGCGCGAGCAGATTGCCGGCCTCGATCAGCTTGTCCATCACCGCGCCGTTGGCGGGGCCGAACTTGCCGGTCTTCTTGCCCTCGGTCTCCAGCACCTTCAGCCCGGCGAACAGGGGGACGGTGGGGTAGTAGGCGCCGTCCGGGTCGACCGTGTCCGGCACCTCGTGATGACCATGGGCCTTCCACACCTCGAAGTCGTCGGCGCCGTGGCCCGGCGCGGTGTGGACGAAGCCCGTACCCGCGTCGTCGGTGACATGGTCGCCGGCCAGAAGCGGCACCGAGAAGCCATAGCCGCTGTCCAGCGCGGCTAGCGGGTGGGCGCATTCCAGGCCCGACGGATTGATGTCGTAGACGCGGGTCCAGGCGGCGATCTTTGCGGCCTTGAACACGTCCTCGGCCAGCTTGTCGGCGACGATCAGCCGGTCGCCCGGCTTGGCCCAGGGCGCGAACTCCAGACCCTCTTCCATGGCCGTGACCTCATACAGGCCATAGGCGATCTCGGGGCCGTAGCTGATGGCGCGGTTGGCCGGGATGGTCCAGGGCGTGGTGGTCCAGATGACGATGGACGGGGTGCTGGTGCGGAAGGCCAGCAGGTCGTCGGGATGGTCGTCGGACACGCCGGTGACCGGGAACTTGACCCAGATCGTGGGTGACACGTGATCGTGGTATTCGATCTCGGCGTCGGCCAGGGCGGTGCGCTCGACCGGCGACCACATGACGGGCTTGGAGCCGCGATAGAGCTGGCCCGAATTCTTGAACTTGTGGAACTCGGCGATGATGGCCGCCTCGGACGTGAAGTCCATGGTGGCGTAGCGGTTGGCGAAGTCGCCGGTGATGCCCAGGCGTTTGAACTGGTCGCGTTGCAGGTCGATGTATTTGCCGGCGTATTCGCGGCAGGCGGCGCGGAACTCGTCCTTGGAGACCTCGTCCTTGCGGCGGCCCTTGGCGCGGAACTGTTCCTCGATCTTCCATTCGATCGGCAGGCCGTGGCAGTCCCAGCCGGGGACGTAGTCGACGTCATAGCCCAGCAGGAACCGGCTGCGGACCACGAAATCCTTCAGCGTCTTGTTCAGCGCATGGCCGATGTGGATGTCGCCGTTGGCGTAGGGCGGGCCGTCGTGCAGCACATAGAGCGGGGCCTTCTGCGCCTGGCGTTCGGCGCGCAGGGTCCCGTACAGGTCGCCCCACTGCTCCAGGATCAGCGGCTCCTTCTGCGGCAGGCCGCCGCGCATGGGGAAGGGCGTCTCGGGCAGGAAGACGGTGTCGCGATAGTCGCGGCCGGAGGGGGTGTCGGTGGTGTCTGTGGCGTCGGCCATGGGTCGTCTCGGCGTCGTGAAAGTGATGTCGCTGTCTTCGTTCGCCCTGTCGCGCTTCGCGCTGCTCGAGGGCGGCTTCGTTCGCCCGAACAGAGGGCGGTCTTCCCGGCGTGCACGGGGCCACAGGGCCCGGAAGCGCTACGCCGGGCGGCTAATCGAAATCAGGCGAATGGAGACGCGGACGGTCATGATGCGGGCGGTCTAGCAGACGGATGCGGCATTGCGCCATCCCCGAAGACTTTCCCATCTCAACGGAAACGAAAGGCTTTTGTCGTCTTGGTTAAGGTTGGATCGTCCGGAAGTCTGTCCAGGCGACGTGAGAATTCGTTCGGGAGTCCCGCCGATGCGGCAGCGGATCAGGAATTGGATGCTGGGTCTGGCGGCCGGCGGGGCCATGTTGGGCGTCGCGGGCGCGGCGACGGCCCAGAGCTGTGGCCAGCCGGCGTGCGAACCTCCGCCGCCGCCTTGCTGCGAGCCGCCGCCTCCGCCGCCTTCCTGCGGGGGTGGATCGTGCGGGGGCGGGAACGGCGGCTGGAACTCGAACACCAACGTCAATGTGAACGTCAACGTCAATGCGGGGGCCAGCGCCAATGCGAACGCCGGGTCGCGGGCCTTTGTGAATGCGCGGGCCGGCGGCTTCTCCGGCGGTTACGGCGGGGGCGGCGGCGCGGCCTATGTGACCGTGGACCAGCCCTATCCGACGACCATCCAGGGCCTGGCCGTCGAAGGCCTGGCCCAGACGGTGCGGACGCCCTTCACCGCCTGGCGTCGGTCGATGAAGCGGGTGGTGATCCAGGCGGTCTGCATCGACGACCGCCAGGTGCCGCACCCCGCCTCTCAGGTGAAGCCGGATCGCGAGATCGCCGACGGCTATGACGGCGAGATCTATCGCTGCCTGGCCGGCACCTGGCTCCAGGCGACGATCGCCGACTATGAGGGCGACATCAAATTCGACCACGGCACGACCCTGACCTGCAGGAAGCACGAGGCCCTGTGGTTCGGCGGCGAAGGCAAGCTGGAATGCCGCCCCGAAAAGCCCGAGCGGGACTGCAACGAACGCTCGCTGCTGCGTCGCTACGGGGCCGGGGTGAAGATCCTGACCATGTACCGCGAGGAAGAATACACCGAATACCGCGAGGAACAGGTCCAGAGCGCGACCGTCATCACCGGGGCCATCACCCTGGACGGCGGCGTCGGCGGCCGGGTGTTCTGAACCGGACCTGACGCGACCCGTTCAGGCGCGGCTCAGGCCGTGTGACGCAAGACAAGACCGTCGGCTCTCCGTCGACGATCCTGAAGACTGGCCCCCTAAAGGCTCGGCCCCGGTTCCTGCGAACCGGGGCCGTTTTTCTTATTGGGCCAGCTTGTCCGAGACGACCTCGGCGCGCCAGGCGGCGTCGGGCTTCAGATACTGCCGGGCCAAGCTTTGCAGGTCGGCGGCGGTGACGGCCTCCAGCACCGCAATATTGTTGCGGGTCTGGTCCAGCGAGGCCGGGTCGGACTGGGCTTCGGACAACTGGGTCAGCCAGTAGCCGTTGTCGGCCATGCTGCGCCGCAGCCGCTCCACCGCCGGACGGCGGGCGCGGTTCAGTTCATCCTCGCTGACCGGATTGTCGCGCAGGTCGGCGGCGATCACGTCCACGGCGTCGAACAGTTTCGTCAGGGACTCGGGGGGCGTTTCGGCGCCGACGGCGATATAGCCGTAGCCGGGGAAGGCGTCGGAGCTGGTGGCGCTGGCGCTGGGCGAATAGGCGATGCCCTGTTTCTCGCGGATCTCCTCGTTCAGGCGCAGTTGCAGCACGGCCGACAGGATCGCCAGTCGCCGGGCCGTGGTGCGGTCTTCGATCTGGTCGGTGGTGGGCCAGGCGACGAAGCCCAGAGCCTGTTCAGCCTGGCCCGTGTGGGTCAGACGGATCGGGGTCGCGGTCGGGGCGGGGAAGCGACGTTCGGCCGATCCAGGCGGCGGGGTCGGGGCGGGACCGCGCGCGGGCAGGGCGCCGAAGGTCGAACCCACGGCGGCGATGACCGCGTCCACGTCCACATCGCCGACGACCGTGATCTCGATCGGGCCGGAGGCGAGGGCCGCCTTGATCTGTTCGCGCAGGGGTTCGATCTCGACCGACTGGAACTGTTCGTTGGTCGGGGCGGCCGCGCGCTTGTCGCCCCCGGCCAGCAGTTCCCCGGCCTTCAGACCGAAGGCGCCGCCGGGCGTGGCGGCCTGTTGTTCCAGCGCCTGCGGATAGGAGGATTTGGCGCGTTGCAGCGGCGCGGCGCGCAGACCCGGATCGGTCAGGAAGGCGGCCAGAACCTGAAGCTCGAGCTGCAGGTCCTCCGGGCGGGTGGAGCCGCCGAAGCTGTAGCTGTCCGTACCCTGGCTGACGCTGGTGTTGACGACATGGCCGGCCAGGACGCGGTCGGCCTCATCCACCGTCAGCTTGCCCAGGCCGCCGGCGTTCAGCACGGTGTTGGCGGCGAACAGGGGCGAGAAGCGGTCGGCGGGAAGACCCATGCCGCCGATGCCCGTATTGGCGCGGATCAGGATCTGGTCATCGCGGAAGTCGGTCTTCTTGATGTTCAGCAGGGTCCCGTTGGGGAAGCGGACCAGGGTGGCGCCCAGATCGGCCACCTCGGTGCGCGCGGCGGGAAGGGCAGGCGCGCCGAAGTTCGTGTAGGGCCATTCCAACGCCGACTGATCGCCGGGCGCGGCGACGGGAACCTGACGCGAGGCCTCCAGCGCGGCGGTGACGGCGGCCTCGCCGCCCTCGACCGGGACCGGGCTGGTGAACAGGACCAGAGGCCCCTGGCCTTCGAACACCGGACGCACGGCGGCGTTGACCTGTTCCGGCGTCAGATCGGCGACGATCTTCTCGAACTGGTCCAGGCTTTCCTGGGGCGAGGTGAAGACCGTGTCGCCATTGACCGCGTTCAGCAGGGCGCCGGCCAGGGCCGTGGTCGAGCGCGTGGCCGCGGTGGCGACGGCGTTCTGAAGCGAGGTGCGATATTCGGTGATCTCGCGCTGCAGCTCGGGGGCGGTGACGCCGTACTGGGTCAGGCGGCGGGCCTCCTGCTCGGTGGTCTCCAGCGCGCGCTTCCATTCGCCGGGCGTGAAGGCGACCGACAGGACGCCGGCGTCCAGGGTGTCGAACAGCGACTGATAACCGCCGCCGGCGCCCAGGAAGGGCGGATTGTCGGCCCGCGCCATCTCGCCCAGGCGGCGGTTCAGCACCGCCAGGCCCAGGCTGCGGCGAACGGCCTCGGTGCGTTCGGCCAGGCTGTCGGGGTCAAGGTCCGGCGCCTTGATCCAGTTGATCTGGATCGACGACTGGACGCCCGGCTCGACGATGATGCTGGTCTCCGGCTGGCGCGCGGCGACGGTTCCCAGGTCGGGCTCGGGCCCGTCGGCGGCCTTGGGCGTCCAGTCCGCGAAGGTCGTGCGGATCTTGGCCTCCATCGCGTCCACGTCGAAGTCGCCGACAGCGATGAAGGTCGCGCGCGAGGGGCGGTAATAGGCGTCATAGAAGTCGACGAACCGTTCGCGCGGCGCGGTGCGGATCACCTCCAGGTCGCCGATCGGCAGGCGTTTCGACAGGCGCTGGCCCGGCGCCAGCAGGGCCAGCTGGGTCTTCAGCACCCGCATCTGCGGCGAGTTGCGGGTCCGCTCCTCCCCGACGATGACGCCGCGCTCGGCGTCGATGGCGTCCGACGCCATCAGGGCGTCGCCCATCATTTCCCGCATCACATGCAGGGACGTATCGACCGTCTCGTCCTGGGTGTTGGGCAGTTCCAGCATATAGGCCGTCTGCTCGAAGCTGGTGAAGGCGTTGGTGTCGGCGCCGAAGGCCAGGCCCAGGCGTTCGAGAATGCGCAGCATCTCGTTCTCGGGGATGTCCTTGGTCCCGTTGAAGGCCATGTGCTCCATGAAGTGCGCCAGCCCCTGCTGGTCGTCCCGCTCCATCAGCGAGCCCGCGTCGATCCGCAGCCGGAACGAGGCCTGGCCCGGCGGGGTGGCGTTGTGCATCAGGGCGTAGCGCATGCCGTTGGGCATCAGGCCGTAACGGACGGCCGGATCGGCGGGAACATCACTGGTCGCCTGGGCCCAGGGATTGGAGGGCGGGACCTGGGTCTGGGTTTGGGCGGCGGGCGCGAAGGCCAGGACGGGGACGGCGAAGGCCCCCGTCGAAAGAGCCAGGCCAGAGGCCGCGACAAGCAGAAGGCGACGCGCAGAACGCATGAGTTTACTCCGAAACGCCGCAACCCCCGATGGAACGGCTGATGTCTGGAGTAGGGGAGGGCGGGGGCGAGGGCAAGGCGACCGTTTGGCAGGCGCCTTGGGGGAGGCGGATAGCCGTAAAATAGCGATAAGGGGGAGGCGTGGAGGGGCGTTTGAGATAATCAGCAGATAACCTCCGCAGCAGGTCGCCTAGATTTCATTCTAAGCGTCCGCAAGCGTGACAGTCTGTACACGCAACTGTAAGCTTCGCCTTATGCTCGCGCGCAGACGCGGTTGGGAGGCGTTCATGTTCTTTACCATTCTCAGGGGGCGGGTGCCCGAGGGCTCGTCCAACTGCGCGTTTTTAGTACCAGACAACTGGGATGACTGGTTCAAGTTCAGAACCACGTTTGCGCTGATAGTCTGCGATGAAGCCGGACATAGCCATCAGGTGGGATCGCTCAAGATCGGACAGGTAGGTCTGCAGCCTGCAGGGACGGTCGAGCCTGGTCAGAGAGCGCCGGAAATTCCTGAAGAGTTTGACGCACTCGGTCCAGACTTCTTCTCGCTCGGCATAGGGGAGGATTACTATGCCTCCCTCAATCAGCTTTCGGCCGCCTTACGTGAAACTGTTCTGGTTGGGCTGAGGGACTGTGCCTTCGACTTGGATATCTTCGAAGCGGCGTTAGACGAGCCTTCAATGGAGGTTTCACTTCTCCGCAGCATATCTCCAAGCACAGTGAGGGGGCGCTTACATCGCCTTACACGTGGGGACGCGGAGCTTACCGAATTTCGCTTCACTTTCACGCTCGAACAGCCCGATGGGGTCTCCCCAGCAATAATGGACTTCGAGGTGTTGCCGGCATCTGAGCCGCCAACGAACGTCCATGTTCTCATCGGCCGAAACGGGGTGGGAAAGACGCGTTGTATGCGTCAACTCGCGGAAGCGCTTCTTGGCAGAGCTGAGGAGGCCGACATGGTGCCGCCTGTGACCGTTGCTCTAAGTGACGACGGAGCTTGGGCTTTCGCCGGCTTGGTCCTGATCTCGTTCAGCGCATTTGATGATTTCGATTTGCGATCAAAGCCCACCGACCTGATGGGATCGGAGCAGGTCGGGTTGCGCCACCGCATTGAGGTGGAGGGCGAAGAACAAGGAGGCATCAAATCACCCAAGGATCTCGCTGTCGATTTCCGTAAGAGTTTTGAACGCTGCCGCCATGGCCTTAGGGCTGACCGCTGGCGTTCTGCGCTGGACACCCTTGAAACAGACGATTTGTTTGCCGAAGCGAACATTACTCAACTTTTGGCGCTGTCAGACGATGATTGGTCCGATGCGGCCGAGTCTCTATTTAGTCGATTGAGCTCTGGCCACGCCATCATTCTTCTCACCATCACGCGACTGGTCGAATTGGTAGACGAGAAAACACTTGTCTTGCTTGATGAGCCCGAAGGGCACCTTCATCCGCCGCTTTTGGCAGCTTTTATCCGCTGCTTGTCGGACTTGCTAGTGAAGCGAAATGGGGTCGCGATCATCGCCACCCACTCGCCGGTCGTACTCCAGGAGGTGCCTCGAAACTGTGCCTGGAAGCTTCGTCGGGCGCGCGCTGTCTCGGTGGTCGAGCGGCCGGCCATCGAAACCTTCGGCGAAAATATCGGCCTTCTAACGAGAGAAGTCTTTGGGCTTGAAGTAACGCGGTCCGGTTTTCACCAACTTCTGCGAGCGACGGTCAACGAAGGGCTAGACTACGCCGCCGCCGTAGCTCGCTTTGAGGGTCAGCTGGGCGGTGAGGCGCGTGCGATAGTTCAAGCGCTGATCGCTGAGCGGGATGCACTCTAATGCGCTCTCTAGTCCGCCCAACCGTCACGGCGAGGCAAGCTCTCGACCTTTGTGTGGCTAGCATTCGCGATGCCAGTTTGAACCAGCGTCTGCAACAGGCTGCATCCAGTATTGAATCGGCGGAATTGGCTTATATAACAAGTGGTAAACAGGCATCGCTGTACAGCATCGAGGGAACAGATGACGTTGCTGGGTGCGTCACCACGAAGGAGATGGAAAGGGTTTATGCCGGAACTTTCGTAAAGAGCGTACGAACCAGGCACATTTACGACGCTATCAAGAAGTTACCAGAAAACGATATATGTCCGCTATGCGCGCAGCGAACAGTCTTCACGCTGGACCACTATCTGCCGCAGTCAGCCCACCCGGCTTTGACAATCACGACGGCCAACCTTGTTCCGTCCTGCGGTGAGTGTAACAAAACCAAGCTGGCCTTGCAGGCGGCGCAAGCGGGCGAGCAGACGCTGCATCCGTACTTCGATGATGTTGACGATGGTCGGTGGCTGTTTGCGGCGGTGCAAGAAACGCAGCCTGCCGCTCTAGTATTTTTGGCCGCACCACCTGCAGCTTGGAACGCCGTGAAGCGACAGCGTGTCTTTTCGCATTTCAGGGTGTTTGGTCTCGCGCAGCTCTACGCGTCCCACTCGGCGGTTGAGTTGACCAACATTCGCTATGGGCTACAGCAAATGGCGCAGCGCGGTTCACCAGATGATATTCGAGACCATTTGGCGCGCGAAGCGGCAAGTCGCGCTGCGGCGCAAACCAATTCGTGGCAACGCGCAACATACGAAGCTTTCGCGAACTCCGCTTGGTTCTGTGCTGGAGGTTTTGCGTGAGACGGTCATCTCGTCGCGCTAGTCGCTTTCCTCACCCGCCCGGACGGCTCACATAGAAGGTGGCGCTGTTGCCGACGGCGGTGGTCCCGACCACGGCGGCGCGGCCGGAGCCGATGGTGGCGTTGGTCGTGGCGGTGACGGCGGCGTTGTTGGTCTGGTTGTTGGTGATGTTGACCTCGCCGCCGCACTGGGAACAGGCGGAACCGGTGACGCT
>Ga0155085_1405_pt1 | contig 9800 bp, 10 predicted proteins | sample RifCSPhighO2_01_FD_106053 | JGI IMG/M metagenome (GOLD analysis project Ga0155085, IMG submission 106053) | Caulobacterales bacterium RIFCSPHIGHO2_01_FULL_67_30
AGGATTTGCCGGATGCGCTGCGACCCGTCGGCATGGCGGGCGATTGCCAGATGACGCAGGCGACGGAGCGCGGATCGCCCTATGGCCTGCAATGCGGGCCGCAGTCGCGGACGCCCGCTGCGTCGTCCACCCCGCAGGAAATGGATTGTCGCCCCCGTCCCGTCGAAGGCGGTTTCAGCTCCGAGTGCCGGCCGGTCGATGAGGCCAAAAACAAGGGTCTGTCGCTACGTCTTTGGGGCGGCAAGGACGACTGAAAACAGGGTCCGCCCAAACCGAAACGCCGCCCGCTTTCGCGGACGGCGTTCGGGCGGTGACGGATCGGGGTAAGGCTTACTTGTCGTCTTTCAAGCTGTCCTTCACGCCGCCGACGGCGTTCTGGACCTTGCCCTCGACCTGATCGGCCTTGCCTTCGGCCTGCAGCTTGGAATCGCCGGTCAGCTTGCCCGCGCCTTCCTTGATCTTGCCGCCCATGTTCTTGGCGGAGCCTTCGATACGGTCTTGATCAGCCATGGGAATTCTCCTTTTCGAGCGGCGCTGTCATAGCGCCGCGACGTGCAGGAAGAACGGGATGGCCGCGAGGCTTGTTCCGTAAGGCTCAGCTTGCGCGACGCAGCCAGACCGCCACCGCCCAGGCGTGAGCGTCGTGCCGCAGGCGCGACAGGGCGACGGTCGGGTCCAGCCAGACCAGAGTGTGATCGTCCTCGCATTTGGCGTCAGGATTTTCGCCCGTGACCACGCCGGTCCAGAAACCGCCGATGTTGCACAGCGGCTCGCCATTGCTTTTCAGGTGATACTGGCCCGCCTCGGCGATGCGGTTCAGCGGCTTGACGTCCAGGCCGGTCTCCTCGACGAATTCTCGCACCAGGGCCTGAACCTCGCTCTCGTCCCCGTCCACGGCCCCGCCGGGCAGGTCGAAATAGGCTCCGGTCGTCCGCTCGACCCGCACGCAGGCGATCAGGCCGTCGCGTTCGACGACGCCGAACGCCGTCGCCCGGTGGCGGTAGTCGATTGCAGGATTGCGAACGCCGAACTGAAGCATGACTAAACTGACCCTAGAGGTCGAAGGCCAGCCGGGCGCGCACGCCCTTGTGGGCGGCGTCGAACTCGACGGCCGAACGCAGGCCCGAGGCCATGGCCGAGATGATCTTGCCGCCCAGGCCCGTGCCCTTGGGCGCGCCGTCGCCCAGGCCCGGACCGTCGTCCTCGACCGTCAATATGGCGCGATGTTCGCCCTCGGGCTGCAGCTTGATGCGGATTTCGCCGCCCTGGCCCGGCAGATAGGCGTATTTCACGGCGTTGGTGACCAGTTCGGCGACGACGACGCCCAGCGACACGGCCTGATCCGTCGTCACCCACATCGGCGCGGCGTCCACGACCAGGCGCGGCGAGCCTTCGCCCGGACCGACGGACTTGGACAGTTCGTGCATCAGGCCTTCGAGATATTCGTCCATGGCCACCCGGCTCATGTCGCCCGAGGTGTAGAGGCGGCGATGGACGTGGGCCACGGCCTCGATCCGCGCCTGGCATTCCCGCAAGGCCTCGCGCGCGCCCTCGTCGGTGATCTGGCGCATCTGCAGGGACATGAAGCTGGACACCAGTTGCAGCGAATTGCCGACCCGGTGATTGACCTCGCGCAACATGGCCTCGGCACGGTCACGGGCCAGACGGACTTCCTCCTGCGCGATGTCGTTCTCACGCTGCAGCCGGCGACGCAGAACGGCGTCTTCCAGGGCCGACCGCAACAGGGAGGTGAAGTCTTCCGACACGTCCTTGATGACATAATCCGCAGCGCCCGCACGCAGGGCGGCCACAGCGATCCGGCCCTCCTGGGCGCCGGTCACGTAAACGACCGGAGGCGGCGCGTTCAGGGTCAGGATGTCCGGCAGAACGTCCAGCCCGTCGCGACTGGGCATATAGTGGTCCAGGGCGCAGACGTCGTATTCATGGGCCGCAAGCAGCGCCAGCCCGGCGTCACCATCGGGCGCGCAGGTGACGGCGAAGCCGTGGCGGCTCAACTCCTTCTCGACCAGCCGCGACAGCCCGCGGTCATCGTCGATATAGAGCAGTCGAATGGCGCCGGAGATTGCGGTCACTCGATCTCCGGGGCCTGCATCACCGACAGGAACAGACCCAGTTGGCGGATCGCGCCGGCGAAGGATTCATAATCGACCGGCTTGGTGATGTAGACGTTGCAGCCCAGATCGTAGCAGCGCTGGATTTCGACCTTATCGTCCGTGGTCGTCAGAACCACGACGGGCGCGCGCTTCAGTCGGTCGTCGGATTTCACCTTCTCCAGAATGTCGGTGCCCGACATATCCGGCAGGTTCAGGTCCAGCAGGATCAGCAGCGGGCCGTTGGCCAGGATTTCCGCACTGAACAGATAGTCGAGCGCCGCGCCGCCTTCGTCGAAATGCTTGATCTCGTTGCTAATATTCGCACGGCGAATATTCTTCTCGATCAGTTTGGCATGACCGTGGTCGTCTTCGACCATGATGATTTTGACGGGTTGCGTCACAGCACGCCTCCGGGTTCCGACAGGATCAGTCGTTTGGGGAATTTCAGAAGGAAAGTCGAGCCCTTGCCAAGCTCGGACTCCAGATCGATGACCCCGCCGATCCTGCGCACGCTGTTGCGCACGAAGGCCAGGCCCAGCCCCTCCCCGGCGCGGTCCTGCTTGCCCGAACGACGGAACAGTTCGAAGATTCGTTCATGGTCCCTGGGCGCGACGCCGCGTCCATTGTCGGCGACCCGATAGACGATCCAGCCGCCGGGGACCTCTTCCCCCGAGACGACGATCTCGCCCGGCCGGCCGGCGTCCAGATATTTGACGGCGTTGTCGATCAGATTGCCCAGGATCTGTTCCATCGACAGACGGTCGCTCTCGATCGGCGGCAGGCTTTCGACGACGATCCGTGCGCCGGAGGCCTCGGTCTGATGGTGGACGCTGTCGGCGATGTTCTGGGCCATGGCGGTCATGTCCAGCGGCTCCGGCGCCAGATTGCGCCGCCCCTCGCGCGACAGTTTCAGGATGGCGTTGATCAGCCGGTCCATCTTTTCCGTGGAGGCCCGGATGAAGCCGAGGGCCTCCGGCATGTCCTCGCGCACGGCCGTGACGACGTCGGCGCTGACCGGGCCTTCGGCCTCCGCCTCGCGGATCGCCGCATCGATCACCTTGCCGGCCTGCTCCAGTTCGGAGGTGTAACCCATGACATTGACCAGGGGCGCGCGCAGATCGTGGCTGACGATATAGGCGAACCGCTGGATCTCGTCGTTGGCGCGGGTCAGGGCGGCGGTGCGGTCGCGGACCGTGTCCTCCAGGCCGGCGTTCACCGCATCCAGTTCCTCGCGCGCCCTCTGGATCTCGCCGACGTAGCGACGCACCATCCAGGCCGACAGCAGGGCCAGAATCAGCACCAGAAGGCCGGTCATGGCGTTCATCAACACCGTGACGAAGGCGGATCGCTCGGAGGCATGGGTGCGGTCGGCGATGCGGGCGGACTTGAGGGCGTCGAAGTCGTCGATGGCCACGCGCAGTTCGTCCATGTAGCGCTTGCCTTCGCCGGAGCGCACGGACTGGATCGCCTGCCCTATGCGACCCGCGCGCGCCAGGGCCAGCGTGCCCTCCATTTCTTGAAGCTTGGCGTCCGCCAGGCGTCGTATGCGCGCCACCGGCTCCTCCAGGACAGGGTCGCCGACCACGCCTTGCTCCAGAAAGCTCAGGGCAGGCTCCCGCTCCGCCCTTGCGGCCTCGAAGGGCTGCAGGAAGTCGCTCCGTCCGGTCAGCAGAAAGCCGCGCTGCGCCGTCTCGGCGTCCAGCATAGAGATCAGGACGGTGCGCGACGCCCGCCGCATCTGCTGTGCATGTTCGATCGTGTCGTTCACCGTCGCGGTGCGCCGGATCATGACGAAGGTCGAGATATTCACCGTAAGCAGCAGGACGAAGGCCAGGATCAGCAAACCCGAGACGGATCGCACAAGCGACGGCGTCCGCAGGAAGGTGCTGAAACGCGACCAGTTCTGGCTTTGTCGAGGTGTCATGCCACGAGCATTAGCGGCGCCGGGGCGTGCGTCAAACGCCTGTTGCACGAAACCTGCGGGATTTTCGCGGCTTGTGGTTAATATGGCCCGGCATGACCTTGCGGGGGCGGGGCTTAATCGGGGACGGGACGATGATCGGGTGGTGGTGGATTTTGCCGACGGCGGTGGCGCTGATCGGGCTGGTTCTGTTGATCCGGGGCTTGCGGGCTCTGTTCGGCGGCAAGCCTCTGAGCGGGGGCCTGGGCGCAGTCTTCGGCGGGGCCATTCTCTGGGCCGCCTGCCTGGTCGCCCTGTTCGGCATGAATATTCAGACCTACGCCCGCCTCACCTACGAGCGTCCGGTCGCAACCCTGACCCTGCGCCAGATCGGGCCGCAGTATTACGAGATCAACCTCGTCCAGCCCCCGCGCGAGGGCCAGGCCGCCGCTGCGGGCGCCCTGTATCCGGTTCACGGCGACGACTGGCGGATCGAGGCCCAGGTCCTGAAGTGGAAGCCTTGGGCCAATGTTCTGGGGCTGGATGCGCAATACCGGCTGGACCGGCTGTCCGGCCGGTATCGAGCCATCGAACAGGAGTTGCACGGCGAACGCAGCGCCTATGACCTGGCGGCGGCCGAGGCCAACGCCCGCAACGGCGCCGTCCCCTTCAAGGTCGAGGCCTGGGACGCCATCCGCCGCTACCGGCGCTATGTTGATGCTGCGGACACCCTGTACGGCTCGGCCGCCTACATGCCGATGGCCGACGGCGCCCGTTACGAGGTCTGGATCACCCAGTCGGGTCTGGTCGCCCGCCCCGTCAACGACGTCGCACGCAACGCCTCGGCCGGCGGCTGGACGGTGGCGAACTAGGCCGCGATTCCGTCCGGTCTAAACCTGCCCCAGGGTGCGCAGCTTGGCGCGCGGGTGGATCTCGTTCTGACTCATCACCACCGTCTGCCCGCGGAAGCGCTCGATGATCGAGCGGACATAGGGGCGGGTCTGGGGCCCGGTCAGCAGGACGGGATTTTCGCCTGACATGGCGATCCGTTCGAAGGTCTCGCGCACGGATCGGATGAAGTCCTGAAGCCGTGACGGCGCCATGGCCAGTTGCTTGTCCTCGCCGCCGCCGACCAGGCTCTCGGCGAAGGCGCTCTCCCACTCCGGCGACAGGGTGACGATGGGCAGGGCGCCGTCGCCGCCCTGGTGCTGCCAGCACAGCTGGCGGGCCAGGCGGGCGCGGACGTGTTCGACCAGGGTGGTGACGCTCGTGCTGTGGGGCGCCGCCTCGGCCAGGCCCTCCAGGATCGCCGGCAGGTCGCGGATCGAGACCTTTTCGCGCAGCAGGGCCTGCAGCACGCGCTGCAGGGTGGTGACGGTGACGACGCTGGGGATCAGTTCCTCGACCAGCTTCTTCTCCTCGACCCCCAGTTCCTTCAGCAGCTTCTGCACCTCGCTGTAGGACAGCAGGTCGGCCATGTTTTCCTTCAGGATCTCCGTCAGGTGGGTCGTCAGCACCGTCGAGGGATCGACCAGGGTGTAGCCGTGGAAGGTGGCTTCCTCGCGCAGGTTCTCGTTGATCCAGGTGGCCGGCAGGCCGAAGGCGGGTTCGCGCATGTGTTCGCCCGGCAGTTCCACCTGGCGGCCGGCGGGGTCCATCGCCATCAGATGGCCCAGACGCACTTCGCCTGCGCCGGCGTCCATCTCCTTGATGCGGATGGCGTAGCCCTGGGTCGGCAGGCGCATATTGTCGAGGATGCGCACCTGCGGGATGACGAAGCCGTATTCCTGGGCCAGCGACCGGCGCAGGGCCTTGATCTGGTCGGTCAGGCGACGCCCCTCCAGATCATTGATCAGGCTGAGCAACGAATAGCCCAGCTCGATCTTCACCTCGTCGATGGTCAGGATGCTGGAGATCGGCTCTTCGACCTCCTCCTTGGGCTTGGCCGCTGCGGCGGCGATCTCGGCCTCCGTCGGCTGCGGCTTCAGCCGGCTGCGTCCCAGTTTCCAGGCCATGAAGCCCGAACCGATGGCCAGGGCGGCGAAGGGGATCAGCGGCATGCCGGGAATCAGGCCGATCAGGCCGGCGGCGCCGGACACAACGCCCAGCGACACCGGGTTGGTGGCCAGCTGGGTCACCATGGCCTTGTCCGCCGTCCCCTCGACGCCCGCCTTGGACACCAGGAAGCCGGCGGCGATCGAGATGATGATAGCCGGCACCTGCGTCACCAGACCGTCGCCGATGGTCAGTTGCACATAGGTGTTGGCGGCCTCCATCGCCGGCATGCCGTGCGTCAGTGTTCCGATCAGGACGCCGCCGATGGCGTTGATGAAGGTGATGATCAGACCGGCCACGGCGTCGCCGCGCACGAACTTGGACGCGCCGTCCATGGCGCCGAAGAAGGTCGATTCCTGCTCCAGCTCCTTGCGGCGCAGCTTGGCCTGATCCTCGGTGATCAGGCCCGACGACAGATCGGCGTCGATCGCCATCTGCTTGCCCGGCATGGAGTCCAGGGTGAAGCGGGCCGAGACCTCGGCGATCCGGGTCGAACCCTTGGTGATGACGACGAAGTTCACCACCAGGATGATGGCGAAGATGATCACCCCGATGATGAAGTTGCCGCCCATCATCAGCTGGCCGAAGGCGTTGATGACCTGACCCGCCGCGTCGTGGCCTTCCTGGCCGTGGGTCAGGATCAGGCGCGTCGAAGCCAGGTTCAGGCCAAGGCGGAACAGGGTCGAGACCAGCAGCACGGTCGGGAAGATGGCGAAGTCCAGCGGCCGCTTCATCATCACGGCCGTCATCAGGATCAGCACGCTGGACACCAGCGAGATCGCAAGCAGCAGGTCCAGAAGCATCTTCGGGACCGGCAGGATCAGCAGCATGATCACGCCGATCACGCCGACGGCCATCAGCACTTCGCCGCGGTTGACCCAGCCCAGGACGTCGCGCCCGGTGGGGCGCGCCATGCCGTCCTTCATCATCATGGGCGTATCAGTCACGGCCCAGCGCCTTCAGGGCGCGGCGGGTCGCCTCGGCGATCACGGCGTCGCGCTGATCGTCGGTCGCCTCGGTCGCGCCGGTGAAATAGGCGGCGACGATGACCGGCGAACCGCTCAGCGGCGTCAGCATGGCGATGTCGTTGGCCGTGCCGTTGGCGCCGGTCCCGGTCTTGTGGGCCACGGTCCAGCCTTCGGGCGCAGCGGCCTTGATCCGGTTCGGGCCGGTTGGCGAGGCCGTCAGCCAGCCGTGCAGCAGGGCGTCGTTCTCCGGCGTCAGCCGCTCGCTGAAGGCCATCTCGCGGATATTGGCCAGCGTCTGCTCGGGCAGGCAGGTGTCGCGCGGGTCGTTGGGCAGGGCGGTGTTCAGGTCCGGCTCCAGGCGCGAAATCACGGTGGTGGTGTCGCCGAACGTCGGCCACCACGAACGCCATACGGCGATTCCGCCCATTTCGCGGATCAGGATGTTGGCGGCCGGATTGTCGCTGACCTCCACCGTCGCCTGCATCAGTTCACGGATCGTCAGCGTGCGGCCCACGGCCTTTTCGGTCACAGGCGCATGGGGGACGATATCGGCGCGGGTGACGGCGACGGCGCGATCCAGGCTCTCCTCGTCGCGCTGCACCCGCTCCAGGGTGGCGGCGGCCAGAAAGGCCTTGAACGTCGAGCAGAAGGCGAACCGCTCCTGGCCGCGCCACAGCACGCGTCGGCCGCTGGCGACGTCCAGGGCCGCGACGCCGAGCCGGCCGCCGTAACGCGCTTCAAGATCGCTCAGGAAGAAGTCCGGCGCCTTTTCGGCCGGGATCTCGTCCTGTGTGCGCGGCGTGCAGGCGGCAAGGCCCAGCGCACCGGCGCCGGCGATCAGCTTTCGTCTGTCCACACCGCGCCCCATGCTCAGGCTGCGTAGCCCGAGGCGGAGACGCCCGACTGGGGCGCCGGGATGGTCGTGCCCTCGTCGGCGTATTCGTTCAGCTTGTTGCGCAGGGTGCGGATCGAGATGCCCAGGATGTTGGCCGCATGGGTCCGGTTGCCCAGGCAGTGGGTCAGGGTGTCCAGGATCAGGGTCTTTTCCATCGCCGCCACCGTCTGACCGACGAAGCTGCGCGTCACCGCATCGGCCGCCTGGGCCGCCCGCGCCGCGACGCCGCCGCCGTAGGGGTTTTCCTGCCCCGTCGAGGCCGCGCCCATCATGCCCGAAGCCGGGGTCAGGGGCTGACCGTCCGGCAGGCGGATGGCGTCGACGTCGATCTCCGGCCCGGTCGCCAGCAGCACTGCCCGGTGCATGGCGTTTTCCAGCTCACGGACGTTGCCGGGCCAGCGGTGGGCGCTGATGGCTTGGCGTGCGCGCGCCGAGATCGGCCGAACCGGCACGCCGTTGGCGGCGGCGTATTTCTTGATGAAATGCTCGGCCAGAACCCCGATGTCGCCCGGCCGCTCGCGCAGGGCCGGCAGGCGCAGATTGACGACGTTCAGCCGGTACAGCAGGTCTTCGCGGAACGTGCCTTCCGACACGGCGCGGGCCAGGTCGCGGTTGGACGTGGCGATGATGCGGATATTGACCGACACAGGCTTGGAGCCGCCGACGCGGTCGATGACCCGTTCCTGGATCGCGCGCAGCAGCTTTGCCTGCAGCCGGGCGTCCATTTCGCTGATTTCGTCCAGCAGCAGGGTGCCGCCGTCGGCCTCTTCGAACTTGCCGATCCGGCGCGCGACGGCGCCGGTGAAGGCGCCCTTCTCGTGCCCGAACAGTTCGGATTCCAGCAGATTGTCGGGAATGGCGGCGCAGTTGACGCTGATGAAGGGGCGTTCCGACCGGCGCGAATTGTCATGCATGTAGCGCGCCATCACCTCCTTGCCGACGCCGCTTTCGCCGGTGATCAGGATCGAGGCTTCCGAGCGCGCCACCTGGTCGGCCAGTTGCAACACCGCCTTCATCGACGGGTCGGCCGAGATCATCGGCTTCTCGTCGTCGGCGACAGCGGCCAGGACGGCGGCGATCAGTTCCGCGTCGGGCGGCAGGGGGATGAACTCCTTGGCCCCGGCCTTGATCGCCGCCGCGGCCTCACGCGCATCGGCGTCGACGCCGAAGGCCACCACCGGCACCGTGATCCGCTCGGCCTCGTTCGCGGCGATCAGGGCCGCGATGTCGAGCTGGTAATCGACCATCAGCAGGTCGGCGCCCTGCCCTCGTCGCAACTGCTCCGTCGCCTGGTCCGCGCGCTCGACGTGGCTGACCTTGGCGCCGTGCGCCATGGCCATCTTCACCGCCGAAGCGAGCTGTCCGCTCAGTCTGCCTACCACCAGAAGACGCATTGTTCTTCTCCTCTAAACTTTCATCCGGGTCGCCGTTGTTCAGCCGCGCAGAACCTGCGCGGCGTCGCTTCAGCCCCCCGAGTCCTCGGTCTTGATGATTTCCGTCATGGTCACGCCCAGCCGGTCGTCGACGACGACGACCTCGCCGCGCGCGATCAGACGGTTGTTGACGAAGATGTCGATGGCCTCGCCGACCTTGCGGTCCAGCTCCAGCACAGACCCCTTGTTCAGTTTCAGCAGCTGGGCCACCGACATGTGCGACTTGCCCAGCACGGCCGAGATGTTCACCGGCACCTCGAAGACCGTGGCCAGGTCGGCGGCGGTCTTGTCGCCATGATCATCGACCACGGCCAGGGCGGTGGAGTCCGGGAACTCCTCGAGCGAAAGATCGTCGGAGGCCATCAGAAATCACTCCGGTCAGTATTGATAGGGGGTTCGGCGTGCCCGGCCTCGGCGGCCAGGGCGGCGGTCAGA
>Ga0155085_1369_pt1 | contig 9478 bp, 10 predicted proteins | sample RifCSPhighO2_01_FD_106053 | JGI IMG/M metagenome (GOLD analysis project Ga0155085, IMG submission 106053) | Caulobacterales bacterium RIFCSPHIGHO2_01_FULL_67_30
CACGGTGAAGGCCGAGACCATCGACGGCGTCACCCCCAACGCCGACACCATCGCCAGCGGCGAATACCCGCTGTCGCGCAGCCTCTTCATCTATGTGAAGAAGGCCCATATCGGCGTGATCCCCGGCCTGCAGCAGTATATTCAGGAATTCCTCTCGGAAGGCGCCGCAGGCAAGGGCGGCTATCTGGCCGACCGCGGCCTGATCCCGCTGCCCGAAAACCAACTGGTCGCCCAGCGCGCGACCGCATCGGCCATGACCCCGATGCAGCGGCCCGCCAAGTAAGGCGGAACCGACGGCCGTCCTGCCCCTTCTTTCGCCGGTCCGCACCGGCTAAGAGGGGCGGGATAGCTGTCAGGATTCATTGATGACCACCAAGCCCGCGCGTCTGCGCAAGGCCGTTCTGCCCGTCGCGGGCCTCGGCACCCGCGTTCTTCCCGGCACCAAGACCACGCCCAAGGAACTGCTGAACGTCGTCGATCGGCCGATTCTCTCCTATATCGTCGAAGAAGCCCGCGAAGCCGGGATCGAGCACATCGTCTTCGTCACCGGCCGCTCCAAGGGCGCCATCGAGGACTATTTCGACCACCAGATCGAGCTTGAGGCCCAACTGCTGGCCAAGGGCAAGATCGAGATCCTCGAGATGATGAACGCCGAGCTGGCCTCGGCCGGCGAGATGAGCTTCACCCGCCAGATGCAGCCCAAGGGGCTGGGCCACGCCGTCTGGTGCGCCCGCGACATCATCGGCGACGAACCCTTCGCCGTCATCCTGCCCGACGTCATCGTCGACTCGCAGCCCGGCGCCCTGAAACAGCTGGCCGAGGTCTATGCCGAGACCGGCGGCAACATCATCGGCGTGGAATCCGTCGATGTCGAACAGGCCCACAAATACGGCATCGTCGATCCGGTCGGCCGTCAGGGCAACCGGATCGAGATGAAGGGGATGGTCGAGAAGCCCGCCCCCGGCACGGCGCCGTCCAATCTGTCGATCTCGGGCCGCTACATCCTTCAGCCGGAGATCTTCGACCTGCTGGCGACCCAGGAGAAGGGCGCCGGGGGCGAGATCCAGCTGACCGACGCGATGGCCCGCCTGATGGAGCGCCAGGCCTTCACCGCCGTCGAATACGCGGGCGTCACCCACGACTGCGGCGACAAGATCGGCCTGCTGCGCGCCAATGTGGCCCTGGCCCTGAAACGTCCCGACCTGGGCGAGGCGGCGCGGGCGGCGATTGCGGCCCTGCTTTAAGCACAGACCGACGATCTCCTTCCCCCCTGCGGGGGAGGGGCGTCGCGTCAGCGACGGGGCGGGGGCGGCAAGGCGACGCCGCTCAGATCTTCTAATGTCGGGGACGGGTCGCGCGGCCCTTCCCACCCGGCTTCGGCTCCGCCTTCGCCCCCCTCCCCCGCAGGGGGAGGGAGAAGACGTTGAGCCCGTGGCCTGCGCCTGCTAACCCTCCGCGCAAATCATCAGGAGACGTATCATGGCCGCTTCCGAAGGCTGGAACATGCCGACCGGCGAACTCATGAAGGGCAAGAAGGGCCTGATCATGGGGGTGGCGAACGCCAATTCCATCGCCTGGGGCATCGCCTCGCAACTGGCGGCCCAGGGGGCGGAACTGGCCTTCACCTATCTGGGCGAGGGGCTTGAGCGTCGGGTGCGGCCGCTGGCCGAGAGCGTGGGCGCCAGGCTGCTGATCCAGGCCGACGTCACCGACGACGCCTCGATGGACGCCGCCTTCGCCGAGCTGGAAAAAGAGTTCGGCACGATCGACTTCGTCGTCCACTCGGTCGCCTTCGCCAACAAGGACGAGCTGAAGGGGTCGTTCGTCGAGAACACCAGCCGCGACAGCTTCCTGCTGGCCATGAACATCTCGGCCTTCAGCTTCGTGGACGTGGCCAAGCGCGCGTCTAAACTGATGCCGAACGGCGGGTCGATGATCACCATGACCTACCTCGGCTCGGAACGGGCCATCCCAAACTACAACACCATGGGCGTGGCCAAGGCGGCGCTGGAGGCGGCGACGCGCTATATCGCCCGTGACCTGGGGCCCAAGGGCATCCGCGTCAACGCCATCTCGGCCGGCGCCATGCGCACCCTGTCGCTGGCCGGCATCTCGGGCGGCCGCGGCATGATCAGCCAGGGCCGCGCCATGTCGGCCATGAAGGAAGACACCTCGATGGAAGGCGTCGCCGGGGCGGCCCTGTGGCTGTGCTCGGACCTGGGCCTGTCGACCACGGGCGAAGTCGTCCACGTCGACGCCGGCTTCCACATGATGGGTCTGGCCGGCGACGAGGAATAGGGGCGTCCCCTGTCCATTTCCGAACCGTCCGTCCCCCTGCTGACGCCGTCCGCCGTTTCGGCGGCGGCGGTGGCGACCGTCGTCGGCTTCGGCGGCACGGTGGCCCTGGTGGTGCAGGCGGGTCAGGCGCTGGGCGCCCACCCCGCCCAGATCGTGTCGATGGTCACGGCCCTGTGCCTGGGCATAGGCGTGCCGGGCATGGTGCTGAGCTGGCGACTGCGGATGCCGGTCGTCCTGGCCTGGTCGACGCCCGGCGCGGCCCTGCTCGCGGCCTCCACTCTGGGGCTGGGCTGGGCCAACGCCGTCGGCGCCTTCGTGGTGGCGGGCGTGTTGATGCTGCTGACCGGCCTGTTGCCCGTCCTGGGACGGCTGGCCCAGAAAATCCCGGCCTCGGTCGCCTCGGCCATGCTGGCGGGCGTGCTGTCGCCCTTCGTGCTGAGACTGTTCAAGGTCGCGCCCGACGAGCTGACCTTGGCGGCCGGCCTGCTGGCCGTCTTCATCGTCGTGCGCCGCCTGTGGCCCGCCTGGGCCCTGCCCGCCGTCCTGGGCGCGGCTTTCGTCGTGCTGATGCTCAGGAACCAGATCGGCCTGCCGCCGGGGACTGGCCTGTTCGGGACGCTGTCGCCCGTCATGCCCGCCTTTGACTGGAAGGTCGCCGCCAGTCTGGGCCTGCCGTTGTTCCTGGTGACGCTGGCGTCGCAGAACCTGCCGGGCCTGGTGGTGTTGCGGGCCGCCGGATATGCGCCCCCGGCGAACCTCCTGATCCTGGCGACGGGCCTGACCAGCGTGATCGCCGCGCCGTTCGGGGCGCACGGAGTCAATCTGGCCGCCATAACCGCCGCCCTCTGCACCGGGCCGGACGCCCACCCGGATCCGGCGCGACGCTGGATCGTCGGGGTGATCTATGGCGGCTTCTATATCCTGGTGGCGCTGTTCGCGGCGCCTCTGGCGGGACTGTTCATCGCCATGCCGCCAGCGGTGCTGGCCATCATCACGGGCCTGGCCTTGATCGCCGCCCTGACGGGTGCGCTGAGCGCCATGCTGGCCAAGGCCGACGAGCGCGAAGCCGCCGTCCTGACCTTCGCCGCCACCGGATCGGGGATCGCCCTGTTCGGCATAGGCTCGGCCTTCTGGGGCCTGGTCGTCGGCTTCGCGGCCCTGGGCGCGCTGCGCTGGATCAGACCGAAAGCCTGATCCAGCGCCCCGGGCCGCCGAGTCGCCTCAGTCCCGCAGCGACGCCGGAACCTGGCCGCCGTTTTCCGCCAGCTTGTTCCAGACCGCCCTGGACAGGGCGGTGTTCTGCTCGGCCGAGCCGTGTTCGCCGGCGTGGACGTTCAGCTCCTCGGCCAGTTCCTTGCGGGCGGCCAGGCTGGAATCCAGATCCAGCAGCTTCAGCAGATCGACGATCGAGGTGCGCCAGTTGCCGCCGCCCCCCCTGGATTCGGCCAGATCGCTGAGCACCGCCTCGACGTCGACCGGGGGCAGGACAGGTGCCGCCGTCGCAATGGGCGCAGCGCCCGGCGTGGGGGGCGCGCCGCCGACGGTCAGCGACGGCGCGGGGGCCGTCTTCGGTTTGTGGCCGGTGATCTTGTTCCAGATCGAAGAGAAGATGCCCATCGGTCGCGCTCCTGTTGGTGTGGCGAGACAACGCGGCCAATGGGCGAGGGTTCAGCCCCGCGCCGGAATCGCCAGCCCGCGCTGCACCGCCGGACGGGCCAGGCCGCGCTCCAGCCAGGCGGCGACGTGCGGGAAGTCGTTGAAGCCGACGATCTCGCCCGCCTCGTAGAAGCCGATCAGGTTGCGGACCCAGCCCAGCGTAGCGACGTCGGCGATGGAATAGTCGCCCCGGCCCTCGCCCACGATCCAGTCGCGGGGGGCGCCGCCATCATTGGCCAGCCGTGTTTCCAGCACGCCCAGCAGACGGCGGCTTTCGGCGACGTAGCGGTCGCGCGGACGCTTGTCCTCATAGTCCTTGCCGGCGAACTTGTGGAAGAAGCCCAGTTGGCCGAACATCGGGCCGATCGCGCCCATCTGGAACATCAGCCACTGGATCGTCTCATAGCGGGTCGCCGGATCGTTCGAGAGCAGTTTGCCGGTCTTTTCCGCCAGATAGATCAGGATGGCGCCGGACTCGAACAGGGCCAGCGGCTGTCCGCCGGGGCCGTCCGGGTCGAGAATGGCGGGGATCTTGCCGTTGGGGTTCAGCGAGAGGAATTCCGGCCCCCAGGTCTCGTTGGCCATGATGTCGATGAAGTGCGGCTCATAGGCCAGGCCGACCTCTTCCAGCATGATCGACACCTTCACGCCATTGGGCGTGGGCAGGGAATAGAGCTGCAACCGGTCGGGACGCCGGGCCGGCCAGCGGCCGGTGATCGGAAAGGTGGACAGGTCGGTCATGGGTTCGGCCTCGGCGTGGTGATGAACAACCATGTCGGCGCCATGCGCAAGGTTCGCAACTGTCATCGGCACGATTTGGTCGCGGGCTTGTGTCTGGAAACGCACCGAGGACGGCGCCAGCTTGGCCGTGACCGATCACAGGTCGCAGGAAGGGAGACGCCCGATGGCGCACAAGTTCGAGATCTACAAGGACAAGGCCGGCGAGTTCCGGGTCCGGTTCAAATACAATTCCGAGACCCTGTTCTCGACCGAAGGCTACAGCTCCAAGGCCTCGGCCCAGAACGCCATCGACTCCATCAAGAAGAACGGCCCGGACGCCGAGGTCGAAGACAACAGCTAATCCGGCTCGCGCTCGCCCACCTCGGTCGGCGGGACGGCCAGAAGCCAGCCGTCGGCCAGGTGCAGCTCGGGCGTCGCTTCCTTGGTGAAGGGCAGATACCAGGTCGGGCCGCCCGCAGCGGGGGCGATCTCCAGCATGTCGTCGGCGCCGAAATTCTGGACCGACTTGACCGTGCCCATGACCTCGCCCGCCGTGTCGCGGACCTCGACGCCCAGCAGGTCGGCGAGATAGAATTCGTCCTCGTCCGGTTCGGGGAAGCGGTCGCGGGGAACATAGAGTTTCAGGCCGCGCAGGGCGTCGGCCTGTTCCTTGGTGGCGATCTCCTTGGCCCGGCCGACCACGCCGCTCTTGTCCGGGCGGGTCGCGGACAGGGTCAGGGCGACCGTGCCGTCGGCGCGCAGCAGCGGGCCATAGGCGGTCAGGGCCAGGGGATCGGCGGTGAAGGCGGTCACCCGCACCTCGCCCCGCACCCCGAAACCGCCGCCGATCTGGCCGACGAGGATCAATCTGCTGTCCGTGGTCATGGTCTGTGTCCGTCGTCCTAGATCTTCCCCCGCTTGCGGGGGGAAGTGTCAGCTCGTCGAGCGCAGCGAGACGGCTGACGATGGGGGAAGTGTCGCGACACTTCCCTCTCCGACCCTGGATCGGCTGCGCCGATCGCCGGGCCACCTCTCCCGCAAGCGGGAGAGGGTCTAGTAGCGCATGAAAAAGGCGGCGTCGAAGGACGCCGCCTTGATCGTGTCGAGACCGAAAGCCTTAGGCTTCGGTCTTTTCTTCGGTTGCTTCTTCAGCAGCCGGAGCTTCTTCGGCGGCGGCTTCAGCGGCCTCGACCTTGGCGGCGGCTTCGGCTTCCAGGCGGTCGGCTTCGCGCTGGGCGCGTTCGGCGGCGCGCTCTTGCGCCTTCTTGCCGGGCTGGGCCTTGTTCGGGTTGTTGGACTGGGTCCACTTCACCTTGGCGCCCAGGGTCTCGTCCTGCGACAGGAAGCGGGCGACGCGGTCGGTCGGCTGGGCGCCCTTGCCGAGCCATTCGGCGATACGCTCGACCTTCAGGGCGACGCGCGGAGTGGCGCCGTCCTTGGGCAGCATCGGGTTGTAGCTGCCGACCTTCTCGATGAACTTGCCGTCGCGGGGCGAGTGCGAGTCGGCGATGACGATGTGGTAGTAGGGGCGCTTCTTGGCGCCGCCGCGGGCCAGACGAATCTTCAGCATTTTCAGTCTCTTTCTAGGAAGTCGTTATTTCTTGGGAGGGAAGCCCGGCAGGCCCGGAAGGCCTCCCGGAAGTTGTCCGCCGCCCCCGAGGGGGTTTCCAAGTCCCGCGAGGCGGTCCTGGATGGCTTTCAGGTCGTCGGCGCTGGGTTCCGGCGTCTTGCCGCCGCCCAGGGCCTTCAATCGGTTCAGATCGGGGCCGCCGCCCATGCCCGGCATGCCGGGGATGCCGCCGCCGCCGCCGAGGCCGCCCAGCATGGCGGCCATCTGCTGCATCTTCTTGGGTCCGCCGCGCGCCATCTGCTTGACCACGTCGGCCATCTGGCGGTGCTGTTTCAGAACCCGGTTCACGTCCTGGACATCGACGCCGGCGCCGGCGGCGATCCGCTTCTTGCGGCTGGCGTTCAGCAGGTCGGGCTTCTTGCGCTCGACCTTGGTCATCGAGGAGATGATGGCTTCCTGGCGCAGGATCATGCGGTCGTCGATGCCGCTCTCGGCCATCTGACCCTTCATCTTGGCCACGCCGGGCAGCATGCCCATGATGCCCTGAAGCCCGCCCATCCGCTTCATCTGCTGCAGCTGACCGGCCAGGTCGTCCAGGTCGAACTGGCCCTTGGCCAGTTTGCGGGCCATCTTCTCGGCCTTGGCCTGGTCCAGGTCCTGCGACGCCTTCTCGACCAGGGCGACGATGTCGCCCTGGCCCAGGATGCGGCCGGCGACGCGGCGGGCGTCGAAGACGTCCAGCGCATCGACCTTTTCGCCGGCGCCCAGATATTTGATCGGCAGGCCGGTGACGGCCCGCATCGACAGCATGGCGCCGCCGCGACCGTCGCCGTCGGCGCGGGTCAGGACCAGGCCCGTCAGGGGCAGGCGGGCGTGGAAGGCGGCGGCGGTGCGGACCGCGTCCTGGCCGGTCAGGCTGTCGGCGACCAGCAGGGTCTCGACCGGCTTGGCGATCTCGGCGACCTCGGCCACCTCGTTCATCAGCCCCTCGTCCAGGGTGATGCGGCCGGCGGTGTCGAGGATCAGGACGTCGAAGCCCTGGAGCTTGGCGGATTGCAGCGCCCGGCGCGTGATCTGGACGGCGCTTTCGCCCGCCACGATGGGCAGGACGGCGACGTCGATCTGTTTGCCCAACTGGGCCAGCTGTTCCATCGCGGCCGGACGACGCGTGTCCAGCGAGGCCATCATGACCTTCTTGCGATCGAACTTGGTCAGGCGCAGCGCCAGCTTGGCCGAGGTCGTGGTCTTGCCCGAGCCCTGAAGGCCGGCCATCAGGACCACGGCGGGCGGAGTGGCGTTGGTGTTGAGCGGGACCGGCTCTTCGCCGCCCAGCATCTCGATCAGGCCGTCATAGACGATCTTGACCACCTGGTCGGCGGGGCGGACCGAACGGATGACCTCTTCGCCCGTGGCGCGCTCGGTGGCGAAGGCGATGAATTCCTTGACGACCGGCAGGGCGACGTCGGCCTCGAGCAGGGCCACGCGCACTTCGCGCATCGCCTCGGCGACATCCTTTTCGGACAGGGCGCCGCGGCCGGTGATCCGGTCGAAGACGCCTGTCAGCCGCTCGTTCAGAGCCTCGAACATTCACTACCTCGTGGCGACGGGTGAAACGGCTCCATACGACAACGGCCTCTGGCGACGATCACGTCGGCAGAGGGTTCTCGCCCACCTCGTTCTCTTTTTTGGGCTATCGGCCTTGCGGCCTGCTTGAGCCCGAATGGGCTGTGCTCAAGCAGCGCGGAGCGCGGTAGCACGACAAAAGAGCTGTCGTGTGGGTGGAGACGCGAGGTTCACTTGCGTCGGAAGCGGCGGCTTATGAAGGAAAACAAGGGGAATGTCGAATCCCAACGCCACAGATTCTCTCGCCGCGCGCACGGCGGAGGCCCCATCCCGGTTCAGACGGAGATGTTCAGCAGCACGGCCTGCGTCTTGCCCTGGGCGGCCGCGTCCTTGACCTTGGCCTCCAGCGCCTCCTGCAGCTTCTGGGCGACCAGCTTGGCGATCTCGTCCTCGATCGTGGCGCGGGCTTCCTTCGGCAGGGCGGCGACGTCGCGCTCGCTCATATTCTTGTCCGACAGGACCTGCTCGCGGAGCCGCGCCTTGAGCTTCTCCATCTGCTGCTCATGCGCCCAGGCGCTGAGCCCCTTCTCACGAATCTGGTCAAGATCGTTCTGAAGGACAGAAGTGGGCTTATTTTGCCCGGCGGATGCGCTCTGGCCGACCGAGCCCACACTGCCAAGGAAGCTGCTAACCGACGAAATCGACAAGACATTCTCCTTTCCGAAATAGTCGACGACGCGACTGTTGCGGAAAGGCTTGCAACCCGCGTGCCGAAATCAGTCCTCAGGCGTTTCGTCCGGGGTTTCGTCCTTCTTCGGTTCGGAGCCCGGCTCGGTGACGACGATCGTCTCGGGCGGGGCGGACAGTTTGGACAGGTCGCCGCCGGCGCGCAGGACATCCAGGGCGCGTTGCAGCTGGTAGTCCTTTTCCTTGTCGAAGTCCTTGCCCGGGGCCTCGCGCGGCGTGTGCGGCCCCTTGCGTTCCGCGCCGATGGAGGAGTCCAGGGCGGTGGCGTAGGCGGCTTCGGAATAGATGAAGCTGGAGCGCGAGACGATGCGGGCCTCGGCCTCGGACCGGGCGACCTCCAGATCCGGCTCGATGCCGATCTTCTGGATCGAGGCGCCGGACGGCGTGTAGTAGCGGGCCGTGGTGATCGACAGGGCGCCGTCCTGGCCCTGGCGCAGCGGGATCACCGTCTGGACCGACCCCTTGCCGAAGCTGGTCAGGCCGACGATGGTCGCCCGCTCATGGTCCTTCAGGGCGCCGGCGACGATTTCCGAGGCCGAGGCCGAGCCGTAGTTGACCAGGACCACCACCGGCAGGCCGCCGGTCAGATCGCCGGGCTTGGCGGAATAGCGCTGGATCTGCTCGGGCTTGCGGCCGCGCTGGCTGACGATCTCGCCGCGCTCCAGGAAGGCGTCCGACACGTCGATGGCGGCGTTCAGCAGGCCGCCGCCGTTGTTGCGCAGGTCCAGGACATAGCCCTTCACGCCGGGCTTCTCGGCCTTGATCTTGGCGATGGCCTCGGTCAGTTCGCGGCCGGTGTTCTCGTTGAAGGTCGAGACGCGCAGATAGCCGAAATCGCCTTCGACCCGGCCCGTGACCGACTGAACCTTGATGATCTCGCGGGTCAGGACGACCTCGAGCGGGTCCTCGCCGTCGCGCAGGAAG
>Ga0155085_1163_pt1 | contig 9389 bp, 8 predicted proteins | sample RifCSPhighO2_01_FD_106053 | JGI IMG/M metagenome (GOLD analysis project Ga0155085, IMG submission 106053) | Caulobacterales bacterium RIFCSPHIGHO2_01_FULL_67_30
TTCTGTATGTTCAAGCGTGCCTAAGTCGTCACATGTCAAAACATGGTTAAATCTTGGCTTCGATCCCATTGAGACCCATTTCGTCCCATGCTATCCCAGTCGCATGATTTGGGGCTGAGAGGCGGGCGCGTCGGGCGTTCGTCGGGCATCTAGGGACGGGCCGAAGGGTTCGATTGGGCAGAGCGTGTTTCTCTCGACCTACGAGAAGCAGCTGGACGGCAAGCGCCGTCTCCTGATCCCGAACGATTTCCGCACGACCGAAAACGGCGCCGCCGGCGGCGTGTTCATCTTTCCCTCCATCGAGGCGGACTGTCTGGAAGCGGGCGGGGACCGCCTGTTCGCCGTCTACGCCGAGATGATCGAGTCCCTGCCGTTCGGTTCCGAAGAACGTTCGGCGCTGGAGTGGCAGGTGATGGGCGAACAGGTGCGCCTGGCCTATGATTCCGGCGGCCGCATCACCCTGCCGGAAGGTCTGTGCGCCGAGGCGGGGCTGGAGGACACGGTCGTCATCGTCGGCCTGAACGACCGGTTCCAGATCTGGTCGCGCGAGAAGTGGGCGGCCCGTCGCGCCGAACAGCGCGCCCTGGCCAAGGCCGGCATGGCCCAGATCGGCGCCCTGAAACTGGCGGCCCAGATGAAACTGGCGGGAGGCGGGTCTTGACCGAAGCGCCCCACGCCCCCGTCCTGCTGGCCGAGGTGATCGAGGCGTTGAAGCCCGGTCCCGGCGATGTGGTGATCGACGCCACTTTCGGCGCCGGCGGCTACACCCGCGCCATACTGGCGACGGGGGCCGAGGTGATCGGTCTGGATCGCGATCCGACGGTTCAGCCGCACGCCGACGCGGTCGCCGCCGACTTCCCTGGCCGGTTCCAGCTGGTGCGCACGCCCTTCTCGGGTCTGGCCCAGGCCTTCGCCGACAGCGGCAAGGCGAAGCTGGACGGCGCCGTGTTCGACATCGGCGTCTCGTCGATGCAGCTGGATCAGGCCGAGCGCGGTTTTTCCTTCATGCGCGACGGGCCGCTGGACATGCGGATGTCGGATGAGGGCGAGACGGCCGCCGACATCGTCAACAGCTGGGACCACGGTCCCCTGGCCCATATCTTCAAACTGTACGGCGAGGAACGCCAGTCGGGCCGCGTCGCCACCGCCATTCTGCGCCGCCGCGTCGAGCAATCCTTCACCCGGACGCTGGACCTGGCCGAGGTGGTCGAAAAAGCCCTGGGCGGACGTCGCGGCGCGCCGATCCATCCGGCGACGCGGGTGTTCCAGGCCCTGCGCATCGCGGTGAACGACGAACTGGGCGAGCTGGAGCGCGGGCTGGAGGCGGCCGAGGCGACCCTGGCGCCCGGCGGCCGCCTGGCGGTGGTCACCTTCCATTCGCTGGAGGACCGGATCGTCAAGGCCTTCCTGACCGAGCGGACCGGCAATACGCCGGCCGGATCGCGTCACGCCCCCATCGCCGTCGATCCGCGCAAGCCCAGTTTCACGCTTCAGTTCAAGGGCGCGCGCGAAGCAGGGGAGGCGGAACGCTCGACCAATCCCCGCGCCCGTTCGGCCAAGCTGCGCGCCGCCGTCCGCACCGAGGCGCCGGCCTGGGGTCGGATCGGCGGGAGGGCTGCGGCATGACCACGGCGCCCTTCTTCACCTATTCCCGCACCGCGCTGCATCGCCTGTTCGACTGGAAGGTGCGCGGCGTGCGCTGGATCGAGATCATCGGCGTGGCCCTGGTCGCCGTGATGATCGTCTCCGTCTATGCGGCCAAGGCGGCGGCGGCGCGCGAGAGCAGCCGCATCGCCCAGCTGGAGCAGGACATCCGCGAGAACGGCCAGCGGGTCCGTCTGCTGCGCGCCGAGGTCGCCCGGCTGGAGCAGCCGGCGCGGCTGGAAAGCCTGTCGCGTCAGATCGGCCTGGCGCCGGTCGAGGTGCATCGTCAAGCCAAGGAAGATCAGCTTCCTGCGCTGAAGGCTGCGCCCGCCCCGGCGCCGGCCACGCCCGTCGTTGCGCAGGCGGCCCCCGCCGAGGTCGCCGCCGCTGCGCCGGAGGCGGTGCAATGAGCGTTCAGGACCATCGCTATCACCGTCCTGCGCCGGGCGTGGACCTGCAGGGCCGGCTGTCGCCCTTCTGGCGCGGCCTGTCGGAGCTGGTCTGGCGGCTGGAACACGGATTCGAGCGGGCGCGCGCCGATGGGCGGCCCGAAGAGGACACGCGGGTCCGCATCTTCCTGATCCTGATCGTCTTCTCGTGCGTCTTCGCCGGTCTGGCCATCGGCGCCTCGTACAAGGCTCTGTTCGGCGAGGCGGGCGGCCGCTGGGCCGGGGCCAATCCCGACGCCCTGGTGCGCGGCGACCTGACCGATCGCAACGGCGAACTGCTGGCGACCAATATCGTCCACTACGGCCTCTATCTGGACCCGGCCGAGATCTGGGATCGCGACCTGGCCTTCCGTCAGCTGCGTCGCGCCCTGCCGCGATTGCAGGCGGCGCGGCTGCGCAGGGTGCTGGACGGGGACCGTCGCCTGATCGTGCTGACCGGCCTGACGCCCCAGGAGAAGGCGGCGGTTCACGACCTGGCCCTGGGCGGCGTGACGTTCGAGCCGGAAGACCGCCGCGCCTATCCGCTGGGAACCTCGGCGGTGCATCTGATCGGGGATGCGGACACGGGCGGCCAGGGCGTCTCGGGCGCCGAACTGGCGTTCAACGACGAGATCCGGGCGGCGGGTCAGCGGGGCGAGAGCTTCCCCCTGTCCATCGACCTGCGCGTTCAGGGCGTGCTGGAGAACGAACTGGCCGCCGCCGCCGTCAAGAACCAGGCCAAGGGCGCGGTCGGCATCGTCACCGACGTCCAGACCGGCGAGGTCCTGGGCATGGCCAGCTGGCCGAACTTCAGCCAGTCCAATCGCGGCGCCGCGCCCGACGGGGCGACGCTGAACCGCGCCGTCTCGGGCCACTATGAGATGGGGTCGGTGTTCAAGACCTTCACCGTCGCCGCCGGGCTCGACACCGGTCGCGCCGACATGAACACCCTGTTCGACGCCTCGCAGGCCTTCCAGATCGGCGACCGCAAGATCAAGGACTTCCACGCCCAGAACCGGGTGATGACGCTGGAGGAAGTCTATCTGCACTCGTCCAACATCGGCACGTCGCAGCTGGCGGTGCAGATGGGGCCGGACACGATGCGCGACTATTTCCGCCGTCTGGGCCTGCTGGACGCCGCCGGGATCGAGCTGAAGGAATCGGCGCGTCCGGTCGTGCCGCGCCGTTGGGACAGTTCGACCCTGGCCTCGCTGTCGTTCGGCTACGGCATCATGATCACGCCGGCCCAGATGGTTCAGGCCATGGGCGCCCTGACCAACGGCGGGCGGATGGTGCCGCTGTCCCTGCGTCGCGGCGGCGCGCGCGGGGCCCAGCCGCACCAGATCGTCACCGAGGAGACCTCGCGCGCCATTCTGGAGCTGATGCGCAGCAATGTGGTCAAGGGCTCGGGCGGGTTCGCCGATGCGCCGGGCCTGCGGGTCGGGGGCAAGACGGGTTCGGCCAACAAGCTGGTCAACGGCCGCTATGATCCCAGCCGTGCGCTGGGGTCTTTCGCCGCCGTCTTCCCGGTCGACGGTCCGCTGGAGGCCAAACGCTACGCCGTCTTCATCCTGATGGACGAGCCGGGAACCTATCCCAAGACCGGCGCCTATGTGGCCGCGCCCGCGGTGCGCAATGTCGCCGACCGGATCGCCGGCTTCCTGGGGGTCGAGCGCCGCGCCGACCGCTGGCGCACGGCGACCGGCGAGAAGATTCCGGAATATCAGGACGTGCAGGGAGACGGCCTGTGAGCGCCCTGCACCTGTCCGATCTGCTGCGCCGCGACGTGGCCAGCGATCCGATCATCACCGGCGTGACCTCCGACAGCCGCAAGGTCGCGCCCGGCGCCCTGTTCGTCGCCCTGCCGGGCACGGCGGCCGACGGCCGCGCCTTCATTCCCCAGGCCCTGGCCCAGGGGGCGGCCGCCGTGCTGGCGCCGACCGACACGCCGGACAGCGCCGCGCCGGTGCTGGTGACCTCGGGCGACGTGCGCCGGGCCTACGCCATCGCCGCGCGCGGCTTCTACGGCGCCCAGCCCAGGACCTGCGTGGCGGTGACGGGCACCAACGGCAAGACCTCGGTCGCCGCCTTCTGCCGCCAGATCTGGGCCGGCCTGGGCCACAAGTCGGCCAGCATGGGCACCCTGGGCGTCGTGGGCCAGAAGGGCGACAGGACCTACGCCTTGACCGGCCCAGGACTGACCAGCCCCGACGCCGCCGAGGCCGCGCGCCTGATGGCCGAGCTGGCCGCCAAGGACGTGACCCATGTGGCGGTCGAGGCCTCGTCCCACGGCATCGACCAGCGGCGTCTGGACGGGGTGGCGCTGAAGGCGGCGGCCTTCACCAACCTGACCCAGGACCATCTCGATTATCACGGCACGATGGACGACTATCGCGCCGCTAAGATGCGCCTGTTCGAGGCCCTGCTGCCGCGCGGGCGGACGGCGGTGCTGAACGCCGATTCCGACGCCTATTCCGCCTTCGCCGCCGCCTCGATCATGGCCGGGCTGGGCGTGATGGGCGTGGGCGAGCGCGGGCGCGACCTGGCCCTGATCGGCCGCCAGGCGACGCCGGAGGGCCAGCGCCTGACCCTGGACGTGCGCGGCGATGTTCGCGACATCCTGCTGCCCCTGGCCGGCGCCTTCCAGGCCTCGAACGCCCTGGTGGCGGCGGGTCTGTGCATCGCGGCCGGCGACCGGCCCGAGGATGTGATCGGCGCACTGGAAGGCCTGACCGGCGCGCAAGGCCGGCTGCAACGCATCGGCGCCGAGACGGGACGCGGCGAGGTCTATGTCGACTACGCCCATACGCCGGACGGGTTGGAGACGGTGCTGACCGCCTTGAGGCCCCACGCGACGGGTCGGCTGATCGTGGTCTTCGGCGCCGGCGGCGACCGGGATCGCGGCAAACGACCCCTGATGGGCGAGATCGCCGGCCGTCTGGCTGACGTGGCCATCGTCACCGACGACAATCCTCGCAGCGAAGAGCCCGCCTCGATCCGCGCCCAGGTCCGCACCGGCTGCCCCGAGGCGCTGGAGATCGGCGACCGTCGCGCCGCCATCGAGGCGGCGATCGAAATGATGCGCGACGGGGATGTGGTGGTCATCGCCGGAAAAGGGCATGAACAGGGCCAGATCGTCGGCGGGACGACTCATCCGTTCGACGACGCCACCGTCGCGTCCGAGGCCCTGTCGCTGAATGCCTGAATCCACCGCCCGCCCGCTCTGGACGGCCGCCGAAGTCGCCGCCGCCACGGGCGGCGTGCTGCACGGCGACGACCGCCCGATCACGGGCCTGACCTACAACAGCCGCGAGATCGTCCCCGGCGACCTGTTCCTGGCCCTGAAGGGCGCGCGCGACGGGCATGAGTTTGCGGCGAACGCCTTTGCGGCGGGCGCTGCGGCGGCCCTGGTCGAACGGCCGGTCGAGGGCGGGGCCTATGTCGTCGTGCCCGACACCCTGCACGGGCTGGAAGCCCTCGGCGTCGCCGCGCGCGAGCGGGCGCCTCATGTGAAGCGCGGCGCCGTCACCGGCAGCGTCGGCAAGACCAGCGTGACCCAGGCGATCAAGGCCGGGCTCGATCTCGCCGGGCCTGCCCATGCTTCGATCAAGAGCTACAACAACCATATCGGCGTGCCCCTGACCCTGGCGCGGATGCCGGTCGAGACCCGGCGCGCCGTGTTCGAGATCGGCATGAACGCGCCCGGCGAGATCGCGCCCCTGTCGCGCTTCGTCGCCCCCCACGCCGCCTGCGTCACCACCGTCGGCCCGGTCCATATCGAGGCCTTCGCCGACGGCGAGGCGGGGGTGGCGCGCGAGAAGGCCGCCATCTTTCAGGGGCTGGTCCCCGGCGGGACGGCGGTCGCGAACGGCGACGTGGCCTTCTCCGGCGTCCTGTGCGACGCGGCCAGGGCGGTCGGGGCGCGGCTGGTCGTCTTCGGGACCGATCCGGGCCACGACGCCCGGCTGCTGGACTTCCGCCCGGACGCCGAAGGGGCGACAGTCTTCGCCGAACTGTTTGGCAAGTCGCTGGAGTACAGGCTGGCCCAGTCGGGCGCTCACTGGGGCCTGAACAGTCTGTGCGTCCTGCTGATGCTGGACGCCCTGGACGTCGAACTGGACACCGGGCTTCAGGCCCTGGCCGGCTTCCAGCCTCTGGCGGGGCGGGGCCAGACGCGCACGGTCGCCGTGCCCGGCGGCGCCTTCACCCTGATCGACGAGAGCTACAACGCCAATCCCCTGTCGATGACCGCCGGGTTCAAGAGCCTGGGCGCTCGCCCGACGGCCGGCCGGCGGATCGTGGTCCTGACCGACATGCTGGAACTGGGCGACCAGAGCCGCGCCCTGCACGAGGGTCTGGCCCAGCCCATCGAGGCCGCCGGTCTGGATCTGGTCCATGCGGCCGGCCCCGAGATGCGGCGCCTGTACGACGCCCTGCCGGCCTCGCGACGCGGCCTGTGGCGCGAAACCGCCGTCGAACTCGCGGCGGAGGCGTCCGCGCTGGCGGAGGCCGGCGATATCGTCATGGTCAAGGGATCGAACGGATCCAGGGCGTCCCTGATCGCCAGGGCCCTGGCCGACCTGCAAACCGCCTCTTCAAGCCCAGACGCGCCGCGCGCGACCCGATAGAGACCCCCGCATGTTCTACCTTCTGTATCTCTATTACGCCGACGTCGCGCACCAGTATCCGCTGCTGAACCTGATCCAGTACCAGACCGTCCGCGCGGCCCTGGCCCTGGCGACGGCGGCCATCGTGGCGGCGGCCATGGGCAGCCGGTTCATCAACTGGATCCGCGCCAAACAGGGCAAGGGCCAGCCGATCCGCGACGACGGCCCGGTGTCCCACCTGTCCAAGGTCGGCACCCCCACCATGGGCGGGCTGATGATCCTGGCGGGCATCGGCGTGGCGGTCTTCCTGTGGGGCGACCTGACCAACCCCTATATCTGGATCGTCTCGGGCGTGACGGCGGCCTTCGGGGTGCTGGGCTTCATCGACGACTACGCCAAGGTGACGAAACAGACCTCGGCCGGCCTGACCTCGAAACAGAAGCTGGCGGCCCAGACGGTGGTGGCGGTGATCGCGGGCGTTCTGACCGTGCTGTGGATGAAGGTCTCGCCGACCTCGCCGGGGCTCGAGACCTCGATCGCCTTCCCCTTCTTCAAGGCCGTGCTGCTGAACATCGGCTGGTTCTATGTGGCCTTCGCCGCCTTCACCATCGTCGGCTTCTCCAACGCCGTGAACCTGACCGACGGTCTGGACGGGCTGGCGACCGTGCCGGTGATGATGGCGGCGGGGGCGTTCGGCCTGATCGCCTATCTGGCCGGCAACTTCGTCTTCGCCCAGTATCTTCAGGTCCACCATGTGCCGGGCGCGGGCGAACTGGCCATCTTCTGCGCCGCCATGATCGGCGGGGGCGCGGGCTTCCTCTGGTACAACGCCCCGCCGGCCAAGATCTTCATGGGCGACACCGGTTCGCTGGCCCTGGGCGGGGCCCTGGGCGCCATCGCGGTCACGACCAAGCATGAGCTGGTGCTGGGCATCGTCGGCGGCCTGTTCGTGATGGAGGCCGCCTCGGTCATGATCCAGGTCGGCTATTACAAGCTAACCAAGAAACGCATCTTCCTGATGGCCCCGATCCACCACCATTTCGAGAAGATGGGCTGGCCGGAATCGACCGTGGTCATCCGCTTCTGGATCATCGCCGGGGCGCTGGCGCTGATCGGCCTGTCGACGCTGAAGCTGAGATGAGCGGGCTCCCCCATTCTCCGTCATCCTCGGGCTTGACCCGAGGATCGGGCGTGGACCTGACTGTGCGGCCGGCCGTTCGCACCAGCGGCGGATCCTCCGATCCTCGGGTCGAGCCCGAGGATGACGGGGGTCAGAGATGATCCCCGTTCCCGGTTTCGAGGGCAGGCGGGTCGCGGTCTTCGGCCTGGGACGGTCGGGGATCACGGCCGCGCGCGCGCTCAAGGCCGGGGGCGCCACGCCCATCCTGTGGGACGACGGCGTCTCGGGCCGGCTTCAGGCCCAGGCCGAGGGGTTCGTGGTCGAGGATCTGACGGCCGCCGACTGGTCCGGTTTCGCCGCCCTGGTCCTGTCGCCCGGCGCCCCCCTGACCCATCCCAAACCGCACTGGACCGTGGACAAGGCGCGCGAGGCCGGCGTGCCGGTCGTCGGCGATATCGAACTTTTCGCCCGCGCCCTGGACGCCCTGCCTCAGGGGCAGCGGCCGAAAGTCGTCGCCATCACCGGCACCAACGGCAAGTCCACGACGACCGCCCTGATCGGCTGGGTGCTGCAACAGGCCGGCCTGACCGTCTATGTCGGCGGCAATATCGGCATCGGCGTCCTGGCCCTGCCCGAGCCGACGCCGGGCGCCGTCTATGTGATCGAGGTCTCCAGCTACCAACTGGACCTGACGACCCGCTTCGCGCCCGACGTGGCGATCCTGACCAATGTCTCGCCGGATCACCTGGACCGGCATGGCGGGATGGAGGGCTATGTCGCGGCCAAGCGGCGGATATTCCAGAACCTAGACGATAAGGATTTGGCGTTGGTCGGCATCGACGATGATTGGGGATTGGACCTTTCGCGGGAGATCGTCTCCGACGGATGGCCAATTCTTGAGATCGCCACAACGCCGAACAGGGCGGGGAGAATTATCGCCGCTGGTTGTGTGCTGACGAAGGACGGGGATCATATCACCGACCTCTCCGCCGCCCGTTCGCTCCCTGGTCGCCACAACGCCCAGAACGCCGCCTTCGCCTATGCCGCCGCGCGGGCGCTGGGCGTGTCGCATGACGCCGCCGTCAAAGGCCTGCTGACCTTCCCCGGACTGGCGCACCGGATGGAGGCCGTCGGCCATATCGGGCCGGTCCGCTTCATCAACGACTCCAAGGCGACCAACGCCGACGCGGCGCGCCAGGCCCTGTCCTCCTATCCCAAGGTCTTCTGGATCGCGGGCGGCAAGCCCAAGGACGGCGGCATCGACAATCTGGCCGACCTGTTCCCGCGCGTGGCCAAGGCCTATCTGATCGGGGAGGCCGCCGAGGCCTTCGCTACGACCTTAGGCGACACGCCCCACGTCATCTCAAAGACCATGGACGCCGCCGTGGCCGCCGCCGCGGCGGACGCCGCATCCGCCGGCGGGGATCAGATCGTGCTATTGTCGCCCGCCTGCGCCAGCTTCGACCAGTACCCCGACTTCGAGGTGCGGGGCGAGGCGTTCCGCGCCGCCGTGCTGAACCTCGGCGCAACCCCGGAGACAGCCCGATGAGCGCCTCCTACACCCCCGCCTTCTCGCGCAACGACCAGAGC
>Ga0155085_1166_pt1 | contig 9301 bp, 8 predicted proteins | sample RifCSPhighO2_01_FD_106053 | JGI IMG/M metagenome (GOLD analysis project Ga0155085, IMG submission 106053) | Caulobacterales bacterium RIFCSPHIGHO2_01_FULL_67_30
GGATGGTCAGGCCTTCGCCGTTGACGTCGGCGAAGCCGCCCTTGACGTCATACTGGGTCCGGGCGGCGCCGACATAGACGGTCACCAGACCCTCGCGCAGGGCGGTCATGAAGGGGGCGTGATCCGGCAGGACGCCGAAGTCGCCCTCGACGCCCGGCGCATCCACCTGGTCCACCAGGCCCGAGAAGACCTCGCGTTCCGGCGAGACGAGGGAGAAGTTCAGTTTAGAAGCCATTGGGCTCAGCCTTTGAAATACTGAATATGACAGCCGGTCCGGTGTTGCGCTGAGTGAACGCGGTCATGCGGCTGCTGCTCGCCAAGCGCGCGTCCTGCACGGCATACAAAACCATCGGCAAGTCCCGAACACCCTGCGAGGAAGCCGCCCCAGTGGTGAACGAAACAAGCTGCCCACCTCGCTGTTCAACGATTTCGCTGAAGAGACTAGTCGTAACAGCTCTATCGCCCTCCAACGCCGCGACCGTGCATTCCTTTCGCGCCGCGTCCCAGAAAACCAGAACGCGGGGGCTATCGGACCAATGCCACGCCTCAGCTGGGTAACTGTTGTCACCCGACAGCCGCCGAAGCGGATTGCGATCACGAACGGCCCCCGCCGTCATAATCAAATCCTCGAACGACTTGTCTTCCAACACCGCAGGATAGCAAATCTCAGTGACCGCCTGTCTGCTCCGCTTCAAAGCCTCCGCTTCTGAGGCAGCTGAGCGTGCCGGCAATCGGTCCTGAGCCAAGACAGACGTTGCGGCTAGGATTGCGGCCGTCGTCGCACAGAGGCTTAAAGCTTTGACGACGGCCTTCATGATCAGGCTTCCGCCGCCATCTTCTCGGCCTTGGCGACGGCCTCTTCGATGGCGCCGACCATGTAGAAGGCCGATTCCGGCAGGTGGTCGTATTCGCCGGCGACGATGCCCTTGAACGAGCGGATGGTGTCGGCCAGTTCGACGAACTTGCCGGGGGCGTTGGTGAACTGCTCGGCCACGAAGAAGGGCTGCGACAGGAAGCGCTGGATCTTGCGGGCGCGCGAGACGACCAGCTTGTCCTCTTCCGACAGCTCGTCCATGCCCAGGATGGCGATGATGTCCTTCAGGCCCTTGTACTGCTGCAGGACTTCCTGGACCGAACGGGCGACGTTGTAGTGTTCTTCGCCGATGACCAGCGGGTCCATGATCCGCGAGGTCGAGTCCAGCGGATCGACGGCGGGGAAGATGGCCTGGGCGGCGATGTCACGCGACAGCATGGTGGTCGCGTCCAAGTGGGCGAACGAGGCGGCGGGCGCCGGGTCGGTGGGGTCATCGGCCGGGACGTAGATGGCCTGGACCGAGGTGATCGAGCCCTTCTTGGTCGAGGTGATCCGCTCTTGCAGGTTGCCCATCTCGGTGGCCAGCGTCGGCTGATAGCCCACGGCCGACGGGATACGGCCCAGCAGAGCCGACACTTCCGAACCGGCCTGGGTGAAGCGGAAGATGTTGTCGACGAACAGCAGCACGTCCTTGCCTTCTTCGTCGCGGAAATACTCAGCCTGAGCCAGGCCGGTCAGGGCGACGCGGGCGCGGGCGCCGGGAGGCTCGTTCATCTGGCCGTAGACCAGGGCGCATTTGGAACCCTCGGTCGAGCCGCCGTTCTTGGCCGGGTCGACGTTCACGTTCGACTCGATCATCTCGTGATACAGGTCGTTGCCTTCGCGGGTGCGCTCGCCCACGCCGGCCAGGACCGAATAACCGCCGTACGCCTTGGCGATGTTGTTGATCAGTTCCTGCATGGTCACGGTCTTGCCCACGCCGGCGCCGCCGAACAGGCCGGTCTTGCCGCCCTTGGTGTAGGGGCAGATCAGGTCGATGACCTTGATGCCCGTGACCAGGATTTCCGACGAGTTGGTCTGCTCCTCGAAGGTCGGGGCCTCGCGGTGGATCGGGCGGTACTGGGTGGTCTGGATCGGACCGGCTTCATCGATCGGCTGGCCGACGACGTTCATGATCCGGCCCAGCACGCCCGGTCCGACCGGGGTCTGGATCGAGGTGCCGGTGTCCGACACGGCCTGGCCGCGCGTCAGGCCCTCGGTCGTGTCCATGGCGATGGTGCGGACCATGTTCTCGCCGAGGTGCTGGGCGACTTCCAGCACCAGGGTGAAGGGCTCGCCCGTCTTCTGGTCGATGTTCTGGGTGTGGAGGGCGTTCAGGATCGCCGGCAGGTGGCCGGTGAACTCGACGTCCACGACGGCGCCGATGACCTGGGCGATCTTGCCCGTGGCGACGGCGGAGACGGGAGCCGCTGCGGGAGCGGCCTTCTTGGCGGCCGGCTTGCGGGCGGCGGGCTTCTTGGGGGCGACGGTGTCGGTCATGGCTGGGGTCCGTATCGGAATGTCTGTTCGGTCGGGATCAGAGGGCTTCGGCGCCGGCGATGATCTCGATCAGCTCGGTGGTGATCTGGGCTTGGCGCTTGCGGTTGTACTGCAGCGTCAGGGCGTTGATGAGGTCGCCGGCGTTGCGCGTGGCGTTGTCCATCGCCGCCATCTGCGACCCGAAGAAGCCCGCCTGGTTCTCGTACAGGGCGGCCAGGATCTGGGTCGTCAGGTTGCGCGGCAGCAGGGTCTCGAGGATTTCCTCTTCCGACGGCTCGTAGTCATAGACCGCGCCGTTCAGGTCGATCGGGGCGGCGTCGCCCTCGACCACGGCGGGGATCAGCTGCTTGCCGGTCGGAACCTGCGAGATCACCGATTTGAACTGGCTGTAGAACAGGGTGACCACATCGGCCTGACCGTCCTCGAACGCCGTGGCGATCATTTCGGCGACCGGCTGGGCCAGGGGCAGGCCGATGGTCTTCTGGGCGCTCAGCTCGAAGGTGTGGACCACCTTGTCGCCGTACAGACGGGTCAGCTGATCGCGCGACTTGCGGCCGACGGCGATGATCTTCACGTCCTTGCCGTTGGCGATCAGGCTGCCGATCCGCTCGCGTGCGGCGCGGATGACGTTGGTCGAGAAACCGCCCGCCAGACCCTTGTCCGCCGTCGCCACCACGATCAGGTGACGCTGGTCCTGACCCGTGCCGGCCAGCAGCTTGGGCGCGTCGGCGCCCGAGACGCCGGCGGCCAGGTTGGCGATGACCGAGGCCATCTTGCGCGCATAGGGCCGGGCGCTCTCGGCCTGGTCCTGGGCGCGTTTCAGCTTGGCCGCGGCGACCATCTGCATGGCCTTCGTGATCTTCTGCGTGGCTTTCACGCTTCCGATCCGATTGCGCATTTCCTTGAGGCTGGCCATCCGGCGTTGCTCTTCCTCTAACTACCGGCGGGGTTCAGGCGAAGGTCTTGACGAAGGCGGCCAGGATGTCCTTGAGCTCGGCTTCGATATCCGAGGTCAGGTCCTTCTTGGTGCGGATGCCTTCCAGCAGGCTGGCGTGGTTCGCATGGATGCGGGCCAGCAGTTCCTTCTCGAACCGGCCGACGTCGCTCACGGCGATGCCGTCGATATAGCCGCGCGTGCCGGCGTAGACCGAGACGACCTGTTCTTCCATCGCCAGCGGCGAGTATTGCGGCTGCTTCAGCAGCTCGGTCAGGCGGGCGCCGCGGGCCAGCAGCTTCTGGGTCGAGGCGTCCAGGTCCGAGCCGAACTTGGCGAAGGCGGCCATTTCCCGGTACTGGGCCAGCTCGCCCTTGATGGTGCCGGCGACCTTCTTCATCGCCTTGGTCTGGGCCGAGGAGCCGACGCGCGACACCGAGATGCCGACGTTCACGGCCGGGCGGATGCCTTGGTAGAACAGGTCGGATTCCAGGAAGATCTGGCCGTCGGTGATGGAGATGACGTTGGTCGGGATATAGGCCGAGACGTCGTTGGCCTGGGTCTCGATCAGCGGCAGGGCGGTCAGCGAGCCCGAACCGTAGTCCTCGTTCAGCTTGGCCGAACGTTCCAGCAGGCGGCTGTGCAGGTAGAAGACGTCGCCCGGATAGGCTTCGCGGCCCGGCGGGCGGCGCAGCAGCAGGGACATCTGGCGATAGGCCACAGCCTGCTTGGACAGGTCGTCATAGACGATCAGGCCGTGCATGCCGTTGTCGCGGAAATATTCGCCCATGGCCGTACCCGAGAAGGGCGCCAGGAACTGCAGCGGGGCCGGCTCCGACGCCGTGGCGGCGACGACGATGGTGTATTCCATCGCCCCGGCCTCTTCGAGGGTCTTGACGATCTGGGCGACGGTCGAACGCTTCTGGCCGATGGCGACGTAGATGCAGTAGAGCTTGGCGCTCTCGTCGTCGGTCTTGTTGACGTTCTTCTGGTTCAGGATGGTGTCGATGGCGACGGCGGTCTTGCCCACCTGACGGTCGCCGATGATCAGCTCGCGTTGGCCGCGGCCGACGGGGATCAGGGTGTCGATGGCCTTCAGGCCGGTCTGCATCGGCTCGTGGACCGACTTGCGCGGGATGATGCCCGGCGCCTTGACGTCGACGCGGCGGCGCTCGGTGAACTGGATCGGGCCCTTGCCGTCGATCGGCTCGCCCAGCGGGTTGACGACGCGGCCCAGCAGACCCTTGCCGACCGGCACGTCCACGATCTCGCCCAGGCGGCGCACGTCGTCGCCCTCGGCGATGGCGGCGTCGGCGCCGAAGATCACGGCGCCCACATTGTCGCGTTCCAGGTTCAGGGCCATGCCCTTGACGCCGGCCTTGGTGAACTCGACCATTTCGCCGGCCTGGACATTGTCCAGACCGTGGATGCGGGCGATGCCGTCGCCGACCGACAGCACGCTGCCCACGTCGGAGACATCGGCTTCGACGCCGAAGTTGGCGATCTGCGACTTGAGGATGGCCGAGATTTCAGCGGCGCGGATGTCCATGACGGGCTCTCTGTTCTTCAGTCTTCTGCGGGTGCGCCGATCAGGCGCGCTTCATTCTTGGGGCGGGGAGCGGGCTTACGCTCGCTTGAGGGCGAACTTCATCTGGTCGAGCTTGGTCTTCAGCGAGGCGTCGAACAGTTTCGAGCCGACCTTGATCTTCAGGCCGCCCAGGATGGCCGGATCGACCCGCGTGGTCAGTTCCGGCGCCTTGCCCAGGCTGGCGTTCAGCGCGGTCTTGATCGCGGCCAGCTGCTTGGCGTCCAGCGCCTGGGCCGAGACGACCTCGGCGGCGACGATGCCGGCGTGCTTGGCGTAGCGGGCTTCGAACCCGGCGATCACATGGGGCAGGTCCCGCGCGCGGTGGTTCTGGGCCAGCAGGCCCAGGAAGTTGGCGGTGGTCTGTTCGAACTTGGCCTTGGCGGCGATGGCGACGAGGCCCTTGCCCTGATCCTCGGCCGAAATGACCGGCGAGGTCGCCAGGCGGCGCAGGTCGGCGCTCTCGATCCAGGCGGCCTTCAACGACGTCAGGTCAGCACGGACAGCGTCCAGGCGGCCGGTTTCCAGCGCCAGATCAAACAGCGCCTGTGCGTAGCGATCGCCGACTTCCGTCGTTCTGAAATCATCAGCCACTGATTAGGGTCCGAGGTCGTTGTGTCAGGGTCGCGACCGAATGCGAGGCTCGCAACGGTCAAAAGCTTGAAATGCTTGCGGAAAGCACGACAGAGGCCGTATTCGTGAATACGCCCCCTTCAAGCCGGGCGCCTGATAGCACGGGGTTTTGCTGCTCGCAACATTGTGTGAAGGGGTGATGAAGCCGCACCCTGTCGCATCGGGTGTCGCACCCCGGTCATCCCTCCATGTGAAATCACGGGCCGACCTGCCGACGAGAGCCGAGATGAAACCGCACCCGCTGCTGATCACCGCCGCCTGCGCCCTCCTGGCGCCCTGCGTCGCCGCCCCGTCCCACGCCCGGGCCGGCGGCCTGACCGCCCCTGCGGACGCTCCCCGCTCCGTGCGGCTGATGAGCTACAACATCCGCTATGACGCGCCCGACGACACGCCGAACTGGCTGCAGCGCCGGCCGCACATGGCGCGCCAGATCGCCTTCTTCGATCCCGACGTCCTGGGGGTTCAGGAGGCGCTGATTCCGATGGTCGCCTATCTGGCCGATCAGGCGCCGGCCTATGACCATTACGGCGTCGGCCGCGACGACGGCGCCCAGGCGGGCGAGACGACGACCCTGTTCTGGCGCCGCGCCCGATTCGAGGCGGTCAGCACCCAGACCCTGTGGTGCTCGCCCACGCCGGACCGTCCGTCCAAGGGGTGGGACGCCGCCCTGCCGCGCACCGTGACCCGCGTCGTGCTGCGCGACCGGGCCAGCGGCCGGCTTCTGGACGTGCGCAACGCCCACATGGACCATGTCGGCGCGGTCGCCCGTGAACAGTGCGCCGCCCTGGCCGCCGATCTGGCCCCGGCGACGGTCGAGGGGGTGACGGCGGCGGTGGTGCTGATGGGGGATTTCAACGCCGGGCCGGACACGGCCCCCTATCGCCGCGTCCTCGCCGCCGGGCTGCGCGACGCCCGCGCCGTCAGCCCCGTCGTGTTCGGTCCCGCCGGCACCTACAACGACTTCGACATCGCCAGGGATAATGACGGCGTCGCCATCGACCATGTCTTCGTCGCTCCCGGCCTGTCGGTCGAACGCTACGGCGTGCCCACCGATTCCTTCAGCGGCCAGGTGATCTCGGACCATTTCCCCCTGGTCGTCGATGTCGCGCCGGACGAAAGATGATCGCACAACTGAGGGCCGGGGTGCGACCATTGCGCCGCCCCCGACCGCTTGATCGGAACCTGCGGCGGCCCTAGCGCTTAACGCTGACGCTTTTCCACCTAGGACACCTAAATGCTCGACAGCATTACGCCCCTGCTCTCCGACCCGGCCGCCTGGGCCGCGCTGGTGACGCTCATCGTGATGGAGGTCGTGCTCGGCATCGACAACCTGATCTTCATCTCGATCCTGTCGAACAAACTGCCCGAGCATCAGCGCCAGAAGGTGCGGCGCATCGGCATCGGCCTGGCCCTGGTCATGCGCCTGGCCCTGTTGTCGATCATCGCCTGGCTGGTGGGTCTGGTTCAGCCGGTCTTCACCCTCATGGGCAACGAATTCTCGTGGAAGGACCTGATCCTGATCGCGGGCGGCCTGTTCCTGGTCTGGAAGGCCACCAAGGAGATCCACCACACCGTCGATCCCACGCCCACCCACGACGTGATGGACAAGAAGGACGTGATGATCACCAACGCCGGCGCGGCGATCTTCCAGATCATCCTGCTGGACCTGGTCTTCTCGATCGACTCCATTCTGACGGCCGTCGGCATGACCGAACACCTGCCGATCATGGTGGTGGCGGTTCTGGTCGCCGTGACCGTGATGCTGCTGGCCGCCGACCCGCTGGCCAATTTCATCAACGAGAACCCCAGCGTCGTCATGCTGGCCCTCGGCTTCCTGCTGATGATCGGCATGGTGCTGATCGCCGACGGCTTCGGCTATCATGTGCCCAAGGGCTATATCTACGCCGCCATGGCCTTCTCGGCCGGGGTCGAGGCCCTGAACATGCTGGGCCGTCGCTCCGCCACCAAGAAGGAAAAGGCCACGGCCGCCCGCGCCCAGGCCAACCAGGCCGAGGCCCGCGCCAGGAAGGCCGAGGCGGAAGCCGCCGCCGAGAAGGCCTGAGCCGATGACCTGTCGCCTGTCGCTCCGCCTCGCCGGCCTCGTCTCCGGCCTGCTGCTGGCGACAGGCGGCGGCCTTCCGGCCCGGGCCGAGGTTCCGGTCCAGGCCTATGAAGTCGTCCGCGCCTATCCGCACGACAAGACGGCCTTCACCGAGGGCCTCTTCTTCCACGACGGCGCCCTGTACGAGAGCACGGGCCTCTACCCGTCCTTCATCCGCCAGGTTCAGCTCGAGACGGGCGAGGTGGTGCGCCAGCGTGACCTGCCGACCGTCTATTTCGGCGAAGGCATGACCACGCTGAACGGCAAGCTCTACAGCCTGACCTGGCGCAACCACATCGGCTTCATCTGGAAGCTGGACGACTTCTCGCCCCTGGGCGGCTTCTCCTATCCGGGCGAGGGCTGGGCCCTGACCACCGACGGGCGGCGGCTGATCATGAGCGACGGCACGGACCAGCTGCGCTTCCTCGATCCCGACACCCTGGCCGAGACCGGCCGGATCTCCGTCACCGCCGACGGCGAGCCGCTGGACCAGATCAACGAGCTGGAATGGATCGACGGCGAGGTCTTCGCCAACCTGTGGCAGGACAACCGCATCGCCCGCATCGACCCGGAGACCGGCGTCGTGAAGGCCTTCATCGACCTGACGGCCCTGGTCCCCCAGGATGCGGGCCTGGACCCGAACGACGACGTCCTGAACGGCATCGCCTGGGACGCAGGCGGCAAACGCCTGTTCGTCACCGGCAAACGGTGGCCGCAACTGTTCGAGATCAGGCTGCGCTGATCCCAGACACAGCGAGGGGGCGAACGCCTGCATGCGTCCGCCCCCTCGCCGCCTGTACTCCGGCTTAAATCAGCCGTGCAGGTCGAACCGGTCCAGCTCCATGACCCGGGCCCAGGCCGCCACGAAGTCCTCGACCAGTTTCTTCTGGCCGTCCGACCCGGCGTAGACCTCGGCCAGGGCGCGCAGCACGGCGTTCGAGCCGAACACCAGATCGACGCGCGTGCCGGTCCATTTCGCCTCGCCCGTCTTGCGGTCTCGGCCTTCGAACACCGCCTTGGCGTCCGAGGTCGCCTGCCACTTCACGTCCATGTCCAGCAGGTTGACGAAGACGTCGTTGGTCAGGGCGCCGGGCCGGTCCGTCAGCACCCCGTGGGTCGCCCCACCGACGTTGATGTTGATGGCGCGCAGCCCCCCGATCAACGCCGTCATCTCGGGCGCGGTCAGGGTCAGACGCTGGGCCTGGTCGATCAGCAGGGATTCGGCGGGAACGGCGTAGCGGGCCTTCTGATAGTTGCGGAAGCCGTCGGCGACCGGCTCCAGATAGCCGAAGGATTCGACGTCGGTCTGGGCCTGGCTGGCGTCCGTCCGTCCCGGCGTGAAGGGTACGACGACCTCATGTCCCGCCGCCTTCGCCGCCTGTTCGACGCCGGCGGCGCCGGCCAGCACGATCAGGTCGGCCAGCGAGACCTTCTTGCCGCCGACCTGGCCCTGGTTGAAGGCGAACTGCACGCCTTCCAGCATCTTCAGCACCCGCTCCAACTGCTCGGGCTGATTGACGGCCCAGTCCTTCTGCGGCGCCAGGCGAATGCGCGCGCCGTTGGCGCCGCCGCGCTTGTCCCCGCCCCGGAAGGTCGAGGCCGAGGCCCAGGCCACGCCGACCAGTTCCGAAACGCTCAGACCCGTGGCCAGCACCTGGGCTTTCAACGTGGCCACATCGCCGGCGTCGATCAGCG
>Ga0155085_1175_pt1 | contig 9254 bp, 11 predicted proteins | sample RifCSPhighO2_01_FD_106053 | JGI IMG/M metagenome (GOLD analysis project Ga0155085, IMG submission 106053) | Caulobacterales bacterium RIFCSPHIGHO2_01_FULL_67_30
TCACGGGGGTCGAGGGCTATGTCGAGAGCGCGGCCATGGGCCTGCTGACCGGCCGCCTCGCCGCCGCACAAGCGCTGGGCCTCGACCTGTCGGCGCCCCCGCCCGAGACCGCCATGGGCGCCCTGGTCGAACACATCACCGGCGGACACCTGGAAGGCTCGAAATTCCAGCCGATGAACATCAACTACGGCCTGCTGCCGCCGCTTGAGGCGCCCAAGGTCGATGAAGACGGCAAACGCATCCACCCGAAGGAACGCGGCCGGGCCAAGAAGCGGCTGCAGAGCATCCGGGCGATGGAAAGCCTGAAGGCCTGGCGGGACGCGGGCTAAACCCGTCCGCGCACCGTCGCCCAGATCAGTCGCAGGCGCTTGACCGGTTCCGGCTCGTCGGGCGTCGTCAGGGCGGCCGAGGCCACGGCCGGGAACCCCTCGGCCGGCAAGCCCTTCAAGGCGGCGTTGGCCTTGGGCCGCGCGGCCTTCGCCTCGTTGATCCGCCCGACCTGCCCCAGCCCCCGCACCCGCCCGGCCTCGACCACCTTGTCGGCATGACCCGGACCGGCCAGCACCTGGACCGCCGCCTGCATCGGACCGACGTAGAAGGCGTCCAGGTCATGCGGCTCGCCGTGGACGCGGCCGATGTGGGCCTCGATCAGGGCGTCGAGGGGGGCGCGGTCCAGGGCGTGGCGGACGACCAGGTCGGTCAGGGCCTCCAGCACCGGATGGCCCTTGCGGGGGATCCCGGCGAAGACCCCGTCCAGCTGTTCCGCCCACCAAGTGTAGCGCATCTCGGCCAGCAAGGGCTGGGTCACGCGCGCGGGGATCGACATCAGCTCGGCCTCGAAGGCGTAGAGCGTGATCAGATCGGCGCGGGCGCGCGCGTCGGCGACCAGGCGGCTGGACAGCCAGCGGTCCAGATCGGCGGCGCGAACCTGGGCGTCCAGGGTTCCCGCCACCGCCGCCGGATCGGGTTCAGGCGGCACGCGAAACGGCGAAATCGGCCAGGTCTTCCAGGGCCGCGCGCCAGTCCGACGCCGGCAGGGCCGACAGGGCGGCCTTGGCCTGATCGGCATAGTCGCCGGCCAGATCCAGGGTCGCGCCGATGGCGCCGGAACCGACCACCAGTTCGCGGGCGCGGGCGAAGTCCTCGGGCGTGCGTTCGCCCTTGGTCACGGTCCGCTCCCAGAAATCGTCCTCGCGGCCCCGGGTGCGGGCCACGGCCAGCAGCAGCGGCAGGGTGGCCTTGCCCTCGTTGAAGTCGTCGCCGGCGTTCTTGCCCAGGGCCTCGGCGGTCGCGCCATAGTCCAGGGCGTCGTCTGCCAGCTGGAAGGCGATGCCCAGGGCCATGCCGTAGTCGCGCAGAGCCTGGGTCGCGGCCGGATCGGCGCCGGCGCCCACCGCCCCCGCCTCGGCGGCGGCGGCGAACAGTTCGGCGGTCTTGGCCGAGATGATCTGCAGATAGGTGGCCTGATCCAGGTTCAGATCATGGGCGCGGGTCAATTGCAGAACCTCGCCCTCGGAGATCACCCGCGACGCCTGGGCCAGGATCCCCAGGGCCCGCATCGAATCGGTCTCGACCATCAGTTCGAAGGCGCGGGCGAACAGGAAGTCGCCGACCAGAACACTGGTGGGCGCGCCCCAGATCAGGTGGGCCGCGACCTTGCCGCGCCGTAGTTCGGAGGCGTCGACGATGTCGTCGTGCAACAGGGTGGCGGTGTGAATGAACTCGACCGCGGCGGCCAGCTTCTTCGGCGACAGGATGTCGCCCTCGGCGCCAGAGGCGCGGGCGGCGGCGACGGTCAGCAGGGGCCGCAGGCGCTTGCCCCCGGCCGAAACCAGGTGTTCGGCCAGTTTGGGGATGATCGGCACATCCGACTGCATCCGATCGATGATCAATGCATCCACCTCGGCCATGTCGGTTCCGGCCAGCCGGACGAGGGCGTTCACATCCCCCTTCGGACGGGGAGAGGCGGCGAGGACTGCGTCCAAGGGATATTCTTTCACACGTCGCGCGACCTGGGCCGCGTCAGGCAATTCCGACCGCGTCCGCTTGCCGGATCGCGATGCGGCGCACAATGGTGATAGGCCCACGGAGGGTCAAGGAGATTGAGGCTTGGACATGGCTCCCGCCGCCCCGGATGTCGTCGAGAACGCTCTTCTGGACGGGCGTGTCCGCCTGCGTCAGCCCGCACGCGGCTATCGGGCGGGCATGGATGCAGCCTTGTTGGCCGCCGCCGTCGCTCCCCGTTCTGGCGACCGCCTGTTCGAGGCGGGCTGCGGCGCCGGGGCCGTGCTGATGCAGATTGCGGCCCGTCATGCCGGAGTTTCGCTGACCGGGCTGGAGCGCGATTCGGTCGCCGCTGGCCTCGCGCGCGAGAACGCCGACCTGAATCATTCTACTGATCGAATCAGGATTCTCGACGGCGACGTGGCCGACGGGTTCCGTCCCTTGGACCTGCCCCCGTTCGACTGGGCCGTGTCGAACCCGCCCTTCTTCGACGACCCCGGCGCCCTGCGCGCCCCGGCGCCCGGCAAACAGGGCGCCTGGATGGCCGACGACGGCCTGTCCGCCTGGACCGGCCTGCTGCTGAAAGCGGTGCGCGAGGGCGGCCGGATCGTGATCATCCACCGGGCCGACCGTCTGGCGGACCTGCTGACCCTGCTGGGCGAAAAGGCCGGCTCCTTCGCCATCCGCCCGGTCCAGCCCTTCGCCGACGAGCCGGCCAAACGCGTGCTGGTCCAGGCGATCAAGACCGGCAAGGCCCCCCTGCGCCTGCTGCCGCCCCTGGTGCTGCATGATCGCTCGGGGGCCAAACACACGCCCGAGGCCGAGGCGATCCTGAGGGGCGAGGCGGCGCTGGATTGGTAGGGTCTGGCGCCCGCGATTTTCCCCCGCTTGCGGGGGAAGTGTCAGGTCGTGGCGCGTAGCGACACGCCTGACGATGGGGGAAGTCATCTTCTGGACGAGACTTCCCTCTCCGTCGCTGGATCGGCTTCGCCGATCGACGCGACACCTCTCCCGCAAGCGGGAGAGGGTCTATGAAGTTCCCTAAATCAAACCCGCCAGCGGCGACGACGGATCCGCATACATCCGCTTCGGCATCCGCCCCGCCAGATAGGCGTCGCGCCCCGCGATCACGGCATGCTTCATCGCCCGCGCCATGAGGATCGGATCCTTGGCCCCGGCGATGGCGGTGTTCATCAGCACGGCGTCGCAGCCCAGCTCCATCGCCCGGGTCGCGTCAGAGGCCGTGCCCACGCCGGCGTCTACCAGAACCGGCACCTTGGCCTGTTCGACGATCAGCCGCACATTGACCTCGTTCTGGATGCCCAGGCCCGAGCCGATGGGCGCGGCGGCCGGCATGATGGCGGCGGCGCCGGCGTCTTCCAGACGCTTGGCCATGACCACGTCGTCTGTGCAATAGACCATGACGTCGAAGCCGTCCTTGATCAGAAGGTCCAGCGCCCGCAGCGTCTCGATCATGTCGGGATACAGGTGGGCGGTGTTGGACAGCACCTCCAGCTTGACCAGGCTCCAGCCCCCCGCCTCGCGCGCCAGGCGCAGGGTGCGCACCGCGTCCTCGCCGGTGAAACAGCCGGCGGTGTTGGGCAGGAAGGTGAACCGGTCGGGCTTCACATAGTCGACCAGCATCGGCTGGTTCGGATCGGTCAGGTTCACCCGGCGCACGGCCACGGTCACGATCTCGGCCCCCGCCGCCTCGGCGGCGGCGGCGTTCTGGGCGTAGTCGGCGTATTTGCCGGTGCCCACGATCAGGCGCGAGTTGAAGGTGCGGCCGGCGACGGACCAGGTTTCGGGGGCTGTATCGGTCATGGGTGGTGACCTAGTCCTGTCGCGCCCGATGCGAAAGGGCGGATCGTTGTCGTACCCCGCCCGATAAACTAAAGTGATCGGATTACGAGCCGCCGGAGCGACGTGATGAAGTCCGTCGATATCGAAGAGGCCAAAATCCACCTGCTCCGCCTCGTCGAGGAGGCAGCCAAGGGGGAATCCTTCATTATCACTGAAGCCGGAAAGCCGTTGGTAAGGCTGGAGGGGTTGAACGCCAAGCCGGTCGATACCTCACGCCGCCTAGGATTCATGAAGGGCGAAATCCTAGTGCCGGATGACTTCGACACCATGGGACAGGCCGAGATCGAGGCCATGTTCTATGGAGACGCCGTCGATGAAGACGGCGTGAGCCGATGAGCTGCTTATAGCCAAGCACGCCTGACCCGACGCCACTTGCGGTCTGATCACCCGCCGCCGACGAACTGGACCAGCTCGATCCGGTCCCCCTCGGCCAGGGCGGTGACGGCGTGCAGCGACCGGGGCACGATCTCCAGATTGCGCTCGACCGCCACCTTGCGGGGGTCCAGCGCCAGTTCCTGGACCAGCTCCGTCACGGTCGTCGCATAGACCTCGCGTGGATCGCCGTTGACTTGAATACGCAAACCGTCTGCCTCGATGCCTAAATGCGCGGGGTGGAAAAGCTGGGCTTTCACTCCGGCGGTTCTGCACCTGACATAACGCGTTTCGGCACGGAGGGCATCCTTCCATGCTTTTTACGAAGGCCGCTCTGGAACCTACTGCTTCGCGGAAGGTGGGCTCGCGACGGAGGTATGCTTGGCTTTCCAGTTATTCGCGAGCACTTCACCGATCGATGCGGACTTCTCATACCCCATCCATTTCGACACGAAGGCTGTCTCCTTCATATTGTCGGCATAGACGTGTGCCTGCGCTCTTACGGTGACGAGCTTCCGTGCCATATCAACCAGGTGATCGGCAGGCTCGGCCTGAATCTCAGCCTCAAAATTCTTATCGTGAAATGCACAGAACAAGTGACGGGGACCAAGGGGGAGCAACAACTGACCGTTCCGCTTTTTGATGCCGTTGCTGCTGAAGAGCGCACGGTCGCTTGTAAGCAGCGGCGGCAAGCCCGTATCCAAGCTCATTACAGACCAAGACATCGTGCGGATATGTCCGGCGACGGCCATGTTCATAGTCAGGCTATTCAGAAGCTTAACGCCTAAGAGGTGGCCGCCTTCGCCGTCGTCCTGAGAGGCCCATTCTTCGAACGTGGCTGGGTCGTTATCCGTTTTCAGGTTGAGATAGTCTGCCTGTATCTTGGCGTTTGGTGCATCCCACATTTCCAGAGCAACAGCTTTGAGGCTCTTCACACTCTCTGGTGTCCTCATGATCATGCTCAGCAGGAAGTGGCTCCACCAAATCATTTCTGGCTCGGTGAGCTCATGGCCTCCGCTCTCGATCAGGCTGGCAACGATCTTGCCCGCACGGTCATCGAGAGGGCTCATCAGTTTGGTTTCGATAATGGTAGCGTCGGGGCCTAACTCTTCAAAAGTGTAGAGGTCATCCTCATAACCCACGCTCTTAGCGGCTACGCGGTCCCGCACCACCTTGCCGTTATGGACCTTTCGGTACAACACGAGCCGTCCCTGAACATCGCACCAGTTTTTGAGCAAAAACTTCGGCACAAAGTGGTGTCGCTTGGGTGGATTCTGAGGCTTAGATGTAGTCATTCGCCAATCTATTCGTGACTTAAAATCCTACGTGATGAATTATAGGTCTGCTTTAAAATCTCAGCCAACATTTCCGACGACAATTATAGGTGAAGCGAGATTGAAGCCCGCTTCGCATCCCATTTTCAAAAACGAACCCCCGCCTTTTCAAACCCCTGACGCCCACACTCAACAATCGACCTACCACGCCTCAAAACCGTGCCATCATGGCCGGGTCTTTGAAAACTGAATCCTCCTCGCCAGACCCGCCCTCGCTCCAGGCAGGCGCTCCCTGTCGCCCCACCCCGAAGATTGTACGAAAATAGACTCCATTTTTTGCAGTGGGTTGAGTCTATTCTCGCCCCACCGCCGCCCCGACTGCGGCCCTCCAAACCGTCCGCCCTCCCCCTTTTCCCCGCTCTTCACGCCCCCTGCGACGGGAAATCCGTTGACGCCCGCGCGCATGACGTTAGGTCAACCCGTTTCCACGCTGCGCTTTGACCCGCGCCGCGCCTAAGCTACAAGGCCGCCCCTGAACCGTCAGAGGTCGCCCGATTCCGGAGCCTCGATTCGAGAACCGATGTCCGACACGTCCGTCATCTATGTGCTGAACGGCCCCAATCTCAACCTTCTCGGGGTGAGGGAGCCGGAAATCTATGGTCGCGACACACTCGCGGACATCGAACAGCGCTGCATGAAGGCCGCGGGCGACGCCCGGATCGTGTTCCGTCAGACCAACCACGAAGGCGTCCTGGTCGACTGGATCCAGGAGGCGCGTGAGAGCGCGCAGGCCCTGATCATCAACCCGGCGGCCTATGGCCACACGTCGGTCGCCCTGCACGACGCATTGAAGACGTTGTCGATCCCGGTGATCGAGCTTCATCTGTCCAATCCGGCGGCGCGCGAGGCGTTCCGTCATCACTCCTATGTGTCGTCCGCGGCGACCGGCGTCATCGCCGGTTTCGGCGCGGTCGGCTATGAACTGGCCGTCCAGGCGGCTCTCACCAAGGTTCGGGAACGCGCCTGAGGGCCGACCCGTTCGCATTCCAAGACGAAAGACAAAGGCGCACCCCAATGGCCGATGACAAGAAACACGCCGAGATCGACGCCGCCCTGGTTCGCCAGCTGGCCGAGATCCTGAACGAAACCGACCTGACCGAGGTCGAGGTCGAGCGCGGCGAGCTGCGCATCCGCGTGGCGCGCGAGATCACCATGCACGCCGCCCCGGTCCAGTACGCCGCCGCCCCGGCTCCGGCCGCTGCGCCCGCAGCCGCCGCTGCTCCGGTCTCCATGCCGTCGGACCCGGCCACCATCGTCGCCCGCGCCGGCGAAGAGGTGAAGTCGCCGATGGTCGGCACCGCCTATCTGCAGGCCTCGCCGGAAGCCCCGGCCTTCGTCCAGCCCGGCGACAAGGTCAAGAAGGGTCAGACCCTGCTGATCGTCGAAGCCATGAAGACCATGAACCCGATCCAGGCCCCGCGCGACGGCGTCGTGGCCGAGATCCTGGTCGGCGACGCCCAGCCGGTCGAGTTCGGCGAGCCCCTCGTCCTGCTGGAAGCCTAAGGCGCCCTGATGTTCACCAAAGTCCTGATCGCCAACCGCGGCGAGATCGCGCTGCGCATCCACCGGGCGTGCAAGGAGATGGGCATCTCCACCGTCGCCGTGCACTCGGAAGCCGACCGCGGCGCCATGTGGGTGCGGCTGGCCGACGAGAGCGTCTGCATCGGCCCCGCCTCGGCGGCCAAGTCGTATCTGAACATCCCGTCGATCATCGCGGCGGCCGAAATCACCGGCGCCCAGGCGATCCACCCCGGTTACGGCTTCCTGTCCGAGAACGCCCGCTTCGCCGAGATCGTCGAAGCCCACGGCATGACCTTCATCGGCCCCAAGCCCGAACATATCCGGGTCATGGGCGACAAGATCAGCGCCAAACAGACGGTCATGGACGCCGGCATCCCCGTGGTCCCCGGCTCCAAGGGCGAGGTCGAGACCGTCGAGGCGGCGATCGAGGCCTCCAAGTCCATCGGCTTCCCCCTGATCGTCAAGGCGGCGGCGGGCGGCGGCGGACGCGGCATGAAGGTGGCCCTGACGGCGGATGATCTGGTCGAGGCGGTGCAGACCGCCCAGTCGGAAGCCAAGGCCGCCTTCGGCAACGGCGCCGTCTATATGGAGCGCTATCTCCAGAAGCCGCGCCACATCGAGATCCAGGTCATCGCCGACAGCCACGGCAATGTCGTGCACCTGGGCGAACGCGACTGCTCGCTGCAACGTCGTCACCAGAAGGTGCTGGAAGAGGCCCCCTCGCCCGCCCTGTCGGCCGAGGGTCGCAAGCAGATCGGCGAGACGGTCAACAAGGCCATCGCCGCCATCGGCTATCTGGGCGTCGGCACCATCGAATTCCTGTGGGAGGACGGCGAGTTCTTCTTCATCGAGATGAACACCCGCCTGCAAGTCGAGCATCCGGTGACGGAAATGATCACCGGCGTGGACCTGGTCCGCGAACAGGTCCGTATCGCCGCCGGCCTGCCGCTGTCCTTCACCCAGGAGGACATCGAGTTCAAAGGCCACGCCATCGAGGTGCGGATCAACGCCGAGAACCCCGAGACCTTCACCCCGTCGCCGGGCAAGATCACCGACTTCCACGCCCCCGGCGGCCTGGGCGTGCGTCTGGATAGCGCCATCTACGCCGGCTATTCGATCCCGCCCTATTACGACAGCCTGATCGGCAAGCTGATCGTCCACGGCCGCGACCGCGAAGAGGCCATCGCCCGCCTGAAGCGGTCGTTGAACGAGAGACCTTCACCCCGTCGCCGGGCAAGATCACCGACTTCCACGCCCCCGGCGGCCTGGGCGTGCGTCTGGATAGCGCCATCTACGCCGGCTATTCGATCCCGCCCTATTACGACAGCCTGATCGGCAAGCTGATCGTCCACGGCCGCGACCGCGAGGAGGCCATCGCCCGCCTGAAACGCTCGCTGAACGAGATCGTCATCGGCGGCGTCGACACCACCATCCCCCTGTTCCAGAAGCTGTTGCAGGAGCCCGACATCCTGTCCGGCGACTATGACATCCACTGGCTGGAGAAGTGGGCCGCCCGTCAGAAGGGCGACGCCTGACGCCCGCTCGATCAGAGGAACCGGCCCATGCGTATCGCGGTGTTTGCGACCAAGGCCTATGACCGCCGGTTCCTCGACCTGGCCAATGCCGACTTCGGCCACGACCTGAACTGGTTCGAGGCGCGGCTGGACGACACCACCGCCCCGCTGGCCGACGGTTTCGACGCCGTCTGCGTCTTCGTCAACGACCGGCTGGACGCCCCTGCCCTGACCCGCCTGGCGCAAGGCGGGGTGCGCGCCGTGGCCCTGCGCTGCGCCGGCTACAACAATGTCGATCTGCGCGCCGCCGAAAGCCTGGGCCTGACCGTGATCCGCGTGCCGGCCTATTCGCCCGAGGCGGTCGCCGAGTTCACCCTGGGCCTGCTGCTGGCGATGAACCGCAATATCCCCCGCGCCTCGGCCCGGGTGCGCGAGAACAACTTCGCCCTGGACGGCCTGATCGGCCGCAACCTGTCGGGACGGACGGCCGGGGTGGTCGGCACGGGCCGGATCGGCGCCCTGGTCGCCCGGGCGTTGAAGCTGGGCTTCGGCTGCGAGGTGCTGGCCCATGATGTGGTCGAGGACCCGGCCCTGACCCAGATCGGCGTCCGCTACGTCGATCGCGAGACCCTGCTGCGCCAATCCG
>Ga0155085_1413_pt1 | contig 8928 bp, 11 predicted proteins | sample RifCSPhighO2_01_FD_106053 | JGI IMG/M metagenome (GOLD analysis project Ga0155085, IMG submission 106053) | Caulobacterales bacterium RIFCSPHIGHO2_01_FULL_67_30
ATAGGCCTGCTCGACGATGCCGACCACGTCGCCGAACAGCTCCAGCATCCGGAAGGTTTCGTTGCGGGGCGTCTGGCTGGTGGCGACGGCGGCCGAGCCGCCGAGAACCAGGGCGGCGCAGCCGACGAGGAGCAGTTTACGCATTCGGTCTCTTTCGGTCGGGCCGATCATGAAAGGCGCCCGTTGCAAGGGTAAGGCCCCGCAGACACGACGAAATCGTGGCGGCGCAGCGTCACGCCGATAAAATCAGCGTCAGGTTGGAAAGCAAGGCCTTATCGCATCTCGGCCATTTCGCCGCCTCCCAACTCGCCGTCAGAGGCAAGAGGCCGGAAATGACGCCTGTCGGAGCCTATTTCAGCCAGGGACCGGGATCGATGGGCCGTTCCTCGCGCCGCAGTTCGAAATAGACGTCGCCGTCGGGGCCGCTGCGTCCCAGGGTCTGGCCGTCCGAGACGCGGGCGTCGTGCGCCACGTCCACGCTTTCCAGCCCGGCGATGACCGCCCGCCAACCGGGGCCGAGATCCAGAATCACCACCTGGCCCCAGCCGGTCAGGGGGCCGGCGTAGGCGACCTTGGCGTCGGCGGGGGCGGTCACGGCCGCCCGGTCGGCCCGCCAGCGCCACCCCGAGGTCCCTGCCCCCCAGGTCTGGCTGGGCGCGCCCTGGACGGGCGAACTGAGGCGGGTGCGGCCGGCGGGCAGGCGCGTGGGCGCCGCCTCGGCCGTCTCGGCCGCGGGGACGTCGCCGCCCAGTTCGCGGATACGGCTCTCCAGCACGCGGGCCGCGCGTTCGGCGGTGCGGGCCTCGGCGTTCAGGACGGCGGTCAGGGCGGTCTTGCGCGCCGTCAGCCCCTCGATCTCGGCGCGGCGGTCGCCCTGGGCGCTTTCCGTGGTCAGCAGCCGTTCGGACGACAGGACCGCCAGGCGGCGGATGCGCATGATCTCGGCCTGACGCGCGGCCAGGGCCTGGGCGCGCCTTTCCAGGTCGGGCGTCATGGCCCGAAGCAGGATGGAGGCGCGCACCGTATCCACCGCCTTGTCCGCCGGAATCAGCAGGGGCGGCGGGGGGCGACGGCTCATCATCTGCAGGGCGCTGAGCAGCCGGCCCTGGGCCCCGCGCTCCCGGGCCAGGTTCGTGACCAGTTCGGCCTCGCGTTCGCTGAGCTGGCGCAGGCGGGCGCGTTGGTCGTCGATCTGGCGGTCGTCGGTCCGTTCGTCGGCGCGCAAGGCCGCCAGGCGTCGCTCCAGCTGGGCCAGTTCGGACTTGGCCGCATCGGCGTCGGCGCGCAGGCGGCGCGCCCGCACGGCCTCGTCGCGGTATTCGGCCTGGGTGCGGGCCAGCTCGCTTTCAGGCGCCTGCCGGCCCACGGCGGGCGCGGCGAGCACGAGGCCCGTCAGCAGGGCGAGAGAGAGTGTGGCGGCGCGACCCATGTCAGTCGCGATGATAGGGTGATCCGGCCAGGATGGTCACGGCCCGATAGAGTTGTTCGGCCAGCATGGCGCGGGCCAGGGCGTGGGGCCAGGTCTGGGGACCGAAGGCCAGGGTCGAGGAGGCGGCCGCGCGCACGCTGTCGTCCAGCCCGTCCGCCCCGCCGATGGCGAAGACCAGACGGCGTTCGCCCTGATCGCGCAGTTTGGCGACATGGTCGGCGAAGGCGCGCGACGAATAGGTCTTTCCACGCTCGTCGCAGGCGATCAGATGCGACCCTTCCGCGGCCGCGAGGATCAGTTCGGCCTCCGGCCCCTTGCCCGGCTTCTTGGCTTCCAGGTCGATCAGTTCAAGGGGGCCGAGGCCAAGCGCGCGTCCGGACAGGGTGGCGCGCTTGGCGTAGTCGTCGGCGAGGGTCGCCTCTGGCCCTCGGCCCGGTCGGCCGATGGCGACGATCCCCAGCCTCATGGTCTCAGTCGCGGACCATGCGGTGAGCGGAATCGACGGCCCAGATCTTCTCGATATTGTAAAAGGTGCGCACTTCCGGGCGGAACAGATGCACGATCACGTCGCCGGCGTCGATCAGGACCCAGTCGCAATGCGGCAGGCCCTCGACCTTGGCCTTGCCCAGGCCCTGTTCCTTCAGCGTGCGCAGCAGGTGGTCGGCGATGGCGCCGACATGGCGGTGCGACCGGCCCGACGCCACGATCATGGTGTCGGCCATGGCGCTTTTGCCCTTGAGATCGATCAGAACCATCTCCTGGGCCTTGTCCTCGTCGAGGCGGCTCAGAATGGCTTCTTCAAGCGGGGTCGAGCCGATCGGGCGCGGTGCGGAATCGCCGAAGGCGCTGGGCGCGCCGTCGGATTCAAAGCCGTCTTCGGAATGCAGAGGTTCTATGGCATCCATCTCGTGCGCCGTGTTCGAAACGGCGGCGTCTTGCGTATCATACGCGGGCGAGGGGGTCAGCGGAGGGCTCCAGGAGCATTGACTAAAGAAGCCCTCTAGCACGGATAGGCCGGTCCGTGAACCGGCGCCCCGATCACGAGGCCGCGCGTCGTCCGGTCCCGGTCCGGATCGCGGTCGAGGACAGGGGGTTCAGCGGCGCCGTCAGATAGGTCCAGGCGGGCGCCGACAGGGTCGGCAACAGGCCCGCCTGTTCGGCCGGAACGCGGAAGGTCGCGAACCGCGCGGCCGCCGGGGCGGTGCGGCTGTCCAGCAGGGAGCCCGGCCGGGCGATCACCGCCACCGGCATCAGCCGCATGATGTCGGTCCAGCCGCGCCAGCGATGGAAACTGGCCAGATTGTCCGACCCCATCAGCCAGACGAAATGCACGCCGGGATGCCGCGCGACCAGCAGGCGCAGGGTGTCCACGGTCCAGGCCACGCCGGTGCGAGTCTCGAAATCCGAAATGATCATCGACGGGCCGCGGGCGTGTTCACGCGCCGAAGCCATGCGTTCGGAGAGGGGCGCGCTGTGGCGGGCGTCCTTCAGCGGGTTCTGCGGCGAGACCAGCCAGACGACCCGGTCCAGGCCCAGGCGGCGCATGGCCGTCTCGGCCACATGGGCGTGACCGTCGTGGGCCGGATTGAAGGAGCCGCCGAACAGCCCGACCTTCATTCCCGGCGTCAGGATCAAACCGTCCCGCAACCCCCCGGATCGGGGGCCGGCGCCTTTGGGCGCGGGACCGGCGTGAAAGAAGGACAAGCGGGACGTCTCGGGGAGTTATGCTCAGCGGCGCCCTTATCATGGGGCTCGGCGCCTGTCCCCCGATTAATCGTCCGCCCTCAGACCGCCGCCTCGAACAGGGCGTCGCGGGCGACGTCGGCATGGGTCATGGGGAACAGATGGCCGCCGCCGGCGACCACCTCGACCGTCACGTTCGGCAGGCCGCGCGGCGCGACCGGCACATGGGTCAGGGCGCCGTGCTCGGCCTTCAGAATATGGATCGGCCCCGGATAGCGGCGCAGGGCCCGCCAGGGATCATGCGCCTGGGCGGCGTAGTTGGCGGCCTCCCAGGCCGGGGTGGCGGTCAGCGTCAGACCGTCCGACGTCTCGACCAGGCCCTCGGACAGATAGTCGGTCAGCACCCGGTCGGGCCAGCCCTTGAAGGCGCCGCGTCCGCGATAGGCGGCCATGGCCTGTTCGCGACTGTCGAACACCGGGCGACGGCGGCGTGTGGCCCTGGCGATGGGGATGTCCTTCATCAGCCGGTGGGCGAAGGGCAGGTTGAAGGCGAAGACCGCCGCGCGCCGCCAGATCACCGGATCGAACAGGACCAGGCTCGACACCCGATCCGGCCGTTCGGCCGCCGCCAGCAGCGAGGCGGTTCCGCCCATCGAATGGCCGGCCAGGACCACCGGCGGCCCGTCGATCGCCTCGATCAGGGCCAGGATGTCGTCGCGGTGATCCAGCCAGCTGGACTTGGGCCGAGCGAACACCGGCAGGTCCGACCCGCCGTGGCCGCGCAGATCCGGAGCCCAGATCCGCAGACTGGCCGACAGGGGCGACAGCAGGCTGCGATAGGTGGCGGCGTTGAAGCCGTTGGCGTGGGAGAAGATCAGGTCCACGGGCCGCTTCGGGTCGCCGAAGTCCATCACGGACATCCGGCCCGCGCCCCAGTGATTGTTGATCGGCACGCTGAGTCGACGGGGCGGGGACATCAGCGCAGCATCCATGATCATGCGGCCTGACGACAGGCGGCGCAGAGTCCGTGCGCCTCTATGGTGGTGCGGGCGATGGCGTAGCCGGCGGCGGCGGCGGCGGCGTCCATGGCGCCCTGGTCCGGCCCGTTGATCTCGCGCGTCGCCCCGCAGCAGTCGCAGATCAGGAAGGCCGCCGCATGGGGCGCGGTGTTTTCTTCATGTCCGGCGCAGGCGACATAGGCGCTGATGGAGGCGATGCGGTGGGCCATGCCCTGGCGTTCCAGAAACTCCAGAGCGCGATAGACGGTAGGCGGCTTGGCGGCCTGGCCGTCCTCGCCGAAGCGGGCGATCAGGTCATAGGCCTTCACCGGCTCGCCGGTCTCGAGCAGAAGGGACAGCACCCGTCGACGCGGCGGCGTCATCCGCTCGCCCGCCGCCGTCATGCGCGCTTCCGCCCCCTCCAGCGCGCGGATCAGGGCCGCGCCGTGCAGGCCCGCATGATCGTGATCGTGGTCGCAGGTGGAGGTCATGCGCCACAGCTAATGGCTGAGCGGCCTGGCCGCAACATGAGACGCCGCCGGGCGTCGCCTCCGTTTGCCGCTGGGACGCGCTTGGGCTAGAAGGCCCGCCTCGTTTCCATTCCAGAGCGCCTGGCTTCTCATGACCGACACGACCAACTCGCCGCTCGAGGGCAATGTCCTCTTCTACAAGAACCCCGAGCCGCTGGATCCGGGCCTGCACGGCGCGCTGGGCGTCAATCCGGCCGACAAGCCCTACGCCTTCGTCGGCCAGACCAATGTCGTGCCGCTGACGGTGACCGAGTTCGCCGCCGCCGCCCTGTCCTATCCGGTGATCTTCACCGGCGACAACCGCCAGCCGGTCGTGGTCATGGGCCTGCGCCAGGGCGAGAACCTGTTCGTGGCGGCCGACGGCGAGTTCCGCCCCGACGCCTATATCCCGGCCTATGTGCGCCGCTATCCGTTCGTCTTCGCCGACGACAAGCAGAACCAGCGCCTGATCCTGTGCATCGACCGCGGCGCGGAGATCGTCGCCGAGGGCGGCCAGAACCCGCTGTTCGTCAACGGCCAGGCCAGCGACTACACCACCATGGCGATGGAGTTCTGCAACAACTTCGAGCAGGAGCGTCAGCGCACCGAGGCCTTCGTCAAGCTGATCACTGACCTGGATCTGCTGGACGTGCGCGAAGCCGTCTTCACGCCGCGCAACCCGGACGGCACGCCCGGCGCGCCGCAGAAGCTGGCCGAATATTACGCCGTCTCGGAAGACAAGCTGAAGGCCCTGCCGGCCGAGAAGCTGGCCGAACTGCGCGACAACGGCGCCCTGGGCCAGATCTACGCCCACCTGGTGTCGCTGCTGGGTTGGGACCGCCTGATCGCCCTGGCCTTCCTTCGCCAGGCCCCGGGCACGGTCAACTAAGACCCGCCCTCCGATCGAAATGGAACGCCCCGCCGGTTCGCCGGCGGGGCGTTCTGCGTTTCAGCGGCGCGAAAAGACGGCGCGGGTCAGGCAGGAGAAGACCAGCCGACCGCCTTCATCCAGCAGGTCGTGCGAGGCGATGACGATGCCCTTCTCGTCTCCGACCGGATCCTTGCCCATCACCGTCATCCGCCCGCGCAGCAGTTCGCCCGGCGGGGGATTGCGCAGATAGCGCAGACCGTCCACGGCCAGGACCTTGGTCTGGGCCCAGCCGCCGGCCTTCTCGGCCGCCAGCCGGCTCCACAGGGCGTAGACCATGGCGTCCGGCGCGCCATAGGCGGCGTCCCAGCCGGGCGAGAACCGCTCGACGAAGACGTCCAGCGCGGCCGGATCGACCGCGCAGGCGCCCAGGGGCACGACCTGTCCCGTCTCCAGATCCTCGTAATGGACGAGCAGGGGGTCGCTCATGGATATCCTCAGGCCGGTTCTTCGGAGACGCGAACCAGCAGCTTGCCGTCGTGATCGCCGGTGAACAAGCGATTCAGCGATTCCACCGCCCCTTCCAGCCCGTCATCGACATGGACCTTCCACTTCACCTTGCCTTCGGCCAGCCAGGGTCCCATCTCGGCGACCATTTCGCGGGCGCGCGGGGCGTAGTCGAGCACCAGGAAGCCCTGGACGGTCAGACGGTGGGTGATGATGCGGGCGAAGTTCGGCGACGGCGGCGCCTTGGTGGCGTTGTAGGACGACACCAGGCCGCACACCGCCATCCGGCCGTGCACCTTCAGCCGGTTGAAGACAGCGATCATGATGTCGCCGCCCACATTCTCGAAGTTCAGATCGATCCCGTCCGGCGCCAGCCGATCCAGGGCCGCGCCGACATCCTCGTTCTTGTAATCGACGGCGGCGTCGAAGCCGAGTTCGTCGGTCAGCCAGGCGCATTTCTCGGGTCCGCCGGCGATGCCGATGACGCGGCAGCCGCGCTGTTTGGCGATCTGGCCGGCGATGGAGCCCACGGCGCCGGCGGCGGCCGAGATCACGATCGTCTCGCCGGCCTTGGCCTTCAGCACGTCGGTGACGCCGAAATAGGCGGTCAGGCCGGTCATGCCCAGGACCGACATATTGGCCGTCAACGGCAGGCCTGGCGCACGGTGGACCGGACGCAGCCCGCCCTCGGGCACGACGGCGTAATCGGCCCAGCCGGCCGAGGCGGGCATGACCACGTCCCCGACCTTGAACCGGTCGGATCGGCTGTGTTCGACCACGCCCAGGGTCAGGCCGCGCATGACCTCGCCCAGACCCACCGGCGGCAGATAACCCTCGGAATCGTTCATCCAGGTGCGATTGGTCGGATCCAGCGACAGATAGACGGTGCGGACCAGAACCTCGGTCTCCTTGAGATCCGGGATCGGGCTTTCGACCAGTTCCAGGTCGCCCGGTTGAATCAGACCCTTGGGCCGCTGGCGCAGCACCCACTGGCGGTTCGTCTTGCCGTTCAAAGCCATGCGTCTATCTCCTAGGATTGTCTTTTGAGGCCATCCTGACCCTGCCGCCCCCGGCGGTCGAGAGCGAAAAGAAAAAGGCGACCCCTGCGGGCCGCCTTCAAGTGGCATGATCGAGAAAGATGCCTGCGCGGTCGTGAGTGCGAACCATCGGCATCATGCCGCCCCGCGCGGGCACCGTTTCAGCCTTGCCGCCTACATCGGTGACCGCCTGGTTGGCGTCGTGATAGTCGGTCGCCCCACGTCACGGTGCGTTGATCGCGGCCGCCAACTCGCAACGGTCGCTGGAAGCGATTACCCACATGGAAACCGAGAATGCGAAAGTCGAGAATGACCGGGTCGGCGCTGGCTTTGCTTGCGCTCTCAACGACCTTGCCGGGGTGCGCGGGCCGGGCTGTTAGCGCCGCGCCGCCGCCCATCGTCACGGTCGTGGACGCCCCCGACCTGCGGCCCCAGGGCGAGCTGCTGACCTGTGCGCGGCGCCCGGCCGGGTTTCCGGCGGCGGTGATCGGCACGATGACGCCCGAGGCGCGCGCCGCCGCCATCCGCATCATGACCGCCTTCGGCGCCAACGCCGACCAGCTGGACCGGCTGGTGGTGTTTCATGGCGGGTCGTGTGGAGGCGATAAGTGATGGACTGGCTGCCATTCGACTGGCGGGTGCCCGTGTTCGGCTTCTGCCTCGGCTTGATCTATATAAACGTCCGAAACTGGCTTATTCGCCGAAGACTTCGTCGTGGAAATCCGCAACGTATTGGAACGGCACTCCGGCCTTCGCTCGCCCCTTCCAAGACACGGCGAGCGTCGTTGAAAACCCTGCCGTAAGGACGTTGCCTGCGATCACTTCAATGGGTTGATGGGCTGCTAGGCTGGCGGCGCCAGCGATCACGGCGCTGGCGAGGTTTAGGCTCGCCAGTTCTGTCGTCATCTTGAAGGGTAGCTTGCGCTCTCGCATGACGCGAACGCAGTCGGCTCCCGCAACGGCAACCTTTTCTAAACCGAGCCTGATCGCCACGGCTGGATCATCATCGTTAGATCCGGCCTTTAGATAGATTTGTTCGATTTGGTGGCGGAGCGCAGCAAGCTCTGACGTTCTTTTAGCCTTGAACTCAAGAACATCATTCAGGTGCACATCTTTGTCAGGAACAGGGATGGCCCCGTATAGCCGCACCAATAAGCCGCGATCCTCAACGCCGTCGAACAACTCGCCTTCCTCTGGGTCCAGCGTGCCCAAGCCTGTGGCCATGGCCCAAGAACCGGGCTGTTCTCGCTCGCATGCCAAGAGGGCGTCTGAATAGGCATCCTGCAAAACGCCTGGCAGTGAGAAGTTTCCTTGGATCGGCGGTGCAGGTCGTTCCGACAGGAAGCCCACATCAAGTAGGAAGTCTCGGTCCGGCAACGGGGCGCCGCCTAGCAACGCATTGCGGGCGTGCACGGCCTGATCCCAAAACAGGAGCCAATATCGCACCTGCTGCCGAGATGGCCCCTCATCCTCGCCCATCCCCTCGAACCCGCCGGATTGGAGGAGAAGCTTGCCGGTCTCGCCGACGATCAAACCACGTGTCATGGCTTCCGCCTTACCTGTAGTTGCACGAGCGGCTAACATAACGCGATTCTTTGACTAGCCGAATTTGTTCAGCGCTGAGCGAGTTTCAAGCCTGGCCAGCGCCGCCTGCTGCTTCTCGTCCGCCGCCTAGTCCCAGAAGCGGGGCCTCAGCGGGATCATGAGGATCTTCTCACCCTGGGCGCAGTTGCGGCGGCTGATTTCCAGCGGCCGCTCACCGCCCATCAAACCCGCTAAGTGGCTGAAAAGAAAAAAGCGGCCCTTGCGGACCGCTTTGAAGTGGCATCATCGAGAATGAGGCGCGGAGGCGACAGATTGGCTTTCGCCAATCTCAAGTCGGGGGGGCGTCGCCGCC
>Ga0155085_1550_pt1 | contig 8459 bp, 9 predicted proteins | sample RifCSPhighO2_01_FD_106053 | JGI IMG/M metagenome (GOLD analysis project Ga0155085, IMG submission 106053) | Caulobacterales bacterium RIFCSPHIGHO2_01_FULL_67_30
ACGGCGTCCGGCCGCCGCGATCGATCTCGTCCTCGACGAGGCCGAACAGCAGATGATCTGCCCACTCGCCGTTAATTTTCAAATAAGCCCGCGCCAAACCCTCGTTTCGAAAGCCGGATTTCTCCAGCACCCGCCGCGAGGCCTGGTTGGTCGGCAGGCATGCCGCCTCCAGCCGGTGCAGTTTCAGCCGGTCGAAGGCGTAGGCGACCACCGCCCGCATCGCCGCCGTGGCGTAGCCGCGCCCGGCGTAGGGTTGACCGATCCAGTAGCCCAGCGTCCCCGTCTCGGCGACGCCGCGCCGCACGTTCGACAGGGTGACGGCGCCGACCAGGGTCTTACCCCCATCGACGAAGACGAAAAACGGCCAGGCGTTGCCCAGCTCCATCTCCCGCCCATAGATCGACAGCCGGCGCCGGAACGCGCCCTTGCTCAGATCGTCGTCCGGCCAGGCCGGCTCCCACGGTTGAAGATAGTCGCGCGACCCGTCGCGCAGGGCGGACCAGGCTGCATAATCGGACGCCCGCGGCGGCCTCAACAGCACGCCGTCGCCCCGGACCACGGGTCCGGCTACATCGCTCATCCAGTCCAGGAGGGCCATCGAAACACAACCTAGCGCGCCGCCGCCCGCTTGGCGACAGATGCACGCGAATCTGATCCGCGACGGAGTTTTGTTTCCGAGGCGTTATACTCGGACCGACGATCAGGAGCCCTTCATGGCCGCATCTTCGACCGACGCCGCCATCGCCCTGACCCGACTGGGCCTCGGCGCCCGCCCCGGCGAGATCGCGCGCGTCGCGGCCGATCCGCGCGCCTGGGCCCTGGCCCAGATCCGCTCCGAAGGCGCGCCTCAACCGGCCGGCCCCTTCGCTGATTCCGGCCAGCGGATGGCGGCTTTCCTCGACTATCAGGGCGATCGGGGCCAGCGGGCCGGCGCATCTGCGGACGCCGAGGCGGTGCGGACGGCGCGCCAGGCGGCCCGTCGCGCGCTCGCCGACGACACCGCCCAGGCCTTTCTGACGCGCGCCCGGCTGGGCGCCACGACGGCTGACGGATTCGCCGAGCGGTGGGCCCTGTTCTGGGCCAACGCCCTGACCGTGTCGGCGGTCAAGTTCGACAGCGGCGCCTTCATCGACCTTTATGAGCGCGAGGCCGTCCGACCGAACGTCTTCGGCCGGTTCGAGGATCTGGTGGTCGCCGCCGAACAGCATCCGGCCATGCTTCTGTACCTCGACCAGGCGCGTTCGACCGGGCCGGACAGCCCGGCGGGGACGCGACGCAAGGTCGGACTGAACGAGAATCTGGCCCGCGAGATGCTGGAGCTTCACACCGTGGGCGCCGACGCCGGCTATACCCAGGCCGACGTCACAGAACTGGCCCGCGCCCTGACCGGCTGGTCGATCCCCCGGCCCCAGGATCGCCAGGCCGCGCCCGGCCGGGACCGCGCCCGCCGGGCGGCCCAGGCGGTTGAACCCGGCCCGAACGGCTTCGTCTTCCGCGCCAATATTCATGAACCCGGCCCCCGCACCGTGATGGGCCGGACCTATGCGCAGAGGGGCGCGGCCCAGGGCGAGGCCATCCTGCGGGACCTGGCCCGGCATCCGGCCACGGCCCGGCGTCTGTCGCGACGGATCGCGGCCCATTTCGTCGCGGACACGCCGCCTGAACCCCTCGTGGCGCGGCTGGAGCAGGCCTGGCGCCGGTCCGACGGCGACCTGGCCCAGGTCGCGCGCGCCCTGGTCGAGGCCCCCGAGACCTGGACGCCCCAGCCGACCAAGATCAAGACGCCCTACGAGTTCATCGTCTCGACCCATCGGGCCCTGGACGTCCCGCCCCAGCGAATCCAGCCCCTGCGTCAGGCCCTGATTGAAATGGGCCAGCCCCCCTTCGCCGCGCCGTCGCCCGAGGGCTGGCCCGACACGGCGGCCGACTGGGCCGGTCCCGACGCCCTGGTCAAACGCCTGAACTGGGCGCGGACCGCCGCCGAAACCGCCCGGACCGCCGACATCGCCGCCGCGGCGCGCGACGCCCTGGGCGACCGGCTGTCCGAACGCACCCGCCTCGCCGTCGCCCGCGCCGAAAGCCGGACCGAGGCCCTCACCCTTCTCCTGATGTCGCCGGAGTTCCAGCGCCGATGACCCGTCTCACCCTCGACCGCCGCACCCTGCTGGGCGCCGCGACCGCCGGCATGGGCCTGGCCTTCGCCGGGCGTGTCGCCGCCCAGACCGATGCCTCCCGCCCCAAACTGGTGGTGGTCATCGCCCGGGGTGCCATGGATGGCCTGTCCGTCACCATTCCCTACGCCGATCCCGACTATGTCCCCTTGCGCGGCGGCCTGGCGCTGGCGGCGCCGGGCGAACCGAACGGGGCGTTGGATATCGCCGAGGGGTTCGGCCTGCACCCCGCCCTCGCCGGGCTGCACCGCCTGCACGATCAGGGCCAGATGCGGTTCGCCCCCGCCGTGGCCCTGCCGGTGCGGATCCGCTCGCATTTCGAGGCCCAGGACGTCCTGGAGAACGGCGGCGAGGCGCTGCGCCAACGCGAGGACGGCTGGCTGAACCGCGCCATCGTCGCGGCGGGCGGTGCGCGGCTGCAGGGCCTGTCGATCGGCGCCCAGACGCCCTTGATCCTGCGCGGCGACGCCCCCGTCTCCAGCTGGGCGCCGGGCGGCCGCGTCACGGGCGAGGACCGGATCGCCGCCCTGCTGCAGGACCTCTATGTCGACGATCCGATGCTGGGCCAGAACCTGGCGCGCGGTCTGGCGACCGAGGCCCTGGTCGCCGACGGTTCGGGCCAGACCGTCCGCCGCAACGACGTCGAGGCCCTGGGTCGCGCCGTCGCCAGGTTGATGACGGGGGCCGAGGGGGCCGACATCGTCGCCGTCTCCCTGGACGGCTGGGACACCCACGCGGGTCAGCGCGGCCAGCTCCAGACGCGGCTGACCGGTCTGGATCAGTTGATTTCAGGCTTGAAGGACGGCCTGGCCGACCAGTGGTCCCGCACCGTCGTGGTGGTCGCCACCGAGTTCGGCCGCACCGCCCGCGCCAACGGCACCCAGGGCACCGACCACGGCACGGGCTCGTCCCTGCTGCTGGCGGGGGGCGGTCTCAAGCCCGGCGGCCTGATCGGCGACTGGCCGACCCTGGCGGACAATCGCCTGTTCGAAGGGCGCGACCTGGCCCCCACCCTGGACATCAGATCCGTGTTCAAGGGCGTGTTGCGCGATCATATGGGCCTTGATCGCGCGGCCTTGGACACCCGCGTCTTCCCCGACAGCGCGGCCGAGGCGCCGACCCTGGCCGGCCTGGTCTGATCTCCAGGCCGGGCCAAGGGCCGTATCAGGCGACTTCGGTCTCGACCGGGATCTTGCAGATGCGGTTCAGATCGGCGCGGATCGAGCTGCCCTGGAAATGGGACATCTCGGCGCCGGAATAGCCTTCGGCAGACAGGGCCTTGACGACGTCGCCGGTGTTCAGACAGTCAGGAGTGCGGGCGAGCTGGTAGGCGCGCTCCACAACGTGGATGCGGTTCATGGTAGAGCCTTTGCGTGTACCAATCTAACGCGCTCCAAGCTGGACCGTTCCACCGACTGTAAAATCCTTGTTGCGGCCGCGCTTGCATTTGTCACGAAGACCTGAGTACATAGACTTCGTCGATCTCTCTGCGTAACGCCCACTCTCTCTGCGAACGCACGAGTCAAGGCCGCTCCCATTCAGACCCGACAGGCCGAAGGGGCGTTCCCTCGGTCAACTTCTAACGGAGGTCTCAAAATGGCTACCGGCACTGTCAAATGGTTCAACCCGACCAAGGGTTACGGCTTCATCCAACCCGACGACGGCGGCAAGGACGTCTTCGTCCACATCTCCGCCGTTGAAGGCGCTGGCCTGCGCGGCCTGGATGAAAACCAGAAGGTTTCCTACGAGCTGGAACGCGACAAGCGTTCGGGCAAGGAATCCGCTGGCCAGCTGCAAACCATCGGCTGATTTCAGCTTCACGGCTGATATGGCGACGGCGGCTCCGAAAGGAGCCGCCGTTTTCAATTGGGGCGTCGATTGATGCCGAACGAAAATGTATCGGGCGGCCGGATCACGAAAGTGGCTACCAGGCCTTGGCGAGACCAGAAGTTTCAGGTCCGCCATACTCCCAGACGAACCCCCTCGCGCCCACCGTGCAGCAAGCCGTTTCCGCGTCTCGGGCAAGGGCGCGAAGAAGATCAGACCGGCGGGCCTTCGTCTTTGCGAACATGCCGACGTCAAGGCCGATAACGATACGCCAACGATCATCTGGAGCGCGATCATTCGGCTCGACCGTTTCAACCTCGGGGCTCGTCACGAAAGAGGCGACGATGGTCTTGCCCTCATCAATGACGGCAGCCTCTGAGTGCCACCCGTGGTCTTCAGGCCATGCTTCCTCGAAGTTCCAGCCCGATTGGGCGAGAAGTGGCCTCACCTTTCTTTGAAGGTCAGCGCCGATAAGACCGTTAAGCGAAGCCGCCACGTCCTCCGGGGCGTCACGAAGGTTGGGCAGCGCAAACACCGCCGTCCAAGTCACCAGGCCCATATCCACTCCCCCTGAGTTGAGACGGTCCTACCTGGACGGGTTTAAAGAAGCCTGTACGGGAAGTCCGAAGAAGGACCAGGTCACGAGCGCCTCTCGATTGGCAGCCTCACCCCTTCGTCCTCTCGATCCACCCCGCGAACGCATCGAGGAACCCCTTCAGGAACTCCCGCGTCCCCTCGTTCTTCAGCGTCCCATCCTCTTCGTTCAGCAGACCGGCGACATTGCCGATATAGGCTTCGGGCTGCTGCATGGTCGGCATGTTCAGGAAGACCAGGGGCTGGCGCAGGTGGTGGTTGGCGCCGAAGGCGGCCAGGGCGCCGGGCGAGACGCTGACGATGGCGGCGGGCTTGGCCGCCCAGACGCTTTGGCCGTAGGGGCGCGAGCCGACGTCCAGGGCGTTCTTCAGGGCGCCGGGGATGGAGCGATTGTATTCCGGCGTCACGAACAGCACGGCCTGGGTCGTCGCCAACTCCTCTCGGAACCGCGACCAGGCCGCCGGCGGCGTCTCCGTATCCAGGTCGGGATTATACAGCGGCAGGTCGCCGATCTCGATCAGGTCCAGCTCCAGCTCGGGCGCGGCCAGGGCCTTCATCTCGAGCCCGATGGCGCGGGAATAGGAGCCCTCGCGCAGGCTGCCGACGATCAGGGCGACGCGGACGGACATGGAGGCGCTCCGGGTTTGGATGTTTCAAGCGTCAGCATAACAGATCGCGGCGCTCAAACGTTCCCGTCAGATACAACTCCGTCCCCCTCGGGCTTGTCCCGAGGGGGACGGAGATATGGAGCTACCCCCCGAACAGGGCCGCCGCGAACGCCTCCCCCGCCGGCGCCGCCGACTTCGGCCCCAGCACGGCGCTGGCCGCCTGTCCCCCCGCCAGCATCCGACCGCCGACCGCCCGCACGTCCTCGACCGTCTGGGCCTCCAGCTGTTCGGTCATCGACAGGCTGGACCGGGGCGCGCCGAAGATCAGGGTCTGGGCCGCGTTGCGTCCGGCCCGGCTCATCGGGTTCTCGTCCGACATCCACAGCCCGGCCTTCATCACCGCCTTGGCCCGCGACAGCTCCTTTTCGGTCGGCCCGGTCTCGGCCAGGGCCCGCACCTCGGCCGCCGCCACCTGGGCCAGTTCCCTGGCCCGATCCGCCGCCGCCCCGGCGTAGATCCCCAGCACCCCGGTGTCCTCGTAAGGCTCCTGATAGGCGTCGATGGCGTAGGCCAGGCCCCGCTCCTCGCGCGCGCTCTGGAACAGGCGCGAGGCCATGCCCCCGCCCAGGATCTCGCCGAACAGCCGCATCGACGACAGGGCCGGATCGGTCGCCGACAGGGCCGGCAGCTGGAACACCAGATTGGCCTGTTCGATCTTGCGCGTCAGGGTCGCATGCCCGCCGACGAAGGCCGCCGGCGCCGGGGCCGGAACCGGGGTCGCGACCGCGTCGCCGAACCAGCGCTCGGCCAGGGCCAGCAGCTCGCCCTCCTCCACCGCGCCGGACGCCGACACCACCATCCGGTCGGGCGAATACAGCCGCGCGCGCCAGGCCTCGACGCTGGCCTTGTCCGCCGGCTTCAGGCTGTCGACCGAGCCCAGGATCGGCCGGCCCAGCGGCTGGCCGGTGAAGGCGCGCGTCTGCACCATCTCGAACACATGGTCGTCGGGCGTGTCGAAGGCCTCGGCGATCTCCTGGGCCACCACGTCCTTTTCGCGCTCGATCTCGGCGGGGTCGAGGGCAGGCCGGAACACCAGGTCCGACAGCACCTGCATGTTCAGCGCCAGGGTGCCTTCCAGCCCCCGCACCTCGAAACTGGTCCGCTCATAGCCGGTGGAGGCGTTGATCGTGCCGCCCTCGGCCTCGATCCGCTCGACGATCTCGCGCGCGGCCATGTCGCCGGCGCCCTTGAACACCAGATGCTCCAGCAGGTGCGACCAGCCGGAGCGATCCTCCGGCTCCCACCGGGCCCCGCCCTTGACGGTGACGACGACGGCCAGGGTCTTCAGGCCGGGCATGGGGTCGCAGATGACGCGGACGCCGTTGGACAGGGTGTGCAGGGTGGCGGTCAGGGGGTGTCTTTCTTCAGGCGTCTTCGAAGCAGGGCCACATAGAAGCCCGCCAGCACAATCGCCAGCCCGAACCAGGTCAGGGCGTAACCGAAATGATTGTTGGAAAAGGCCGCCGGTGGGGCGGACGGTTTCAGGGCGCCGAACTCGGGATTGGTCGGGCTGACGGCGAACACCGCCTCGGGCCGCACCGGGCCCTGGACCTTCAGGGCCCTGGCCATGGCCGCCGTGTCGCGGCCATAGAAGCGGCCGTTCGTCGGGGACGGCGTCATGCCGCCCGGCGGATCGAAGCGGCGGAACTCGCCGATCAGCACCAGCGGCAGGGTGGACTCCGCCACGCGCGGCCGGCCTGAAATCTCGTCGGCGACGAAGCCCCGGTCGATCAGCAGGCTGAAATCCGCATCGACGGGCCGGCAGGCCGAGATCAGCCGCACCCCCGCCACGCCGTCATGGATGGACTGCAGTTCGACATAGGGCGCGGTCGCCAGACCCGGACAGACGATCAACGCCTTGCGGAACTCCAGATCGCCCCCGTCCGGATCGGCCGCCAGCACCTGATCCAGCGGCGCGGGCGGTTTCGCCGCCGCCGCCTCGGACGCCGCGATCAGCCCCTCTTTCCACTTCAGCCGCTCGACCTGCCACAGGCCCAGCCCGATCAGCAGGACCAGGGCCGCGACCGTCAGCAGGGTCAATATCCAGGGAAACCGCCTCATATATCCTCCCCCGTGGAGCGAAGCGGATCGGGGGAGGGGGACCGCGCAGCGGTGGAGGGGGCGCTTTGGTTCCTGTACTGCAAACCGATCATCAGCCCCCGCCCCGGCCGCATCAGCGCCAGCGACAGGGCCACCACCAACGGCAGCCAGACGATCAGGTGCAGCCACATGGGCGGATGGAATTTGATCTCGACCACCAGGGCCGAAAACCCGACCAGAAAGCCCGCGATCTGCATGATGAAACTGGCCGGCCCGTCGCCGGTCTGGATGGTGGCGTAGTCCAGCCCACAGGCCTCGCATCCCGCCCGCACCTTCAGGAAGCCGGCGAACAGACGCCCCTGGCCGCAGCGCGGGCACCGCCCCTTCAGCCCCGCGCGCACGGCGGAAACGGCGACGGCGGGAGACGATCCCTCGTCCCCCGCCGTCTCGATCTTGTCGGTGGTGTCCGGGATCAACCGAAGACGACGTAGACGAAGGCGAACAGGAACAGCCAGACCACGTCCACGAAATGCCAGTACCAGGCCGCCGCCTCGAAGCCGAAATGCTTCTGCGGGGTGAAGTCGCCGGCCAGCAGACGGATCAGGCAGACCGCCAGGAAGATGGTGCCGATCAGGACGTGGAAGCCGTGGAAACCGGTCGCCATGAAGAAGATCGACCCATACAGGCCCGAGTTGGCGGCTTCCTCGTTGAAGAACAGGTGCTCGTGCAGGATGTGCTGGTATTCATAGGCCTGAACGCTGGTGAAGAAGACGCCCAGGGCCACGGTGATGATCAGGGCGATCTTGGCGCCCTTGCGGTCGCCGACCTGGATCGCGTGGTGGGCCCAGGTGACGGTGCAGCCGCTCAGCAGCAGGGTCACGGTGTTCAGCAGCGGCAGCTGCCAGGGCGACAGAACCTCGACCCCCTTGGGCGGCCAGGTGGACCAGGCCTTGGCCGTGTCCGCCCAGGTCCCGACTTCCGGCGTCAGGGCCCGCGATTCATGGAACAGGGCCATGTCGAAGAACATCCAGAAGAAGGCGACGAAGAACATCACCTCCGACGCGATGAACAGGATCATGCCGTAGCGCAGGCCGATCGAGACGACCGGCGTATGGTCGCCCGCCTTGGATTCCTTGATCACGTCCGACCACCAGCCGAT
>Ga0155085_1372_pt2 | contig 8331 bp, 7 predicted proteins | sample RifCSPhighO2_01_FD_106053 | JGI IMG/M metagenome (GOLD analysis project Ga0155085, IMG submission 106053) | Caulobacterales bacterium RIFCSPHIGHO2_01_FULL_67_30
GTCTCGAACGCGTCCAGCCGGGCGACGGCGGCGTCGAAAGCCTCACGCGGCGCGGCGCCAGCGTCGGGATAGGCGGCCGAGACCAGGATGATCTCCTGCCCGACGGAATCGAAGATGGCGACCAGGGAAGGACGGGTGAGCACGGCGTCCGGCAGATCCAGCGGATCCGGATTGGGCTCGCCCAGCGGCTCGAGCAGGCGCACCATGTCATAGCCGAAGACGCCGAACAGACCGGCGGCCATGGGCGGGAGGTCCTGCGGCAGGTCGAACTTCGACGCGGCGATCAGGGCGCGCAGGGACTGAAGCGTGGGCAGGGGCTCGGCGATGAAACGCCCCTCGACCACCGCCGGGCCACGCGCCAGTTCCGCCGCGTTCGCCCGGCAACGCCAGACCACGTCCGGGTCCAGCGTCAGGATCGAATAGCGGCCCTTCACGGCGCCGCCTTCGACGGATTCCAGCAGACAGGCGTAGGGGCGATGGCGACCCAGTTTCAGATAGGCCGAAACCGGCGTCTCAAGGTCGTCGATGACGCGCCGGACCAGCACCTGCGGCCGACCGGCCGAAAGGCCGGCGGCGAAGGCGTCGTAGTCGGCCCCGTTGAAACCCGAGGCGTCTTGGCCGGCCGTGGTCATTGCGCCGGTGCGGCGGGAGCGGTCGGCTCGGCGGACAGGCCCAGGGCCTGACGCGCCAGGGCGACGTCGTTCTTGGCCTTGGAGCGCTGGGCGCCGGCGGTCATCTCGGTCTGGACCATGGCCTGGACCAGTTCCTGGGTGATGCGCGGACGGGCCTGTTCAGCCAGAGGACCGGCGACGGCCGGATTGGCGGCGTGGACGCCATCGACGCGGCCAACCAGATAACCGCCTTCGCCCGGTTGGGAGAAGACCTGGCCCTTGGCCTGACCGAACAGGCCCTGAAGCACGCCCTGGCCCAGCGATTCCTGGGTGGCCTGGTCGCGGACCACGCCGGTGCGGACGGTCAGGGACGCGTTCACCGAACGGGCCACGGCGGCGATGTCCTGGCCCTGGCGGACGCGGCTCGCCAGCTCTTCAGCCTTGGCGGCAAGACGGCGCGAGATTTCGCGCTGGGTCCACTGGGCGGCCAGAGGCGCGCGGACTTCGGCCAGGGTCGGCAGGGCCGAGGGACGGATGTCGTTCACGCGGACGGCGAAATACTGGCCCTGGCCGGCGTCGATCACGTCGCTTTCACCGCCCTTGGTCAGGCTCCAGGCCGTCTCGAAGACTTGCGGGGGGGCGTTCAGGGCCTGGCCGTTGGGCAGTTTGCCGTCCTTGGTGAAGGGGGGCAGGTCGATGACGCGGCCGCCGGCCTCGCGGGCGGCGTCGGCCAGGTTCTTGCCTGCGGTGCGGGCGGCTTCGTACTTCTCGACCTTGGCGTAGGTCTGGCCCTTGACGTCCTCGGCGCGCAGTTCCGCGACGATCTGTTCACGCGAGTTTTCCAGGGTCGCGGGCTGACCGGGCTGGATGGCGGTGACCTTGGCGACGGCGAAGCCGACGCCGGCCTGGACCGGGTCAGAGACCTGGTTGACTTGCAGGCCGAACACGGCGGCGGCGGTGGCCGCGTCGCCGACCGCGGCGCGGGGCGTGGCGTTGAAGTTCGCCGGCTGGATGCTGTTGGCGCGGCCGACATCGGCGGGCGACTGGCCGGCGCGCAAGGCGGCGGCGATCTTCTGGGCGACGTCGCGGCTGGGCGCGGTCAGGGTCACGAAGGTGCGGGTCTCGGGCTTGCCCAGGCTGTCCTTCTTGAACTCGAAACGTTCGCGGATACGCTCATCCGACACGACGGGGGCGGCGCCCGGGTCCGGCGTGAACAGGACGACGGACACCATGCGGAACTCCGGCGCGCGCAGGCGGGCCGCGTTTTCCTGAATGAAGGCGTTCAACTGGGCGTCGGTCGGGGCGGGGATTTCGCCGGCCATGGCGGGCGTGACCTCGAACCAGCGACCGTCGCGGGTCTCGAAGGCGGCGCCGGCCAGCAGGGCGCCGTAGATGCGCGGCGCACGGGCGCCGGCGAAGATGGCGGCGCCGAAATGCTCCGTCGCATATTGGTCGCGCAGGTCCTGCTCCAGCATGGCGGGGGTCAGGTTCTGTTGCGCCAGGGCGCTCTCATAGGCCTGCTGATCGAACTGGCCCGTGACCGAGTTGAAGAAGGCGGGGATCTGGCGGATCTGCTTGACGATCAGTTCCTTGCCGGGGCGGATGCCCGCTTTCCAGGCCCAGTTCAGGAAGCCGAGCTGTTCGGTCTGGCTGTCCAGGAAGCGGGTGTGGATGTTTTCCGCGATCAGGTCCTCGTTGGTCACGGGACGACCGGCCTGTTGCTGGATGTTTTCGCGCACACGCCCGAAGGCGGCGCTGAACTCGGCCTCGTTCATCGAACGGTCGCCGGCGTCGATCACATGTTTCGGGCCCAGGTTGGCGAAGACATCCATCCGCGCGCCCACGATCACGAAACTGATGGCGATCAGGACGAGCAGGGCGGCGGCCCACTTGGAGCGCGAGAAGGCGCGGAAGGCGGTGATCATTCGAAGACCCGTAGACTTGCCGACGTTGGCGTCACCCGGCGTATAGTCGGGGCAGGCGCGCCCCCGCAAGGACGGCGTGATGGCCAGATTGCGGCGCGCCCTCTTGGCTTGCCGGTTTGAGGCCCCTAGACAGGGGGCATGAAACAATCCGTGAAGTTGATCGTCGGCAACTGGAAAATGCACGGCGTCTCCGCAGACGTATCCGAGGCCCTGGCTTTGAAGGAAGGCCTGGCGGGGGCGCCGCCCTCATGCCGCATCGCCCTGTGCCCGCCCGCCACCCTGACGGATCGGCTGCGCCGCGTCCTGGCGGACAGCGCGGTCGAAGTGGGGGGGCAGGATTGCCACGAAAAGGCGTCGGGCGCCTTCACGGGGTCGGTGTCGGCGGACATGCTGGCGGACGCCGGCGCCACCCTGGTGATTCTGGGCCATTCCGAGCGACGGGCGGCCTTCGGGGAAACAGACGCAGACGTCGCCGCCAAGGTCGAGGCGGCCATGGCGGCCGGTCTGGAGCCGATCGTCTGCGTCGGCGAGACCCTGGAGCAACATGAAGCGGGCCAGGCGGTCGCCGTCGTCAGCGCCCAGATCGCAGGCTCCCTGCCGGACGGTTTGTCCGAGCGTGACTTTGCAGTCGCCTATGAGCCGGTGTGGGCCATCGGCACGGGCCTGACGCCCACTCTGGAACAGATCGCGGAGGTTCACGCCGCCATACGGACCGCCATGATCCAGCGCCTAGGCGAGCCCGCCCGCCGCGCGCCCATCCTGTACGGCGGCTCGGTCAAACCTGACAATGCGGCCGAGATTCTGGCCGTGCCCGAAGTGGGCGGCGCCCTGGTCGGGGGCGCCTCGCTGAAGGCCGATGATTTCCTGAAGATCGTCCACGCCGCCTGACGGGCCGCTTCCGGTTTGCCCCCCGGCGGCTTCGGTGATAGAGGCCGCCGCTTGATCGGCGCAGCTCCGCGCCCACATGAATGACGCCATGCTCCAGACCATCCTGCTCGTCGCCATCATCCTGGTCGCCGTCTCACTGACGGGCGTCGTGCTGCTGCAGCGGTCCGAGGGCGGCGCCCTGGGCATGGGCGGCGGTCCTTCGGGCTTCATGACGGCGCGGGGCGCCGGCAATCTGCTGACCAAGATCACCTGGGTGCTGGCGGCCCTGCTGTTCGGCCTGACCATCGTCTTGACCGTGGTCGGCAATATGGACCGCGCCTCGGTCTCGGTGATCGACGCCGACGCCGTGGGCTCTCTGGCCACGACGCCGCAGACCCAGACGCAACAACCGGCCCAGCAACAGCAGCCGGCCGCGCCCGCCCAGCCGACCGCGCCGTCGCTGGACGATCTGGAAGCCAGCCTGCCGTCCGCCTCGGCAGCCCGGTCGCCGGCGTCCACTCCGGCCCAGCAGCCCGCCCAGTAACGGGCAGGCGACCGACCCGACTTCCGAAAGCGCGCCGCAGGGCGCGCTTTCTTCTTTTGATCAACAGTTCGATTCGCGGCGGCCCATGCGTCGTTCGCGAATCATGGAGTAAGGTGTCCGCCCATGGCTCGCTATGTGTTCATCACCGGCGGCGTGGTTTCCTCGCTAGGAAAAGGCCTCGCCTCCGCCGCTCTCGGCGCTCTTTTGCAAGCGCGCGGCTACAAGGTCCGGCTTCGCAAGCTCGATCCCTATCTGAACGTCGATCCGGGCACGATGAGCCCGTACCAGCACGGCGAGGTCTTCGTGACCGACGACGGCGCCGAGACCGACCTGGACCTGGGTCACTACGAGCGGTTCACCGGGGTGTCGGCGGCCAAGTCCGACAATATCACCACGGGCCGGATCTATTCGACCATCCTGGAGAAGGAGCGTCGCGGCGACTATCTGGGCGCGACCGTCCAGGTGATTCCGCACGTCACGGACCAGATCAAGTCCTTCTGCCTGACCCCGGCCCTGACTGACGACGGCGAGGATGTGGACTTCGTCCTGGTCGAGATCGGCGGCACGGTCGGCGACATCGAGGGGCTGCCCTTCTTCGAGGCCATCCGCCAGCTGGGGCAGGATCTGCCGCGCGGCCGGTCCTGCTTCGTCCATCTGACCCTGTTGCCGTTCATCAAGACGGCCGGCGAGATGAAGACCAAGCCGACCCAGCACTCGGTCAAGGAACTGCGCTCCATCGGCATCCAGCCGGACATCCTGCTGTGCCGCTGTGAATTCCCGATCCCGCCCGAGGAAAAGCGCAAGATCGGCCTGTTCTGCAATGTGCGCGAAAGCGGCGTGATCCAGGCGATGGACTCGGCCGACATCTACGCCGTCCCGCTGGACTACCATCGCGAAGGCCTGGACCGCGAAGTCCTGGCCCATTTCGGCATAGAGGATGCGCCGGAACCCGACCTGACGCGCTGGCAGGAGATCGCACGCCGCCGTCTGCACCCGGACGGCGAGGTCACCATCGCGGTGGTCGGCAAGTACACGGTTCTGAAGGACGCCTATAAGTCCCTGATCGAGGCCCTGCACCACGGCGGGGTCGCCAATAACGTCAAGGTCAATATCGACTGGGTCGAGGCCGACACCTTCGAGGGCGACCCGGAGGCCTGCGAGGAGCGGCTGCAGGGCGCCCACGCCGTTCTGGTGCCGGGCGGCTTCGGCGAGCGGGGCTCGGAAGGCAAGATCGAGGCGGCGCGGTTCGCCCGCGAGCGCAACATTCCCTATTTCGGCATCTGTTTCGGCATGCAGATGGCTGTGATCGAGGCGGCGCGGAACCTGGCCGGCTATCCCAAGGCCTCGTCCACGGAGTTCGGTCCGACCGCCGAGCCGGTCGTGGGCCTGATGACCGAATGGACGCAAGGCAATCAGCGCGTCCTGCGCCAGCAGGGCGGCGACCTGGGCGGCACCATGCGGCTGGGCGCCTATGATTCGACCCTGGCCGAAGGCTCCAAGATCGCCGAGATCTACGGTTCCACCGCCATCAGCGAACGACACCGCCACCGCTACGAAGTCAATATCAACTATCGCGAGGCGGTCGAGCAGAAGGCCGGCCTGGTCTTCGCCGGACTGTCGCCGGACGGGGTTCTGCCCGAGACGGTGGAGCGGCCGGACCATCCCTGGTTCATCGGCGTCCAGTATCACCCTGAACTGAAGAGCCGACCGTTCGCGCCGCACCCGCTGTTCGCCAGCTTCATCGGCGCCGCCGTGGTTCAGAGCCGTCTGGTCTGATCAAGGCCTGGGATCAAACCGTGTTCACGGACCTGCGATTACTATGGGTCCGCCTTTTGCAGTAAACTGTCCTGAACGGATCGAATTGGCACGACCTGACGGGACACGAACGATCGATGATCGGCGAGTTGCTCTATCACCTGCACCGGCATTTTCGCCTGCTGCTGATCGCAGGGGGGCTCGTGATCGCCGTGTCTGCAGTCGCGCTCGGCTACGAGGCCGTGCGGCACATGGGGACGCCGTCGTCGGCCCGCCCGGCCGAAACCGGACGGGCCTGATCCGTCAGTCGATCTTCAGGCGCATGAAGATCATTCCGCCGTCCGGATCGCCGCCGTAGATCGGCTCCAGCGCGTCCGGCACGCGGTTCACCGCATAGAGGGCGCCGAGGCCGAGGCGGACGCGGGGGGCGATCCGCCAGTCGCGGACGGCGCCCAGCGAGGCCTTGCCGACGGTGTAGAGCGGGCCGTGGCCGCCATGGTCGCCGGGGACCAGTTCGTCCGTCTCGATCCGCTCGGCGCGGGCGAAGACGGTCCAGCGGTCGTTCGGATGGACGGCGGATTCCAGCAGCCAGCCGTCCTTGGATTCGTCGTGACTGTTGGTCTTGCGCCCCCAGGCCAGGGTCGAGGACCACCAGCCGGTCTCGCCCAGGCGGCGGGTATGGATCGCGCTGGCCGACCATTTGGTTTCGTCCTCGTCGGGCTCCAGCTGTTCCGGGGCGGAGACGTCGGCGTAGGAGGCCTGGAAGGACCAGTCGGCCGTCGGATTCCAGGAGCCACGGACCGACCAGCTGTCGAGTTTCGGCGAATCTATGCCCCAGCGTTCCTCGTCGGGTTCGCGGCCCTTGAAGGCCGAGGTCTCGATCTTGAAGCGGTCGTGGGCCCAGCCCAGGGTGGTGACGCCGAAGACGATATGGGTCGAGTCCAGCCAGTGGTGGGTGATGGGCGCCTCGGGACTGTCCATCGCGCTCATCCGGTGCATGAAGGCGGGCGGGCCGAAGGCCGGCTCGCCGGGCAGGCCGATGTAGCCGTAGAGGCTGTCCTTTTCCGACAGGCGTTTCGAATAGCTGGCCGACAGCTCCATGAAGAAGTCGTGCGGATGCTGGCGGTCGACCAGGGGATCGACGCCGTTCGCCGTCTCGCCGGCCGCCAGCAGCAGCGGGTAGCCGGACTTGCCCATCAGGGGGTCGGGGCTGAGCATGGCGCGCAGGTTCAGGGTTGAACCGTCGTCGAAGTCGCGGCGAGCCGTGCTCATCAGCATGCCCGAGACGAAGGTCTTGTCGCCGCCGCGGGGCCCGGACTGGGTATCGTAGGTCAGGTTCAGCAGGGCGTGGGTCATCACCGTCCAGTCGCCTCGGATGGTGTGGATGCCGGCGTGTTCGCCGGAGTCGGGCTGCCAGCTGGTGCCCGAGGCGTCCCGGCTCATGGGCCAGGGGCCGTAGGGGCTGGTCATGGCGTGTGCCGGGGCGTGTGAGGCGGCCGGCATGTCGGCCATGTCGTGGCCGGCGTGAGGATCGGCGGCCGGCGCCGCTTGGTGGTGTGAATGGTCCTGCGCCGTAGCCACCTGAGCGAGGGCGAGCAGGGAGACGCCGGCGAGGGCGCCGACGAGGGTATGGGGAGCCATGAAGGCCTCCTGGAATGATCGTTACTGAAGGCGCCGCGAACGGCGCAGGGCTCAGGCGATCAGGAGGCGGGGCGGGCCGGGTTCGGGCGAGAGCAGGAGCCCGGCCGGGACGTTGAACAGCGGGGCGGTGAGGCGGGCCGGGGCGACGGTCGGGGCGGAATCTGAGGCGGGGTCGAGGTTCGGCGCCGCCACGCAGGCGACGCAGCAGGCCATGGCCTTCATCGGCTTGCCGGGGGGCTTGCCCGAGTGATCCGGCGTCTGGTCCGGGGCGGCGTGGCTGGCCTCATGACACGGCGCCTCGGCCATGGCGGGCGACGCCGAGACGCCGAGGGCGCCCAGGGTCAGCACCGCCAGGGCGCCGATCAGCAGCAGAAGGGACGAGACGATCTTCACGACGCCAAGGATAGGCGCAGCAGCCCGGCGCCGCAATGTATCGCCCGTGTCATTCACCGCACCGGCTTCTTGTCGACCAGGGGCAGGCCCGGCGCGTCCGGCGGGGTCTGGCCGCCGGCGCCCAGTTCGCGTTGCATGAAGACGACGTCGCGCCAGTCGTCGTGTTTCCAGCCCGCCGCCTTGAACACGCCGGCGTCGGCGAAGCCGCGGGCGCGGTGCAGGGCGATGGAGCCGGCGTTGTCGGAATCGCCGATCACGGCGACCATCTGGCGCAGGCCCAGGGCTTCGCAGGCGAGGATCAGAGCGTCCAGCAAGGCGCCGGCGACGCCGCGGCCGCGGGCATCCGGCGCGACATAGATCGAGTCTTCGACCATGTAGCGATAGGCTTGGCGGGTGCGGAACGGGCCGGCGTAGGCGTAGCCGACCACGGCGCCGTCGATCTCGGCGACCAGGCGGGGCAGGCCCAGGGCCTGGACGGCGGCGAACCGGGCCGTCATCTCGATCGCGTCCGGCGGCTCCAGCTCGAAGGTGCCGCGTCCGTTGGCGACGCTTTCGGCATAGATGGCGGTGATCGCCGCCATGTCGGCCGGGGTCG
>Ga0155085_1596_pt1 | contig 8261 bp, 5 predicted proteins | sample RifCSPhighO2_01_FD_106053 | JGI IMG/M metagenome (GOLD analysis project Ga0155085, IMG submission 106053) | Caulobacterales bacterium RIFCSPHIGHO2_01_FULL_67_30
CGACCGGCGCGGTCGATCAGGTCAAGTCGATGCCGGCCAAGTTTGACGCTACCGGCATGACGGTGGACCAGCATGAGGCCCGCTCGGCCGACGGGACCATGATCCCCTACTTCGTGGTCCATAAGGCGGACATGCCGCTGGACGGCTCCAATCCGACGCTGCTCTACGGCTACGGCGGGTTCGAAAGCTCGCTGTTGCCCGGCTATTCGGCGACGGTCGGCAAGCTGTGGTTGGAGCGGGGCGGGGTCTATGTCATCGCCAATACGCGCGGCGGCGGCGAGTTCGGTCCCCGCTGGCACGAGGCGGCTTTGCAGCAGAACCGCCAACGGGCGCACGAGGACTTCCAGGCCGTGGCGCTCGACCTGATCGCGCGCGACATCGCCAGCCAGCCGAAGCTGGGGATCATGGGCGGCTCTCAAGGCGGCCTGTTCATGGGGGCGATGCTGACCCAGAGGCCGGATCTGATCAACGCCGCCGTTATCCAGGTGCCCCTGTTCGACATGCTGCGCTTCCACAAGCTGCTGGCCGGCGACTCGTGGAAGGGCGAGTACGGCGATCCGGACATTCCGGAACAACGCGCCTGGATCCAGGCCTATTCGCCCTATCAGAACCTGCGGGCCGGCCAGCCCTATCCGGAGGTCTTCATCCACACCTCGACCAAGGACGACCGGGTCCATCCGGGCCACGCCCGCAAGGCGGCGGCGCGTCTGGAAGAGCTGGGCTATCCGGTCCTGTTCTACGAGAACACCGACGGCGGCCATGCGGCGGGGGCGAACCTGCAAGAGACGGCGCGTCGGTTGGCGCTGGAATACACCTACCTGTCGCGCCGCCTGATGGACACGCCGGCGCAGGAATAAGGGCTTTTCTTTCCGCTCATCCCGCCCGGCGAAAGCCGGGACCCAGTCCTTTCGCAAGGTTCGGCGGCTGGGATCGAGTTCAGTGCGAACGGGCGGCGCCGAACGCCCAAAGGTCTGGGTCCCGGCTTTCGCCGGGATGAGCGGAGAGTTTGAGCCATGCGTCACCTGATCCTGTCCGCCGCCATTCCGGCGCTTCTGCTCGGCGCTTGCACCACAGCGCCGGCGCAATCCTCGATGTGGCGTGCGGATGAGCACCCCGAGCGCATGGGGCCGCCGCCCGGCTATCCTCATAATCTGACCCCTGCGGGTGTCGCCGCGGCCGACGACCATCTGGCGCTGGAGCAGGTGGATGGGGCCGAGGCCATGGCCTTCGTCGCCGAGGAGAACCGCAAGTCGCTGGCGGCCCTGACCGACGACCCGCGCTACGAGACCTTCCGCGCCGAGGCCCAGGCGATCCTGACCGCGACCGACCGGATTCCAAGCCCGTCCTTCCTCGGCGACGGGATCGGCAATTTCTGGCAGGACGCGACCAATCCCAAGGGCGTCTGGCGGCGCACGACGCTGGACAGCTACCGCACCGCGACGCCGCAGTGGGAGACCCTGCTGGACATCGACGCCCTGTCCAAGGCCGAGGGCAAGGACTGGGTGTTCAAGGGCGCCGACTGTCTGGCGCCCGACGAGACCCGTTGCCTGATCAACCTGTCCGACGGCGGCAAGGATGCGGTGGTCGTGCGCGAGTTCGACCTGACGACCAAACGGTTCGTCGATGCCGGGTTCAGCCTGCCCGAAGGCAAGCACCGCATCGAATGGCTGGACCGCGACACGCTCCTGGTCGCCACCGACTTTGGCTCCGGAACAATGACCGAGTCCGGCTATCCCTTCATCGTCAAGACGTTGAAGCGCGGCCAGACCCTGGCCCAGGCGGTCGAGGTCTATCGCGGCGAACAGGGCGACGGCGGCTATGGCGTCAGCCCGGCCGTCTATCGCGACAAGGACGGCAAGGTCACAGCCGTCATCATCACCCGCCCGCTGGACACCTTCCGGTCGGAGACCTGGGCCATGGCCCATGACGGTTCGACGGTGAAACTGGCCCTGCCGGACCGGGTCAGTGTCTTCGGCGCTCAGGGCGACCTGCTGATCTTCTCGAACGACGAGGCTTGGACCTTCACTGGCGCCACCTACAGGGCCGGTTCGCTGCTTTCGATGCCGCTTAACCATTTGCGGACCGACCGCAACGATCTGGGCATCAGCAATCAGGCCTACCTGATCTATCAGCCCGCCGAGCGTCAATCGTTGGGCGACGTCCGCGTTCTCGATCGGCAGGTGGTCGCTTCCCTGTCCGACAATGTCGCGGGGCGGCTGGCGATCTTCGAGAACCGGGGCGAGTTCGGCTGGCGACGTCAGGACGTGGCGACGCCCGAGAATGTCGCCGTCGGCCTGGGCGACTCGTCCAAGTCGAAGGGCCAGGTCTTCGTCTCGACCCAAGGGTTTCTGACCCCACCGACCCTGAGCCTGGCCTCGGTCGCATCGACGGCTCTGACCGAGCTGAAATCCGCCCCGGCCAAGTTCGACGCCTCGACCCATGTGGTGGAGCAGTACGAGGCCACCTCGACCGACGGGACCAGGATCCCCTATTTCATCACCCGTCCGCGCGACATGAAGCTGGACGGGTCGAACCCGACCATCATGCTGGGTTACGGCGGCTTCCAGGTCAGTCTGAACCCGGCCTACAAGCCCGAGATGGGCAAGCTGTGGCTGGAGCGGGGCGGGGTCTTCGTCCAGGCCAATATCCGTGGCGGCGGCGAGTTCGGTCCCGACTGGCACCAGGCGGCCCTGGACGGAAACCGCCAGCGCGCCTTCGACGATTTCGCCGCCGTGGCGCGTGATCTGGAACAGCGCGGCGTCACCAGCCCGCGCCGCCTGGGCATCTATGGCCGGTCAAACGGGGGTGTTCTGACCAGCGTGTCGATCACCCAGCATCCGGAACTGTTCAACGCAGCGGTGATCGAGAGCCCGCTGGTCGACATGCTGCGCTATCACGAGCTGCCGGCCGGCGCCTCGTGGATCGGCGAATACGGCGATCCGCGCATCCCCGAAGAAGCCGAGTGGATCGCCCGATATTCCGCCTATCAGCAGCTGCGGCCGGACGTGACCTATCCCCGCGTCTATCTGACCACCAACACCCGCGACGACCGGGTCCACCCGGGCCACGCGCGCAAGTTCGCCGCCCGTCTGGGCGACCAGGGCCACGACCATCTCTATTACGAGGATACGGCCGGCGGTCACTCCAACGACGCCGATCCGGTGGCCAATGCGCGGCGCTGGGCCCGTCACTATGTCTATCTGTCGCAACAACTGATGGATTGAGGCCTGGGGCTGCGGGTCACGCACTTATGACTCCCGGCCGCATCTGCGCGGGCTAAAGAACGTCGCCATGAGAAACAGGGTCTGGATCATCGCAGCGACGGTCATGACGGGCGTTCTGTTGTCCGTCGGGTCGGTCGCCCAGCCTGTCGGGGCGCGGGGCAAGCCCGTGCGCGCGGCCGCCGCGGCCGGCTCGCCGGTGGTGGTCGAACTGTTCACCGCCCAGGGCTGCGGCGGCTGTGTCGAGGCGAATGCGGTGGTCGAGCGGGCGGCGGGCGAGCCGGGGGTCATCGCCCTGACCTATGGCGTCGACTACTGGGACTATCTGGGTTGGACCGACACCTTCGCCCGGCCCGAGTTCGTGCAGCGCCAGCGCGCCTATCGCGCCGCTTTGCGCCAACGCGGCGTGTCCACGCCCCAGGTGGTGATCGACGGCCGCCGCCAGGTGTCCGGCGCGCGTGGACTGGAGCTGGAACACGCCATCGTGGAGGAGGCGAGCCGCCGTATCTGGCCGCCCGAGATCGAATTCCGCGAGACCGGCGATCAGGTCGGGATCGGTTCGGGCCGCCCGCCGTCGGGCGGCGCGGAGGTGCTGGCCGTCACCTATACGCCCGGCCCCCAAATGGTCGAGGTCAGCCGTGGCGAGAACCGGGGGCAGACCGTACGTCACGTCAATGTGGTGCGGGATATCGTGAACCTCGGCGACTGGCGCGGCCGGCCCATCCTGTTTGATCTGCCCCAGACGCACGGCGGCGACGCCGTGGTGGTGATGATCCAGGGCAAGACGGATCGCCGCATCCTGGGCGCCGCCGTCAGAAATTGAACCGCGCTTACTGGGACGTAGGCAGGACGCGCTGACGGAGTTTGGGCCTGTCGCCGGCAACCGGTCGTTCGGCGCGTGAGGCTCAGGGGCGGATAGAGCTGCAGGGGCAGGCCAGGGGGTTCTAGGCGCCCGCCTTCTTCGCAAAGCCCCAGGCCGCGTCACTGAGCGGCCCGACCTGGGCGGCCATGGTGCGGGCGTGGGCGCTGGCCGCTGTGCCGTCGCGGACGCGACCGGCGATGCCCTGGCAGATGGCCGCCAGCCGGAACAGATTATAGGCGTACAGCCAGTCTAGATTGGCGGGCCGCATCCCGGTCGCCGCTGCATAGCGTTCGACCGTTTCCTCGACGGAGGGAATCCCCAGAGCCTCCAGGTCGGCGCCGGCCAGGCCGTTGCGCAGGGACGCCGGAATGGCCCAGGCGATCAGCAGATAGGAGAAGTCGGCCATTGGATCGCCCAGGGTCGACAGCTCCCAGTCCAGCACGGCCCGGACCTCGGCCGCATCCGGAGCCAGGATCAGATTGTCCAGCCTGAAGTCGCCGTGGACGATGCGGCTGGGGCTCTCGGGCGGCAGACTGTCCGGCAGGAAGGCGATCAGCCGATCCATGGACGGGATCGGCTCGATCTCGGAAGCGCGATACTGTTTGGTCCAGCGGCCGACCTGGCGGGCGAAATAGTTGCCGGCCTTGCCATAGTCCGTCAGGCCGATGGCGTCGGGATCGAAGGCGTGCAGCCGGGCCAGGGCGTCTGTCTGGGCCTCATAGACGGCGCGCCGTTCCGTCGGCGTCAGGCCGGGCAGCTTCAGGTCCCAGAAGATCCGCCCCTCGACCTTGTCCATCACATAGAAGATCGAGCCGATGACGGTCTCGTCCATGCACAGGGCGTGCGGCCGGGCGACTGGAAATCCCTGGGCGGCGAGGGCTGAGATGACCTGGAATTCGCGGTCCACCGCATGGGCGCTGGGCAGCAGGACGCCGGGCGGCTTGCGGCGCAACACATAGGCGGCGCCGGGCGTGGTCAGCTCATAGGTCGGGTTCGACTGGCCGCCCTTGAACTGGCGCATCGTCAGCGGACCGACGTAGCCAGCGACATGGACGGCCATCCAGGCGTCCAGAGCCTCCTCGTCAAGCCGATAGCGGGGATCGACCTCACGTGTGCCGGAAAAAGCCGTCTGGGCGTCTATTGTAGCGTCGGTCATGGGCGGCCTGTTGTTTCCTGCACCGGCCCCGTCTTATGCGCGGTCCGGCGCGGCGATGATGGCGGCCTTTACGGCGCGGCGCCAGCCGGAAAGCAGGCCGTCGCGCTCGGCCGGTTTCATGCAGGGCGTCCAGCGGGCCGGGGCCTCGGTCGTGCGGGCCTGCAGATCGGGCAGAAGTCCGACGCCGAGGGCGGCGAGGCGGGCGGCGCCCAGGGCGGTCATTTCCTGGAAGGCCGGGCGTTCGACCTCGACCTCGCAGATGTCGGCGACGAACTGCATGGCGAAACTGTTGGCGGTGACGCCGCCGTCGACCTTCAGCGTCTTCAGCGGCGGGGCGCCGTCCTGGGCCAGGGCGTCCAGCAGGTCGCGGGTCTGATAGGCCAGGGCCTCCAGCGCCGCCCGGACGAAATGGGCCGGGCCGGAATCCCGCGTCAGCCCTACCACGGCGCCGCGCGCCTCGGGCTCCCACCAGGGCGCGCCCAGGCCGGTGAAACCGGGCACCATATAGACGCCGCCGTTATCGGCCAGGCCCTGCGCAAGGGCTTCGGACTGGCGGGATTCCGAGATCAGCTTCACCCCGTCGCGCAGCCACTGGATCGCCGAGCCGGCCGAAAAGATCGAACCCTCCAGCGCATAGGCGGTCTGGCCTGCGGCCTGATAGCCCAGCGTGCCCAGCAGACGACGGGTCGAGGCGACGGGTTCCGGCCCGACATTGGCGACCAGGAAGGCCCCGGTGCCATAGGTGATCTTGGCGTCTCCGGGGTGCAGGGCGCCATGCCCGACCAGGGCCGCCTGCTGGTCTCCCGCGGATCCGGCCAGGGGCAGGGCGCGGCCGAACAGGCCGGGCTCCGTCTCACCAATCACCCCCGCGCAAGGAACGATGGCGGGCAGGGCGGCGCGGGGCACGGCGAACAGGGCGCACAGATCGTCGCGCCATTCGACCGTCTTCAGGTCCATCAGGGCGGTGCGGGCGGCGTTGGAGGCGTCGGTGGCGTGAATCCGGCCGCCCGTCAGTTTCCAGATCAACCAGGCGTCGATCGTGCCCAGTTTGACCTCGCCCCGGATCGCCCGGTCGCGCGCCCCCGGCACGGCGTCCAGCAGCCAGGCGAACTTGGTCGCCGAAAAATAGGGATCCAGGATCAGGCCGGTCGCAGCCTGGACGGCGGGCTCGTGGCCTTCTGCGGTCAGTCGCGCAGTGACGGGGGCGGTGCGCCGGTCCTGCCAGACGATGGCGCGGTGCAGGGGCGCACCGGTCCCTGCGTCCCACATCACGGCTGTCTCGCGCTGGTTGGTGAGGCCCACGGCGGCGAACCGATCGACGCCGCCCGCCTTCTGCACCACTTCGCGACAGGTCTGGAGCACGGCGGACCAGATCTCGGACGCATCATGCTCGACCCATCCGGACTGTGGGAAATGCTGGGCCAGTTCGATCTGGCTGACAGCCACGGGGCGCAGGCCCCCGTCGCGGACTTCGAAGGCGATGGCGCGGGTCGAGGTCGTGCCCTGGTCGATGGCGAGGATCAGGCTCAAGCGGTTTCTCTCCATATCGGCGCCTTACGCGGCGCTCGTACCCTGGGCTAAGGGGAGCATATGACGACGCACCTGCCCAGCTTTGAAGGCGTCCTTGACGCCGCCCGCCAGATCAACGGCGTCGCTGTCCGCACGCCGTTGATCGAAAGTCCCGCCCTGAACGCCGTGGTCGGCGGGCGGGTGCTGATGAAGGCCGAGAACCTGCAGCGGGCAGGGGCGTTCAAGTTTCGCGGGGCCTACAACCGCATCAGCCGACTGAACGCCGAGGAGAAGGCGCGGGGCGTCGTCGCCTTTTCTTCCGGCAATCACGCCCAGGGCGTGGCCGCCGCCGCCGCCTTGGTCGGGACGTCGGCGATCATCGTCATGCCGTCCGACTCGCCCCGGGTGAAGGTCGAGGGGGTGATCGGATTCGGCGGAGAGGTGCGGCTCTATGATCGCTGGACCGAGAGCCGAGAGGCCATCGGCGCCGCGATAGCAGCCGAACGGGGGTCTGTTCTGGTCCCGCCGTTCGACGATCCCTTCATTATCGAGGGCCAGGGCACGGTGGCGCTGGAGATGTTGGACCAGGCGGATGCGCCGATGGACCAGCTTTTGTGCGGCGCCTCCGGCGGCGGGCTGATGGCCGGGATCAATCTGGTCATGGCTGAACGCAGTCCGCAGACGAAGGTGATCGTGGTGGAGCCCGAGGCCTATGACGACACCGCGCGGTCTCTGGCGGCGGGGGAGCGGGTTGGTCATCCGCAGGGCCCGCCGTCGATCTGCGACGCCCTGATGTCCCCGATGCCGGGCGTACTGACCTGGCCGATCAATCGGCGGCTGGCGGGTGCGCTCACGGTGTCGGATGCGGAGGTGGCCGAGGCGGTGCGGTTCGCCTTCCGTCACCTGAAGCTGGTCGTCGAGCCCGGCGGAGCGGTCTCACTGGCCGCCCTGCTCTCCGGCAAGTCCGAGACGAAAGGGCGAACCACAGGCATCGTCCTGTCCGGCGGCAATGTTGACGCGGTGCTTTATGGCGAGATCTTGGAAGGCCGTTTCGAGGGGTAGGTCTTTCCTTCCGGCATTGTCTCGGCCACCGTCGCTCAAACAGGAAAGTCGGGAAGGAATCTCATGGCGAAGACAGTGATGACGACGAGCGAGCTCCAGAGTTTGGTCGGCCAGCAGGTGGGAATCTCGAGGTGGTTCGAGGTCAGCCAGGCCAGGATCGACGCCTTCGCCGATTGCACCGAGGACCGGCAGTTCATCCATGTGGATCCCGAGGCCGCCCAGGTGACGCCGTTCGGCGGAACCATCGCCCACGGCTTCCTGACCCTCAGCCTGGCGTCGGCGATGAGTTATGACGCCGTTGCGCCGCTTGAGGGTGCGGTGATGGGAATCAATTACGGATTTGACCGGCTCAGATTTCTGGCTCCGGTGCGGGCGGGGTCGAGGGTTCGGGGGCGGTTCCGGCTGCTGTCGGCCGAAGACAGGGGCGCAGGGCGCTGGTTGTTGAAGCATG
>Ga0155085_1441_pt1 | contig 8248 bp, 9 predicted proteins | sample RifCSPhighO2_01_FD_106053 | JGI IMG/M metagenome (GOLD analysis project Ga0155085, IMG submission 106053) | Caulobacterales bacterium RIFCSPHIGHO2_01_FULL_67_30
CGATCCGACGAGAAGAATAATCATGAAGTCGGCAATGACGGGCCTGCGTCGGGCGGTCAAGCGTCCGCCGGGCTGAAGCGTCAGAACAGGGCGGAAAGCATGTAGACGACTAGGCCGAGCAGGGCGATTCCGCCGATGATCAGCTAGGGGCTCATAGCCCCGCCGGCGCCGCTGCGCCGCATCAGGCCGCGTTCGCGCGGGTCGCGGTTTTCCGGATCGGTACCTTGCGGATCGGCGGCCATGAAAGGCGAACGTAACGGCGCGGTTCCTGTTCCCGCGTGAAGCGAGCCGGTCTAGGATGGGCCGATGAGCGACGACTCCTATGTGTTCGAAGGCCCGGCCGAGGCCGCCGCCCCGCGCGACAACAATCCGCCCCTGTCGATCTCCGAACTGTCCTTCGCCCTGAAGCGGACGCTGGAGGAGCGATTCGGCCATGTGCGGCTGAGGGGCGAGGTGTCCAAGGTCAATCGTCACGCTTCGGGCCACATCTATCTGACCCTGAAGGACGACAAGTCGGCCATCGACGGGGTTATCTGGAAGGGATCGGTGCGCGGCCTGGGCGTCCAGCCGGAGGCGGGGCTGGAGGTCATTGTCACCGGCAAGATCACCTCGTATCCGGCGCGGTCGTCGTACCAGATCGTGATCGAGAGCATGGAGGCGGCCGGGGCCGGCGCCCTTTTGGCGCAACTCGAGCGGCTGAAGGTCCGGCTGCGCGAAGAGGGCCTGTTCGAGCTGGGGCGCAAGAAGCCCCTGCCCCAGTTTCCCCGCACCATCGGCGTCATCACCAGCCCGACGGGCGCCGTGATCCGCGACGTCCTGCACCGGATCGCCGAACGCTGGCCCTGCCGGGTGATCGTCTGGCCCGTGGTGGTCCAGGGCGAGGCGGCGTGCGGCCAGGTGTCGAACGCCATTCGCGGCTTCGACGCGATGACCGTCGATGGGCCGATCCCCCGCCCCGACCTGCTGATCGTGGCCCGTGGGGGCGGCTCGGTCGAGGACCTGTGGTGCTTCAACGACGAGGGACTGGCGCGGACGGTGGCGGCGGCGCGGATCCCGATCATCTCGGCCGTGGGGCATGAGACGGACACCACCCTGATCGACTTCGTGTCCGACCGGCGCGCGCCGACGCCGACGGGCGCGGCCGAGATCGCCACGCCGGTGCTGGCGGACCTGAGATATGCGGTCGCCGACCTGGACCGGCGGATGGTCCTGGCCGGCGGGCGGCTGATCGAGGATCGGCGTACCCGGCTGCGGTCCGTGGCGCGGGGTCTGCCGGCGCGGCCGGAGGATCTGCTGGCCCTGGCGCAGCAGCGACTGGACAACGCCGCCAGCCGGCTGGGTTCGGGGCTGCAACGCAATGTCGCCCTGCACGAACGGCATCTGGCCGTGACGGGCGGCAAGCTGAGCCCCGCCCTGTTGCGGGCGCGGATCGAGCGAGGACAGGACCGGTTGCGCGGCGCGGGCGACCGGCTGGGCGCCGCCTTGCAAGCCGGCGTGGCGCGCGGCGAGCGGCGGCTGCTTCAGGTTTCGGCGCGACTGTCGCCCGCCCCCCTGCATCGTCGGCTGGACCAACGCGAGGCGCGGTTGCAGGCGCTTGGGGCGCGGCTGGACGGCGTCATGCCGCGTCGGCTGGAACGGGACGCGGATCGGCTGGCGGGCCTGACGCGCGCCCTGGCCACGCTGGACCCCGGCCGGCCCAAGCCCGGCTTCGCGCGGGTGGAAAATCCGGACGGCGACTGGATCACTTCCGCAGCGACGCTGGAGGCGGGCCAGGCGGTGCGTCTTGTGTTCGGTGACGGCGCAAGGGGCGCGATCATCGACGGCGGCGACGGCCGTACAGCGTCCGCCCCGGCGCGGCCGGCGCCTCGGCCCAAGCCTGCCGCGCCGGGGCAAGGCGACCTGTTCTGACCGGTTCCGTCCGTTTTCCGCTTCGCCCCGGCGGCGCTTCCTGCTAACCGCCGCCCCATGAATATCCCTCGCATCGCCCTGGCCGCCTATGGCTTCGCCCTTCTGATCATCGTGCTGGACCAGTGGACCAAGGCCTGGATTCTGGGCCTGCCCGACGTCGCATCGATCAGCCAGATCCCGCCCGGCTATGTCTTCGCCGAGGTGCTGCCGCCGATCCTGCGCTTCACCTTTGTTCAGAACACCGGCGTCAGCTTCGGCCTGTTCGGCGGGGGCGAGGCGCGCTGGGGGCTGACCATCTTCTCGGTCATCGTCTCGGCCGGCTTGGCCTGGTGGGCGACCCAGTCGAATCGCCGCCTGCTCATCACCGCCATCGGTTTCGTCATGGGCGGGGCCCTGGGCAATGTCATTGACCGGGTCCGCTTCGGCTATGTGGTCGATTTCATCGACTTCTCCGGCACGGGCGTCTTCCCCTGGGTGTTCAACATCGCCGACAGCGCCATCACCATCGGCGTCATTCTGCTGATTCTGGACAGCTTCCTGTCCGACAAGGCCGCCAAGGCCTGAAACCGGCTTTCGACTGATCCAAAGCCCGTTTCACGGCCTCGGCGAGATCGCCGGCGCAGCGGATCAGGCTCGAAGGTTGGCGCGGCCCCCGAAAAGTCGTAATCACCCCGTCTTCACTATGCCAACAACGCCCGTAGAGGCGTTTCGAGCATCAGCCGATCAGAGCCTGAACCCATGCGTATCCGCAGCGTCGCCGTACTGACCCTCGCCGCCTCCGCCGCGCTCGCCGTGTCGGCCTGCGGCAGCCTCAAGCAAGGCATTGGCCTGACCAAGGTCGTGCCGGACGAGTTCGTGACCGTCTCCACCGCCCCGCTCAGCGTCCCGCCCGAGTACGGCCTTCGCCCGCCCGCGCCCGGCCAGCCGCGTCCGCAGGAACTCGCGCCTGAAAGCGCCGCCCGTCAGATTCTGCTGGGTCAGCGCCAGGCCGTCACCCGCACCCCGGGCGAGCAGGTCCTGGTCGCCCAGGCCGGCGCCGACCAGGCCGATCCCCTGGCCCGTTACGTCGTCGACGACGAGTTCGGCGACATCGCACATAAGGACGAAAGCTTCGCCAACCGCCTGATGTTCTGGCGCAAGGATGACGCATCGACCCAGGCGCCGACCGTTCGCCAGACCTCGGAAGGTCAGACGACGATCGACGCCACGACCGAGGCCGCGCGTCTTCAGGCCCTGACCGGCGGCCAACAGGCCATCACCATCACCCCGCGTCGCAGCGGCGGCTTCAAGCTGCCCGGTCTCTAAGACCTCTTCGCCTCTTTTCTAAGGACGCCTGCCACGGCGTTGGTCCTCTCGCTGTCGGAAGATAACTGATGCGTCGCGTGCTCTCCGCCCTGGCCGCCGTCTCCATTGCGGCCGCTGTCCTGCCCGTCGCCGCCGAGGCGCAGACCTCGCAGCGCCAGCGTGATCGCAGTTCCAGCGGCCAGCAGGCCGATGGTGCTGAAAACGCTCCCAGCCGAGCGCCGCGCATCGCGCCCCTGCGCCGCCGGCCCAACGCCGGCCCCTGCCCCTTCGTGAAGGTGCTGTACGACGCCGCCCGCTACGTCGAGCTGGAAGGCGGCCGCGCGGCCGTTTCCAACGTCGGCTACACCGGCGAGATCGAAGGCGTGTCCGCCGACTGCGAATACCGCGAGGCCGATCCGATCCGCCTGGATATGGACATCCTGTTCGAGCTGGGCCGTGGCGAAAAGGCGGCGGGTGACCAGAAGACCTATCGCTACTGGGTCGCCGTGACCGAACGCAACAACGCCATCCTGGCCAAGGAATATTTCGACCTGCCGGTGGATTTCGACGGCCAACGCACCGCCTCGGTCCATGAACAGCGGACCATCGTGATCCCCCGCGCGGGCATCGACACCAGCGGCGGCAATTTCGAAGTCCTGATCGGCTTCGACGTCACGCCGGAAATGGCCGAGTTCAACCGCTCGGGCAGCCGCTTCCGCGTCAACGCCGGCGTGCCGGCCCAAGCCTCTGCGCCGAACCAATAATGGCTGATCTGAAGACCGTCCTCAGCGAAGCGGTCGCCGCCGCCTTCGCCGCCGAAGGCGTGGATGCGGCCCTGGCCCGCGTCACCCCGTCCGACCGCCCCGACCTGGCCGACTTCCAGTCGAACGGCGCCCTGGCGGCCGCCAAGGCGTTGAAGGCCAATCCGCGCGAACTGGCGAGCAGGATCGCCGAACGCCTGACCGCCGATCCTCATTTCGCCTCGGTCGAGGTGGCGGGACCGGGCTTTATCAATCTGAAGCTGGCCGATGCGCTGCTGGCCGAACGCGCCGCAGAGGTGGCCGCCGACGCCGAGCATGCGGGCGCCGCCGTAGTGGCCGATCCGCGCAAGGTGGTGATCGACTACGGCGGTCCGAACGTGGCCAAGCCGATGCACGTCGGCCATCTGCGCAGCGCCATCATCGGCGAGAGCCTGAAGCGGTTGTTCCGGTTCAGAGGCGACCACGTCACCGGCGACGCCCATTTCGGCGACTGGGGCTTCCAGATGGGGCTGCTGATCGTCGCCTGCGGCGATGAAGGCCTGGCGGAAGGCTTCCTCGTCGAGGGCGACGGCCCGTTCCCGGCCGACAGTCCGGTGACCCTGGCCGATCTGGACCGGCTGTATCCGCTGGCGGCCGGCAAGGCCAAGGAAGACCCGGCCTTCCGCGACCGCGCCCGCAAGGCGACGGCGGAGCTGCAGAACGGGCGTCCCGGCTATCGCGCGCTTTGGAAGCATTTCGTGGCGGTCAGCCGCGAGGCGCTGAAACGCGAGTACGGCGACCTGTCGGTCGATTTCGACCTGTGGAACGGCGAGAGCGACGCCGATCCCCTGATGCCGGAAATGCTGGCGCATCTGAAGGCGACCGGCCTGCTGGTCGAGGACGACGGCGCCCAGGTGGTGCATGTCGCCAAGCCGGGCGAGACCCGCAAGAAGAAGCTGGCCGACGGTTCAGTGATCGAGGCCCCCTCGCCCCCGCCCCTGCTGGTGATCAGCTCGGAGGGCTCGGCCATGTACGGCACGACCGACCTGGCCACGATCCTGGACCGCAAGAAGGCCCTGGCGCCGGACCTGGCCCTGTATGTGGTCGACGAACGCCAGGCCGAGCATTTCGAACAGGTGTTCCGCGCCGCCTATCTGGCCGGATACGCCGCCGAAGGGGCGCTGGAGCATCTGGGCTTCGGCACCATGAACGGCCAGGACGGCAAGCCCTTCAAGACCCGCGCGGGCGGGGTGCTGAAGCTGCGCGACCTGATCGACCAGGCGACGGACAAGGCGCGCGAGCGGCTGAAGGAAGCCAAGCTGGGCGACGACCTGTCGCCGGAAGAATTCGAAGCCATCGCGCACAAGGTGGCCATCGCCGCCCTGAAGTTCGCCGATCTTTCGAACGCCCGCACCACCAGCTACGTCTTCGATCTGGACCGGTTCATGAGCTTCGAGGGCAAGACGGGCCCCTATCTGCTGTACCAGTCGGTGCGGATCAAATCCCTGCTGCGCAAGGCCGCCGAACAGGGCGCGACGCCCGGCGCCATCGTCATCGCCGAACAGGCGGAACGCGATCTGGCCCTGACGCTGGACGCCTTCTCGACCGCCGTGTCGGACGCCTATGACAAGCGGATGCCGCATCTGGTGGCCGAGCACGCCTATCGGGTGGCCCAGTCCTTCTCGAAATTCTACGCCGCCTGCCCGGTGCTGGTCGCGCCGGACGAGGCGACGCGGGCCTCGCGCCTGGCCCTGTCAGCTGCGGCCCTGCGTCAGCTCGAGACGGCGCTGACCCTGTTGGGGATCGAGACGCCCGAACGGATGTGACCGCCGTTCTGTGACCTGAAAGACGCGGACTCCGCTGCGCTCCTCTGATTAACCTTTACGGGGGACAGGGGGCGGACGACGGATGGGGAAACCCTACGGTCAGCATCACGGGCGCATTCGCATGGCCGATGGGGCCATTCGCGGCTTCGGTCCCGGCGATTTCACGCCGCCGTTCCTGAAACGCCGCGCCGTCCTCTATGTCGACGGCTATAACCTGTTCCATGCCCTGCTGGACCAGAAGCGGCGCGAATGGCTGTGGCTGGATCTGCAGGCCCTGGGACGGGGGCTGATCGATCCGATGGAGCGGCTGACCGGCGTGGTCTGGGTCAGCGCGCACAAGCCCCAGGCCCGGGCGCGGATGGAGGCGCAGTTCCGCTATGAGACGGCGCTGAGAGCCCGGCGTGTGCGCTGCCTGATGGGCCATTTCGTCGTCCACGGCGAACATTGCCGCGCCTGTGGCCACGGCTGGAGTTCGGCGACGGAGAAACAGAGCGACGTCAACCTGGCCCTGGCGGTGGCGGACGATGTGGCGGCGAACCGGGTCGACAGCGTTTATCTGCTGACCACCGACGGGGACCATGCGGCCACCGTGCGGTTTGTGCGCGAAGCCTATCCGGACAAGCGGATCGTCAGCGTCGCCCCGCCCGGCCGGCTTCACAACCGCCAGATCGCCAACTGGACCGACGAACTGGTGGGCATCGGCTCTAATCTGCTGGCCCAGTCGATGCTGCCCGACCGGCTGAAGACGGCCAGGGGCTGGATCGAACGGCCCGAGGCCTGGAGCGCCCGTCCCAGCCTGCCCCCGCCGCCCGATCCGCCGCCGACCGACGACGCAGGGAAGACCAAGGCTGGACATCTGCGGCTGGTGGTGTCGAACGCCTAGTCGTCGCAAACTCCTCATGCTATATATGCTAGCACAAGGAACGCGAACATGCCTGTCAGCCTCCACGTCCGAAACATCGACGATGACATCGCCATCGCCCTGAAGAAGCGCGCCCAGGAAAACAATCGCTCGGCCGAAGCGGAGCATCGCGAGATTCTCCGCAAGGCTTTGACGCCTCGCATCGACGCGGATTGGGACCGTCGCGCCGCCGCTCTGCGGGACGCGACCAAGGGCAGGCTGAGCACGCCTTCTGAAGTCTTGATCCGCGAAGATCGGGATTCTCGTTGATCGTCGTGGACGCGAGCGTGGCGATCAAGGTCGCGCTATACGAGCCCGACAGCCCCATCGCCGTCGCCGCCCTGCGCGCTCAGCCCTGGTCGGCGCCCGATCTGATTCTGTCGGAATGCGCCAACATCATCTGGAAGCGCTGTCGGATGGGCGACATCACTCGCGAACAGGCGATGCAGGCGGTGGCGCTGATCGAAACCATGAACCTGGATGTAGAGCCCGGTCGCAGGCTGATCGAACGGGCGGTGGAATTGGCGATCGCTCTGGACCATCCGGCTTATGACTGCTTCTACATCGCCCACGCCGAACAGTTGGGCGCGCCCCTTCTGACGGCGGACAAGAAGCTCATCGCCAAGACGCGGGCGTCTGGCGCGACGACCATCCAGATCATGGGTCTGGACGACTATGCACGAGAGAACGGCCTATGAACGTACAAGCTGACACCACCCTCGACGCCTATATCGCCGGCCTGCCCAAAGCCGAGTTGCACCTGCATATCGAGGGCTCGCTGGAGCCGGAGCTGATGTTCGAACTGGCGCAGCGCAATGGGGTGTCCATCCCCTATGACAGCGTCGAGGCGGTGCGGGCGGCCTATGATTTCTCGAACCTGCAGGACTTCCTGGACATCTATTACGCCGGGGCGGCCGTGCTGCTGACGCGCAAGGATTTCGAGGATCTGGCCTTCGCCTATTTCCAGCGGGCCGCCGCCGATAATGTGCGCCACGCCGAGATCTTCTTCGACCCCCAGACCCATACCGACCGGGGCGTGGCCTTCGGCGTGGTGGTCGAGGGGCTGATCGCGGGGATGGACCGGGCCAAGGCGGAACTGGGCGTGAGTTCGGGCCTGATCCTCAGCTTCTTACGCCACCTGACCGAGGAAGAGGCGTTCGCGACCCTGGAGGCGGCCAAGCCTTATCTGCATCATTTCATCGGGGTGGGGCTGGATTCGTCGGAGGTCGGCCATCCGCCGTCCAAGTTCCAGCGAGTCTTCGCCGCCGCGCGTGAGCTGGGCCTGAAACTGTGCGCCCACGCCGGCGAGGAAGGCCCGCCGGCCTATGTGCACGAGGCGCTGGACCTTCTGCACATCGACCGGATGGACCACGGCAATCGCTCGATGGAGGACGAGGCCCTGGTGGAGCGGCTGGCGCGCGAGCAGATGACCCTGACCGTCTGCCCCCTGTCGAACCTGAAACTGTGCGTGGTCAACGACCTGAAGGATCACCCCGTGCCCGAGATGCTGCGCCGGGGCCTGCACGTCACCCTGAACTCGGACGACCCGTCCTATTTCGGCGGGTATGTGAACGACAACTACAGCCGGC
>Ga0155085_1195_pt2 | contig 8178 bp, 6 predicted proteins | sample RifCSPhighO2_01_FD_106053 | JGI IMG/M metagenome (GOLD analysis project Ga0155085, IMG submission 106053) | Caulobacterales bacterium RIFCSPHIGHO2_01_FULL_67_30
GGCGACGACGATCGTATCCCGGTCGATCAGGGCCGGCGTCTGGAAATCGCTCAAGGCCGGCCGGTCCACCACATTGACCTGGGCGCCCGCCGCCCGCGCATCGCGGGCGACCGCCTCGGCCTCATCCTCCTGCTCCAGAGCGATGAAGACCAGCCGCGCCTCCTGAAAATCCGCCCGCGTCGGCGCGCGAGCCCTGGGCGTGGGCGCGTTCGCCGGCCGGCGATCCGCGTCGGGGGGGCCGCCGGGGGTGAACCAGACCAGTCGGGCGGGCGAGCCGACGAACAGCCGCAGTTTCGCCAGCGCCGCCTCCCCGTCGCCGACCACGACGACAAGCGCGTCATGCAAGGGTATGCCGGCCAGAAAGACCCGCATCAGGCGGCGTCGGCGTGAGCGCCGTGCTCGTAGTCCGCCAGGAACTGAAGCACTTCCTCACGATAGGCGTAGAATTGCGGATGATCCAGCAGGGCGCGGCGGTCGCGCGGACGCGGCAGATCGACCTCCAGCACCTTGCCGATGGTGGCGTTCGGCCCGTTGGTCATCATCACCACCCGATCAGCCAGCAGGATCGCCTCGTCCACGTCATGAGTGACCATGACGGTCGTGACCTTGGTGCGGTTCCAGACCTCGACCAGCACGTCCTGCAGATCCCAGCGCGTCAGGCTGTCCAGCATGCCGAACGGCTCGTCCAGCAGCAGCAGTCGGGGCGACAGGGCGAAGGCGCGGGCGATGCCCACCCTCTGGCGCATGCCGTTGGACATATCGGCGGCCATCTTGTTCATGGCGTCGCCCAGGCCGACCCGTTCCAGATAATAGGCGACGATGTCGGCTCTCTCGGCGCGGGTGGCGTGGGGATAGACACGCTCGACCCCCAGGGCCACGTTCTGGCGCGCCGTCAACCAGGGCATCAGGGACGGCGATTGGAACACCACCGCCTTGTCCGGTCCCGCGATCTCGATCTCCCGACCGTTCAACACGATGCCGCCGTCAGAGATCGGATTGAGACCGGCGGCCATGGTCAGAACCGTGGACTTGCCGCACCCCGAATGCCCGATCAGCGAGATGAACTCGCCGCGGTCCATCAGCAGATTGACCTTCTCGACCACCGTCAGCGGGCCCTTGGGCGTCGGATAGACCTTGGACAGGTTGTAGAACTCGAGATAGCGGCGATGGATCGGACTATAGGCGGCGTCCTGATAGGCCTTGGGCGGCGCCAAGAGATCGAGCGGCGCCACCGTCGGCAGGTCGATCACGTTCGAAGCCGCCGCCTCGCGCGCCCCGCCGGCGAGACGCCCCAGATAGCCGACGATCTCGTTTCTCAGCGTCTTATAGGCCTCGTCATGGTTCAGCTCGGTGCGGTCCCGCGGCCGAGCCAGGGCCACCTCGAAGATTCGGCCGATATGGGCGTGGGGCGCCGGCGTCAGGACCGCGACCCGGTCGGCCAGCAACAGGGCCTCGTCCACGTCGTTGGTCACCAGGACGATGGTGCGTTTCTCCTGGCGCCGGATCCGCTCGATCTCGTCCTGGAGCTTGGCGCGGATCAGGGCGTCCAGCGCCGACAGGGGTTCGTCCAGCAGCAGGATCTCGGGTTTTGTCGCCAGAGCCGCGCCACCGCCACGCGTTGGCGCATGCCGCCCGACAACTGCGCCGGCTTGCGATCCAGCGCATGGGCCAGTCCCACCAGGGCGACCGTCGCGCGCACCAGTTCGACCCGCTCCGTCTTGGGCATCGTCAGGTGAACGGCGTCGACCGCCAGCCTGACATTCTGTTCCACAGTCAGCCAGGGAAACAGCGAATAGCTCTGAAAGACGACCCCGCGATCCGGTCCGGGGCCGGCGCAGGGCCGGCCCTTGATCAGGATGTCGCCGCTGTCCGCCTCGATCAGCCCGGCGATGGCGGACACCAGGGTCGTCTTGCCCGCGCCCGAGAAGCCGAGAACGGCGACGAACTCGCCTTCCTGAACGTCCAGTTCCACGCCGGACAGGACGTCGGTGCGCGCGCCGTCGGCCCCCAGGTAGGATTTGCTCAGTCCCCGCAAGGACAGGATCGGCGCGCTCATTTGGCGTGGTTCCGCGAGGCGAGGGCTTGCAGGGCCATCATCAACCGATCCAGCAAGAAGCCGATCAGGCCGATGACGATGACCGCGAACATGATGCGGGCCAGCGACTGCTCGCTGCCGTTCTGGAACTCGTCCCATACGAACTTGCCCAGTCCGGGGTTCTGCGCCAGCATCTCAGCGGCGATCAACACCATCCAGCCGACGCTCAGCGACAGCCGCATGCCCGTGAAGATATAGGGCAGGGCCGAAGGCAGGATCAGGCGTCTCAGCCGGGCGAAGGGGCTGAGGCGAAGCACCCGTCCGACATTGAGCAGATCCCGGTCGATCGAGGCGGCGCCGACGGCCGTATTGATCAGGGTCGGCCACAGCGAACACAGCATCACCACGACCGCCGAAATGACGAAGCTCTTGGGCAGGGCCGGATCCGGGCGGGTCATGGTCGCCGACACCACCATGGTCACGATCGGCAGCCAGGCCAGCGGACTGATCGGCTTGAAGATCTGCACCAGGGGATTGAAGGCGGCGTTGAACCCCTTGGACAGGCCGCAGACCAGGCCGAGCGGCACGGCGACCACCGTCGCCAAGCCGAACCCGAAGGCCACCGTGAACAGGGAGGTGAAGATCTGATCGATGAAACTGGGCGATCCGGCGTAACGGAAATCGCGAACCTCGCCCCCCCGTCCGGCGGCTTCCAGTCCGGCATTACGCTCGGACTGGGCCGCATAGAAGGCGGCCCGATCGGCCTGGCCGGCCTGCCACTCCTCGGCCAGGGCGACGCCCTGCGCCGCGACCGCCACGGGCCCGGGAAGGGCGCCCAACGAGGTCTTCACCATAGGAGCCGCCATGGCCCACAACAGGATGAAAATCCCGATGCCCGCCAGGGGCGGAACCAGGGCGCGCAATCTGGCCCCCAGCTTGACTCCAAGCCCGGCGGCGAAACGGACGAGCCTGGACGCTCTCCCCTCCTCCGACGCCGAACGGGTGTCGGACGCGGCGTCCTCGGACGGCGTCCGACGCGGCGCCGTCTCGGACGGTATGCGACCGATGACCTTGGTGGGCGTTTCACCGTCGGGCGCGACCTGGTTCGTCAGCATCAATCTTCTCCCCTTTGCGCGATCAGGCCGGCGAGACGCCGGAGGCGGCGACCCGCTGACCCTGTTTCAGACCGATGGCGAACTTGGCCAGATAGGCGTTGGGCGCGCGCCCGTCGTAGGCGACGCCGTCGATGAAGCCGGTCTGCACCTCTTTGAAGCCGTCCGTCTCCGGGACGGACTCGGCCGGGATCACCCCCTCGGCGACCAGCGCGCGCGCGGCGGCCAGATAGAGGTCGGCGCGATAGACCGCCTGAGCGGTTTCCAGGTACCAGGCGTCGGGACGATCCTCGGCGATCTGGCCCCACCGGCGCATCTGAGTCAGTTGCCAGACCGCGTCGGAAGCGAACGGATAGCCGGCGAAGCTTCCGAAGAAGATGTTGAACTCCGGGGCGGGGCGGACATCGCCGGGCGCATAGGTGAACCGCCCCGTCATGGAGGCGGCGATCACGTCGGCGTCGGCCCCGACATAGTTGGAGCGGGCCAGGATCTGCACCGCCTCCGGGCGATTGGCGCCCTGGTCGGCGTCCAGCCACTGCTGGGCCTTGATCAGGGCGCGGATCAGGGCGGTGGTGGTGGCGGGATAGGTCTCGGCGAAGGCCCGGGTCATGCCCAGGACCTTCTCGGGATTGCGGGGCCAGATGTCGTGATCGGCGATGAGGGGCACGCCGATCTTCTTCTTGACGGCCGCCTGGTTCCAAGGCTCGCCGACGCTATAGCCCTCGATGGTGCCGGCTTCGAGGGTGGCGGGCATCTGGGGCGGCGGCGTGACCGACAGCTGGATGTCCGCGCCGGTCGTGCCCGCCACGTCGCGCGGCAGATAGAAGCCGGGATGGATCCCGCCGGCCGCCAGCCAATAGCGAAGCTCGTAATTGTGGGTGGAGACCGGGAAGACCATGCCGAACTTGAGCGGACGCCCCTCGGACCGGAAACGCTCGACGACCGGCATCAGGACGGCGGCCGAGATCGGATGCAAGGGCTTGCCGTCGGCGCCCTTGGGCAGGGTCGGCGCGATCTGCGCCCAGATCCGGTTCGACACCGTGATGGCGTTTCCATTCAGGTCCAGGCTGAGCGGCGCGATAAGATCGGCCTTGGTGCCCAGACCGATGGTCGCCGCGATCGGCTGCCCCGCCAGCATGTGGGCGGCGTCCAGCTGGCCGCCGATCACGCCGTCCAGCAGGACCTTCCAATTGGCCTGGGGTTCGAGGGCGACGTTCAGGCCCTCCTCAAGGAAAAAGCCCTTCTCCTTGGCGATCGCCAGGGGCGCCATATCCGTCAGCTTGATGAAGCCGAGTTTGAGATTGGGTTTTTCGACCGTCCCCGCCGGCGCCGTGGCGCCGTTCGAACGCGGCTCGCTCTCGCCACATCCGGCGAGGCCCGCTGCGGCGCCGGCCAGCAGCGCGCCGCCGGCCATCAGGAATCTGCGCTTGTCCATCACCTTCATCCCCCGCCATGTTTGGTGGCTTGTTCAAACCCGGTGCGGATCGCGGACGCACGAAAGCCGCCTCGACACGCTCATGTCAGAGCGCCCCGGGCGGCTTCATTGCCGAAATCTGCTGAATGTCCGGCGCGTCTCCCCTCATTGAGGACGCCCCGTTACGCGCAGCGCTTTAGGACGCCGCCTGACATTGCTGGCATGGAATGTTGCATCGCACAAGGGGTCAGCGAGATTGTCGGGGCGCGCTGGCCGAAGCGCGAAAACCGGGGCTCGGGTTCGCCAACGGGACAGACCCCGCCATGGAGCTGAGGATCAAATCGAACGTGATTTGTTCAGGCGCAAGCCCAGCGCGGGGATCAGGCGGCATTCTGCTCGGATGACCCAGACCTCTCATTTTCAGCAACTCGTCGCCGCCGCCTTGGCCCAGCAGACCCCGCACCGCCTGCTTTTCGTCTTCGCCGCCGTGGCCTTGCCGGACGCCCCGACGCCCGAGCAGCGCGAGCGTCATCGCCTGGGTCGGGGTGGAACCCTGACCCCCTTGATGTGCGTGGACAAGGCGCCAGAGGACCTGGCGGGCTTCGACGTTTTCGCCGCCGAAGCGGCGACGGCCGGACCGCCCTGGGGCCTGGTGTTCGCCGCGGCCCTTGCCGGGCGCGACGGATACGCCCCTGCCAAGCCCGACATAGACCGGGCGCTCGAAAACATGGTCGAGGCTGTCAACACCGGGGCCATCCAGCGCTTCCTCGCCTTCGACACCGCCGGCGACCCCGTGGTTTTCGACTGAATCGGATGCGGCTATCGGCTCGCCGCAGCGTGCGTTGCGGCGCTGGACCCGTTCACGCCGTCCTCGGCGAGGCGTCTCAGCGCGGCGGGATCCAGCACCATGAGACGGCGTCCTGTCGTCTTTAGCCAACGGGACTTTTCCCATCCGGCGATGATGCGGCTCGCCGTATACAGGGTCGTACCGGCGAACTCGGCGACGTCCTGGCGGCGCAGCGGGATCGTGATGGCGGCGGCGTCTTGAGGACGACCGGACGGGTCCAGAAGCCGCAGAAGGGCCAGGGCGATGCGCTGGTCAGCACGCAAGAAGGACTTCTCCCTTATCCGCTCCTGCAATTGCGCCAAGCGCGTCCCCAGAATACGAATGACGTTCACCGCAACCACGGGGTCGCGTTCCATAATGCGGAACAGCACCTCGCGGGGCCAACTCAGAACCACGACCGCCTCCAGAGCCACAATGTCCGCCGGAAAGCGCCCTTGCGCAAAGAGCGCGGCCGTTGCGAACATGTCGCCGGGTCCCAGAAATCGGATCAGCGCCTGCCCGCCGTCGGCGCCGGTCTGGATCAGACGGGCGCTGCCGCGGCTCAGCGCATAGGCCCGCTCCACCTTCGCGCCCTGTTCGCCGACATAGGCTCCGGCTCGATGATGATCGACCCGGACAGTCTCGGCGAGATCGGCGCACGTCGCCGAAGCGGCGCCCCGGAACAGATCCAAACCGGCGATGGTCTCGCTCCGGACGGGGTCGGACATGGGCCTGTTCCTCTCCTGCGGGCCCGGATCGACACCGGATCGGGCGGACTTCTCGCCGCAGTTTGCGCTGGCGCAATAAAGCGCCGTTCGGCATGCTTTAGATGAAAACGGGTCGCATTAGCAAATCGAGACCCGCCGTGCCCCTCCCCGTTCCGCTCTCCCAGCCGTTCTTACCGCACGGCGTCGCTCGTCTCGCTCTGACCTGCAGCGCTCTCGCGCTCGGCTTCGCTCCGGGCCTTGTCACCGCGCCCGCCCAGGCGCAGTCCGCCACGCCGGGCTTTGTGGAAGATGTGGTCGTCATCGGCCGCCGCGCCTCGGCCGCCGAACGCTTGAACGCCACGGCCGGCGCAACAGGGCTGATCGAGGCGGATGACCTGCCGCAAAGCGCCAATCTGACGATTTCACGCGCCCTCGCCTTCGCGCCGGGCGTTGTCGTGCAGGACTTCTTCGGCGGAAACGATCAGCCCCGCATCCAGATTCGCGGATCCGGCCTGCAGCAGAACCCCGTCGAGCGCGGGGTGCTGATGCTGCGCAACGGCCTGCCGGTCAATCGCGCCGACGGCTCCTATATCGTCGGTTTCGCCAACCCCGCCGAGGCCCAGTCGATCGAGATCTTTCGCGGTCACGCCGCGAACCGGCTCGGCGCGACGGTGCTCGGCGGCGCCTTGAACCTCATCTCTCCGACGGGACGAAGCGCGCCCGGGCTGCGCCTCAAGGCCTCCGCCGGCGACTTCGGCCAGATCGGGACGGGCGCCTCGGCCGGTTATGTCCACGACACGATCGACGCTCTGCTGCGCGTTGACCACACCGAGCGGGACGGTTCCCGGACTTATAACGGCTCGAGTCGATCGGCTGTGGGCGCCAACTTCGGCGTGAGACTGTCGGATCGGGTGACAGTGCGCGCCTTCGCCAGCTACGCCGACCTCGGCTTCGACGTCGCCGGTCCCTTGACCCGCGCCCTGCTCGACAGCGGCTCGCGCAGCGTCTTCACCGGCCCGACCGTGACGCCGACGGGCGCCGTCAATCCAGGCCCCAATGTGGTGCGCGACCAGCCCCGTCGCGAAGCCACGCAATTCCATGCGGGGGTTCGGGCCACGGGCGTGATGGACGCCCATCTGATCGACGTCGCCTTGGGTTATGCCCAGACCGACGACATGTTCCGGTTTCCGATCTCGGCGGGCGTGCGCGACACCCGCGGCGACGACGCCACCGTCGTCGCCCGTTACGCATATGCGCCCGATCCCGCGCGCGCCATCCCCTTGTTCGAGGGCACGCTGCAATGGGTGACCGGAACCGCCGACCGCGACTATTATCTCAATCTCTCAGGACGCCGAGGCGCGCAGTTCGGCCGCAATCGACTGAAGGCGGACACCCTGTCCCTGAACGGCGGCTTCAACCTCCCGCTCGGACGGACGCTCACCCTGTCGCCTTCGGCGGCCTGGTCGCGCGCCACGCGCGACAACCAGGACCGCTACGCGCCGTCCACGCGGCCGACGGCGGCCTATAGTCCCGCCAATCCCGGCCTGGCTCTGCCGTTCGGCGCCGTCCCAACGGTCGGGTCCAGCTATGAACGAACCTACGAGGGTTGGAGCCCGGCCCTCGGCCTGACCTGGCGGCCGGACCACCGGCAAACCGTCTTCGTCTCGGCCAATCAGACCTTCGAACCGCCGACGCACGATGATCTGTTCGCCACCGTCAACGGCACGCCCAACAGCAGTCCGGGACGCCCCAATCCCGCCGCGCCCAATCAGGCCGCAGCCGTCTTCGCCACCCCCGCGCTCAAGGCGCAGCGAGCGACGACCGTAGAAATGGGCTGGCGCGCTCGAGCCGGCGCCTGGACCTGGGACGCCGTCGCCTATCACGCCTGGGTGCGCAACGAGCTCCTCAGCCTGCGCGACGAAACCGGCGTGTCATTGGGCGCGGTCAATGCGCCTCGCACCCGTCACCTGGGGCTGGAGCTGGGACTGAGCTTACGGATGACGCCGGACCTGACCGGACGCCTCGCCTATACCTGGCAGGACTTCCGCTTCCACGACGATCCTCTGCGCGGCGACAATCATCTG
>Ga0155085_1236_pt1 | contig 7931 bp, 4 predicted proteins | sample RifCSPhighO2_01_FD_106053 | JGI IMG/M metagenome (GOLD analysis project Ga0155085, IMG submission 106053) | Caulobacterales bacterium RIFCSPHIGHO2_01_FULL_67_30
GCCCGGACGGACCGCCGCTTTTGTTTTGGATAATCGCCGCTTGCGCGCAAGAACCGCCCAGGACCGCCAACTGCTCGAGCTGATCGACCCCATTGCGGAGTCGCTGGGCCTCGAGATCGTGCGCGTCCGCCTGATGACCGGCTCCAAACGCCAGCGTCTGCAGATCATGGCCGAGCGTCCGTCCGACCACGACATCTCGGTCGAACAATGCGCCAAGCTGAGCCGCGCCGTGTCGGAGGTGTTCGACGCCGCCGACCCGATCGCCGGCGAATATATGCTGGAAGTCTCGTCGCCCGGCATCGACCGGCCCCTGACCCGTCCGCTCGACTTCGACCTGTTCGAGGGCGAGGAGGCGCGGCTGGAGACGGACCGGATGATCGAGGGCCGCAAGCGCTTCAAGGGCGTGCTGGCCGGCTATGAGGACGGCAATGTCCTGATCGACCTGGACGGCGAGGAAGAGACCGCCCTGATCCCCTTCGACTGGTTGAGCGATGCGAAACTGGTCCTGACCGACGCCCTGATGAAACGGGGCGCCGCCATTCGCGCCGCGCGCGGCGAACCTGAAGACGACGGCCTGCCCGAAGGGGAAGCCGCCGAAGACACAACCGACACCACGACCCCTTCTGAGGACAACGCCTGATGGCCGTCACCGGTATTTCCGCCAACCGCCTCGAACTGCTGCAGATCGCCGAGGCCGTGGCCCGCGAGAAGAACATCGAACGCGAAGTCGTCATCGAGGCGATTGAAGAAGCGATCCAGAAGGGCGCCAAGTCGCGTTACGGCGCCCACCACGACATCCGCGCCAAGATCGACCACAAGACCGGCGAACTGGCCCTGACCCGTCACGTCACCATCGTCGAGGACGACTGGCAGCCGGAAGACGAGCTGGAAGAGTTCAACGACAGCGCCATGGTGCGCCTGAAGGACGCCCTGAAGCGCGACCCGGAAGCCGTGGTCGGCAAGGAATATGTCGAGACCCTGCCGCCGTTCGAGTTCGGCCGCGTCCAGACCCAGATGGCCCGCCAGGTCGTGACCGGAAAGGTCCGCGAGGCCGAGCGCGCCAACCAGTACGAAGAGTTCAAGGATCGCGTCGGCGAGATCGTCAACGGCACGGTCAAGCGCGTCGAATACGGCAACACCATCGTCGATCTGGGCCGGGGCGAGGGCGTAATGCGCCGCGACCAGTCCATCCCGCGCGAAGTGTTCAACATCGGCGACCGGATCCGCACCTACATCTATGACGTCCGGCCCGAGGCCAAGGGCCCGCAGGTCATGCTGTCGCGCGCCCATCCGGGCTTCATGGCCAAGCTGTTCGCCCAGGAAGTGCCGGAAGTCTATGACGGGGTGATCGAGATCCGCGCCGCGGCCCGTGACTCGGGCTCGCGCGCCAAGATGGCCGTCCTGTCGAACGACAGCTCGATCGATCCCGTCGGCGCCTGCGTCGGCATGCGCGGCTCGCGCGTTCAGGCGGTCGTCGCCGAACTGCAGGGCGAGAAGATCGACATCATCCAGTGGAACCCGGACGAGCCCACCTTCATCGTCAACGCCCTGGCCCCGGCCGAAGTCTCCAAGGTCGTGCTCGACGAAGAAGCCGGCCGCGTGGAAGTCGTGGTGCCCGACGAACAGCTGTCGCTGGCCATCGGCCGTCGCGGCCAGAACGTCCGCCTAGCCTCCCAGCTGACCGGCTGGCAGATCGACATCATCACCGAGTCCCAGGACTCTGAGCGTCGCCAGCGCGAGTTCAGCGAGCGCACCGGCCTGTTCCAGGAAGCCCTGGACGTGGACGAGGTCATCGCCCAGCTGCTGGTCACCGAAGGCTTCGCCACGATCGAAGACCTGGCCTATGTCGACCCCTATGAAGTCTCGGAGATCGAAGGCTTCGACGAGGAGACCGCCGAGGAGCTGCAGGCCCGCGCCCGCGACTTCCTGGACCGCAAGGCCGCCGAGCTGGACGCCAAGCGCGTCGAACTGGGCGTCGAGGACGGCGTGCTGCAGGTGCCGGGCGTGACCCTGGCCATGGCCGTCGCCCTGGGCGAAGGCGGGGTCAAGACCGTCGAGGACCTGGCCGACCTGGCCACCGACGAGATCCGCGGCGGCTACGAAGTGAAGAACGGCGAACGGGTCAAGGTCCCGGGCGTGCTGGAAAGCTTCAACCTGGCCCAGGAAGACGCCGAAATGCTGATCCTGCAGGCCCGTGTGGCCGCCGGCTGGATCGACGCCTCGGAACTGCCGCAGCCCGCGCCGGAAGAGGAAGAGGAAGAATTCGCCGACGGCGAATACGACCCGGATCAGGTCTTCGGCGACGCGCCGGCTGAAACCGAAGCCGACGCCGACGGTTCAGACGCAACTGCCGACGATGCGGAGGTCCTCGCCGAGGACGACTCCGAACCGTCGAACGCGTGATGGGAGACCTGGCCACATATGAGCTTGCGCGACGCAACGATTGATCGGGAACGCCGGGACCTCGTCTCTCACGAGGTCATGGACGAATCTCGCCTGATCCGTTTCGTCGCCGGGCCCGATGGCCAGGTGGTTCCCGACCTGGGCAGGAAACTGCCCGGCCGCGGCCTGTGGGTCGAAGCCAGCCGCACGTCGATCGAGACGGCGGTCAAGAAGAACGGCTTCACCCGCGCCGCCAAGATGAAGCTGACCGCCCCGGCCGACCTGGCCGATATCGTCGAACGGCTGCTGTTCCGGCGCTGTCTCGACCAGCTGGGTCTTGCCCGGCGCGAAGGCGTGCTTATCTCTGGCTTCGAAAAGTCCGCCGCCAATCTGCGGGCCGGCAAGGTCGCCTGGGTGATCGAGGCCGCCGACGGCTCGGCCGACGGGCGTGGCAAAATCCTCGCCCTGGCCCGCCATCAGACCGCGAAAGTCTGCGGCGCGTTCACTGTGGACGATTTGAGTTTGGCCCTTGGGCTGGAAAATGCGATACACGCCGTCCTGCTTGCGGGCGGAAGGGCCGAGCGTTGGACCATGGAGGTCGAACGACTGGCTGGATTTCGGCCGCTTCGCCCCGCTCACTGGGATATTCCCAGGGACGGGGACGGATCGGCGGGAGCAACCCCGACTGACCTTGATAAAGGTGGGGCGAGCTGAGGATTTTGGCGGCCGAGGGCCTGTCTCCAAGGGCGGAGACGGGCTCACGGTCGTTCATGTGCATTGAGACGACGGCGGGATTTTCCGCCCCTAGTAAAGCGACCGGATGAGCGACGAAAACGACAAGACCAACCAAGGCCAGGGTTCGGGCCAAGGTGCGAGCCAGGGCAATCAGGGCGGCACGCCGTCCCAGACGGGGCCGCGCGCCCCGCTGAGCCTGAAGCCGCGCGTTGTGGGATCGGTCCCGACCGGGACCGTCAAGCAGAGCTTCAGCCACGGGCGGTCCAAGACGGTGGTGGTCGAGACCAAGCGTCGACCCGGCGCCGGCGGGCCGCAACGCCCGCAGGGCTTCGACGTGGCGCGTCCGCAGCAGTCGTCGTCGCAGAACCGTCCGCAGGGTCAGCGCACGTCGCAACCCGTCGGCGGCGCCCTGTCGCCTGAGGAGCAGGAAGCCCGTCGTCGCGCCATCGCCGTCGCGACCCAGGCCAACGCCGAGCGTGAACGCGCCGCCGTCGCCGAGAAGGCCGCGCGTGAAGCCGCCGAACGCGAACGCGCCGCCGCCACGGAACGCGCCGCCCAGGCGGCGCGCGACGAGGCCGCCGCCGCTCAGGCCGCCGCCGAAGCCGCCCGCGCCCAGGCCGCCAAGCTGACGGCCGCCGCGCCCCAGCCGGCCAAGCCCGCGCCCAAACCCGCTGCGCCCGTCGCCGCAGCCCCGACGCCGGCTCCGGTCGCCACGACGCCTGCCACGACGGCCGCCGCGACCCCGGCGCCCGCCGCTCCGGCCCGTCCGGCGGCTCCGGCCCGTCCGGTGGTCAACTTCGGCCAGCGCGTGCCCAAGCCCGGCAATCCGCAGCGCGCGGCCCCCGAGCGTCCCGCCTTCGGCGGTCGTTCGGCCCGTGAACAGGCGATGGGCGGCGGCGAACGGTCCTATACGGATCGCCCGCAGACCGACCGTCCGCAAGCCGACCGTCCCCAGGGCGCCCGCCCGGGTCCCGGCGGCGCAGGTCGTCCGCAAGGCGCCAAGCCGGCTGAACCCGTCCGCTATTCGGCCCTGAACCCGCGTCCGGCCCCCGGCGCCGCTCGTCCCGGCGGCTCGCGCACCGGTCCTGGCGGTCGTCCGACCCCCAACGCCCCTCCGGCCCAGGCCGAAGTGGCCCGCCCCAGCCGCGCCCCCGGCGCCGGCTTCGGCCGTCCGGTCGGTCGCGACGACGATCGCGAGAAGCGTTTCTCTGACGCCGGCAAGGCGGTCAGCCGCACCCGCGGCGAGCCGAAGCGCCGCGAAGGCCGCATGACCATCCAGTCCGTGGTCGGCGACGGCGACGCCGCCGAGCGCATGCGCTCGCTGGCCTCGGTCCGCCGCGCCCGCGAACGCGAGAAGGAAAAGCGCAAGGGCGGATCGACCGATGCGCCGAACCGTCCGCGCGAAGTGGTCATCCCTGACATCATCACCGTGCAGGAGCTGTCCAACCGGATGGCCGTGCGCGGCGTCGACATCATCAAGTTCCTGATGAAACAGGGCCTGATGATGAAGATCAACGACGTGATCGACTCCGACACCGCCGAACTGGTGGCCGAAGAGTTCGGCATGGCGGTGAAGCGCGTCTCTGAATCCGACATCGAATTCGGCTTCCTGGGCGACGCCGACGACGCGGAAGCGGCCGATGTCCGCGCCCCCGTCGTGGCCATCATGGGCCACGTCGACCACGGCAAGACCTCGCTGCTGGACGCCCTGCGCACCACCGACGTCGCGGGCGGCGAAGCCGGCGGCATCACCCAGCATATCGGCGCCTATCAGGTGCGCCTGGACGACGGCCAGAAGGTCACCTTCCTGGACACCCCGGGCCACGCCGCCTTCTCGGCCATGCGGGCGCGCGGCGCCAATGTGACCGACATCGTGGTGCTGGTCGTGGCCGCCGACGACGGCGTCATGCCGCAGACCATCGAGGCCATCCAGCACGCCAAGGCGGCCGGGGCTCCGCTGATCGTCGCGGTCAACAAGATGGATAAGCCGGGGGCGACGTCTCAGAAGGTCGTCAACGAGCTGCTGCAGCACGAAGTCATCGCCGAAAACCTGGGCGGCGAGACCCAGATCATCGAGGTCTCGGCCAAGGAGCGGATGAACCTCGACGGCCTGCTGGAAGCCATTCTGGTCCAGGCCGAGGTCATGGACCTGCGCGCCAACGCCGATCGCTCGGCCGAGGGCGTGGTCATCGAGGCCAAGCTGGACAAGGGCCGCGGCCCCGTCGGCACCGTCCTGGTCAAGCGCGGCACGCTGAAGCGCGGCGACATCGTCGTGGCCGGCGGATCGTGGGGCAAGGTTCGCGCCCTGCTGAACGAACGCAACGAGCAGCTGACCGAAGCCGGTCCGTCCGTCCCGGTCGAGATCCTGGGTCTGGACGAGGCCCCGTCTCCGGGCGACGTCTTCGCCGTGGTGGAATCCGAAGCCCGCGCCCGCGAGCTGACCGAATACCGTCAGCGGGTGAAGCGCGAAAAGGCCCAGGTCTCGGGCGGCTCCGTGTCGCTGGTCGACATGATGTCCCGCCTGCAGTCCAAGAAGGTCTCGGAACTGCCGGTCGTCATCAAGGCGGACGTGCAGGGTTCGGCCGAAGCCATCGTCAGCTCGCTGGACAAGATGAGCACCGACGAGGTGCGCGCCCGCACCGTCTATTCCGGCGCCGGCGGCATCACCGAGAGCGACGTCAACCTGGCCAAGTCGGCCGGCGCGCCGATCCTCGGCTTCAACGTCCGTGCGTCGAAACAGGCGCGTGATCTGGCCGAGCGCGAGGGCGTCGAGATCCGCTACTATTCGATCATCTACGACCTGCTGGACGATATCAAAGGCGTGCTGTCCGGCATGCTGGCGCCGCTGCAACGGGAAACCTTCCTGGGCAACGCCGCCGTGCTGCAGGTGTTCGACATCTCCAAGATCGGCAAGATCGCCGGTTGCCGGGTGTCGGAAGGCGTGGTCCGCAAGGGCGCCCGCGTCCGCATCATCCGCGACGATGTGGTGGTTCTGGAGCTGGGCGTGCTCAACACGCTCAAACGCTTCAAGGACGAGGTCAACGAAGTCACGGCCGGCCAGGAATGCGGCATGCAGTTCCAGGGCTTCCAGGACATCAAGGAAGGCGACTACATCGAGTGCTTCACGGTCGAAGAGATCAAGCGCACCCTGGACTAGGTTCAGGTTTCGCGAGCATCGAAAAAGACAGGCCCGGAACCCAGGTTCCGGGCCTTTTTCTTTGCGTCAGTCCCGCGCATGATGCCAAGCGTGGCGGGAGAGGCCGCGCGGGGATCGGTTCATGGCCAGACCACATCTGTCGTCCGGCGACTTCTTCGGCGCCGCCTCGCGGACGGTCGAGGCCGGGGGATTTCGCGTCGGCCTGTGGATCGCCGACCGTCCGCCCGAGAGCGTCGTGTTTCACGCCCATGACGACGCCCATTTCATCCTGGCGCTCGACGACGGCTATTGCAGCCTGGCGCACGACCCCCTGACGCCCAAGGGCGCCGCCTTCGGCCCCGGCGCCCTGGTGTGGAATCCGCCGGGCGTCGAACATCGCGACTGTTTCACCGCCGCCGGCGGCCGCTTCCTGTCCATCAGTTTCGATCCCCCGAAGAGCGCCGGGCGCGGCGACCCCATGCGGTTGCGCGGCGCCCTGGCCGAAGGCGCGGTGCGACGTCTGATCGGGGTGGCCAGCCGGTTCGCGGCCGGAGACGCGGTCGTGATGGAGGGGCTGACCCTGGATCTGGCCACGGCGGTTCTGACCCCCGGCGACCTGAACGAGGATCCGGCGCCGGAGTGGCTGCTGCGGGCCCATGAGGTTCTGCACGACCTGGCCGATCAGCCGGGGCTGGAAGTGGCGACCGTGGCCCGCATCGTCGGCGTCCACGCCGTCTCGCTGGCGCGCCGCTATCGTCGCCATTTCGGCCGCTCGCCGGCGGCCGCCATTCGCCAGGCGCGGGCCGATCGCGCCGCCGGACGACTGGCCCGGGGCGTGGATCTGGCCGAACTGGCCGCGCTGGGGGGCTATGCCGACCAAAGCCATCTGACCCGCGAGTTCGGGCATATCTACGGCCTGACGCCCGGCCGCTATCGCGCCCTGTTCGCCTGAGCCGGTTTCACCTGTTCAAGACCCGGCGCGCGCATCCTGCCACACCTCGGGTCTCGCCTCTCTCAAGGATTGTCATGCGTTCCCTGCTTGTCGCGGCCCTCGGGCTCGCTCTCGTCTCGTCCCCCGTCGCGGCCGAACCGGCCTGGCCCGTCGCCGCGCCTGAAAGCCAGGGGGTCTCGGCCGAAGGGCTGGCGGCCATGGACGCCGCCGTCCGCGCCGGGACCTTCCAGAAGATCACCAGCGTCCTGATCGCCCGCCACGGCCGGCTGGTGCACGAGGTCTATTTCGATGAAGCGGGCCGCGAGAGCCGACGCAACACCCGCTCCGTGACCAAGACCGTCACCGCCATGCTGGTCGGCGCCGCCGTCGCGCGCGGCGACATCGCCAGCGTCGACGCCCCGATCCTGCCGTTCGTCGCCGACCATGGGCCGTTCGACAATCCCGACCCGCGCAAGGCCGCGATCACGGTCGAGGACCTGCTGACCATGAGCTCGCTGCTGGAATGCGACGACGACAATTCCTTCTCGCGCGGCAACGAGGAGCGGATGTATCTGATCGAGGACTGGGTCAAGTTCGCCCTGGACCTGCCGATCCGGGGCTTCCCGGCCTGGATCCCCAAACCGGCGGACCAGCCCTATGGCCGGGCCTTCAGCTATTGCACCGCCGGCGTGACCACCCTGGGCGCCGTGGTCCAGGCGGCGACGGGCGAACCGCTTCAGGCCTTTG
>Ga0155085_1361_pt1 | contig 7769 bp, 5 predicted proteins | sample RifCSPhighO2_01_FD_106053 | JGI IMG/M metagenome (GOLD analysis project Ga0155085, IMG submission 106053) | Caulobacterales bacterium RIFCSPHIGHO2_01_FULL_67_30
TGTTCGTAAAAGTCCATCTTGTGATCGAACTTGGGGTTCAGGGTCCGATCAGGGACGTCCCCGCCGGCCGGGATATAGAAGTTCTGAACGTCGATTCCGGCGACCTGGGCCGAGACGCAGCGCGCATGGCCCAGTTTGCAGACCTGGAAGGTGTCGCTGTCCTCCAGCGGCAGGCGCGAGGCGATGGCCACCCCGTGCCAGCCCTTCTGGCCGGCCACGCGCAGGTGGGGCATTCCCATGTCCTCAAAGGCGGCGCGCGGAAATTGATCGGTCGTGCACTTGATCTCCTGCAACAGCAGGACGTCGGGCGCGCGTTCGGCGACGAACCGGGCGACCTGGTCGATGCGCAGGCGGACGGAGTTGATGTTCCAGGTGGCGAGGCGAAGGGTCATGCCCCGCCATAGCAGGCCTCGGCGCATAAAAAAGGCCCGGCCGCTACGGGCCGGGCTTATAAAAGGTGATCGTCTCTCTCGCCGCCGGGAGGGGGATGCATCCGAGGCGGTAGAACGGCCGCCGCCGCTCTGTGCTTCTAATGTCACGGCAAAAAGAAAAGGTCAAATTGTCATATTTGATGTTTGGCTGTGATTATCCGGCAACGGACGGATAGTGTTGATCCTTGAAGCCAGACTCAGTTGCGGCCGGGGCGACGGGTCGGATCCCGGAGCTGAAACAGGCTGGAAGCCAGGTTCGAGGCCGGCTGAAGCGCTGTCAGCTGGGTGCGGGTGCGGGCGCCCTGTGCGTCCGTAATGGTCCATTCATGCAGCCGCATCGGATCGCCGGCGAAGGCCAGAACGACCGCACCGTCGTTGGGACGACCGGAATCGCGCGCGGTGATCGCGAAGGCGCCGGAGCTCATCCGCGTGACACGGTCGATGCGGACGCCCTGGTCCAGACGGACATTGCGCGCCAGGAAGGTGGACAGGGGCGTGCGGCCCAGAGGCACCTGCTGGAAATTGTTGAGGCGCGGGTCATAGCGTTTGACGTTGTAGCCGTCCGACACCACCAGAAGTCCGGCCGGACTGGTGTATTCGAACCTCATCTTGCCCGGACGCTGCAGATAGAAACGGCCTTCACGACGTTGACCGCCCGGACCCGTCTCGACGAAGGTCCCCTGGGCCGAGGTCAGGGCCTGCAGATAGGCTTGAGCCTGCTGCACCACGGCGCGGTCGTCGGCGGACAGGTTGGACTGGGCCTGGGCCGTATCGAAGACGCCAAGCGCTGCAAGGCCGGTCAGGAGGCCTGCGCCCATTAGCAGCCGACGGCGCTGGAAATCGGCGGGGGCGAGGGCGAGGGTCTTGGCGTGGGCGGTCATGAAGTCAGTCTCCCGTTCGGGACGGTTGTCGATCCTGCCGTCTTGCCCGGTCGGCTTGGCGTCGGAATGACGCGAGCCTGACCATATTCCGGCGCTCCGATGAAGTCCTGTTCATCGAAATGCTGAAGCTTGCGACGGCAGCGGGAGGGGTAAACGGGCCTGGACGCCGCCTGTTCCGAAGCGGCGTCACGCCATCGGCGGCGGGCCGGCCAGGACGTCGCGCTTGCCCGCGTGGTTGGCCGGGCTGACCACGCCTTCCTGCTCCATCCGCTCGATCAGCGAGGCGGCGCGGTTGTAGCCGATCTGCAGCCGGCGCTGGACGTAGCTGGTCGAGGCCTTGCGGTCGCGCGTCACCACGGCCACGGCGCGGTCATACAGGTCGTCGCCGGAGCCGCCGCCCCCGTCATCCATCGCCCCGTCTGCATCGCCGTCCGGTTCGTCGGTGATCAGGTCCAGATAGTCGGGCTCGGCCTGGGCCTTCAGGTGTTTGCAGACGTCCTCGACTTCCTTGTCGTCGACGAAGGGGCCGTGCAGGCGGGTGATGCGGCCGCCGCCGGCCATATAGAGCATGTCGCCCTGGCCCAGCAGCTGTTCGCCGCCCTGTTCGCCCAGGATGGTGCGGCTGTCGATCTTGGAGGTGACCTGGAAGCTGATCCGGGTCGGGAAGTTGGCCTTGATGGTGCCGGTGATGACGTCGACCGAGGGCCGCTGCGTCGCCATGATGAGGTGGATGCCGGCGGCGCGCGCCATCTGGGCCAGACGCTGGACCGCGCCCTCGACGTCCTTGCCGGCGACCAGCATCAGGTCGGCCATCTCGTCCATGACCACGACGAGGAAGGGCAGGGGCTCGGGCCGGATCTTCTCGGATTCATAGACCGGGCGGCCCTGATCGTCGAAGCCGGTCTGGACCGTGCGCTCGAAATGCTCGCCCTTCGTTTGGGCTTCGCGGGCGCGCTCGTTGTAGGAGGCGATGTTGCGCACGCCCAGTTTGGACATGCGGCGATACCGGTCCTCCATCTCGCGCACCGTCCATTTCAGGGCCACGACGGCCTTCTTCGGATCGGTGACGACCGGCGCCAGCAGGTGCGGGATGCCGTCATAGACCGACAGCTCCAGCATCTTGGGGTCGATCATGATGAAGCGGCATTCGGCCGGGCTGTGGCGATACAGGATCGACAGGATCATGGCGTTGACCCCGACCGACTTGCCCGAGCCGGTGGTGCCGGCGATCAGCAGGTGGGGCATGCGGGCCAGGTCGGCGACATAGGGTTCGCCGCCGATGGTCTCGCCCAGGGCCAGGGGCAGCAGGTGGCCCTTCTTGTCGTATTCGGCGCTGGACAGCAGGTCGCGCAGATAGACGGTCTCGCGCTTGGCGTTGGGCAGTTCGATGCCGATGGCGTTGCGGCCCTGGACTACCGAGATGCGGCAGGCGCGCGCGGACATGGAGCGGGCGATATCGTCGGCCAGGGCCACGACGCGGCCATGCTTCACGCCGGGAGCGGGGACCAATTCGTAGAGTGTGACGACAGGGCCGGGTCGAATCTGGTCGATCACGCCGCGCACGCCGAACTCCTGCAGCACGCCTTCCAGCATCTTGGCGTTCTGCTTCAGCGAGTGCTCGTCCACCGAGGCGACGCGCTGGGCCGGCTTGGTCAGTATGCCCAGCGGCGGCAGGTCGAAGGCGCCTTCGGGCCGAACGAAGTCGAAGGCCTGCTGGTCTGTGTCGTCCTTGCGGGCCTTGGGCGCCTTGGGCGCAGCGACGCGGGGCTCGATCGGCCGGGCGGCCGAGGGGCGGGGCGCCGCCTGAGCCGGTTCGTCTTCCCACGGGGGCAGGTCGTCATAGGCGGTCTGGGGGGCGTCGGCCGAACCGGAGTCCGTCGCGACCTCGTCGAGGCTTGCGGCTGCCCGAGGTTCGGCTTTGGGCTTGGCCGCGGCGCGGGGGCGGGGCGTCTTGACCGCAGGGGCGGGGGGGGCGGGCGGACGACGCAGCGACCGGCCCCAGTGCAGGGCGTCTACAAAATCCATGGCTCGCAGGCCGATTGCGAAACCGGTCAGCCACAGGCCGCCGATCAGGAAGACCAGACCGGCGATGATCCGTCCGCCGGGAATGCGCAGGGCGCCTATGCCCTGGGCCGTCAGGCCGGTGAAGCCGTCGCCCCACAGACCGCCCAGTCCGGCGGCCAGGGGCCAGGCGGCGGGCGCGGCCAGGGCGGCGAGGGCGCCGGACAGCAGCAGCACCCCGCCCGTCGCGGCCAGAGCCTTCAACGGCGTCGGCTTCAACCGCTGCTGGATGGCGTCGCCGACCGCACGGGCCAGACCAAAGGCGACCAGCAGCAGGGCGGCGGGCCAGGCGGCCAGACCCAGCGACTGCATGAACAGATCGGCGAACAAAGCGCCATTGGCGCCCAGCCAGTTGGTGGTCGGCAGGCTGGAAGCCGCGTTCAGGCTGGCGTCCGCAGGGTTCCACGAGATCAGGGCGACCAGAAGCAGGGTCGCCAGCAGGGCCTGAAGCATGCCCCGAAAGCGCACCACGAAGGGCGCGCCCCACAGGATGCGGGCGCTGATCCAGGCCTGACGGCCGACGGCGAGGGCGGTGGACATGAAAGGCGTGACCTTCCGGGCGGCTGACGTTCGACCGCCCTTGTCGCACCTTCAGGGTTAAGAGGTTGTTTACCAGCCGTCCCCAGCCGTCAGAGGATCACCGCCTCGACGGAGCGACGCGGGGACAGAGGCAGGGTCGGACCGAAGCCGAGCCGCAGCACCAGGTTCGGACGTTTGTCGCCTTCGCCGACCAGGGCGGCCAGTTCCGGGCGCAGGGCTGCGACCTCGACGGGTTGATTGACGAAGGCGTGGCGCAGACCCAGGCCCGTCGCAGCCAGCATCAGTCTCTGGCAGGCCCGGCCGACGGCGATCCAGTGGGCGGGATCGGATCGTTCCGCCACGAAGACGGCCACGGCGGCGGACGAGGCGATCTGGGCCTCATAGCGGGTGTTTTCGCTCGCGGCTGTAAAGAACCGGTCGAAAGCGAGCCGGCCCAGGCCATCGGGCAGGACGGGACTGCCGCTGGACGCCGAAAACAGGCCGTCGCCCTGGCGCAGGGCCGCGCGGGGATTGAAGCGCAGCCAATGTTTCAACTCGGCCATGAAGGCGGGATCGGCCATCTGGGCGGTGTTGCCGGCGACGACCAGTTCGCGGACGCGATCCAGGCTGGGCCGGTCGGTCAGAAGATGAAAGGCGACGCCGGGCGCCGTGGTCGCCTGACGCAGTCGGGCCAGCGCGCTCGGCGGTATGGGATGGCCGTCATAGATGGTGCGGCTGGAGCGTCGAGCTGGAATGGCGGCGAACAGGGGATCCGGTTGGGCGGCTCCGGAGGTGAAGCTGTAGCGCAGGCTGCGTCCGTCAGCGCCCAAAGCCAGTTCGCCGGGGCGGCCGGTCGCGGCGGCGGCGATGCGCAAATTCTCGGCCGCACAGCCCAGGCTGACGAACAGATGGTGGTCATCGGGATCGACCGCCGGCGTCCGGCGGGTCAGGTCGGGCAGGATATCGACAGCGCCGTCGGAGAGGCGAAAGCGCCAGGGTTGGGTGTTGTGACCGCTGGCCGCCAGGGCGGCGTAGCGGACCAGTTCAGTCACGGGGGGAGCGTCCGTCAGGGGCGCGCGAAACCGGGCCGTGAGACGGTCGTAGTCGCCGCTTGATCCTGTGGATGTCCGCCAAGCGACGCCGCCCGCCGCGCCCAGGGCGAGCGTTGCGCCGGCGCCGATCAGAATCCGTCGTCTGTTCATCCTGGCCTCCTGCCGCGCTATCCGTGGGGCAGTCGTCGGGCGAAAGCCTTGACCGAGGTCAAGGCCTGTCGGCGTTGCGACGATTTCCCGTCTGGACGTTTCGGTCTTCGGGCGCGACAAGCCTGCCATGGCAGACACCGAACGCTACGACATCATCATCGCCGGTGCGGGGTTGAGCGGGGCGGCGTTCGCCCTGGCGGCGGCCCAGGCCGGGTTGAAGGTGGTCCTGGTCGATCCGCAGCCGTTCAGCGCACAACTTGCGCCGACGTTCGACGGCCGTTCGACGGCCGTGGCCTTTTCGACCTTCCGCATGTTGGACGCCCTGGGCCTGGGCCAGTCCCTGCGGCCCCACGCCTGCCGGATGGACCATATCCTGGTGACCGACGGCCGTCGGCCGGGCGCGGCCAGCCGGTCGGCCTCGCCGGCCTTCCTGCGGTTCGACGCGGACGAGATCGGCGGCCGCACGGGCGGCGAGCCGCTGGGCTATATGGTCGAGAACCGCCGCATCCGCGTCGCCCTCGCTGAGGCGGTGACGGCGGCGGGGATTGAGGTGCGGGCGCCGGCCTCCGTCGCCAGTGTCCAAACCGACGCCGGCAAGGCGACCGTGACCCTGGCGGACGGCGCGACCCTGATTGCGTCTCTGGTGGTGGGGGCGGAAGGGCGGGGTTCGACGGTTCGACGGGCCGCCGGCATAGACACCGTCGGCTGGGCCTACGGCCAGAGCGGGGTGGTGGCCACGGTGCGGCTGGGCCGCGATCATGGCAATGTCGCCCACGAATATTTCCTGCCCAGCGGCCCCTTCGCCATCCTGCCGCTGACGGATCAACGCGCGAGCCTGGTCTGGACCGAGACCACACGCCGGGCCGAGGCCCTGCGCGACGCCTCCGACGCGGCCTTCCAGTCCCATCTGATGCGGCGGTTCGGCGATTTTCTGGAGGATGTCACGGTCGAGGGGCCGCGTTTCGTCTATCCGCTGTCGCTCAGCCTGGCCGAGAAGATCGTCGCGCCGCGCATCGCCCTGATCGGCGACGCGGCCCACGGCGTGCACCCGGTGGCCGGCCAGGGGCTGAACATGGGCTTGAAGGACGCGGCGGCCCTGGCGGAGGTGCTGGCCGAGGCCGCGCGTCTGGGCGAAGATATCGGGGCCGAGACGGTGTTGGAACGTTACGCCCGCTGGCGCCGGTTCGACACGGCGGCCCTGGCGGCGGGGTTCGACGCCTTCGTGCGGCTGTTCTCCAACGACATCGCCCCGATGCGGATTGCGCGCGACCTCGGCATGGCGGCGGTCAACCGGATCGGGCCCCTGCGTCGAGCCTTCATGCAGGAGGCCGGCGGGGCGACCGGGGATTTGCCGAAACTGCTGCGCGGCGAGGCGGTCTAGTTCAGCCGCAGCCGCACGCGTTCGAAGGTCGAACTGCGCCGCGCCTCCTCGACGCCGTCCAGGCCGTGAGCCCGGGACAGGGCCTGGAGCGAGCCGGTCAGGGCGCCCTGTTTCTCGCGTGCGGCGGCGACGTCCAGCCAGGGCCGATGATCGTCGGGGTCCAGCAGGGCGCGGCGCAGGGCCGAGCGTTCGGCGGCGTCATAGTCGCGGCTTAGGATGGCGCGGCTGAACAGCATGTTCTGCAGCCGGATCAAGGTCTGGCGGTCGGTCACCGGCGCCATCAGTATGTCCAGACGGTCGGCGACATGCGGCGTCAAGCCGGCGCGTAAGGCGCGGCGCGTCAGTTCGCTGGGCATGACCAGCCGCCCCTGACTGAAGGGGTCCAGGGCCACCGGTCCCTCGCCGGTTTCGACCCGCACCAGGAAATGGCCCGGGAAATCCACGCCCGCCGCCTTGAGCCCCGCCGCCCTGGCCGCGTGCAGATAGAAGACCGCAAGCGCCGCCGACAGGCCGCGCCGACGCTCGGCGACCGCGATGATGTCGGTGTTGTCGGGATGGTCGTAGTGCAGCAGGTCGCCGTTCAGCCGCAGGTCGGCCGCCATGGTCTCGGACAGGGCGTCGTCGGGGCCTTCTGCGCCGATCCGTTCCTTCAGCCGTTCGCAGGCGCCGTGGGCCAGGGTGCGGACGGGCTCGGCGTCGCGCAACGGATTGTCGTGAATGGCGCAGGCGATCGCGGCCTCCAGCAGCGGGAAGCCGTCGTCGCCGGCCGCTCCGGCCGACGTCAGGATGGCCTCGGCCTTCTCCCGCGTCATGCGATCCTTTCAGCCCCCGCCCAAACTCTGGCCGTGTCTCTGGACGCCGCGAAGATGACGCGGAAACCGGCCAGGAGCCAGCGCCACCATATCAATTCTCAAATCAAGAGGTTGCAGGGCCGGCCGATTGCGCCGGACGGCCTCGCCCGCCGCGATCAGTCGATCATGCTGGGCCGGCTTCAGAGCCAGGAGCGCGGCGTTCAGGGTGGTGCGTCGCTTGACCTCGACCACGGCCAGGATACGGCCGCGTCGCGCCAGCAGGTCGATTTCACCGGACCGGGTCTTCAGGCGGAAGCCCAGCACCTGATAGCCCTTGAACATCAGCCACAGGGCGGCGACCCATTCGGCCGCATGGCCGGCCTTGAAGGCGGCGCCGCCCTTGGCCTGACGCCACGCCGCCTTGGGGCGTCGCTTCGGCGCCGGGCGGGGCAGGCGGGCGTTCACTTGCCCTGGAGCTCCAGAGCCCGGCGGTAAAGAGGCTT